>Ga0210392_10000004_pt1 | contig 313706 bp, 274 predicted proteins | sample IncBWC30OmetaG_FD_161057 | JGI IMG/M metagenome (GOLD analysis project Ga0210392, IMG submission 161057) | Forest soil microbial communities from Barre Woods Harvard Forest LTER site, Petersham, Massachusetts, United States - Inc-BW-C-30-O ... | reverse complement strand
GGCTGGTGGTAGAGGTGGAGCGCCGGGAGGCGCAGCGCCCTACGTCACTGGGCGCGCGCGGAGCCTTACCGCGCGAGGTGGGTAGGTTAATCCCGCCTCACAAGGGTGCCCCGTTAGTGCACCCTGGCGCCTCCCGCCGCTCCACCCTCCTCGCGCAGGTCGCGCGAGGGACCGGCAAACCTCGGACGCTTTGCGCCGCGAGCATGCGAAGCTATGGCTGTTTGAAAATTTGAATGAGCAGCGCAATCACGTGTCCCAGGCGCGATGCGGCATTCTTCATGCCGCTTCGCAGAACCGGGACCCCGGTGTCTTCGAGCAGCAAGCAACCGGGGCCCCGGCTCTGCAGCGCACCGCTTCGCAAGGGCTCCGCGCGTCCGGGGAACGACAATTCGGCAACTCTACGATCATGTGCTAGGACACCGGAAAGAAGGGTAAGAGCCGATGCAGGAACTCGTATCCATCGCCGGGCAAATCGCCGCCAGACTGATAGCACAGCATCAGACCATCGCGGTTGCCGAATCCTCGACCGGCGGCCTGATCTCTGCGGCCCTGCTGGCGGTGCCCGGCGCTTCCGCCTATTTCCTCGGCGGCGGCGTGATCTACACGAGAGACGCGCGGCGGATCCTGATGGACATTCCGGACAACGACATGAAAGGGATTCGATCGGCGTCGGAGCCATATGCGAAATTGCTGGCGGGTCAAATTCGAAGCCGCTTTTCCTGCGACTGGGGCCTGTCGGAAACCGGCGCTACGGGACCGACCGGCAACCGCTATGGCGATGCCGCCGGCCATAGCTGCATCGCGGTCGCGGGATCGTCGGAGCCAATTGCGATGACGCTTGAGACCGGCAGCGCCGACCGGCTCGCCAACATGCAGGTCTTCGCGAGCACGGCGCTGAAATTCCTGTTGCAGAACCTGTCGCGCTGATAACTGTCGTCCCCGCGAAGGCGGGGACCTATAATCACCGTGCTGGTTGTTGCAAAAGGTGGTTGCCTATAGTCCTAACCGAGAGGACGGAGGCTACGGGTCCCCGCCTTCGCGGGGACGACGACGGAGAGACTTACCTCTCCCGGAACGACCGCATCAACTGGTCGTGCAGCGGCTTGATGAGATAGGACATCATGGTGCGGTCGCCGGTCTGCACAAACGCTTCGACCGGCATGCCCGGGATCAGCTTGTTGTTGTCTCCGAGCCGGGCGACTTCGGCCGGCGGCAGCGAGACGCGGATGGTGTAATAACTTTGCCCGGTGCGCTGGTCGGTGGTGACGTCCGCCGACACCCGGGTGACAAAGCCGTTCAATTCCGGCGTGGTGCGCTGATTGAAAGCCGAAAACCGCATCAGGGTCTTCTGGCCGATCTGCAGCTTGTCGATATCCTTCGGGTCGACCTTGGCTTCGACCGACAGATCGTCGGCCTGCGGTACGATCATCATCATGGCGTCGCCGGCCGTGATCACGCCGCCGACGGTGTGAACGTTGTTCTGCAGTACCATGCCGTCCTGCGGCGCGCGAATGTCGACCCGCCGCAACTGGTCTTCCGCGGTCACCTTGCGTTCGACGAACTCGCCGATCTTGTCGTTGGTCTCGCGCAAATCCTTGGAGACTTCGCTGACCATGTCCTTGTCGACCTGGATGATCTGCAATTCGGTCTCGGTGATCTTGCCCTTGGCCTGGGCGCGCGAGGCGATGTATTGCGCCCGCTCGCCGGTCAGCCGCGCCGCATCGCGTTCGAGCGTGGTCAACCGCGTCAGCTGAACGAGGTGCTGCTCATAGAGTTGGCGGACGCCGACGAGTTCTTTCTCGATCAGCGCGATTTCCTTGTCCTTGGCCTGCTCCTGCGCGGTCAGGCCGCCGATTTCCTCGTTCAGCTGCGTGACGCGTTCGCGCAACTGCGCTTTCTGACCGGTACGGCCATAGACCCGCACCTCGAACAGCTTGCTTTCGCTGGTCATCACATTCTTGACGTCGGGATCATCGGCGCGATCGGTCAGTTGCGGCGGAAAGGTGATCTTGTCCTCACCGCGCTGTTCCGCCTCGAGCCGTGCCGCCCGCGCATACAGGCCGTTGAGCGTCTTGACCACGATGGCGAGGCTGGCCTTGGTGACCGTATCATCGAGCCGCACCACGATGTCGCCGGCCTTGACCACGTCGCCGTCGCGCACCCGCACCTCACCGACCACGCCGCCGGTCGGATGCTGTACCTTTTTCACATTGGAATCGACCACGACGGCGCCCGGCGCGATCAGCGCGCCGGAGATCAGCGCCGTCGATGCCCAACCGCCGAGTCCTCCGGCCAGCACAATCACCACCGCCAGCCCGATGATCAGATGCAGCCGGATCGATGAGCGGGCGCCGCGCGTTTGCTTGTCGCTCATGATTTTGCAACCCCGCCTTCGGACACGATCTTGATGGGAGACGGCGGCGGCGCGACCCGCTGCAACACTTGCCCGAGAACGGTTTCCTTGGGGCCGAAAGCCTGTATGCGGCCGTCCTTCAGAACAAGAAGCATATCGACGGCCTCGATGCCGATCGGCCGGTGCGCAACCACTATCACAATGGCACCGCGTTCGCGCGCGCCGCGAACCGCACGCGTCAGGGCCTCGTCGCCCTCGGTATCGAGATTGGAATTCGGCTCGTCCAGGACAATAAGGAACGGCTCGCCATACAACGCACGCGCCAGGGCCACGCGCTGCGCCTGACCGGCCGAAAGCGAGACGCCTTGCTCGCCGACCTGGGTATCGTAACCATCGCGCATCTTGACGATCATCTCATGAACGCCTGCTTCCTTCGAAGCGGCGATGATGTTTTCGGAGATCGCGTCGGGGTCGAAACGGCAAATGTTCTGCGCGACGCTGCCTGCGAACAGTTCGACGTCCTGCGGCAGATATCCGATATGGCGTCCGAGCACGTCGGACGACCACTGGTCGAGTGCTGCGCCGTCGAGCCGGACTTTTCCACGCGCCGGCTGCCACACGCCGACCAGCGCGCGAATCAGCGAGGATTTGCCCGATCCGCTCGGGCCGATGACACCCAATCCGTTGCCGGCCTCAAGGGCGAAGGTCGCGTCCTGGACGATGACCCTCTGGTCGCCCGGCGGAACGATGCTGACGCCCTCGACGGACAGACGCTTGGTCGGACTCTGCAGACGGGTCGGGACGCCTTGCGCCGGCATCGATCCCAATAGTCCGTTGAGCCGTTTCCAGCTCTGGCGCGCGGCGACGAAGCCCTTCCAGTGCGCAATCGCCAGATCGACCGGCGCCAGCGCCCGCGCGCTCAGGATCGAACCGGCGATGATGACGCCCGCGGTCGCTTCCTGGTGAATCACCAGATACGCGCCGACCGCCAGCACCGCCGACTGCAAGGTCATGCGCATGACTTTCGCCGTGGCGCCAAGACCGCCTGCGACGTCACTGGTGCGCTGGTTGCCGGAAAGATAGTTCTCGTTCGCTTCGCTCCAGCGCTTGGTCAGGCGTCCCGACATTCCCATCGCGACCAATACTTCCGCGTTTCGCCGGCTCGCGGTGGCAAGATCGTTGCGGCGCGCCGCCAGGCCCATGGCCTCACGGGCGGGCTTCCGCGTCATGAATTCCGTGATGATGGTCAGCGTGATCAGGATGATGGCGCCGACCAGCGCCGTCAGGCCGATCAGCACATGGAAGGCGAAGCAGATCGCGAGATAGAACGGCAGCCATGGCAGGTCGAAAAACGCGCTCGGCCCCATGCTGGAAAGAAACGACCTGACATTGTCGAGATCACGCAGCGGCTGCAGGCCCTCGCTGCGGCCACCTGCCATCAGCGGCAACCGCACGACGGTTTCGAACACCCGGCCGCTCAGCGCCTCATCGAGCGCGGTGCCGATGCGGACCAGAATTCGTCCCCGGATCAGGTCGAGCACGCCCTGGGCGATGTACAGGCCGCCCGCGAGGATCACCAGACCCACCAGCGTCGGCACGCTCCGGCTCGGAAGCACGCGGTCATATATCTCCAGCATGAAAATCGAGCCGGTCAGATACAGCAGATTGATGAAGCAGCTTATGATGCCGACGCCAATGAAAGCGTTGCGGCAGGCACGCAACGCTTCGCCGAGTTCGGAACGCCGGACACCGGGAACGGTTGCCATTAAGCGTGATCTCTTCAATTGGACGCGGAAGTTTGCTCTTTACCGATGTTTTAGCTCATCGTCCATTTAAGTTGCGTTAACCTGAACGTTATCGGGAGAGGCCTCGAGGCCGGCCCGAACTAGTTTCGGGGCCGGAACCGGGATCGCGGGTCGGACATGCGGGGAACCTATTTCCCCGCCGGGGCTTGTCACACCATCAATCAGATTCAGGAGCTACCATGATCCGCCGATTTATCGGAGTTGCCGCCATTGTTGCCGCCGTCGCGCTTCCCGCTGTCGCCCAGGCGCAGGGCGTTCCCGGGGGCGTCGAACGAGGTGCCCGTGAGGGTGAACGCGCCGCCGGCCCCGTGGGCGCCATCGTAGGCGGCACGATCGGCGGCGTCGTCGGCGGCGTAGCCGGCGTGCTGGGCGTCGATCAGCGGCCGCGCTTTCGCAGCTATGTGGTCGAGCAGCGGCGCCCGTCCTATCAGTATCGCGAGGATGTCCGGGTCGGCGCCGTGCTGCCGGAAGACGGCGTGACCTATTATGACGTGCCGCCGGAATACGGCGTTCAACAGTATCGCTATACGGTCGTGAACGGACGCACGGTTCTGGTCGAACCGCGTACCCATCGGATTGTCGAAATAGTCGAGTAACACGACGGCATCGAGATTTCAGGCAAAGGCCGCCCTTCGGGGCGGCCTTTTTCCGTAGATCGCCTGCCGGCCGTATTGGATCAGAAACGGCCCCCGGTTCGCACCAGCCGAACGATCAGCAACAGCACCACCGCACCGATCGCGGAATAGATGATTTCCGACACCAACCCGGTCCCCAGATGAATTCCGAGCTTGGGAAACAGATAGCTCGCGACCAGCGCGCCGGCGATACCAACCAGGATGTCGCCGATGATCCCGAAACCGGTGCCGCGCACGATCTTTCCGGCCAGCCAGCCTGCAACAAGGCCGACAAACAAGATTACCAGAATGCCTTCGTTGGACATGTTCATGAGAAAATACCCTGTTCGCGCCCGCGGCCGGTCGATACCGCGTTCGAGCCTATCCATAATCGCGGCGGGTGACGACTCTAATCGGCGAAGGCCGCTAATCCAGTCGTGAAACCTTTTTGACACCATCGGCGTTATGGCCGGATGACACAGCCTGATATCTGGTACGTGGCGTTTGGGCCGGACAAAGCCGTGAAGACGGATGACCACGCCACCGGTATGATCCGATCAACCAAGACGTTCAAATCCGAAGTCGATGCCAAGCTGTTTGCCATGCAGATTTTGGCCAAGGGCTGGTCCGCGACCGCCGGCACGCTCAATCCGCATCAGCCCAAGCAGATCGTCGGGTCGTCCCAGATCGAACGCTGGGCCGATCCCGGCCTTGGCGGCTGACCGCTGGCCCGCTACGTCGCGAGCGCCTGCTCGCGTTCGGCCAGAATGCACCGCGCAATCCGTTCCGAGCCGACCCGCACATTGGGCGGCAGCGCTTCGACACAGCGCGGTTGCGCAAAGCCGCAGCGCGGTGCGAACGAGCAATTCGTGGGCGCCTTGTCGAGCGAAGGCGGTGTCCCGGGGATGGTTTCCAGCCGCTGGCCGCGCTTGGCGCCATGGACGGTCGATGCCAGCAGGCCCCGCGCATAGGGGTGGATCGGCGAACGCACGATCTGGCTCAGGGTGCCGGTTTCGACGATCTGGCCGGCATACATCACCGCCACCCGGTCGCAGATTTCGATGGCAACGCCAATATCGTGGGTGACGAAAATCACCGACATGCCGAATTCGCGCTGCAATTCGCGCAGCAGCAGCAGGATCTGGATCTGGACGGTGGCGTCGAGCGCGGTGGTCGGCTCGTCGGCGAGCAGGATTTTCGGTTTGCAGGCCAGCGCCAGCGCGATCATGGCGCGCTGGCGCATGCCGCCGGACATCTCGTGCGGATAGGCGTCGAGCCGGCGTCTGGCGGAAGGAATTCGCACCACCTCCAGCATTTCCAGCGCGCGCGCCACGGCGTCGGCCTGGCTCTTGCCTTCGTGGCGCATCACGCTTTCCGCGATCTGCTGGCCGATGGTGTAAACCGGGTCGAGCGCCAGCGCCGGTTCCTGAAAAATCATCGACACGGTCTGGCCGCGAAACGCCGACAGTTTTTCTTCGTCAAGCGCCAACACGTCGCGCCCCAGAACCTGAACGCTTCCCGAAATCTGCGTTCTTTTTTTCGGTAGCAGCCGCATCAGCGCGCGCAGCGTCACGCTCTTGCCGGAACCGGATTCGCCGAGCAGGCCGAGCACTTCGCCCTCACCCAGTGACAGGCTGAGATCGTTGACCGCATAGACGGTGCGCTCGCCGGTGAAACGGATGTTGAGATCGCGGATCTCGACAAGGTTGGTCATGTCAGTTCCGGACATCGAGCATGAAAATCCGTCGCACGCTGGAATGCAGCGCCGGCGCGTAACAGTGTTGCCTCGTCGAACGAACGGCCGATCAGCTGCATTCCGACCGGCAACCCTTTGCCGGTAAAACCCGCCGGGACCGCCAGCGACGGGAGGCCGAGATAGTTGACCGGCCGGGTGAAACGGGTCAGCCGCTGGATCATCGCCTCGGCGTCGGGGCTGTTACCGACATCGCTTTCGGCGATGGTGGGAGCTGCTGCCGGCGCGACCGGCGCGAGCACAATGTCGACGCCAGCGGTTGCCGCGAGATGGGCCGCCAGTGCCGGGCCGCGCCAGCGCATCGCTTCGAGATACGATACGCCTGATATCGCAAGGCTATTCTGCAGCCGCATCAGAACCTGCGGGCCGTAGTCCTGTGGGCGCTCGATCATCCATCGTTTGTGGAAGGCGGCGGCCTCGACGGCGAGCACGAACTGACACGCTGCGGTGAGTTGGCGCTGGTCGGGCAATTCGACCTGCACGACCTGCGCGCCTTCGCGCTTCAACGTCGCAACTGTTTCATCGAGAATGCGCGCGGTGTCCGCATCGAGATCATCGACATAGAACGCCGTCGGCACGCCGATCGTGAGTCCCTTCAGGGATTCGCGCGTTGCCGCCACGTAATCCGGCACCGCGCCGCCGACGGCGGTGGGATCGTTGGCGTCCGCGCCTGCCATCAGGCCCAGCAGCAAGGCGCAGTCCTCAGCACTGCGCGCCAGTGGCCCGACAGTATCGAGCGATTGCGACAACGGCATCGCACCGGCGCGGCTGATCCGGCCGACCGTTGTCTTCAATCCGGTGACGCCGCAGAAATGCGCCGGCATCCGGATTGATCCGCCGGTGTCGGAACCCAGCGCCGCAAACGTCAGCCGCGCAGCGACCGCGGAACCCGATCCCGACGACGAACCGCCGGTGATATGATCGACGTTCCAGGGATTGTGCACCGCTCCGTAATGCGGGTTATGGCCGGTCGGCCCGTAAGCAAACTCCACCATTTGCAGGGAGCCCAGGCGGATCGTGCCGGCATCCTTCAGGCGCTGCAACGACGTGGCCGTTGTGGTCGCGATCCAGTCGCGGCGAATTTTGGAGCCGCAGGTGACGACCTTGCCGGCATCGTAATACATGTCCTTGTGCGCAAGCGGCACGCCGTGCAGCACGCCGCGGCTATCGCCTTTCGCAAGTGCTGCATCGGCAGCGTCGGCCGCTGCCAGCGCTTCCGCCGCCTCGATAGCCATGAACGCGTTCAGGCACGGCTGCCATTGCGCGATACGGTCGAGGCAGGATTGCGTCGCCTCGCGCGACGACACCCGCTTTTGCGCGACGGCTTGCGCCACCTCGGTCAGCGAAAGCAGTGCCGGTTCGGTCGTACTCATCTCGTAACCTTTGTGTTCTGAACGATCAGAAAGCTCGCCGGCTCGAGGTCGAATGGCAGCGTGCCTGCGACGGCCGCAAGACCGTCGAACGCAGGACCCATGGAATTGGCGATCCGCGCCGCGACCTCGTCGGTCACCGGCAGACCTGCGACGTTGGCCATGGCTTTGGCTTCCTTGGGCGTAGGTTTCGTCATGTGAGGTTCGCTCCCTTTGAAGGCGCGAGGCTGTGACCCGAACCGGGGATTGCCATATAGCACGCCGCCTGATGACCCATAGTATCGAGATCGGTCAGCTTTGGCGTGGCATTCGCGCATAGCGGCTCCGCGAATGGGCAGCGGGTGTGAAACCGGCATCCCGACGGCGGGTCAATCGGGTTGGGCGGATCGCCGGTGATCGGCGGCGTCTCGGTGCGGTTGTCGGGATCGGACGACGGCATCGCCGCCAGCAGCGCCCGCGTATAGGGATGCGCCGGCGCGTCCCAGACCGTGTCGACCGGGCCGAGCTCGACGACTTCGCCGAGATACATCACCAGCACGCGATCGGAAATGTAACGCACCACGTTGAGATCGTGGCTGATAAAAAGATATGTCAGGCCGAACTCGCGCTTGAGGTCGACCAGGAGATTGAGCACCTGCGCCTCGACCGATTTGTCCAGCGCCGACACGGCCTCGTCGAGGATAACGAGGCGCGGCGACAGCGCCAGCGCGCGCGCGATGTTGACGCGCTGGCGCTGGCCGCCGGAAATTTCGTGCGGATAACGGTTGGCGAAGGTTTCCGGACGCAAACCCACCTTGCCCAGCAGTTCGCGCGCCAGCGTCCGCGCCGCCGTATCGTCCATGCCGTGCACCTTGGGCCCGAACGCGATCGATTCCTCGATGGTCAGTCGCGGGTTGAGCGAGGCGTAACTGTCCTGAAACACCATCTGCATGCCGCGGCGCAATTCGCGCAAGGACAACGCGCGCCCCACCTGCATGCCGTCATAGATGATATCGCCGGCGTCGCGCTTCATCAGGTGCATCAACAGCCGGGCAGTAGTCGACTTGCCGCAGCCGGATTCACCGACAATACCGACGGTCTCGCCTTTGGCGATGGAGAACGACACATCATCGACCGCACGCACGGTCTTGCTTTTGCTGAACAGACCGCCGCGCACCGGGAAATGCTTGGTCAGGCCATTGACCTGCAACAGCGGCTGCGCGGCGCCGCCGATGTCCGCTACCGGTTCAAGCATGTCGATCGCGGCGCTGGTCTGGTTCATCGCATCAGTTCCGGATGTCCATGGCGCTGCGCATGCCGTCGCTGAGCAGGTTGAAGCAGATCGAGACTGCGAAGATCATCGCGCCCGGCAGTGCCGCCACCCAGGGATTGATGTAAATTGCGGTGCGCAGCGTGTTCAGCATCAGGCCCCATTCCGGCTCCGGCGGCTTGGTGCCGAGGCCCAGGAACGACAGGCCCGCGGCCAGGATCATCGACACCGAGATCAGGCCGGTGGCGTAGACGAAGATCGGGCCCAGCACATTGCCGAGCATGTGAACCCGCATGACCGTGAAGGCGCCGGCGCCGGACGCCCGCGCCGCCTCGACGAAATCCATATTGCGCACGCCGGTGGTGACGCTTTCGGCGACACGGGTGATTTGCGGCACGAACACGATCGTCAGCGACACGATGGAGTTGACGATGCCAGCGCCGAGCGCGCCGGAGATCGCAATCGCGAGCAGCACCGAAGGAAACGCGTAGAACACATCGATAGTCCGCATGATCGCGGTATTGATCTTGCCGCCGACATAGCCTGCGATCAGGCCGAGCGACGTTCCGATCACGAAAGCGAGGATCACCGGCAGGATGCCGATCAGCAGCGACAGCCGCCCGCCATAGATCAGGCGCGCCAGCATGTCGCGGCCGAGTTCGTCGGTGCCGAGCGGATAATTCGGCGTGCCTATATGGCGGAGGCGGCGGATCATCGAACCTTGATAGGGGTCGGCAAGGCCGAGCCAGGGCGCACACAAGGCGGAAAGAAATATCGCAATCAGGATGAAGGCGCAGACCATGCTGACCTTGTCGCGGGTAATACGCCGGCCGACCGTCGCCCAGTAGCCGCGCGCTTTTGTTGCGGGCGGAGCTTGAAGGGCCATGTCGGTCACTGCGCTCATTCTCCCTCTCCCCGCTGGCGGGGAGAGGGCCGGGGTGAGGGGGATTCTCCACGCACTCGGACTCGCCGAGAGTCCCCCTCACCCGGACCACATCTAACGATGTGGTCCGACCTCTCCCCGCAAGCGGGGAGAGGTGAAAGAACGTCGCCACTGATTCGATTCAAAACCATGATCAGTTTCGCTTGATGCGCGGATCGATCGAGGCTTGCGCGATGTCGACCATGAGGTTGAGAAACACGAAGAACAGCGCCAGCACCAGGATCGTCCCCTGCAGCAGCGGCAGGTCGCGCTGAAAGATCGCGGAGTTCAGCAACAGCCCGGAGCCCGGCCAAGAGAACACGGTTTCGATCAGAATCGAACCGCCGAGCATATAGCCGAGCTGCAGCCCCATTACCGCCAGCGCGGTCGGCGCCGCGTTCTTGATAACGTGACGGAATACGCCGGTCTCACGAAGGCCCTTGGCGCGCAACGCCTCGACGAAGTCCTGCGAGAGAATGTCGCCGGTCAGCGCGCGCACGGTGCGGGTGACAATGCCCATCGGAATCACCGACGTGGTGATCGCCGGCAGGATCAGAAAGCGGATGTGCTCCCAGTCCCAGGCCCACTGACTGGAGCCGCCTGGACCGGCGCCGACCGCCGGCAGCCAGTTGAGCTGCACCGAAAAGATGATCACCAGCACCATGCCGAGCCAGTAATGCGGCACCGAGACGCCGGTGATTGCAATCGAGGTTGCGAGTTTGTCGATCCAGCTATCGCGGAAATATCCCGCGATCAGTCCGAAGAACAGTCCGAGCGTGAAGCCGATCATCGCCGCCGCGATGGCCAGCGTCACGGTGTTGCCGACCGCGCGCATCACCTCGGTCAGCACGGGGCGGCCGGTGGCGATGGAATTGCCGAGATCGCCGGTTAGCGCCCGCCACAGCCAGAGACCGAACTGCACCGGCAGCGGACGGTCGAATCCGTAGGCGACGCGCAGCTGCTGCGCGAGCTCCTGCGACGCATCGGCCGGCAGGACGGCGACCAGCGGATCGCCGGGCGTGATGTGGACCAGCAGAAAGCACACCAGCGCCACACTGATGACGATCGGAATTACATAGATGATACGCCGGGCGATATAGACGAGCACGTGTGGCCTTCAGTTTTTTCGTCATGCCCGGGCTTGTCCCGGGCATCCACGTCTTTCTTGCCGATCGTCAAGGCGTGGATGGCCGGCTCAAGCCCGCCATGACGACGGAGAGCAACCGCACAAATAGCGTTACGGCGTCATCGACACCGGAGAGAAGTCCACGAACCAGCTCTTCGGCTGCACGAAACCCTTGATCTTCGGGCTCATCCCGCGCGGCGCGACATCATGGGCGACATAGAGGAATGCTGCATCGTCGACCGACGCCGCATGCAGCTCCGCCAACGCGGCGTCCCGCTGCCCCGGATCGAAGGTCTGGCGCGCCTTGGTCACCAATTCGTCGAACTTCGGATTATTGATAAAGCCCCAGTTGTTCGATACCGGCGGCGCCATCGACGACTGCAGGAAGCGCACCATGGCGAAGAATGGATCCATCGCAGCATAAGTCACGTTGGTCGCGTTGGCGCCGTTGGCAGATGGGTCCTTGACGCCGCGCCGCCAGTTGGTGAACAGCGTATTCCATTCGATGACATCGAGCTGAACGTCGAAGTAGCATTCGGCCAGCGCCTGCTGCAGATATTCGTTCATCGGCAGCGGCAGCATCTGGCCCGATCCCGATGCCGAGGTCTGAATCTTGACTGAAAGCTTCTTGTTCGGGCCAAAGCCCGCCTCCTGCATCAGCTTTTGCGCGGCCGGCTTGTCATACTTGATTTCGAAAGTCGGCTTGCCCCGCCATGGATGACCGGGCTCAAAGGTACCGGTCGCGGGGACCATCAACCCCGCGAGCAATCCATCCTTCAGGCCTTCGCGGTCGATGCAGAGATTGGCAGCCTTGCGGACGCGGATGTCGTTCCAGGGCGAGCCTTCAATGCGCGAAAACTGCCACGGCCAGACATGCGGCTCCTCATTGCTTTGAATGACAAAACCGCGCTGCTTGATTTCGGCCACCGCGTCAGGCGCGGGTGCCTCGATCCAGTCGACCTGGCCGGAGAGCAGCGCCGCGGTGCGGGCATTGGCCTCCGGCATCGGCAGCAACAGCATCTTGTCGACCTTGGGCACGCGCGCCTTGTCCCAGTAGTTGTCGTTCCTGGCGAGCTCAAGCCGTTCGCGCGGCGTGAATTTCGACATTTTCCACGGACCGGTACCGGACGCATCGCGCGCGAACGCGGCCCAGGCCGCCTGCGATTTCGCCTTGGCGTCGGCGCCCTCGGCCGCTTCAAATAGCTTCTGCCATTTGGCCGGGCTCGCCATGAACAGATTGGTGAGATTGATCGGGAGAAAACTGTCCGGCTCCTTGGTGATCAACTCCACCGTCATGTCGTCGATCTTGCGGGCCGAGGCCAGCGTGGGCATGCGTGACGCGGTGACGCCGACCTGGCTGGGATCGAACTGCGGCGCGTCCTGCTTGAGCACCTTCTCGACATTCCAGACCACGGCGTCGGCATTGAACGGCGAGCCGTCGTGGAATGTAACGCCGGGGCGGAGCCTGAAGGTCCACTTCTTCTTGTCGGCATCATCGACCGCCCATTCGGTCGCAAGGCCGGGGATCATGACGCTCGCCTTGGTCGCCGAAGACAGATCCCACATCGTCAACGCGTCGTACATCGTAAGACCCGTAAAACGGTTGCCCTCAAAACCCTGATCCGGCTGCCCCAGCGTGCGCGGAATGTCCGCCGCCGTCATGCCGATGCGCAGAATGGTTTCAGCGCCGGCGACTTGCGGCAATGCAAAAGCCGATGCGATCGTCAGCATCATGAGGGCAATCGTTGTCCGGCTCTTTGCAGGTCTTTCGGTACGCATCGCGGTTATTCCTTCTCGGCTTTTTGCTGATTAATTCTTATGCAATCTTATGCAACGGCTGTGCCAATAGCGAGAATGCCTTTGCTCAGTTATCGCTGACGGCACAATTGGTCGCGGGCCGGCACGAAGTGCGGGCCACAATGCCTAATCTGGCATCAAGCTTGCTTTGCTAACTCCGAAAACGTCATCAATGGAGCTTGGTTCATGCGCGTCCGAAATTCGATCATTCTAGCGGCAATCGCGGCCGTCCTCGGGACCGTCGCTCCGGCACAAGCCGAATCCGTTGTGCGATACGGCATTTCGATGGCGGATATTCCGCTGACCACCGGCCAGCCCGATCGCGGCGCAGGCGCTTACCAGTTCACCGCCTATACGATCTACGATCCGCTGGTAGCGTGGGAAATGGACGTGTCCGACCGGCCCGGCAAACTGGTGCCGGGGCTCGCGACCGAATGGAAGGTCGACGACACGGACAAAAAGAAGTGGAAATTTACGCTACGGCAGGGCGTGAAATTCCATGACGGCAGCGATTTCAACGCCGACGCCGTGATCTGGAATCTCGACAAGGTGCTGAACGACAAGGCGCCGCAATTCGACAAGCGCCAGAGCGCGCAGGTGAAGACCCGCCTGCCTTCGGTGGCGAGCTACGCCAAGATCGACGATTCGACTGTCGAGATCACCACCAAGACAGTCGACTCGTTCTTCCCGTATCAGATGCTGTGGTTTCTGGTTTCGAGCCCCGCGCAATACGAAAAGCTCGGCAAGGACTGGGACAAGTTCGCAAGCCAGCCTTCCGGCACCGGGCCGTTCAAGCTGACCAAACTGGTGCCGCGCGAACTCGCCGAACTCACCAAGAACGAGGATTACTGGAACAAGAAGCGGATTCCGAAAACCGACAAGCTGATCCTGATTCCGATGCCGGAAGCGTTGACGCGAACCAATGCGCTGCTGGCCGGACAGGTCGATCTGATCGAAACGCCGGCGCCTGATGCTGTGCCGCAGTTGAAATCCGCAGGAATGCGGATTGTCGATAACATCACCCCGCATGTCTGGAATTATCACCTCAGCGTGCTGCCCGGCTCGCCGTGGACGGACATTCGTTTGCGCAAGGCGCTCAACCTTGCGATCGACCGCGACGCCGTGGTCGGCCTTATGAACGGTCTCGCCAAGCCCGCCAAGGGTCAGGTCGATCCGTCGAGCCCGTGGTTCGGCAAGCCCACCTTCGACATCAAATACGACCTCGCCGCCGCCAAAAAGCTCGTGCAAGAAGCCGGCTATTCGCCGGAGAAGCCGCTGAAGGCGACGTTCATCATCGCGCAGGGCGGCACCGGACAGATGCTGTCACTGCCGATGAACGAATTCCTGCAACAGAGTTTCAAGGAAATCGGCGTCGATATCGACTTCAAGGTGGTCGAGCTGGAAACGCTGTATACCCACTGGCGCAAGGGTGCGGCCGACGAAATGAATGCCGGCATCACCTCGAACAACATCGCCTATGTGACCTCGGATCCGCTCTACGCCATCGTGCGTTTCTTCCACTCAGGCCAGATCGCCCCGGTGGGGGTGAACTGGGGTGGCTACAAGAATCCCAAGGTCGATGCGTTGATCGACGAGGCCAAGCAGACGTTTGATCCGGCCAAGCAGGACGAATTGCTGGCGCAGGCGCATGCGCTGATCGTCGACGATGCGGTACTCGTCTGGGTGGTGCACGACACCAATCCCCATGCACTGTCGCCCAAGGTAAAGAAATTCGTGCAGGCGCAGCACTGGTTTCAAGACCTGACGACGATCGGACTGGAGTGACAACCTGCGAGAGCACTTCGCGGCCATTCGCCAGCTCGCCGGCTAAGCCTTGGGCAAAAATAGCGGCTATCGCCATCGTTAGTGATCCATCCGCTTGGTTGATATGCGTGCTGCAAGCATATTGAGCGATTGGTGCAGCGCAAACTGATGCTTTAAGGGCACACCGCACAAAAAATACTCAAAGCTCGCACAACCAAACAGTGTGCGCGCTTGTGCCGCAGCCGGAGCCGTGAAAGCCTTTCCTCAACGATAATCAGCACATCGGGGGATGGGGCAATGACTTCAATACGCCATACAGGACTTGCTTGCGCATCGATCCTCGCAGCCAGCGCGGCGCTTTTGCCGATCGGCCAAGCCAAGGCGCAGACGACCTTCGGCGCCATCCAGGCGTTCGGCGACAGCTACGCCGACACTGGAAATTTGTTCAAGATTCTGGGCCAGCCGAATCCGGTGCAGTATCCCACCGGCCGGTTCAGCGGCGGCACCAATTTCGTCGATACCACGTCGGCGCTGCTGGGAATTCCGCAGAACAACTTCGCCATCGGCGGCGCGACAACAGGCCCGACCAACGTTGTCGGTCCGGGCATTCCCGGCTTCCAGCAGGAATGGCAGGGATTTGTCGCGGCGGGCAAGAAAATCGCACCGTCCGATCTTGTTGAGATGAGCATAGGCGGCAATGACGCCCGCGCCTACTATCAGGGCGGCGGGTCGCTGGCCGGCGTGAACGCGGCCGCCACCGTGAGCACCAACCAGGCGCTGGCCGGGATCAATGCGCTGGTCGGCGCAGGCGCACGCAACCTCGTTTTCACGACCGGCGACGTCGGCCAGTTGCCTGAAGCCACCGGCAATCCCGCCGGGGCGATCGGCACCGCCTTCAGCCAGAACTATAACGCCCAGATGCAAGCAGCGCTGGCTGCGATCGCGCGCTCCGGCGTGCGCGTCGAGATGGTCGACATCTCCCTGATCGGAACCCAGATCAAGGCGAACCCATCGCGCTTCGGCGTCGCCAATGTCGGCGCGTGCCCGGTTGCCTGTATCGGAAATACCGCGCTGCAGAACCAGTTCCTGTTCTATTTCGATGGCGTGCATCTGACATCGCTGGGCTTCACGATTGTCGGCGAATACATCGTCAACCGGCTCAATGCGCCGCTCACCATCGCGCCGCAGGGCGACGTCGGCCTTTCGTCGGCGATGGGCTTTGCATCCACGATATTCGGCAGACTAGATACGTTCCGCGAGAGCGGGTTCGCGTCGACCATGAATTCCTATGCGGCCGATCTGAAGGTGCCCTATACCAAAGCGCCGCCACCGCGGCCGGTCGCCTACAATCCGTGGTCGTTCTACATGCTCGCCAACGGCGCCGTCAGCGATCGTCAAGCCACCGTGGCCTCCAACGGTTACAATCTCGACAGCGTCGGCGGCACGATCGGAACCGAGTATCGCTTCAACAACAATGCGTTTGTGGGTGCCGCGTTCGACTACTCCAATCCCAAGGCGCGTTTCAACAACAATGCCGGTACCACCGAAGCGAATGCCTATCAGGTCGGCGCCTACGGCGAATGGACCAACGCCAACTTCTTCGCGCAGGCGCTCGCCACCTTCGGCTGGCAGAACTACCGCAACGTCCGTCCCGGCGTGGTCGACACCATCACGTCGAACCCCGACGGGACGAGCTTCGTCGCGGCCGGCAAGGTCGGCTACCTGTTCGGCACGCCCGACAAGATCCAGGCCGGTCCGATCGGCAGCGTGCTCTACGCCCGCGCCAAGGTGAACAGCTACACCGAATCCGGCGATCCGGTTCTGACCTTGAACGTCGGCGAACAGGTAGCCGAAACGCTGATCGGAAGCGTCGGCGCGCAATTCCGGTTTCCGTTCATGGTCGCCGGAAAGATCATCAGCCCTTACGTGAATTTGACGGCGGATGACGACTTCATCGGCAACGGACGTATCGTCCAGTTCGGCGCGACGTCGGCCCCGCTCATCATCAACAACTGGGCGATTCCGAATGCGGGTTCGCGCAATGTCTACGGCCGGGTGGCCGCCGGCGTTGTGGCGCCGGTATGGAATAACGTCGCGTTGATGGCGAATGTGTCGCAAACATTCGCGCGCACAGGCGGCAACGACTTCTATGGCAACGGCGGTCTCAAGATTTCGTTCTAGCACTTCCCTTACCTCTCCCCGCTTGCCGGGAGAGGTCGAAGCCGGAGCGCAGCGCAGGCTTCGGGTGAGGGGGATTATCCAAGCACTCGGACTCGCGGCAAATCCCCCTCACCCGCTTCGCATCCGACGATGCGAAACGACCTCTCCCCGCAAGCGGGGCGAGGTGACAGCAACGCCTGCACGCTACTTCGTCAACAGCGCGAAGGCGCCGTTCCAGTCGTCCGGCGGCGGGTTTTTCTGATAGCCGCGGATCCGCGTCTCGTAGAGATCGTAAAGCAGCTCCAGCGAACGGGCTTCGTCGGTGCGGCGCCCGCGCTCGATCGTCGCCAGCGCGCCGTCCCAGTCGCGGTGGCGGTAACACGCCAGCATCTCGATGGTCAGATTGCGCAAGCGCTGGAAGCGGGCGGACTGTGCGGTGTCCTTGCGGCCGGCGATGGCATAGATCACTTCCGGTTCGGTCTTGCCCTTCACCATGACGAAGTCGAGTTCGAGTATGGCGAACCTGTCCTTGGCGGCGATCGCGGTGCTGGAGCCGACGATGATCGGGAACCCATACTCCTTGGATTGTCCCTCCAGACGCGAGGCAAGATTGACGCTGTCACCGAACACCGAATAGTCGAAGCGCAGATCGGAGCCCATATTGCCGACCACGCAGGTGCCGGTATTCAATCCGACGCCGATGTTGAGCGGAATAAACGGGCGGCCGTCATCCTCCGCCTCCTGCTCACGCTCCTTGTTCAGCGCGTCGACCTGTTCGAGCATGTCGAGGGCGGCCTCGCAGGCGTTGATCTGATGTTCCTTGTCGTCGAGCGGCGCGTTCCAGAACGCCATGATGGCGTCGCCCATGTATTTGTCGATCGTGCCCTTTCGATTGAGGATCGCGTTGGTGAGCGGCGTCAGGAAACGGTTCATCAGCTCGGTCAGGCCTTGCGGGTCGTTCTTGTAGGTCTCCGAGATCGAAGTGAATCCTCGCATATCGCTGAACATGATGGTCATTTCGCGCTCCTCGCCGCCGAGCACGAGTTTCTCCGGCGCCAGCGCGAGTTGTTCGACCAGCGCCGGCGAAAGATACTGGCCGAACGCCGAGCGTATCTGGCGCCGCTGCGTCTGTTCCCGCGCGAAACTTGAAAAAATCAACGTGAGATAGATCGACGTGGTCGACAGCAACGGATAGGTGGGATCGATCAGCAGCCGGTGCTGCGCGTAAAAATACCAGGATGTTCCGATCAGCAGCGTGGCGAAAAAAGTACCGACAGCGACCAGGGTAACGGGACCGAATTTCGGCGCAAACCAGATCACCAGGATTCCAAGCAGCAGCGCGGCGGAGAATTCCAGCAGCGGACCAAAATCCGGCCGCGACAGCAGTTGCCCGGTCAGCGCGGCTTCCAGCACCTGCGCATGGATTTCCACGCCCGGCATCACCGGCGAAATCGGCGTAGTCTTGAGGTCGAGCAGCCCGGCGGCCGAAGTCCCGACCAACACCAGCCTGCCTGCAATGGTATCCGGTTCGACTTTTCCGTCGAGCACATCTGCGGCGGAGACATAGATCGATGGATCGTAATGGGCGAAATGGACCCAGAGCTGACCATTGCGGTCGGTCGGGACTGCGAGGCCCTTGACCGCGACGCTCTGGATGCCGGCCTCGTTGGATTTGATGAAAATCGTATCGGAACCGGTGGCCACCCGCAGCATCTCGAAACTCAGCGAAGGCATGGTGATGCCCTGCGCCTGCATGATCACCGGCACCCGCCGCACAATGCCGTCGCGCTCGGTCCAGATCGTGAGCAGGCCGCGCCCTCCGGCGGCAGCTTCCAGCACCGGCGTGCTGCGCAGCAGGCCTGGAAATCTGAGCATGAACCGCTGCGGGTCCTCGCCCAGCATCGCAAGACCCGTGACCGGCAGTTCCTTGTCGAGTTCGGCTACGACATAGGGCAGCCCGGTTTCGCCGAGCACCACGCGGGACTGCCGCATCGCATCCGCCAGTACGTCGTCGTTGCTGGGCATCGCGCGCAGTTTGGTCCGGGTCTCCTCGTCAAGATTGCGCAACGTGTCGGCGGCGACGCCGGGATTGAGCCGGTCAGGCTCCGCAAACATGATGTCGAACGCGATCGCGACGGCCCCAAGCTTGGTGAGGTTGGTGATCAGGTCCGCGACGCGCGTCCGCGGCCACGGCCACTGACCGAATTTCGCAAGGCTCTTTTCATCAATGTTGACGATGCGGACCGGCTTTGCGGTCTTCTTGCGGGGATCGATGACCTGGAAGGTATCGAAGGTCCTGACGCGGAATTCCTCGATCGGCGCGGGATCGGCGACGCGCAGCACCGCCAGTCCGATCAGAATTCCTACACACAACAGCCGCGCATAGCCGAACCGCCGCTTGAACCACCTTCGTAATATCCGCAGTCGCTTCATGCTGCCTAGGTATCACGCTTGAGCGGATCGATCACGCGGCGCTTGCACAGTGGTCAGGTCACAGGATGAACGATGAAGTCGCTGGCGTGCAGGCTTGCGGCAAGAACATTGTGGAGGGTGATGGTATCGGACGGATCAATCGTTATCAGGGTGTCCGCCATATTGATCGGACTCGCCGTAACGTGGCCGTGAATCCATCCATCAATATTATTCGTCGATACAACGGCGAACAGGTCGATTCGGTCATGGCCGGGCACGAAATCGGTAATGATATCCTTGCCGAAGCCTGCTGCAAAGACAAACTGATCGTTGCCTGACCCGCCGGTCATGAGGTCGTTACCGGATCCCCCGACCAGCAAATCGTTACCCGATCCGCCGTTCAGCGTGTCATTGCCGGCATTACCGAACAGCAGGTCATTGCCGTCGCTACCGCTGAGGCTGTTCGCATTGCCGTCGCCGGAAAGGATATCGTTACCGGACGTGCCGGCGCGGTTGAATCCGCTGTCGTTGGAAAGAGAGTAGAGATCGCTACCGACGCTGTAGCCGTCATAGCTGGCGCCACCATCAAACTGCAACCCGCCGACATTGTCGTCGCCGATGAAATGATCGTCGACCGTGACCTGCTGGCCATTGAACTGGATGACGAGGTCGTGGGTCGTATTCTCGGCAAAGCTCAGGCCGGAAAGCGCGGTGCCGCCGGCTTCGATCCGGATGGTGTCGAGACCGCTCGTGTCGTTGACGACGTCATGCCCGTCGTGGAGTCCGAAAACGTAGGTGTCGTTGCCGGAGCCGCCATTGAGAATATCGTTGCCGGCATTTCCGACCAGGATGTCGTTGCCGCCATTGGCGTTGATGGTCGTGCCGTTAGAATCGCCAACGAAGATTTCATTGCCGGAGCCGCCGTTCATGGTTCCGGTATCCTGGGTCACCGTCACGTTGGCAGTGTCGTTCAGCGAGCCATCGGAAGCCCTGTAGGTGAAAGCGCCGCCGACAAAAAGATCGTGGACGGTGACATTGCCGGGATTTGTGGTGAGGTCGATCGACGCGAACTCCGACGAAGCGGTGATCGCGGTCAGGCTGAGCGGGTTGCCGTCCGGATCGGTATCGTTGGCGAGCAGCGCCCAATCCGGAATCTTGTAAGTGCTGTTGTTGACGTTGTTGGTGATGACGACATCGTCGACGGCGTGCGGCGCCTCGTTGACATCGGTGACATGGACGAACAGCGTCTGGGTATCCGACAGCGAGCCATCCGACGCCTTCACCTGCACCGTGTAGATGTTGTTATGGTTGGAATCCGCCGGGTGTTCGAAATCCGGCGCATGGACGAACGACAGCGCACCGGTTGCGGAATTGATCTTGAAGCTGGAAGTGTCGGGACTGTCGACGCCGCTGATGATCGAATAGGTCAGCGTCGGATTATCCGGATCGTCGGCGTGAACCGTCGTAAAGGCCCCGCTGGTATTTTCAACGACCGACACCGATGCGAAATCCCCACCCATGATCGCCGGCGCGTCGTTGACCGGCGTGACATTGATGGCGATGCTGTTGGTATCGGACAGTGGGCCACCGGTACCGGTGTTGCCATCGTCGTTGGTACTGACAACAAGCGAATCCGCGCCGTTGAAATTCAGGATACCTTTATAAGTCAGCCCGTTCAGCGCCGTGTTGATGTGGGATACCGTGCCGGTCAGCGTGATCGATGCTGCGTTGTTGGTGAACGAGGTCAGACTGGCGGTCGAGCCCAGCGCCAGCGTACCGCCGGTCACCGTCAGCGTCACTGTCTCGTCGCCGGAACCACCGTCCACGTCGGAGATCGTAATCGCGTTTGCCCCTGTGAACACTAGATTGGTATCTTCGTTCACCGTCTGCGCGGCAGGAACGTGATTGACCGGCGCGTCGTTCACCGGGCTGACGGTGATCGCAACTGTGTCCTGATCGAATAGCGGGGTGAACGGAGAGCCGGTATTGCCATTGTCGCCGACTATGACCGACAGCGAGTCGGGCCCGTTGTAGTTCGCATTCGGCCTGTAGGTCAGGCCCTGCAACGCATGGTTGAGGCTGGCCACCGAGCCGGACAGTAGGACCACCGAGCTGTTGTTGATGAAGGACTGAAGGCCGACGGTCGAACCAAGCGTCAGGGTTCCATGCTGGACCAGAAGCGTCACCGACTCGGGAAAGCCCGCTCTCTCGTCGACATCGCTGACAGAAATCGCATTGCCGGTGCCTGAACTGAACGTCAGGATAGCGTCCTCGTTCAGGCTCTGCGCGCCGGGAACCGAATTGACCGGCGCGTCGTTGATATTGGTGAAAGTGACGCTGCCCGCGAACACGTTGCTCAGGCTGTTGCTGCCTGCGCCGTCATCCGCCTGGATCGAAAACGTCGGCGCGTCCTCGCTGCCATCATGCACGAAGCGGACATGATCGGCCTTGAGGTCGGCGGTCGTGAACGTGGTGGCGCCGGCCCAATGGACGCCATCCGCCGTGGTCTGGAATGTGCCGTGGCTGACGTTCGAGGCCGTGAAGGTGAAGCTCGTGCTGTCGGGATCGCTGACGCCGATGTTCGCGACACTTAGCAGCGCCGTGCCGCCCTCGGATACGGTCAAGGCCGCACTGGTGACGACCGGCGCGTCGTTGACGCCGGTCACCGTAATCCTCAGCACCGCGTCATCGCTGAGCGTTCCGTCGGAGACGGTATATGTAAAAGTCTCGGTCGCGTGAGCGCCGACGGCCAGTGCCTGGACGGCATTGGCTTGGGCGGCATGAACGGGATCGTTCTGATCGAGGCTTGCGCCGAGCTTATAGAAATAGGTGCCCGTCGATTTGGAAAGCGAGAGTTCGCCAAAGACGCCCTCAACGATAATGCTGCTGCCCGCCGCCGTTCCGGACTGAACGTTCGACACCGACAGCGTATCGCCGTCCGCGTCGCTGTCATTGAGGATCACGCTGCCCAGGATCGTCGAACCGCCGGCCGTAACCGCGTTCGAATCGTCGACGGCTACCGGTGCTTCGTCATCCGCATGCCCGCCGAAATCCACCGCGTGCAGGTCTGCGATCGACACGTTCTTCAAGAGAATCGAGTCGGTCGGGGTAAGGTGGATCAGCGTGTCGCCGCCGACGCTTTCGAATGCGCCGGTCGCCTTCCAGGCATCGAGGTCCGCTTCGGTGATTAAGCCGGCTTCCGGGACGACGGCAAAATAATTGATCTGGAGCTTGTCCGTGCCGGGCGTGAAATCCTCAACGGTGTCGTGCCCGGAACCAGGCGAGAACACGAAAGTATCGGCGCCGCCAAGACCGATCAGCAGATCGGCGCCGCCAAGACCCTCGATAAAGTCGTCGCCTGCGGTGCCGTACAGGGCGTTACTGCCTTCGGTGGCGATGTTGTTCGTCGTGACATAGGTGACCTGGATATGGCTACCGGCCGCAAGCGTACCGAGACTGCTGGTGAGCGACAGCGACAGATCGGCCAGTGCACCGTCGGGGTCGGTGGGCACGTCGAAAGCGTGGGTTGCGTAAGGATCGGTGTTGGTGAGGCCATAGACCGAGGCGCGCCACTCTGCGCCGAGGCCGACCATCGCCACCCGGGTCCCCGACTCCACGCCAGTCGCAGAAAAAATTGCGAATGTTTCCGCCCCGTCCGGATTTTGAACGACGTCGTTGAAAGTCCGGTAGTCGTTGTGCGCCTGGGCGTCCTGGTCCGGATCGAAATTGCGCAAGAACCGGAGATTTGAGATATCCGACGTGCCGCCATTGGCGATGTCGATGGTAGTCGTGAAAAAATTGGCGTCGCTTGCGAGCGCCAGGGTCTGGGTCAGCGTGACGCCGTGTCCGGCGTCCAGTTTGGTGGAAACGAAGGTCGTGCCGCCGGCGGAATGGGTTTCCGAACTGACCGGCGCCATCTGATGAACGCCAAGCAGCGGCGCATTGTCGAGTACGACATGGCTGCCGCCGACGTCGTAGCCGATAGCGATGCGATCTTCGGGAATTCCCGGCGTCGTGACGTTGCCGGCGTCCGGGAAAACGAAGCCGCTGGTCGCGCCTTCGGTGGTGACGTTGATGATGACGCCCTCGGCCGAGATCAACGTATAGTTCGCCGCCGAGAAGGTGACCGCGCCATCCACTGTTGCGCCGTCGACGGTCCCGTCATTTGGCGTCAACGAGAATGCAGGCTTCCCTGAACTGCCGTCATGAACGAAGCTGACAAGGCCGGCCGCAACATCCGTCGACGTGAACGTCGTGGTCGGCTGCGCCTCGTTGCCGGAACCGAACTCAAAGTGTCCATGGCTGAGATTCGAGACGGTGTAGGTGACGACCGGGCTGACCGGATCGACAAAGTCGATATCGGCGGTCGTCAGCACTACGGTATGGCCCTGCGCGACGGTCAGCGACGCATGGGTGATCACCGGCGCGATATCGACGTTGGTAAAATCAACCGCGCCCGCGACCGTTGAGCTCAGGTGATTCAACGGCTCGCCGTCATCAGCCTGGATCGAAAATGTGGGGGCGGCTTCGCCGCCGTCATGCATGAAGCGGACGTGGCCGGCGCTTAAATCCGCCGTCGTGAACGTCGTGGCCTCGACCCACGTCACGCCGTCCGTTGTGACCTGGAACTTGCCGTGGGTGACGTTCGAGACCGTAAACGTAAGCTTCGTGTTGTCGGGGTCGGTGATGCCGACGTTCGCCCCGGTCAGCACCACCGTGCCGCCTTGCGAAACGGCAATGGTGGCGTTCTCGATCACCGGCGCGTCGTTGATGCCGCTGATGGTGACGGTCAGGGATTCATGAAAGGTATCGGATCCGGCGGCGCTGTCGAAGTCGATGGTGACGACGGCCTTGTCGCCCGCCTTGAGGAAGGCAAAGGCGCCGGGATCGTAGCTGACGTGGCCGGTCGATTGATCGACCGTAACGAAATTCTTCAGCTCGATTCCTTCGGGCGTGTATGCCGGACCCGTTACCGCCTGTACCCTGCCGCTCCCGGGCACATAGGGCGTCAGAACGTCGGACGGATTGGAATCGGTGATCGTTACCTGTTCGGCGATGGAGAAACCGGACTTGTCGACAACCGGGGCAACGTCGATCTTCTTCAGCACGGTGACGGTGACGTTAACAGTCTCGTGGATGATCTGCCCCGACTTGTCCGGATCCTGAAAATTGATCGGGATTTGAAGCGGCGTGGGCGTACCGACCGGGATATCCTTGAGCGGCGATGTATCTTTCTGAATGTTGCTGTCAGGCGTAACGCCTGAGCCGCCGGGACCGTTGCTCTGGGGATTGGGATTGTTGGGGTTCTGGCTATTAAGGCCGAGGGTCTGGTCGATGATTGCCTTCACCTCGGGCGCAATCTGCGTGAGCTGAGTGACCGTAATCAGGCCGTTGGCGCTGAAGCTCGTGACCTCGCCTGCCCGGTTGATGGTCGCGATCGGATTCGAATAGGTGAGATCGGTCTTGGCGTACAAAAAGTAGGAGCCGACGGTCCCGTCCTTTTCCTGCAGCACCTGGAATTTGACGGGAATCAACAGCGGAACGCTGCTGTTGGGGTCGGTAACCGAAACGTCAAAGTTGATTTCGACGAGGCACGCGGTGCCGCGGATGCCCATGGTCGCGACCGGCGTATCGATCTTCATGTCGCCGTGCTTGGCGGTCTCGCCGGCAAGGAAGGTGATGCTGCCCTGTACGAGGCTGAGGAATGAGGAGTTCGACGATCCATTCGGATCGTAGACCATCTCGTTCAGCACCATTCGCGCATTCGACGCGAGGCCGAAAACCGTGCCGTCGATGAAGGTGATGCCGAGCGATGAGTTGGACCCGGACTGAACCACGTCGCCCTTGTGGACGTTGTCGCCCATGTTCAGCACGATCGAGACGCCGTTGCGGATCACGGTCGCGTTGCCGGCAAGCTTGGTTACATGGCCGATGACCTTGCCGGGATCCGGAGCGCCGGATGCCTGGGCGACCTGGACGTGACCGGTGAGCGCGTTGACAAGATCGCCGGAGAGGCGGGCGCCATCGGGCGCCGCCAGCGCGGCGCGCTTCTCGCCGCTGAAATAATTCTCGACGACGTGTTCACGTCCATCCCTGGACAGGATCAGGTCAGGACCGGAACGCTTGTAGTCGCCGGAGAAAAGCAAATAGGGATCGGGAACTGTTATAGTGTCGCCGTGCCCTTGAGGCGCAAATTCATGGACATCGACGTGCGTGCCCGAAAATGAGCCCGCAGCGGTTAGTCCAGCTTTTCCGGCAAAATTCAATGCCACACCGTAAAGGGTTAATATTTATGTAATATTCAGTAGTACATCCCGCATATCACCGGCGCGTGCATTGCAACAACATTTGGTTCCCTTGTGCAAGAATCATGAACAGAACGAACAAGAAGTGTTCGTTTTAACAAACGGTCACAGCGAAGTATTTCTTTCGATCGTAGCTGAAGGGCAACTATTCCGCCCAATTGTGGTCAACCTTTGACCACGAAAACCACAGTATAGATTTCGCAGGAATTACTTTAAACAACATTTTAAATGAGTTGCAACCGGCCAGTTTTCTAAATTTATCTATATATATTCTTAGGTTGTTATCATTGCTCAAGTATCGCGATCCCGCGCAGGGGCCTGTGAGCGACCCCACACTTGCCACCGCCGCCGGCGAGTATTGTCTAAAATTTTTATCAATTTTAGCGAGAAAGCCTTCAGCCTGTTCGGCACTTTTCTCCGCCGGATGACCGGCCTTAAGCCGAAGAAAAGCTCCCCCATCCATCATCGCCACGAAACGATCCGGTCACGTGCTGGCTAAACAGCTCGCCGATGCCCGGACATGGGGCGTCAGATGGGGATTTTCGATCACTCGCGTGCGTTGCACGCCGTAGTGCTTGCGTGGGGCATGGCCTGGTTCGGTCCGGCGGCGGGCCTCGCGGCGGGCCCGCTGAATTCGCCTGAACCGGCGCTGCCGGCCACCACATCGGCCGAGCCATTCGGGCTCTTCACCTCGCCGCTCTACGACGGCGGCCTGCAGGACAAATGGCTGGGCGTGGAGCGCGAGTTGGACGGCGAATTGCTGGTGCTGGCGCTTTGCGAGGAGAACCGCGACAGCTGCGCATCACCGGCGGCACTGCGTTTTCTCGCTATCGTCGACAGCGCGAAAGCCCGGGACGGACGCGCTCGCCTCGGTGAGATCAACCGCGCCATCAATCTTGCGATCAAGCCAATGAGCGATCTGGCGCAATACGGCGCGCCCGATCTGTGGAGTTCGCCACTGGCGACATTCGCCAGAGGCGCTGGCGATTGCGAAGACTACGCCATCGCAAAGCTGGTTGCGCTGCGTCAGGCCGGCATTCCGCGCGAAGACGTGAGGCTGCTGATCCTGCACGACACGCTCCGCGGCGAAGACCACGCCGTCGCCGCTGCGCGGCTGGATGGCCGCTGGCTCACGCTGGACAATCGCCGCATGGCCATGGTCGAGGACGTCCAGGTCAGAAATTACCGGCCAACCTTTTTGATCGATCATGAAGGGGTGAAACGATATCAAGACGCGCCGTTGCCAGCGCTGGAAGATCGTGGCCCGATTTCGGCGGCGTATGCCGGCTACTGAGCGAGCGCCGCTACCCTGGCGCCGAATGTGCTATCAAAGGCCGATGCGAACGGAAAAACAGAAGATGCTGGCGGGGGAACACTACCACGCCGGCGATCCGGAAATTCAGGCCGATCAGGCCGCGGCAAAATCATGGATGGTCCGCTATAACGCCGCGCTCGGCGCGTCGGCGGGTGAAAGGCGCGCACTGCTTCGCCAATTGTTGCCGCAGGTCGGCGATGGCGCCGTGATCCGGCCGCCGTTCCATTGCGACTTCGGTTACAATATTAAGTTGGGCCCCGGCGTATTCCTCAACTTCAATTGCGTCATTCTGGATGTGGTCGCCGTGACCATCGGGGCCGGGACGCAGATCGGGCCGGCTGTCCAGATCTACACTGCGGATCACCCGCGTGATCCGGCTATCCGAAAAACCGGTGCCGAGTTCGGCCGCCCGGTATCGATTGGGCAGAACGTCTGGATCGGCGGCGGGGCGATCATTCTGCCCGGGGTGAGCATCGGTGACGATGCGGTGGTCGGAGCCGGTGCGGTGGTCACCCGCGACGTGCCGCAAGGTACGACCGTTTTCGGCAATCCGGCGCGGCAAAAGGCGAAATGAGGCCGCCTCGCTGGCGAGCCTCGGGTCGAGAATTTGCAACAGCCGATTCACCGCGCCGAAACATCTTCGGTCCATGGTTTGCTGCGAATGCGAAGCGCGGATCGTCCCGGCATCATGAAACACCTGCAGCAACCGTCGGCCCTCGAGTTGCGAGGGTTAACAAAGCGTTTTGACCGCCCCGCGGTCGATGCGCTCGACCTCACCATCGGTGTCGGCGAATTCTATGCGCTGCTCGGACCCAACGGCGCCGGCAAGACCACGACGCTGCGCATGGTGGCCGGCCTGCTGCGGCCCGACCAGGGGTCGGTATCGGTGCTCGGCATCGACGCGCTCGGCGATCCCGTCGCCGCCAAACAGATCACGGCCTGGGTTTCGGACGAGCCGATGATCTACGACAAGCTGACGCCGCTGGAATATCTGGAATTCGTCGCCGGCCTCTGGGGTATCGATCCCGCGGCCGCCGAACCATCGGCGCGAAACCTTCTTGGCTCGCTCGGGCTGGGGCCGCATTTGCACGAACGCTGCGAAGGATTTTCCAAGGGCATGCGCCAGAAGGTGGCGCTGGCCGGTGCACTGGTGCACGACCCCCGGCTCATCATCCTGGATGAGCCGCTTACCGGCCTCGACGCGCTGTCCGCGCGCCATGTCAAGGGACTGCTGCAGGATCGCGTGCGCGCGGGCTGCACGGTGATCATGACCACGCATATTCTCGAAGTAGCCGAGCGCATGGCCGACCGCATCGGCGTCATCGCATCCGGACGGCTCGTCGCCGAGGGCACGCTCGCCGAACTGCGCCAGCAGAACGGCAAGAACGACACCAGCCTCGAAGACATGTTCATCGCACTGGTCGATGCCGAGATCGAGGCGGCATGACACCGTCGGCAGCCCTGACCTGGTTTGCGCGGCACGAAATCCGGCTGGCATGGCGCGAATGGATGGCCATGATGACGGCGGGCCGGCGCTGGCGAACGCGCAGCACCGCGATCGGGCTGATTGTGTTTGTCGCGATCATGCATCTGCCGGCCTATGCCGTGATCGGCCGCTTCGCGGATCTGCGGGAGCCGCTGGACAAGCCGACGTTGATCGTGATGACCACCTGCGTGATGCTGGCATGGGCTCTGATGCTGTCGCAGGCCATCGAATCCGTCACCCGGGTGTTTTACGCGCGCGCCGATCTCGATCTGATCATGTCGTCGCCCGTGGCATTGTCGAACGTGTTTTCGGTGCGTATCGCCGCGATCGCGCTTGCCGTCATCATGATGGCGCTGCTGCTCTCGTCGCCGTTCATCAACGTTCTCGTGCTCGGCGGCGGGGTCAGATGGTTCGCGGCCTATGGCGTGGTGATCGCGATCGGCCTCTCCGCCGCCGCGGTCGCGATCGCAGCGACGGTTGCGCTATTTCGCGGCATCGGACCAGGCCGGACCAGGCTTGTCGCGCAGATCCTCGCCGCCGTGATCGGCGCGGGCTTCGTCATTGCGCTGCAGGTCGCGGCGATCCTGTCCTACGGCACGCTGTCCCGGTTCGCGGTCCTGACATCAGACGCCGCGGCGGCGTTCGCGCCGGACCTAGATAGTCTGCTGTGGTGGCCGGCGCGCGCGATGCTCGGCGATGGCGCGGCACTGCTGTGCCTGCTGGCCTTCGGCCTCGTCGTGCTCGGGGCGGCCATGGCGATCTACTCGCCGCGATTTGCCGACTATGTCTCCCGCGTCTCGGCCACGGCGGCGCCGGCCCATCGCGGCAGCGTTGCCCGGCCGTTCCGCGCGGGCTCGCGGCAACAGGCGCTACGGTGGAAGGAATTCATGCTGTTGCGCCGTGACCCTTGGCTGGTGTCGCAGACGCTGATGCAACTGCTGTATCTGGTGCCGCCGGCGCTGCTGCTGTGGCGGAGTTTTGCCGACCGGTCCGCCGCTATCCTGCTGATCACGCCGGTACTCGTGATGGCGGCAGGGCAACTTGCCGGCGGCCTCGCGTGGCTGACGATTTCGGGTGAGGATGCCGCCGATCTGGTCGCGACCGCACCGCTGCCGGCCTCGCACGTCACCCGCGCCAAGATCGAAGTGGTGCTGATCGCCATCGGCCTCATTTTCGCGCCGCTGATCGTTGTGTTGATATTCGCATCGCCGCTGCAGGCGGCGGTGACTGCGCTTGCGGTAGCCGTTGCCGCGGCGTCGGCGACTGCGATCCAGCTCTGGTTCCGGGTGCAGGCGCGGCGCAGCCAGTTCCGCCGCCGCCAGACCTCGTCGCGGCTTGCAACCTTCGCGGAGGCATTTTCATCGATCGGATGGGCCGCAACCTCGGCGCTGGCGCTCACTTTGCCATCGGTTGCGGTCGTGACCGGCCTCATGACCGCGGGCGTGCTGGCGGCGACGTGGAAGGTCAGTCCCGGGCGGGCGTGATCGGGCTGTCGATCGGTTTCCGATCGGCCTATGATCCGGACCGGTGGCTGGCCGGTTCCGCTGCCTGGAACCGGATTCGGCACGTGCGGTTAAAACGCCGCCGCATCTTATATTTATAAGACCAGCGCCGATACGGAAATGAAAATGACCTTGCATCGAGACATCTACTGGCTCGGACGCCAATGGGCCGTCACCGGTCATGGCATTCAGGCGGTCAACAAGAAGCTCAACATGCGGTTCGACGTCGAGGCGTCCCGCATCTGGCAGGAAGACACGGACCAGCCGATGCGGGAGCTCGACTGGTTCGACGCCGAGGATTTTGCCGAGGCGTTGCGCGTTGCAAGACGGCTTTCCCAGGAAACCCCGGCCAAGTTCCAGCCGCTGGCCGGCGGCGAGAAGTAGCTCCGTCCAAATCCGTCCTCCGTCCAATCCGATCAAATGTGAAGCGCGCCACAAACGCGGCAAACCGCGTGTGGTAAACCGTTCGTCGGTGTCTGCATACAACCTGCTGTCACCGCGCCGTCGCCCGTCAAGGTTAATCTGCGACAGATGCTGCCTTCACCGAAACGGCATCATTGCTAGATTGACTCGGATAAAGATGCCAAATATCAGAAGTTGCGGCTAAAAATCGCTTACCGGGAATTAACTTTGTTTCCAATTGTTATCCGGCAAGGAAGTGACGTGATCGAGAGGGATCTTAGGGAATCGTGATGGCTTCGCACCGCCCTGGTTCTAACGACAACGCCGATTTCATTTTGATAATTATGCCCTCTGGGCCGTCCGGCTTTGCCGGCGACGCCGGCAAGATAAACGCCGGCGCTGGCCCAAGGCAACAACAGCGAAAACTTTCGGCAGAACAAGACGCCGAACCAAAGCGTTTGAGCGTTTAACGTGGGAGTTGTGTCGTGACGCATTTCTTTAATCTGACGCCGGGAACGGACAACCTCACCGGTCTTCCTGACGACTACAACGCCTTTCAGCTCACGCCAGCGACACTGCAATCCGGCGACACGGTAACCGGCGGCGCCGCCGGCACTTTCTACGACGTTCTCGTCGTAACGGCCGCGGGCACCATCCTCAGTTCGCAATTCGCCAATGTCACCAATATCGAGCAGCTCAATCTCTTCAGCGGCGGAAATAATGTCTCGCTGACCAACGGCCTGGTCGCAGGCACCAGCACCGGCTCATTCGCGATTCTCGACGGCGGCGGCAACGACACCATCGACGCCAGCGCGGTCAGCGCCAAGCCTGTCGTGTTCTACGCCGCCGGCGGCAGCGACACGTTCAAGGGCGGCAGCGGCAACGACGCGATCGTCATCGCCGCGGCCGATCTGACATCGGCTGACACGATTCAGGGCGGCGCCGGAATCGACAACCTCTATTTCAGCACCGCAGGCACCGTGGCCGCGTCCGCCTTCACCAATGTGTCCGGCATTGAAGGGATCGGCCTCAGCAGCCTTGGCAACAGCATCGCCCTGCTCAACTCGATGGTCGTCAGTTCCGACAATGGCGGCTTCGCGGTCGCGGACGGAGCCGGTGACGATACGGTCGATGCCAGCGGCATCACCAGCGGCACCGCCATCGCCTTCTTTGCGAGCGGCGGCAGCGATACGTTCCGCGGCGGCAATGGCCCCAATGGCTATGTGTTCGCAGCCGCCGACCTCACCAGCGCCGATACGGTGACGGGCGGCACCGGCAGCGCCGACAACCTCTTCATCACCACAGCCGGGACGCTGAGCGCGGCGGCATTTACCAATGTGACGGGCATTGAAGGGCTCGTGCTCGCCAACGGCACCAACAATGTGACGTTGACCAACGGCCTGGTGGCTGGAACCGCCGCCGGCTATTTCGCCGTCGCGGGCGGCACCGGCAACGACACCGTGAACGCCAGTGGCGTCACCAACGGCACGGCGATCGCCTTTTACGGCACCACCGGCGGCAACGACGCCTTCACCGGCGGCAACGGCAACGACGCGTTCCTGTTCGGCGCCGGGCAACTCACCAGCGCCGACACGGTAGCCGGCGGAGGCGGAAACGACACGATCTGGATGACCACGGCCGGAACCACCACTGCCGCGGATCTCGCTGGCGTCTCCGGCGTGGAGGGCGTGTTCCTGCAGAGCGGCGGCACGTTCAATCTCGCCAACGGCATCACCGGTGCTGCGACGTTCGCCGCCGTCGGATCGAGTGCGGTCGATACGTTCGATGCCTCGGCGGTGACAGGTTACAAGGTGACGTTCACCGGCAATGGCGGGGCGGACGTCCTAAAGGGCGGCAGCCAGGACGACACGTTCTTTATCGCCGACAGCGCCTTCGCTTCCATCAACGGCAATGGCGGCATCGACCGCATCACGCTGACGACGCCGTCGCAGACGTTCAATCTGACGGCCAACGCGGCGAAGATCTCCAACCTCGAAGTTATCGACCTCGACAGTTCGAACAGTTCCGCCCTGATAATGGCCGGCACCGATATCGCGCAGGTCAATGCAAGCGGCAACAGCCTGTACGTCATCGGCGACGTCGACGACATCGTCAACGCGGGTAACGGCTACACCCAGATCGCTTCCGGCGTCGTCAACAACGCCGTGGCGCCGGGTCACACCTTTTTTGAGTACCAGCACAGCAGCGGCTCTTTGCTGTTCATCGACAGCGCGATCACTGCGCAGACGGCGACGACGGGCAATGATTCGGCGAGCGTGCCCGAGGGGACAGCGGCGGGCGCCACCGTGTTCGACGCGGGAATGGCCGGAGCTACTACCTACGTACTTGGCGGCGCCGATGCCGCGCTGTTCAGCATCGACGGCGCCGGCCACATCTCCTTCAACGCCTCGCCGGACTTCGAGGCGCCCCAGGATCAGGGCCACAATAACGTCTACGATCTCACCGTCACCACATCCAACGGCACAGCGACGCCCAATTTCGTCGAGACGGTCGCCATCACCGTCACCGACGTCAATGACAACGCGCCGGTATTCACGTCAGGCGCAGCGGCGACCACGCCCGAGAACGTCGCGACCACGACGCCGGTCTATACCGCGCACGCCACAGACGCCGACGCGGGCAATACCGTCACCTATACGCTCGCGAGCGGCGGCGACAATGCTTTGTTCGACATCAACAGCACGACGGGCGCGGTGACCTTCAAGGCATCGCCCGATTTCGACAATCCACAGGATGCCGGCCACGACAACACTTACGACATCGGCGTAATCGCCACCGACGGCGTGCCGGCGCATAATACGACCAAGGCGGTTGCCATCACCGTCACCGACCTGAACGAAAACCCGGTGATTACCTCGAACGGCGGCGGCGACACGGCCTCGGTCAACGTCAACGAGAACTCTACTGCGGTAACCACGGTGACCGCGACCGATCCGGACGTGCCGGCACAGACCCTGACCTATTCGGTGCTGACCGGAGCCGGCTCGCCGGACGGCGCGAAGTTCACCATTGATGGCAGCGGCCATCTGTCGTTCATCTCGGCGCCCGATTTCGAGGCGCCGGGCTCCGCCGCCAGCAGCAATAGCTACACCGTGCAGGTGCAGGTTGCCGACAATGGCGTTCCGACGATGCACGATATCCAGACCATCACGGTCAATGTCCAGGATCTCAACGACAACGCGCCGGTATTCACGTCGGGCGCAACGGCGACCACGCCCGAGAACGTCGCGACCACGACGCCGGTCTATACCGCGCATGCCACCGACGCCGACGCGGGCAATACCGTCACCTATACGCTCGCGAGCGGCGGCGACAATGCTTTGTTCGACATCAACAGCACGACGGGCGCGGTGACCTTCAAGGCATCGCCCGATTTCGACAATCCACAGGATGCCGGCCACGACAACACTTACGACATCGGCGTAATCGCCACCGACGGCGTGCCGGCGCATAATACGACCAAGGCGGTTGCCATCACCGTCACCGACCTGAACGAAAACCCGGTGATTACCTCGAACGGCGGCGGCGACACGGCCTCGGTCAACGTCAACGAGAACTCTACTGCGGTAACCACGGTGACCGCGACCGATCCGGACGTGCCGGCACAGACCCTGACCTATTCGGTGCTGACCGGAGCCGGCTCGCCGGACGGCGCGAAGTTCACCATTGATGGCAGCGGCCATCTGTCGTTCATCTCGGCGCCCGATTTCGAGGCGCCGGGCTCCGCCGCCAGCAGCAATAGCTACACCGTGCAGGTGCAGGTTGCCGACAACGGCGTTCCGACGATGCACGATATCCAGACCATCACGGTCAATGTCCAGGACGTCAACGACATCGCGCCGACGTTTACCTCGAACGCGACGCCCACGGTGATAGAGAACAGCACCGCCGTGGTCGACCTGGCCACGACAGACGCCGACACGGTCGGCACCAATCCGGCGACCTTCTCGATCAACGCCGGCCTGGACGGCGCCCTGTTCACGATTACCGGAGGCAATCACCTCGCCTTCGCCGCCCCGCGCGACTACGAAACCCAGGCCCATAGCTACGCGGTCGACGTCACCGCCAGTGACGGAACCAATACCACCGTACAGCACATCGTCGTCGGGCTCGCCGACGACAACGACAACGCGCCGATATTCAGTTCCGCCACGACCGCCAGCACCCCGGAGAACGTCGCCACCACTACTCCCGTCTATACGGCGATCGCACCGGATGCCGACGGCACCGCGGCGAACAACACCGTCCACTACACCCTCGCCGCCGGCGGCGACAACGATCTGTTCGACATCGATGCCAATTCGGGCGCGGTCACGTTCAAGGCTTCACCGGACTTCGAGGCTCCGGCCGATGCCGGCGCCGACAACCAATATGACATTACGGTCACGGCCTCCGATGGTCTCGCCGCGCACAATACGACGCAAGCGGTCGCCATCACCGTCACCGACGAGAACGACAACGCGCCCGTGTTCGGCTCCCCGACCGGGGCCGCCATTGTCGACGAAGGCACGTCGACCGCGACGGTGGTGTTCGATGCCAGCGCGACCGACGCCGACGGCACGGCAGCCAACAATACGATCGCCTATTCGCTCGGCGGCACCGACGGGGCGCTGTTCAACATCAACTCGGCCACCGGCGAAGTGACATTCGCGGCGTCGCCGAACTTCGAGACTCCGGCCGACGCCGGCGCCGACAACCACTATGACATCACGGTCACCGCCTCCGACGGCGTGCCCGCGCATGACGCGACGCAGGCCGTCACCATCACGGTCGCGGACGTGGCGCCATCCACTCCGGTCGACAGCGACACTGCGACCGCCGACAGCGTCTCGCAGCACGCGACGGTCGGCACCTACACCGGCATCACGGCGTCCTCCACCGACGTCAACGGCCCGGCGGTGACCTGGTCGCTCACGAACGACACCTCCGGCGGCGGTTTTGGCATCGATTCGACCGGCAAGATCACCGTGATCGATTCCAGCAAGATCGTCTTCAACCCCGCCGACGCGACGCACGAGTTTTCCGTCAGGGCAATCGCCAGCGACGGCACACTGAACAGCCATCAAGACTTCACCATCACCGTCGTCCCGAATACCGCACCGACCGCGAATGACGACGCAGCCTCGGCGACGGAAGCCGGCGGCCTCAACAACACCGTCGCGGGCACCGATCCGACCGGCAATGTCATCACCCCAGTCGGACCGGGCGATGTCGCCGATACCGATCCCGATGCCGGCGATTCGGTGACTGTCGTAGCCGCCGGAACAGGCACGGAAGCCGCGCCGACCGGTCCGGGTACGGTCAATACGGCATTCAACGGCCAGCACGGTTCGCTGCTGATCCACACCGACGGTTCGTACACCTATACGGTGGATCAGTCGGACGCCGCGGTGCAGGCACTGCGCACATCGGGGCAGACGATAACCGACTCGTTCAACTACACGATCCAGGACAATGGCGGGCTGCAGGACGTCGCGACCCTGACCGTCACCATCCACGGCGCCAACGACAATCCGATCGCGAACGCGGATTCGGTCGTCGCCGTCGAGGCGGGCGGCGTCGCCAACGGCACGCCGGGCACCAATCCGGGCGGCAACGTCATCACCGGCGCCGGTACGGCCGGCGCGGTCGCGGACACCGATGTCGACAGCGCGGCCAATGGCGAGACGACGACCGTGGTCGGCGTCGCGACCGGAAGTCCCGGCGGTCCGCTGTCCGGCAATGTCGGCGTGGGCGTCGCCAGCTTGAACGGCTACGGCACCCTGACCATCGGGGCGGATGGCACCTACAGCTACGTCGTCGACAACACCAACACGTCGGTGCAGGCGCTGCGCACATCGGCGCAAACACTGACCGACACCTTCAGCTACACGATCTCGGACGCGGCGGGCGTCACGTCCACCACGACCGTGACGGTGACTATCGACGGCGCCAATGATGCGCCGGTGGCGCATGCGGACGTGCTTTCGGCGACCGAAGCGGGCGGCGTCGGCAACGGCACGCCCGGCGTCAATCCAAGCGGCAACGTCATCACGGGCTCGGGCTCACCGGGCGCCGTTGCGGACACCGACGCCGACACCTCGGGCAATGGCGAAGTCCTCAGCGTCGTCGGTCTTGCGACCGGCACGCAGAGCGGCCCGCTCTCCGGAAACGTCGGCGGCGCCGGTCTTGTCAGCGCCAACGGCTACGGCACGTTGACCATTGGGACGGATGGCACCTACAGCTATGTCGTCGACAACAGCAACGCGGCCGTGCAGGCGCTGCGTCTCTCGACGCAGACGCTGACCGACACGTTCAGCTACACGCTTTCGGATGCGGCGGGCGCCACGTCCACCACGACCGTGACGATCACCATCCATGGCGCCAACGACAATCCGGTGGCGAACGCCGACGCGTTCACCGCGATCGAAGCGGGCGGCCTCGCCAACGGCACCGCCGGCAGCAATCCGTCCGGCAACGTGCTGACCGGCACCGGTTCGCCCACCGCCGTCCCGGACACCGATGTCGACAGCTCGGCCAATGGCGAGACCACGACCGTGGTCGGCGTTGCGGCCGGCAGCCCCGGCGGCCCGATCTCCGGCAATGTCGGTGGCGCAGGCGTTGTCAGCGCGAACGGTTACGGCACGCTGACCATCGCGGCCGACGGCACCTACGGCTACGTCCTCAACAATTCGAATGCGACGGTGCAGGGGCTGCGCACGTCGGCGCAAACGCTGACCGACACCTTCAGCTACACGATCTCGGACGCGGCGGGCGCCAAGTCCACCACGACGGTGACCATCACCATCGATGGCGCCAACGACAACCCCGTCGCCAATGACGACAATGTCACGGCGACCGAGACCAGCGGCACCGCCAACGGGACTGCCGGTCATAATCCGACCGGCAACCTGATCGCCGGCACGGGGGGTAACGGCGAAGCCGCCGACACCGACGTCGATACCGCCGCGAACGGCGAAACCACGACGGTGCAGGGCGTTGCCGCCGGCAATACCGGTACGGTCGCACAGAACGTCGATCCGGGCACCGGCATCGACGTTGTCGGCGCCCACGGCACGCTGCATGTGAATGCCAACGGCACCTACACCTACACCGTGGACAACACGGCGGGTAACACCGTCGACCAGCTCAACACCGGCGGTTCTCTGTCCGACACGTTCACCTATACGGTAAAGGACACCGCGGGCGCGACTTCCACCGCGCATGTGAATGTCACCGTCCACGGCGCCGACGACGCGCCGGTCGCGACCGCCGATTCCTACGTCGCTTTCGAAAACCGCGCCTTCACGCCTACCGCGGCGACCGGCGTGCTTGCCAACGATACCGACGTCGACACCGCGCATACCAGCCTGACGGCGGTCCTCGATGCCGGCAACGGCCCGAGCCACGCGGCTTCGTTCACCCTGAACGCGGACGGATCGTTCAGCTACACGCCGACGGCCGGCTATCTCGGCGGCGACAGCTTCACCTATCACACCAGTGACGGCTCGCTGACTTCGAGCGTGGTCACGGTCTCGCTCGACGTGCAGCCGCTGGTCTGGCACATCGACAACACCGCCGCCGCGGGCGGCGATGGCACCGCCGCGCATCCGTTCAATTCGATCGCCGCCTTTAATACCGCCAACAGCGCTGCCGGCGTCCATCCCGACATCGTCTATCTGCATTCCGGCACCGGGACCTATACCACGACGGACGGCATCAACCTCAATAACGGACAGACCCTGCTCGGCCAGGGCGTCGATCTCACTTATACGACGAGCGCAAGCGCGCCCGGCGGCGCTCATGTCGTTACGCTGCTCGACGCCGACAATTCCGTCACGCCGACGATCCAGGTTACGGGCGGTACCGGCGATGCGGGCGTTACCCTCGCGCAGAACAACACGCTGAGCGGCTTCAATATCAGCACCACCAACGCCGACGGCATCGGCATCGAGGACTCCAACGCCGCTGGCACGGCGGGCTCGGTCGGAACGCTCCACATCGACACGGTCGGGATCAGCGGCGTCGGCAAGGCGATTGATATCGACCAGGGCGGCACGCTCAGCAACGTGCATTTGACCTCGATCGCGTCGACCGGCTCGAACAGCGAGGGCATCCAGCTCGGCGGCATCGCCGGCTCGACGCTCGGCGGCTCGTTCACCGTCGACGGCACCACCAGCATCACCAATGCCGACACCACCGGCATCCAGGTCTCCAACACCGCGGCCAACGCGAGCTTCAACTTCGGCAGCTCGACCACCGTCACCGACAGCGCCGTCGGCGGCCACACCGCCAACGGCATCGACTTCACCAACACCATCGGCACCGCCAACAGCTTCACCCTGGGCACCGCGTCGATCACCACCGACGGCGGCTTCGGCCTCGCCGCCAATGGCGGCACCGTCAATATCGGCGGAACTTTGAGCACCATCAATGCGACCGGCGGCGCGGCGATCGATCTCACCAACACCAGCCTCGGCAGCGGCGCGACGTTCTCGTCCGTGTCGTCGACCAACAGCACCGGCACCGGCATCCAGATCACTGGCCTTTCGACCGGCAACTTCACCGCCAATGGCGGCGCAATCAGCAACGCTACCGGCACCGACGTTTCCATCAACACCGGCACCAGCAGCATCACCTACAACGGCACCATCACCGACGACGTCGGCCAGCTGGTTTCAGTTGCCAACAAGAGCGGCGGGACGGTTGCGTTCGGCGGGGCGATCACCGACGGCAACGACGGCGACGGCAACGGCATCTCGCTGACCAACAATACCGGCGCCACCATCAACTTCACCGGCGGCACCACGCTGAGCACCGGCGCTAACGCCGCATTCACCGCGACCGGCGGCGGCACCGTCACCATTACCGGCACCAACCACCTCACGACGACCACCGGCACCGCGCTCAACGTCTCCAACACCTTCATCGGTTCGAGCGGCCTCACGTTCCAGGACATCAGCGCCAATGGCGGCACCAACGGCATCGTGCTGAACGGCACGGGCACCGCGGCCGGAAACGGCGGTCTCACCGTGACCGGCACGGACGGGGCCGACGCCGGCACCTTGGCCGATACCGGAACCGGCGGCACGATTCAGCACACCACGGGCGACTCGATCTCGCTCAACGGCACGAAGGCTGTTTCGCTCGCCGGGATGAATATCACCAGCAGCGGAAACGGCGTCGCCACCAACGACAATTCGAACTGGATCGACGCGTCCAACGTCCTCGGACTGACATTGCTCAACATGAACGCGAGCCATTCCGTCGGTCACGGCATCAACGGCAACGGCATCACGAATTTGGTCATTCAGGGCGGCTCGTTCATCGCCGGCGGCCTCGACAATGATCAAGGCAACTTCAACGGCGTCAATATCCACAACCTGCTGGGAACATCGTCCGTCACCGGCGCCGACTTCGAGCAATCGAATACGATTCAGTTCAGGGTAAACAACGACACGGCCACGAATTTCAACGGAACGCCGGACACCCTGACCGTATCCGGCACGACGTTCCAAAATCACAATGTCGGCGCCTTTTTCGGCGACCACCTGTCGGTCAATTCCGACACCGGCGGAAACTTCAGGCTGATCGTCGACAATTCCGCCGGAGCCGACGTATTCAAGACAGCTGGCATCGCGGTGCAGGCCACCGCGGGCGGCACCAACGGCAAGATGGACGCGCAGATATCGGGGATTACGTCCGGCGGCACGGTTGCGTCGGGCAATACAAACACCTCCGGTGTGGTCATTGGTGAGACGGGCACTGGCAGCATCACCTACGACATCCACGACAACACCATCCTTGGCAGCGGCAGCGTATCGATCGCGGTCACACATGCCGCCGCAGGCGGCACGTCTTCCGGCAAGATCCACAACAACACGATTACGCACATCGCCGGAGCGGGCACCGATGCGCTGGCCGTCAACGTGCAGGGCGTCGGCGCGGTCGGCGGCACCGGCACGGTCTCGATCGAAAACAACACCATCACCGGAAATTATCAGAGGGGCATTGTGGTCCAGGCGGGACAGGGAAATCCCGTACTGAACGCCACGATCGACAACAACCACCTGACCGGGACGGACACCACGGGGAATGCCCTCCAGCAGCTCGACGTCGAAGCAGGGCTCAGCGGCGGCGGAAGCGCATCGACGGTGCGCCTCAACATGTTCAATAACGACGTCCACCTCGGGACGGGAGCATCGTATCTCGCTGCATACCGGCTGGTCGAACGTTCCGGCAATACCTTCCAGCTCCAGGACTTCACTGGAAACGGCTCCAGTATCTCAGACATCCAGAACTGGGTCACAAACGTAAAGACGAACACCGGAACGCCCGTCCTGGCGACGATCGGCGCCCCGTTCACGGCTTCCGTCGGCCCCATCCCTACGCCGCTGCTCTCGGCGCCAGGCGGCGTTGAGGCGTCTTCGCCGACAGCGGGCGAAACCCACCTCGACCAGACGCAGCTCAATAGCGCGGTCGCGGCGGCACTGGCGTTGTGGACGGCCGCCGGTCTTTCGCCGGACCAGGTCGCGACACTTCAGCACGTGACCTACGACGTGGCCGACATCACGTCCGGATGGCTCGGTCAATCCACTCCCGGACACGTGACGATCGACGCAAATGCCGACGGTTACGGCTGGTTCGTCGACACCACTCCGCTCGACAACTCTGAGTTCGCTCATGCGGCGAGCGCCTCCGATCTTAAGACCGACCCCAGTACGGCAGCGGCCGGCCATATGGACCTGCTGACAACCGTCGTGCACGAAATGGGCGAGCAGCTCGGGCTTGACGATTCATTCGACGCAACCGATCAAGGCCATATAGACTATGCTTATCTGACAACCGGCGAGCGTGTGCTCGCCACGGCATCCGACGTCGCGCAGATCAACGCCGTTGAAGATGCCCGGGACATCGAAGCCTCACTGCCGTCATCCGCGCAGGCGGCCATCGGCACGGCGATCGTCGCCGCCACAGTCGGCAACGACACCATCAACGCCGGAAGTGGCGGCAACGTCCTGTTCGGCGGCGCCGGCGCGGACAATTTCGTGTTCGGGCCGAGTACCCCGCTCAACGCGCCGACGCCGGCGCAGGTCACCCACGTCGCCGATTACAGCGCGGCGCAGGGCGACACCTTCGACTTCTCAGCGATTACCTCTGCATTCCACAACTCCAACGTGAGCGATTCACTGGTGGTGCGCGCGGTGGAGGATTCCAGCGGCAAATTCGCGATGCTGCAGGTCGATCATATCGACCCGAACGGACTTCCCGCCGCGCCGAACTGGGTCAACGTCGCGCAACTCGACGGCGCGCATGCCGGCGACGCGGTGAATGTCCTGATCGACAATCATTCCGTGCATGTAGCGCAGATTCATGTCGACTTATTGGTGTAGTTCGTCTTAGTATCACCGGCGAGTATTTTAGCTGGTGATATTAAGGGGGGCACATGGCCGAGCCGTTTCTCTCGGAAATCAGAATGATGTCGTTTGTATTTCCGCCCAAGGGTTGGGCGCTGTGCAACGGCCAGCTTCTGCCGATCAATCAGAACCAGGCGCTGTTCTCGCTGCTCGGCACCACCTACGGTGGCGACGGCCGTGTCACCTTCGGTCTTCCCAACCTGCAGGGGCGGGTGCCGATCCACATGGGCTCAGGCCATACGCTGGGCGAGGTCGGGGGTGTGCAGGCGGTTACTCTCTCGATTGCCCAAATCCCGACCCATGTTCATACCTTCAACGGTTCGACGGCGAATGCGGCCGCCTTTAACCCTACGGGCGCCGTTCTCGCTCGGGGCACCACGGCGGTTGGCGGAAACCCGATCAACTACTATTCCCAGACCAACTCGAACCTTGTTGCGCTGCTGCCGCAGGACATTGGCAATACGGGCGGCTCTCAGGCACATCTCAACATGCAGCCGTTCCTTACCCTAAGCTTTTGTATCGCCCTGCAGGGCATTTTCCCGTCGCAGACTTAAGGAAACTCACTCATGGCACAGCCTTACGTTGGCGAGATTCGCATCTTCGCTGGCAACTTCGCGCCGGCCGGCTGGATGTTCTGCGAGGGACAGCTCATGCCGATTTCCGAAAACGAGACCCTGTTTCAGTTGATCGGCACCACCTATGGCGGCGACGGCCAGAGCACCTTCGCGCTGCCCGATTTGCGCGGCCGGCTTCCCATGCACCAGGGCGGTGGCTTCGTCTTGGCCGAGACTGGCGGAGCGGAGACGGTGACGATCACGGTCAACACGATGCCGTCGCACACCCATCCGCTGTTAGGCACGTCAAACGCTGCCGATTCGCCAAACGTACAGACCGCACTTGTCGCGACCGGCTTGGTCAGCCAACTTTATTTCGGAGACCCGCCGGATGCGGTTGGCGCTCCTCAAGCAATCTCTTCCGTCGGCGGCAGCCAGCCGCACGACAATTTCCAGCCTTATCTTTGCGTCGATTTCATCATTTCGCTGTTCGGGATCTTCCCGTCGCAGACCTAAGAGGACGTCATGGCCGATCCATTCGTCGCCGAAATACGTATCTATCCGTTCAACTTCGCCCCCAAGGGCTGGGCTTTCTGCGACGGGCAGTTGCTGCCGCTGTCGCAGAACACCGCGTTGTTCTCGCTGCTCGGCACCACCTATGGCGGCGATGGCAAGAGCAACTTCGCGCTACCGGACATGCAGGGCAACGCGCCGATGCATCCCGGCCAGGGCCCGGGCCTGTCGCTGCACGATCTCGGTGAAACCGGCGGTTCGGAAACCGTGTCGCTGCTTGAAAGCGAGATTCCGTCGCACTCGCATAGCTTCAACGTGCATGCGGGAGACCCTGCGGACCATTTCAATCCGAGTGGCCAGGGTCTTTGTCGCTCGAACAGCGGAAACGCTTGGGGCCCGGCGAATAGTTTGACCCAGTTCTCCCCTAATGCATTAGCCCCGGCGGGCGGCGACCAGCCGCACAACAACATGATGCCGTACCTCACGCTGAATTTCTGCATTGCCCTGCAGGGCGTGTTCCCGCCGCGCACCTGAGTTGCCCGCAGTGAACGCTGCCGCGCCGGTCGGCTGGACGCGCGCGGCGGATGCCGGCCTGACGTTCCGCCGCATCACCGACGCCGACCTGCCGTTTCTCGCCCGGGTCTATGCCTCGACCCGCGCCGAGGAACTCGCCGCCGCCGCCATGACGGACGCGCAGAAGGCGGCGTTCCTCGAGCAGCAATTCCGTGGCCAGCACGCGCACTACCAGAAATATTATCCCAAGGCCGACTGGCTGGTGACGATGCACAGCGGCGACGACATCGGCCGGCTCTACATCGAACGCTGGCCGAGCCAGCACCGCATCATCGACATCGCCTTCCTGCCCGAACATCGCGGCCAGGGATTAGGCGATGCGCTGTTGCGCGACCTGATGGACGAGGCCTCAGCCTGCGGCAAGGCGGTATCGATCCATGTCGAAAAGTTCAATCCGGCGATGCGGCTCTACCGTCGCCTCGGATTCATCACCGAGGAAGACAAGGGCGTCTACGACCTGATGCGTTGGACCGCGTAGTCTCCGTGTCCCGGACACGGTGCAGACACCGGCGCTCGGTTACGGCCCCGGCTCAGCAGTGCGCCGCTCCGCAAGAGCCATAGCGCGTCAAAGACGCGCGTGGACGCGCTTATGGCGCTGCGCTGCGTCCGGGGCATGAATCATGTGAAGGCGGCATAGTAACCGTTGCCGCCCGACGCCGGCCCGATCGGCACCAGGAAAATCTCCATCGTGCCGAGCACCGGATGCCGGACCAGATAGACTCCCTGCTTCAGCCATGGACCTTTGGGCGCGACGAACGACAGCGAGAACGCGCCGCCGGCACGGCCGCTGTCGCCGGTCGGTTCGACCTTCGCAAGCTTCAGCGGCACCACGCCGCCCGCGGTCTGCATGTCGAAGACGGCATCGAGATGCGGCAAAAAATCCTCGATGCGCAACGCCGCCAGATCTGCCGGTGAGGCCATTTGGGCTTCCTTACATTCAACCAGTCACTCCCCTATCACGGGAAATGGACCCGTGAAATGCCGCCGGACCGTATCGGAATCGGAAAAGCACGGCTGGACGTGCTAGGCTCGCCGCGTTGCTTCCGCAAACGTAGGGAGCGCGGACCTCGGCGCCCGAACCCGACGTCTGGAGAGGTCGCAGTGTCAGTCCACCCGCAAGGATTCAGGATAGGCTTCCGGGCATCGATCATCACCCTGTTCGTGTCGGTCGTGCTGTTTGTCGGATTGTCGCTGGTCTACTTCAGCTTCGACCGCGTAACCTCGATCATCCGTTCGGCGGCAAGCAGTTTCATCGACAAGGTCGCCGAACACGCCGGCGACCGCATCGACAGCCAGTTCAAGGAGGTGCGCGACAGCGTCGAAATCCTGACATCGCTCCCGGCAATTCAGGAGGGCCGCATCGACAGCCCGGCGATTCATGCGCTGATGGCTGCGATGCTCCGCAACAACAGCGCGCTGTTCAGCCTGTATGTCGGATACGCCGACGGCAACTTCCTCGAGATCGACTTCATCGATCGCGCAAGCCGCGCGTTCCGGGACAAACTGGACGCGCCGGCCGAGACGACATTCCGGCTTCTGACAATCCAGCGGGCCACCGGAGGCGCCCGTACCGCGCGTACCATCTTTCTGTCGGCGACGCTTGCTCCGCTTGGCGAAAGATCCGCGCCGGCGGATTACGATCCACGGGATCGGCCCTGGTACCTCGACGCCTACGACGTAGAGGCCGGCGTGCTCACCGACCCCTATATCTTCTTCGCCAGCGGCGAGCCGGGTTATACCTTACGCATCCCGGTCAAACGCGGACAGCTCGGCGTCGTCGCGGGCGATATTCTTCTGAACGATGCCGACACCCTGTTGCGCAACCAGCGGCTTGGCCGTTCCGGCGTCGCCTTCCTGTTCGACGACGCCGACCGGATCGTGGCGCATCCCAGGATGTCGGCGCTGATCGGCGCACAAACGCAGGACGGCGCCGCCGTCACCTTGCCCCGCCTCAGCGCGATTTACAAAACCGGAATTCCCGAAGCGGCGCGGGCCTGGCAAGCCGGCAAACCGCCCCAGCAATTCTTCGAAGGAGATGACGGGCGTACCTACGTCGTATCCTTTCGCTCGATCGAGACGGCGAGCTCCGCACACCTGCATCTGGCAGTGCTTGCGCCGCTCGACGAGTTCTTTGCGACCGTGCTGGCGCAACGGCAATTTCTTTTCCTGGTGGCCCTCGCATTCGTCGCCGCGGCTTTGCCGCCGGTTTTCTGGCTCGGCTCGATGCTGTCCCGATCGCTAAGGGCGATCGCAGCGGAGACCGATCGCATTCAGCGCTTCGAGCCCGGAGATACCGCCGCGCGCCCATCCATCATTCAGGAGATCGACGATCTCGGCCGCTCGGTATTCACCATGCGCAGGGTGGTCGAGACCTTCTCCAGCTTCGTGCCCAAACGGCTGGTCCAGCAGCTCATCAAGACCGGCACGCCGTTGGGGCTCGGCGGCGTTCGGCGCGAAGTGACGATCCTGTTCACCGACGTCGAGAATTTTACCGGCCTCACCGAGCGCGCCAACCCTGAACAGGTGATGGCCTATACCTCGCGCTATTTCGCGGCGCTGTCTGAAACCATCATGTCCAACAAGGGAACAGTCGACAAGTTCATCGGCGACGCGGTAATGGCGATCTGGAATGCGCCGGCCGAGGATGCCGATCATGTCGTCAATGGCTGCGCGGCAGTTCTGGCCTGCCGACAGGCAAACCAAGAGCTAAATCTGGCGTTCGAGCGCGAAGGCTGGCCGCACTACCGGACGCGATTCGGTCTGCACGCCGGAAACGTGGTGGTCGGCAATGTCGGCTCGGCCGACCGGATGAACTACACAGTGCTCGGGGCCAGCGTAAACCTTGCGGCGCGGCTCGAAGCGCTCAACAAGACCTATGGCACCAGCGCGCTGGTGAGCGAGCAGATCAAGCTCCGCGCCGACGCCCTTTTTCTTTTTCGAAGTGTCGATCGTATCAATCCGAAAGGCTTTGCGGAGAAATTCCCGGTGTTCGAGCTCCGCTGCAGCCGCGAAACAGCCGAGGATTCGGAACGCGCGTTTTGTGAAGCCTGGGAGGAGATTTACGCGACGCTTTCCGCGACCGACTACGATCGATCGCTCGAACTGCTGGAAACGTTCCGGCATGCCTATCCCGGCGATGGGGTCGCCCGGTACCATGCCGAAACCGTCAAGCAGAAACTCGGCGAACGGAGCCTCAGCCAGCCGACGCAATAGCCGGGTGATCAGAAGTTACGTTGCGCCCGAACCTGCAGCTGCACCGCGTCCTGATCCTTGAACTCGTAACGTACCGTCGGCTTGGGCGCGGCCGCAGCGAGGACCGCCGTGCCGGTGAATTTCTGATCGAGATGGAACCACTGCACTTCGGCCGAGAACGTCAGGTTCTTCACCGGCACCCAACGGGTGATGATGCCAAGCTGCGATACGTTGTAGTCCGGGTTGCAGCTGTAATCCGCACTGACCGCCTTGGCCGGTGTCGTGTAGTTGGCGCAGATATAGGCTTTCGCGGTGCCGTCATAGCGGACGGCGGAATAGCTTCCATAGAGACTCGACGACCAGTGCGGGTCCCAATTGTGGTTGAACGCGCCGCGGATGCCGTAAGACTCGGTCAGATGCAGCGAACCGTCGCCGCCCGCGAATCCCGGAAGGAACACCGCGTCGGTGGTGGCCCCGAAGCCGACGCTCTGATAGGCGGTGGCGTTGCTGCTGCCGCCGTACATCGCAAAGCTCGGCGAGGATGCGGCGGTGGCGATCACGTTCTTGGTAATACCCTTGGCGTAGCTCACATCCATCTTGATGTCGTCGCCCGGTCCTGTCGGGATGTTCTTGACCTGCAGCGCCGCCATTACCGAGCCGCCCCACTTGGCATCGGGGTGGCCGTTGATTTCCGAAAAGCCGGTCGGCGCTCCGCCTGCGGGACCGATCGCACCGGCCGGAACGGCCGCGGTGTTGAGCACGTTGTAGGAGCCGCTGACTTCGTGTGCGTCGGCCGATATCTGGAACAGGCCCCAGGCCTGGTCGACCTTGATGTTACCGACGATGTCGGGCGCGCGGACGCCGGCATAGACGTTGCTGCCGCCCAGCGTGGCGCCGAGCGCGAGCGCCAGGTTGTAGACGTTGGTGCGGTCCCAGACCACCGGATCGTCAAGACCGATGCTGCCGGATACGCCATTGCCGAACTGCGCGGTGTACTGGATGTTGTTGACGCCGGTATCGGTGTTTTGCCCGCCGAGCAGGAACGACGAGATGTTTCCGGGGAAGCCCTGCCAGGGTGAAGCGTAGGCGGACGCGGATTTACCGAAGGTGAACCCGGCGAACTGGATGAAGATATACTCGTTGGCGGCGTAGCCGTCACCAGGCTGGTTCAGCAGGTTGGACTGCGTGCCGGTGGTCGGCGAGCCGGTGAACGAGACCGGATTGACCGTGTTGCTGGCCTGTGTGCTGAACTGGAAATTGTTCTGCGCGAAGGTGCGAACCACGCCGTATTCGGTGGCCGTGCGCGTGTCGATAGTCAGCGCCATGCGGGCACGATCCGTGAAGTAATCGGCGTAGCGGTTGTGCTGGCCAAGATCGCCGGACCAGGCCGGTTGACCGTGGATGCTGCCGTTGAAGGTAACGTCGGCGCGGAAATAGCCGCCGATCTTTATGCAGGTGTCGGTGCCTGGGATGTACCAGAAGCCGGCGCCGTAGACCGAGCAGATCTTCACATATTCGATCGCCTTGGCCTTGACCGGGAGATCGGCCGCCTGCGCCGCGCCGATGCCGATGAGTGCCGTCGCGGAGCCGAGGATGAGGTCCTTGAGCAACTTCATGTGAGCCTCCCGAATTCAGTTCTTTCGTGACACCGGTGAGGCAATCATCTTACGCAAAAACCGCCCGCTTTCCGATGACGGCGACGTGACCGAACGTCGTTTGCTGACGGATGTGATGTTCGAGCAACGCATCGTGGCCTGCCGTGGTCATCCTTGCGAAACTCACTGTCGTTCGGACGTTTGCGCTCTCCCTTGTCGTCCCTGCGCAGGCGGGGACCCATAACCGCCGATGATAATTGTTTGGCACGTTGATTCCGCGAGCGGCTGATATCGTCCGCCTCACCAACACGGAGGCTATGGGTCCCCGCTTTCGCGAGGACGACGTGGTGAGAGTTGGCGTGTGCATCACATCCTCCTTGCTGCGCGCAAGCGTCATCGCCGCCCGCAAATCCCTTCGCGGGAGACCTCGCTCCCGAGCGGAAGAGAGGGAGGCGGAACGCCGAAAGGCGAACCTTGGTAACGGCCGCGGCATGCCTATGGGCGGGAACAGAGGCACACGGCAACGCCTTCCGGCGCTCCACCGCGGCGACTTCTTCGACCCTGGGACCTGACTTCCGAGCGCGGGCTGCATTTCCCGGACGATTTGCGCCGCCGAGTCCTGTACATCCAGGCAGGTTACCCCGCCCTTCACCCGTCTCGTCCAGCCATTGAAGGCAGAGCCCCGTAGTGGGCCCGGACGGTTACCCAAGGCCCCCCGAGTGCGCAGAGGGACGTCCCCTCCGCGCCCGCAGGCGCCGCTCCCACCCCGCGCCACGAAGCGTCCCAGGTAACGCCCCTCAGTGGGATGGAATGACTAGGCTTATAAGCCATAGAACGGAATATTATCAACAGGGAGATAATAAATTTTTCCCCCGTTTAACGAATCTCCGCCGTCATCCTGAGGTGCTTGCCGCTCTTCGCGGCGAGCCTCGAAGGATGGGCCACAAGCGCCAGCGGCCATCCTTCGAGACGCCGCGCAGGGGCGCGGCTCCTCTGGATGACGGCTACGGTTGACGGTGGTCGATTCTGTGAAGCTCACATATAGATATCCTTTGGACGCGCAGTCCTATGGAGCAAAAAGTGACTTCCCAGCCCGACAATTCCATGACGCTTACGTTTCGATGTCCGGCGGAGCTGGAAGGACGGATACTGCCGCCGCTGCCCGCGGCGCAAGGCCTGCCCGAGTGGTTCAAGACGATGCCGCCGCAGGCGTTCAACGCGGTCAATTCCGGCATGGGCGACACGGTCAAGCGTTGCCCGCCGTTTATCGACGCCATGACCTCCGGCTTCCTGATGCCGCTGATTTGCGACGTGAAGGTCGAGAACGGCGAATTCACCTGGGATAACGATCTGCCGCCGGGCGGAGAGGTCGGCTTCGTGCGCTCGCCGATCGGATTCCACGATGCCAGCCAGGTTATCGGCACGCCGCTGTTCAGTGCCGACCGCTTCATCGTCAAATTCCACAATCTCTGGACCATCGAGGCGCCGGAGGGCTACGCGGTGCTGTTCACGCATCCAGCCAACCGGTTCGATCTGCCGTTCACCACGCTGACCGGGTTGGTCGATTGCGACCTGTATCATGACAACTGGATCCATTTTCCGGCACATTGGCACGACGCGAATTTCAGCGGCGTACTGCCGAAGGGCACGCCGGTCGCGCAATGCATGCCGGTGAAGCGGGAAAACTGGGTGGCGCGCACCGCGGCGCTCACCAAAGAAGAAACACAGCGGGCGCACGATCTCACAAACGCGATTTATCGCGAGACCGGGGTCTACCGGCGCCAGTTCCGCGCGTAGCGAACCTCAGGTTTTTTCAGCGCGCAGAAATTTCGCAGCCGCGCTCGGCCGCAGGAAAAAACGGCCGTGCGATGCGGCGGCGAGCGACGTAACGACCCGTCCGGCCATCTGCGGAGCAGCATGCGCCGCCGCACGCAGAGCCGCTTCGCCCGCATCACGCTCGCCAAGTTCCAGCAGGCAGGCGCCGAGACTGTTCCGCGTCACCGCATCGTCGGGCCGCATTCCGAGTGCATGGCGAAACAAATCGGCGGCGGCGGCATATTCGCCATCCAGCCCCATCACCCTGGCGAGCGCGGGCAAGACGTCATGCCGGTTCGGCGCCGCCGCCTGCACCTGCAGGAACATGACGCGGGCCATGGCGCGGTCGTTGCGCTTGAGATGGACAAACCCAAGCTCCATCCGCAGATCGACCGCGTCGGGCGCGAGTGCAAGTCCGCTTTCGAGCACCGCGACGGCCTCGTCCAGGCGTCCGATTTTGGAGAGCTGACCGCCATGTTCGACAAAGGCCGGCGGATAAGGCGGCCGCCGCGCCGTGGCCCGGCGCAACTGGTCGAGCGCCTCGTCGCGCCGCCCGACTGCGGCCAATGCAATGGCGAGGTCGGTTTCGACCGCCGGGTCCTCGCCGCGGCGTGCCGCTTTCTCCAACGGGACGATCGCCTCCACCGCGCGGTTCTGCACCAGCAGCGCGCGACCGAGAATTTGAGCTGCGAGGACATTGCCCCGGTTCGACTTCAGCACGGACGCAGCGAGACGCTCGGCCTCCTGGGGGCGCTGCATCCGCAACGCAAAAATCGCACTTTCAATGGCGCGATTGCTTGAGTTCGGCCTTTCAGCGCCTGGCGGTCGGTTCGACATCGGCGCGAACAATAAAGGAAAAACCAAATTGCGCCAATGCAGCCAACGGCTCACAGCCGCGGCAGGTCGGCTCCATAAAGAAGCTCCACCATAAAGAAAAACCCCCGGCAGTTTCCTGCCGGGGGTTCTTTTAAACTGAGCCTAGACGATGCGATCAGAAGTTACGCTGAGCGCGGACGTTAAGCGAGACGGCGTCCTGGTCCTTGAACTCGTAGCGAGCGCCCTGGGCAGCACCGGGCTTCGGAGCTGACGGGGTGAGCGCGGCAGAGCCAGCGAACTTCTGGTCGAGGTGGAACCACATGACTTCGGCCGAGAACGTCAGGTTCTTGACAGGAGTCCAGCGGGTGACCACGCCCAGCTGCGACACGTTGAAGTCCGTGTTGCAGACGAAGTCGGCGGAAACAGCCTTGCCGGGAGTATAGACGGCGCAGAAGTTGGCCTGTGCAGTCGCGTCATACCGAACGGCGGCGTAGCTGCCGAACAGGCTGGACGACCAGTACGGATCCCAGTTGTGGTTGAACGCGCCACGGACACCGTAAGCAGTCGTCAGATGCAGAGCGCCATCGCCACCGGCGAAAGCGGGGAGCCAAACGGCATCCGTCGTCGCACCGAAACCAACGCTCTGGTAGGAGTCAGCACGGCTGGTGCCGCTGAACATCGCGAAGCTCGGCGAAGCGGCGCTGGTGGAGATCACGTTCTTCGTGTCGCCCTTTGCCCACGTCGCGTCGATCTTGAAGTCGTCGCCCGGTCCAGTCGGGATGTTCTTGATCTGCAACGCAACCATCACCGAACCACCCACCTTGCTGTCCGGGTGACCGTTGATTTCCGAGAAGCCGGTCGGAGCGCCGCCTGCCGGACCCTGGGCACCAGCGGGAACCGCCGCGGTGTTCAGGACGTTGTAGGAGCCAGAGACTTCATGCAGTGCGCCTGAAACCTGGAACATGCCCCAAGCCTGATCGACGCGGATGTTGCCGACGAGATCAGGATAGTGCACGCCGCCGTAAGCCTGCGCGAGAGCGCCGGTCGGGCCGAGGCCCAAGGTAAGGTTGGCGACGGTGGTGCGGTTGAACACGACCGGATCATCGAGACCGATGGTGCCCGACACGCCGTTGCCGAACTGGGCGGTGTACTGGATGTTGTTCACGCCGGTGACGGTGTCATGACCGCCGAGCAGGAACGACGAGTTGTTGCCCGGATAGCCATTCCACGGCGTCGCATAAGCCGAAGCCGACTTACCGAAGGTGAAACCCGCGAACTGGATGAACACCATTTCGACCGCGGTGAAGCCGTCGCCTGGCTGGTTCAACAGGTTGGATTGGGTACCAGTAGCCGGCGACCCCGTGAACACGTTCGGGTTCGTCGAGTTGTTGGCCTGGGTCGTGAACTGGAAGTCGGCCTGACCGAAGGTGCGGACGACGCCATATTCAGTTGCCGTACGCGTATCGACGGTGAGCGCCATACGGGAACGGGAGTCGAAGTAATCGGCGTAGCGGTTGTGCTGGCCGAGGTCGCCTGACCAGGCCGGCTGATCGTAGATGCTGCCGTTGAACGTGGTATCGATACGGACATAGCCGCCGATCTTCATGCAGGTGTCGGTGCCCGGGATGTACCAGAAACCAGCACCATACAGGGAGCAGATCCTCACGTACTCGACCGCTTTGGCCTTGACGGGAAGATCAGCTGCCTGGGCTCCGCTCATGGCGATGAGACCCGCCGCTGAGCCGAGGATAAGGCTCTTAACCATCTTCATGTTAACCTCCAAGTTGCTCTGTAGGGAAGGTTCCGGATCCGCCGGGTGCGATTCACCCTTGAGGTTGGTTCCCTTAATCCCCTGAAACCCGCTTTGTCGCTTCGCGCCTTCGGACACACCCGCATCAACGCGAGGGACTTAAGCGAACCACCTAACGGGACGACCTCGGGATGCCCCCCTCCGTCGCACGATCAACATCCCTGAACACTTCTGCACACGCAACAACAGAACGACGCGGAAAGGCCCGACTCCAGCCGTTTTCAGAAATGTGTTGCACAAATAACACGCAATAGTGATCGCGAGACCGCTGTAACGTCTTGTTTTTAAATACATTTTCTAAATTGTTCCATTTTTGCCGGAGATTAGCGACTAAGCACCGGCTGCCTAGTTGTCCCCGCGCCCGCGCTGAATCAGTGCCGAATCGAGCGCCCGGCGGAGTCAATTTCGCTTCAAATTATCGAAAAATGATCGGCGAGCGTCTGTCACGCGATCCTGAGGCCCGGCGGCACGCCGCTTTGACCTTGCACACCGAACCCAAGGTGAATCCGGGCGAATCCGGGCACGCTTTATATGTGCATGTGCGACTCATCAGCGACCACGGCGCATGGAGCGCGATTAACCCGATGCCGCGGCCGTTGCAGAAACCTCCCCGGGGCTTGAAACGGCGTCGTCAAGTTCCATCACAGGATCGCGCCGACGCCGGACCTTCGTCACAGCACGGCAGCCGGAACATCCCGGCGCAATGCGCTTGCTCGAACGTGACGTTGAAATTGCGTCGCCGGCTGCGCCGCCTTGCAGATGAGCCGTTGCGATCGGCGAAATCGGTATGTCGATTACGTTCAGGAGAGTCAGTCGCACGTGATGCAGGGCCGCATTTGATTCCCGAAGACGAAAACGATCGCGCGTTCGATACCGCCGTTCTGCTTCGATCGACGATCTCCTGCCGCGCAAACAAATTGATTCAACAGATCCCGATCTCGTCAACGATTCGTATTATCAACGCCGCCATCGTACTGCTGCAGCGATGCTCCCGATCAAATCCGGGGTCAGCGGCTGCGATATAATACGCGAACGCTTTCCGTTCCCGGTCTCCTGCGGATAGACCTCTCCGCGTTCGTAACGCCACACTACGATCATGTGCGGAATCGGAAGCGACGTTTTGCCCCTGCGCGTCATGCACGATGCAGGACATTGGCGTCGCGAACTCAACCCGTTGGAGCAACGCCCTGGATGCAATCCAGGGTCGCCAAATATTTCGCGATGTGGCCCATCCGCCACGGATTTCGCACCTCAAATGTGAATTACTCCGCAGCGAGATGGATTCGCTTCTTCCGATATCGCTGACACGAAAGTATCCACAGCAGCGCGCTGTCGCAGGCACCGGGAAACGCTCCTCACCGGAGCTGGAGGGCCACCAAATGAAAAGCAAATCAATAACCAGGCTCGGCGGTACAATGGCACTCGCGGCGCTCGCGTTTTTTCCCGGCGTCTCGCGCGCCGACGAGAGCGGCATCTCGTTCTGGGTCCCTGGCCTGTATGGCAGCCTCTCCGCCGTACCGACGACGCCGGGCTGGTCGATGGCCGCGATTTATTATCACACCAGCGTGAGCGCGTCGGGGAACGCCGCGGCGGCGCGTGAAATTCAGGTCGGGCGATTCTCACCCACCATAAATGTCAATTTGAATTTGAGCCTGAGCGGCCAGGGCGACATCGTGTTTCTCGCTCCGACCTACACCTTCGCGACACTGGTGCTTGGCGGGCAACTGTCGGCCAGCGTGGCCGGCGTCTTCGGCAGAAACGCCGCCAGCCTTGCCGGAACGCTGACCGGGCCGCTCGGAAACACGTTCAGCGGAACGCTCAGCGACGCCCTCACCTCGTACGGCGATATCTATCCGACCTTGAAGCTGAAGTGGAATCAGGGCGTCAACAATTTCATGGTTTACGGCGCCGGCGACATTCCGGTCGGCGATTACAATCCGATGCGGCTTGCCAATCTCGGCATCGGTCATGGCGCGATCGATTTCGGCGCCGGCTATACCTACCTCAATCCCGCCACCGGCAACGAATTCTCCGGCGTCGGCGGCTTCACCTACAACTTCCTCAATCCGGATACCAACTACCAAAGCGGCATCGACTTCCACTTCGACTGGGGCGTGTCGCACTTCATGTCGAAGCAGCTGTTCGTCGGCTTCGTCGGCTATGCCTATCAGCAGATTACCGACGACTTCGGCCAGCCGCCGATCCTCGGCGGTTTCCGCTCGCGCGTGTTCGGTGTCGGCCCGCAGCTCGGATATATTTTCCCGATCGGCGACAATCAGGCGTTCCTCGGCGTGAAGGGTTATCGCGAATTCGACGCGGCCAACCGGCCGTCGGGCTGGAATACCTGGCTGACGTTCTCGATCGCGGAGGCCGCACCGACCAGCACGGTGACGCCGACCAAGCGCATGGTGACGAAGTAGACCTGCTTAATGTAACGCAATACCACGCTCGCTGGAGCGCGGTATTGGTTGACGCATTGCTGCCGTGCACCGCGGCCTTCTGCCGCCGTCTGGATCACCGACCTCGAACTTGGTATCTTTGCCTGACTGCGCGACGTTGTGCGGGCGCGGATTGATCCGCGTTGGGCATGCGAGGATCCTGCGATGAGCGGTCTCGATATCTTCGCGTGGATTGTTCTAATCGTTGTTAACTGCAGCACCGGCACCGCGGCGATCTTCACCGACCACGTCAAGGCCGCGTATGTCATCCGCAAGGTGCTGCTGCGGCAGACCGCGATCATGAACTACGTGCTGCCGTTCTAGCGCGGCTCCCGCAACGGAAAACCGAAAGAAGATAATCATGAAAAAACTTATCCTCTCCGCGCTGACCCTGTCGCTAACCGCGATCGCGGTTCAGGCTCAGCCCGCCGCAGTCCCCGTCACCGTCGACAATTTCATCCGCGCCGAGTCGGATCTGTATTTCGGCGGAATCATCAGGGACAGCGGCGCGATCGGAAAACTCAATCACCGCCGCGAGCCGGCGCGGATCGACAATCAGACCGTGATCCGGCTCAACCGCGACACGCTTTATTCGTCCGCCGTGTTCGATCTCGACGCGGGGCCGGTGACCATCACCATGCCGGATGCCGGCAAGCGCTTCATGTCACTGATGATCGTCAATGACGATCATTACGCGCTCGCGGTCTATTACGGCAAAGGCAGCCATACCTTGACCGGACAGTCCGTCGGTACGCGCTATGTAGTGACCGCGATCCGCACGCTGGTCGATCCGGCCGATCCGAAAGACGTGGAACAGGTGCACGCGCTGCAGGACGCGATCGAGGTCAGCCAGAAAAGCGCCGGCACGTTCGATGTCCCGAACTGGGACCAGGCCAGCCAGAAAAAGGTGCGCGACGCGCTGCTGGTACTCGGCTCGACACTCCCGGACTTCAAGAAGGCGTTCGGCACCAAACCGCAGGTCGATCCCGTCAGGCACCTGATCGGAAGCGCCGCGGCCTGGGGCGGCAACCCCGACAAGGACGCAACCTATCTCAATATCACGCCGGCGAAGAACGACGGCGCGATCGTCTACAAGCTCAACGTCAAGGACGTGCCGGTCGAGGCGTTCTGGTCTATCAGCGTCTACAACGCCGACGGCTATTTCCAGAAGAACGAGGTTGACGCCTATTCGGTCAACAGCATCACCGGCAAGAAGAGCAGCGATGGCGCCATCGCGATCCAGTTCGGCGGCTGCGACGGCAAGATCCCGAACTGCCTGCCGATCACCAAGGGCTGGAATTACACCGTCCGCCTCTATCGGCCGCGTCCCGAAATCCTTAGCGGCAAATGGAAATTCCCGGAGCCGCAGCCGGTACAATAGTTTGCGTCATGGCCGGGCTTGTCCCGGCCATCCACGTCTTTCTTTCTGCCACGCCGTCAAGACGTGGATGCCCGGGACAAGCCCGGGCATGACGAAATTTTCACAGGGGAAGCAAATGTTCGGACGCCTGTTCACCGCCTTCGTTTTCGCCCTGACGATTTCCGTCGCACCCACCGCGTCATCGGCGCAATCCGTCTCCCCCGCCGAAACACAGGCGATCGCCAAGGACGCCTACGTCTACTCCTACGCGATGATGGAGAGCTACCAGACCTGGCGCAGCCAGGCCGTCGACAAGACCGCGAGTGGATATGTCGGCGGCTTCAACGTGTTCCGGCATTATTCGGAACCGTTCACGCCCGACAACAAGGACATCGTCACGCCCAACAACGACACGCCCTATTCCTGGGCCTGGCTCGACCTGCGCGCCGAACCGATGGTGGTCAGCGTGCCTGCGGTGCCGAAGGACCGCTATTACGTGATGCAGTGGATCGACCTGTTCACGCAGAATTTTGCTTACATCGGCGTGCGCTCGACCGGCTTTGGCACCGGCAGCTACATGATCGCCGGTCCGAAATGGAAGGGCAAGAAACCCGCCGGCATCAGGGAAGTGTTCAAGGCCGAATCCGACATCGTCGGCACGCTGACGCGAACGGCGCTGCAAGGCCCCGACGACGTTGCCAACGTCAAGGCGATCCAGGCGCAATACAAACTGCAGCCGCTCAGTGCGTTCCTGAAGCAACCGGCGCCGCCGGCCGCACCCGTGATCGACTTCCCGGCTTACGACAAGGCCAGGGCGCGGACGCATGATTTCATCGGCTATTTGAATTTCCTGCTGCAGTTCGCCGAGCCTCCACACCCGAGCGAGGTCGCGGTCCGCAAGCGTTTTGAGAAAATCGGCATCGGCCCTGGCAAGCCGTGGGACCCCTCCAAGGCGGACCCCGCGACGCTTGCGGCCATCGACGCCGGCGTGAGGGAAGGTCAGGCCGAGATCGACGCGCTCGCCGCAAAAACCTTCAGCACCAACGGCCTGTTCGGCTCGCGCGCGCAATTGAAAACCAACTACTTGCAGCGCGACGTCGGCGCGATGAAAGGGCTCTACGGCAACTCACTCGAGGAAGCCTGGTACGGCGGCTACGTCTGCGACGGCAGCAAGCCTTCGACGGTGCATTTCACCAAGGCGAATTTGCCGCCGGCAAAGTTCTTCTGGTCGATGACCATGTACACCATTCCCGACCGCTTCCTCTATGCCAACCCGATCAACCGCTACTCGATCGGCGACCGCACCAGGGGACTCCATTACGACAAGGACGGCTCGCTGACGATCTACGTGAGCAACGTCTCGCCCGGCAAGGACAGGGAAAGCAACTGGCTTCCCGCGCCGGCGGCAAAATGCAGCCTGGTCGCGCGCGTCTATGGGCCGGGCAAGGCGGCGATGACCGGTCAATGGAAGCTGCCGCCGCTGGAGCCGGAGAAGTAAAACCCTCTACTTCCGCCGTCTCCGCGAAAGCGGGGACCCATAGCCTACGACCTGTCCGCGTGAGCGATACTGCTTGCCCCCGCATTTGACACCTCGCCATCACATCAGCATCGGTGGTTATGGGTCCCCGCTTTCGCGACGACACCGAGAGTGTTGCGATCACGTGCCCATGACGGCCGCCGGTTTGCGCGCTACAGTATCCCTCCGGAGTCAACGGAGACGGGCCTTGCCATGTTGCGATCCTTCCCTGCCGTCCTTGCTTTGCTGAGTTCACTGCTCGCACCGGCGGCCGCGCAGGATGCCCAGCACAGCGAATGTCTCGCGATGGCCAATGGGCCATCGCGCGCGACGCCGGTCGCGCTTCGCCGGGTGGCCGCCAAGGCCGACGAAGTCGCGATCAGCTATGCCGGCCATTCCACCTACATCATCGACACGCCCGCAGGCGTGCGGATCGCGACCGACTACAACGGCGTCTACCGAATCGGACGCCTGCCCGACGTCGCCACCATGAACCGCGCCCACGGCACGCATTACACGCTGTTTCCGGACCGCAGCATCCAGCACGTGCTGCACGGCTGGGGCGATGACGGACAGCCTGCGAAAATCGCGCGCCGCGTCGGCGACGTCTACATTCGCAACGTGACCACCGACATAAGGCGCTATTTCGGCGACGATTCAAATGGCGAGATGATCAAGGACGGCAACTCGATCTTCATCTTCGAGGTCGGCGGCCTCTGCATCGGCCATCTCGGGCACCTGCACCACAAGCTCGACGACAGTCATTTCGCGGCGATCGGCCGGCTCGATATCGTGATGGTGCCGATCGACGGCAGCTACACCATGTCGCTCGACGGCGTCTCCGACATCACGCGGCGGCTGCGCGCCTCCGTGGTACTGCCGATGCATCGCTTCGCAACGCCGCTGGACGATTTTATGCGACGCATCGGCCAGGAATTTGCGATCGATGTGCGGCCCGAGCGAAGTTTGAGGATTTCGCGGGACTCGCTGCCGGGCGCGCCAACGGTGATTATTCTGGATGGGGTTTGAGGCGCCTAGATGAAGTAGACATCAACCACGCTTACCATTACCGCCAAGGGACAACTCACCCTGAGCGAAGATATTCTGAAGCATTTGGGCGTTCATCCGGACGATAAAATTGCCGTGGACAAGCTTCCTGGCGGCCGGATTGAAATAAGGGCGGCACTGCCTACCGGCAAGATTTCGGACGTTTTCGGTCTTCTGAAAAGGAAGGGCGGCCCTTCGCTGTCAATTGAGGACATAAATAAGATCTCCGCTCGGGGCTGGGCTGGCAAAAGATAATGCAAGCGTAACGGGTCCGCGCAACTGCCGACCTTTGGACGATAAAATTCAGGGAGCGAACATTCATGGCCGCCAGCACTGCCCCCGCCTCCAAGAGCGGGCTCTACGCCGATCCGCGTCCGGACTGGCTTGCGCTGCTAAGTGAGGAGATCATCGATCCAGGGCGTCCGATCGTCGATCCGCATCACCATTTGTGGGATCGCGGCGGCCAGCGCTATCTGATCGAGGAGCTGGTGGACGACATCGCGTCGGGCCACAACATCGTCGCCACCGTCTATGTCGATTGCCGCTCGATGTATCGCGCTCATGGGCCGGAAGTGTTCCGTCCGGTCGGCGAGGTGGAATTCGCCAACGGGATAGCTGCGATGAGCGCGAGCGGCGGCTACGGTCCCGCCGCGATCTGCGCCGGCATTGTCAGCCACGCCAATCTGCTGCTGGGCGACGCCGCGCGTCCCGTGCTCGAAGCCGAGATTACCGCCGGCAATGGCCGCTTCCGCGGCATCCGGCATTCCTCGCCCTGGGATGCGGATCCCGACGTCGCCGGTATCTACGCCACGCGCCCGAAGGGCCTGTTGCTCGACCCGGCGTTTCGCAAGGGATTTGCCTGTCTCGCGCCGCTGAACCTAAGCTTCGATGCATGGCTGTTTCATCCGCAGATCGGCGAACTCACCGATCTTGCCCGCGCCTTTCCGGACACGAAAATCGTGCTCGATCATTGCGGCGGCCTGATTGGCATCGGCTCTTACGCCAACCGGCGCGACGAGATCTTTCCGGTCTGGAAAGCGTCGATCTGGGAAATCGCCAAATGTCCCAACGTGTCCGTAAAACTCGGCGGGCTGGCGATGCGGCTGCTCGGTCATGATTTCCACGAGCGCCCGATGCCGCCGTCGTCGGAAGCGCTGGCTGCGGCATGGCGTCCCGTTATCGAAACCTGCATCGAGGCGTTCGGCCCCGAACGCAGCATGTTCGAAAGCAATTTTCCGCCGGACAAGGGCCAGTGCAGCTATCAGGTGATCTTCAACGCCTTCAAGCGTATCAGTGCGCACTATAGCGAGACTGAGAAAACCGCGCTGTTCTCGAAGACGGCGGCAGAATTCTACCGGCTTGGCCTTGCTTAAAAAGCGAGACTTTCCATTCGCCTGCGTGTATTATTTGTTCTTTCTATCGGAAGTCACATTCCTGATTTGAACAACTGTATTTTTCATTGGCCTTCGGCGTTCTCCAGGCCGGCTAGAAAGGGCGCAGCCATGAGTGGCATCAAATACCTGCTGGGATCTGTTTTCGCGCTGGTGTCGTTTTCGGCGTGCTGGGCTGCCGACAACGACCCCGTATTTCTCGACCAGGGGCCGAACTGGACGGTTGCGGCCCGGGCGGATTTTTACACCAGGGACCAGGGCTCGCGGATGATTCCGCTGGCGTGGTTGCAGGCGCTCAAGCAGCCCAACGGACAGCCCTTCCTTGCCGACAACCTGGCCCGCTACGGCTATTTGCCGAATCCCGCCAATGTCAGTGGACTTCCTGTCGGCTTCAACGCGTCCGGTCCGGCCGGTGTCCAGGTGGTAGGCATGGTCTGCTCGGCCTGTCATACCCGTCAGATTACCGCCGAGGGCCGCAGCTACCGGGTAGACGGCGGCCCGGCGCTTGCCGATTTTCAAGGGCTGTTGACGGAACTCGACACCGCTGTCGGACAGGTTCTCGCCAGCGACACCGCCTTCATGCCTTTCGCGACGGCGGTTCTGCAGTCCGGAACGCCCGACCCGGCGGACGTTGCCGCGCTGCGCAGCGACGTGAACGGCTGGTATCTTCGGTATCATACGCTGATGAGCCGGGCCTTGCCGTCCCCGGCCTGGGGATTGGGGCGGCTCGATGCAGTCGGCATGATCTTCAACCGGCTTGCCGGCCTCGATCTCGGACCGCCTCCGAGCTTCCTGATCGCGGATAACATCAAGAAAGCCGACGCTCCCGTGCGCTACCCGTTTCTCTGGAACGCGGCGATTCAAGACAAGACGCAGTGGCCCGGCTTTGCCGATAACGGAAGCGACGTTCTCGGCCTCGCCCGCAACCTCGGCGAGGTCATCGGCGTATTCGGCAGATTCGAACCTAAGCGCGATGGTCTGCTGATCGATTTCCTCAACAATCATTCGTTCAATTTCGATGGGCTTGGCAGACTGGAAGACCTGATCAAGCAGATCGCGCCGCCAAAATGGCCATTTGCAATCGACGTCGGTCTGGCCGCGCAAGGAAAGGATATCTTCGCACGGCCGACGGCATCGGGAGGCTGTCAGCAGTGTCACGGCATTACGCCCGGAAAATTCCGTCTTCCGTTCAATTCGACCTGGGCGACGCCGATCCAGAACGTCGGTACCGACACCCGCGAATACGACGTGCTGGGCTGGACCGCGAAGACCGGAGTGCTGGAGGGCGCATTCATCCCGGTTGTGACCGATCCGCTCAAGGACACCGACCTTGTGTTCAACATCCTTGCCACTTCGGTGATCGGCACGATTGCCGAACATGTACTGGAGGGAGGTGGCCTGGCGTCCAGCGCCCGCGTTGCGGCAGCGCCGGGCGCGATGTCGGCCGCGGCGGCGGCCGGGACATCGGCTTCTTCCCTGGGTTTGCGCGGTCTCCCGCCAGCCCTCAAGGACTTGCCGGGCGCCTTCAACGCTCCGGCCGCGATACAGAGCGCCGGCGCCCAGTTGCAGGGCCGGGCGGCATCGGCCGCTGCCGCCTCGGCTCCGAAAGGCTCTTATGAGTCACGGGTGCTGCAGGGGATCTGGGCCACCGCGCCGTATCTCCACAACGGCTCGGTGGCCACACTGGCCGACCTGCTCAAGCCCGCGGCCGCCCGCGCCAAGCAGTTCAAGATGGGCACCGCTTACGATATCGTAAACGTCGGCATTGCCGTTGATCAACCGCAGTCCAACTACACCATGGTCACCACCGACTGCAGCGATCTCAATTCGGGCAACAGCCGGTGCGGGCATGAATTCGGCACGCAGTTGCCGGATTCGGAAAAGAAGGCACTGCTGGAGTATTTGAAAACGCTGTAGCGCATGATGAATTCACCTCGCCCCGCAAGCGGGGCGAGGTGACCTGAACGCTCAGGGCCTCATGCTGTTGAGAACGCGCCAGTCACCGACGCCTTCCTGAAGAGGCTGTGGCGGCGGATTTACGCCGGCAGTCCGCGGCGCCGGGCTGATGACGCTGGTGCCCTCGAGGACGTTGCCGCTTACATTCATCAGCCCACTCCGTTCGATCAGGGCAAAAAGACCGCCGCCGGCACGCTGCGCGTTCAGGATCAGGTTGCCCGTCACCACAACAATTCGTTGTTGCAGGATCACGGCGATCGGGAGTTCGCCCGACCCTCTGATGTCATTGGACGTGATCAGCGCCGACCCGGCGGACTTGCCATCGACGACGGCCCACAGACCGACCATCGGCGCGGCGGCCGGATCCCGCTTCGACCGCAGCGCGTTCGATACGATCTCAACATCGTTGCCGGTAAAGCGCAGCGCCGGGACCCGCTGGGTCGAAGCCGCGTCCTCCGGAAACCTCACCAGGAAGGCACCGGTGACTTCCCGGATCTTTTCGGCCGACATCTCACCCGCGGGCGCGGGTGCCGCCGCACGCCGCGCGGCCGGCTTCGCCGGTTCGGCGGGATCCGGTTCTTTTTTTTCCGGCGCCGTCACATCGGCCGCCGACAGGCTTTCGACCAGCTGGAGATTGGCGTTCCTGGCCTCGGCGCGGATTTTCCTGGTTTCATCGGCCTGAGGTCCCTGGCCGATCTTCACGGTCTCATGCACCGTCAGACCGGCGGGCAAGACGGTATGCATGGTCAACTCATGCATCAGGCCTACCATCTGCGCCTGGGCGACATGCGTGAGGTCGGTGAACACCGCCTCATTGGCCGTGGAACGCGCCCGGTTCTTGAACGCTTCCAGCAGCGCCTCGCGCAGCAGTTCGAGGCGGGTGTTGGTGAAATAAAACCCGCCGTCGCATTCGCGCACGAAGTTGTTGTCGCAGCGCATGCGGCCGAATTCGGCGCGCACATACACCGCCATGGTCAGGCCGGCGAACTCGTTGCCGACGATCGAGGTGTTCTCCAGCAGCGCCGGCAGGAAGTCCGACGTCGCACGCCCGCCGGCCTTGACCGTCGAAAGCGCCGGCATCGCGGCAAAGCCCACCAGCAGCCGTTGCAGCGGCTTCTCCCGTTTGTATTGCGCGTCATGCAGGAACCTGTTGCGCTCCAGCCGCATGTTCCAGCAGTCGGAGATCGCCTGGATCCCCACCGCCTGTACACTGAGGTCGGGCGCCAGCACGAACCTGAACAGACACTCCTCGATATGCAGATCGGCGCATTGGCTCACCTGCACGCCGATCGAAATGGCCGGCCGCTGTTTGGTCGCGGGCGTCAGCGGCAGATGGAAGCGCAGCAGGCGCAGCGTGCAATTGGCCACCGAATTCAGGACTATGAGACCTTGCGCGAATTTCGCTTCATGCCCGCTCATGGCTGTGAGCACGGCGCCGTCGTGACATCCTTCCAGCGTCAGCCCGTCATGCTCCCTGGTCAGCACCAGCGGTTCGATCAACTGATATTGCCCGGGCTTCAGCGATACCGTTGCCTTCTGGCCGCGAAGGCTGTCGAGCAGTTTGCTTAAGCCCGTTCCGCCATCGACATCGGCCGGCGCCACGACGATGCTGCAGCACGCGGTATGACGCTTTGTCAGATCGACCAGATTGTCGAACTTCTCGCGGCAGTCGTCGAGCAGCTGGAATTTTTCGGTGGCAAAGCTGATCGTGGCCAGCGGGCACGCCCACATCCGCGGACCCTCCGGCGGCTGCGGCGCATCGAGATAGCGCTGCGGGTAGAGATTGACCGGCGTGCTCGGGCGGGCCGCGAAATACCAGAACTGCCCGACCGTGAGCGCGCCCGGGCTTCCGTCCAGATCGATGATCACCTGCAGTCCGGCGCCGGCGAGATCCTGGGGCACGCCTGCGGTGAAAGCCATTTCCGCTTCCCACAGCCGCAGGAACAGCGGGCCGACCGGATTCTGGTCCACCACCGGCAGCGGGTCGGTCAGACCGAGACGTCTGGTCTCGGGGACATAGGCCTGCGACGGCGTGGTTACGAAACCGCTCTGAGCCGCGACAAAATTGCCATCCTTGAGGTCGACCGCGCTGCGCAGGATCTCTACGGCCTGACCGACGCGCGGCTCGTGGTAGGAATCGATCGGCGCCGCGACGAGTTCGAGGGTCTGGTTGTCGATCCTGTTGACGCGATAGAGGAACGACGCATTGTTATAACTCCAGACAAACCGGCCGGAGCCGGTTTTCGGGTCGGCGCTGGTGATCTGCACACGAATGAGCTGATTGTCGGCGCCGAGATAACCGCCCTGAACCTGCGGATCGCACGGACTCTCGGCCACCGGCTGCTGCACGAACTTGACCTGCAGGGTTGCCGGCGAACTGAGCCGCATGGTCTTGTCGTTGAACAGCAGCCCTAGTTGCTGCCATTGCTTTTCGACCGCCGCCAACGCCGTCTCGCAATTTTTGGCGTCGACGCCCGCGCGCACGAACCGCTGCGTCAGCCGGGTTCGTTGCGCCGTGTCGGGTCCGCCAAGTGCTACCTCACGCAGCGGGACATCCTCGACCGCACCCACCTCCTGCTCGCGAAGCAACAGATAGACGAATTCCGATCCCGGCTTCATGCCCTTCTGATCGACCCACAGCGGATCGCCGGCAGTGTCGAGCCATTCCGATTGCTTGGCATAATCGACCGCCGTGAGCAGTTCCACGCGCTCGCCGCCCACATACATCGTACCGGGTCCGATGGAGAGGCCCGGAAACCCGGCGCCGGATACGGCGTAGCCGTCGTCCGGCGTGCCGCACGGTCCGACGATGTCGATGGTCTCGAGCCGCAGGTTCTCGGCGGCGATGAATTGCGCCTCGTTGCCGTCGGCCTCGAGCGTGACCCGGCCCTGCTGCATCACCACCGATCGGTATTGCCGCGTCGGATCGTAGGAATCCCGTGCTCGATCGCTAGGCATGATCTTCCCCCATACTCGGCATTATCATGTGACGTCGATCCAGACCGGCATCAAACCAACCGGCATGAATTCCGCAAACTTTTGCACCAGCCCGCGCCGCTTCAGCGGAACCAACTCGCGTTCGAAAGCTCCCATCTCGGAGCCGTTCTCGGCGCCAGCGATGATGCTGGCGCCGGCGCGTCCCGAAAGGATGGCCGCGTCCGCGCTGTCGCGCAGCCGGGCATAATCGGGACGGCCAAAATCGCGGGTACGGAACAGCGGCGCACGCGCGGCTACGCTAACGCTCTCATAGGGCTGATGTACGGCGCTGCCTTCGGCATATGCTGAGAAACGGATGCAGCCGTGCTGCGCATCGGCGGCGATGGCGACATCGTCGAGAATGCACTCGCTGGCGTCGAGCCGATGCACCGCCATCGGACCGAGAACGGTGGTGCGCGCGAGTTGTACCTGACCAATGCGGGTGGCGATCGCGACGTCGGCGAGCGCGACCGGATAGGCTTCCTGCAGCAGCCGGCGGTTGAAGGCCACGAGATCGGCGCCTGCCAGCGGCTTTCCAATCAGGGCTGAGGTCGCGGCGGACAACCTCACCTGCGCGAAACGGTCGGCCTGGTAGACCTGTATGGCGAGCAGCACGTTGAGATCGTCGGTCAGACCCTGCAGCAGCGCAGCGGTGGGCACCGAACCCGCAGCGTAGCTCGCGATCAGATTCTGTGTCGCCGCGGCGAGCGCGCCGAACAGGAATACCGACAATGGATCGCCGGCATTTTGCGGCGGCGCTGCGCGCTTGAGGCTGCCGATCAACGCATCGGCATCATAGAAGTCGGCCGTCGTCAGCGTGCCGCCTTCCGATTCAGCAATGGCCTGCACAATGCTGTCCGTAATGCGCAGCACCTCGACGGCGCCGCCGTTGCGGGTCCGGATCGCGCCGGTGATGGCCCGCTCGATGATGAGTTCGTTAACGTCGGCTTCGATGAACAGCCGGGTCGGCCACAGCGGCTGGCCGTCGGCTGCGGACGCAAACAGGGTTGGCGGCTGCAGCGCAGCCCCCGACGTCCCCGGATCAAGCGTGGCGCTGCGAATGCGAACCGAGCCGAATTGTCCGGCGAGCACAAGGTCCGCACCGACCAGATGGATTCCCTGCAGCACCAGCGTGGAGTCCTGGTCCGTGCCGGTGATGGTCCATTGCGGACGTGCGGCGCCGACGGCGCGGATCACCGGGCGTTCCTTGTTCTTGCCCGTAATTGCACCCTGGCCGATGCCTCCGCCGCCGCCCAATGCACCGGGCAGGTCGTAGGTCAGCGAGTCGTCAATTCGCAGCGTACCGGGGCTGGCGAAGGCGCCGACCGCGGTGGCGAGTTGATTGCCGCCACCGACAACCGGCGTCACCGGATCCGGCACAACCGGCATGGCGCCGCCGCCGACCCGCTGGTCGTAGCTGCCGGCGCCGATATCCGAGCCGAATCCATAATGGTACTGCGTGTGAACTTCGCCATCGGCAGGTGCCGCGCCGGTGAGGCGGAAGCGTCCGCGCTCGACATTGACCGCGACCCGGTTGAGCCCCATCAGCGCGTAGGGCGAGGTCGCGCCTTCGAACACCCCGAGCGCGCGCACATCATTCGTATCGGCGTAGAGCTGGTCCGGACGCAGGTCGAACAGCGGCTGGCTGATCGCCCCCGGCAGCTGCCATTCGTCGGGGCTGGTCCATGACTCGCCGAACTGGTCGCCGGCGCGGCGGGTCGCGGCGAACAGCGGAATTTCGCGTCCCGTCGGATCGAAGGTGAACTGGTTGGGGCAGAGCGCATATTCGACCGGCGTCGTCGGCGGCACCAGCCAGGTCGACAACCACCAGACGAACACGCCGAGTTTGGGAATGTTGTGCCAGCCGACCGACTGCCGCCCGCGGCGGAAATCGGCGGTGTAGAAATATTCGTCGATCGCGGTTTTCGCCCGCGATGCGCCGTAGTGGTGACGCAGGTCGGCGTAGCCGCCCATCGAGGTACGGGTGTAAGCGCCGCTCAACCCTTCGATCAAGGCCAGCGGCGGCGGATCGATCGGCGGCGCCAGCGACACTTCGCTGTTGATGGATGGCCGCGGCACGAGGCCGATCGGAGGATCGAAGCAATGCCGCGTGCGGCCCAGATGCCGGAAGAACTCGACCACGCGCGCGTCGCGTCCGGCGATGTCGGAAGCCAGTTCCTCGAGCAGGCCGACCGTTCCCTCGCGGCGGCGGTAGTAGATGGTCTTGGCGACGTCGATCCGTTGCGCGCGCGCATCAAGGCACGACACCAGCCGGGTGCCCAGCAGGTCGCCGATATAGGGGATGATCCAGTCGTCGCAGCTTTCGATCGACTGGTCCTCCCACATCCGGTCGATACTGCGGCGCATGACCGCAGCCTGCGCGGCGATGCGGTTGACGATTTCACGCAGCGGTCCGCGCTGCCCGGGAGCAACCGAGCCGCTGTCGAGCGACCGATAGACCGCCGGGAGCAACTGCCACAACTTGACGGCGTAATATTCGGCGTAGCGGTCACCCGGCATGGCCGATCACCTCCGGGCAAATGACCAGATGTTCCGTATCGAGCGTATAGACGGCGCCTTCGCCGGGTACGTGACGGGCGGCGGTATCGTGGGCGAATCCGGACGGCCAGCCGACCATGAACAGAACACGGCGCAGCGAGATCACGCCCTCGCACGCCTGACATGCGGCGGCGATCTCGCTGTCGAACACGGCCTGGCCGATCCCGAGCCGCCGCGTTCCGAACAGGCCATGATCGTCGTCAAGCATCGCAGTGCGCAAAGCCGCCTTGACGTCGTCGACCTGGAAGCGGCCGTCGATGCGCACCGGAAGACCGAGCAGAATCGGCAGCGGCGTGGCGGCGGTGACCACGACATGCCGGTGCGGATCGCCGGTGACTGCGATCGCGTCGCTGGCGGAATTCACGGCACCGGCGTCGCCGGTGACGTAGATTTTGACCGCGGCGCGCTGCTCGACGCCGTCGAACGACCAGATCGCGCGCGCGCGCGTCACCCCCGGCGCCCGCGAGGCGACCACCTCGTAATCGTCGCCGGACACCGCGCGTCCGAATGTCATGATCGACCCCGGCGCAAGGCGGCGGATCTGGCCGGGCGGATCGGGATCTGCGCCGCTGCCGACCGCAACCGGGTTCTGCACCGATTTGAGACCGGGATAGGGCTTGTTGATGACGGTGATCTCGCCGGCAGCCGGAGACACGGCGCCACTGCCGTAGCGATAGTTCGCAACCACATTGTTGACGCCGGTCGGCAGCCGCGCGCCGTTGCTGCCGTCGCCGAACTGGACGTGGGTCTTCTGCTGCTCATCCTCGCGAGTGACGAAGATCTCGGCATCCGGCGGCTGCTGATAGAAGGTCTTCGCCTCATCCCAGAGCCGGCCGTTCACCGAGACCGCAAGCGTGCTGACATAAGAGTCGCCTTTGGCGAGATAGGTCAGCGGGCTTTTCTTCAGCACGAATTCCTGACCCGCAACGCTGGCATCTCCGTTGCCGAGGATTTCCGTCACCACCGTCTTGCCGCGCGATACGCCAAGCAGATTGAAATGCACGTCAAGCGGAGGATTGAGGGAAAGCGGCGGCTGCGGCAGGCCGCTTGCCGTCAATGTCGCGCCGCCGTCGCTGGTCGAGCCGAAACCCGTCATGCCCTGGCCGGCGGCATCCGAAATCACTATCGACAGGCCGGAGCCGCTCTGAAAGGTGGCCGGAGCCTGCGCCAGCAGCGTACCGGGCGAACCGGTGAACGCCGCCGCGGGCTGGTCGAGCAGCGTGCCGACGCTGCGCCAGGAAAACCGCACCGTCGTCGCGTCATTGGTCCAGCTCGAGGGCACGTTGCCGTCGAGGACAAGCTGGGAATGCATGACGGGAATCGGCACCACCTTGGGATCGCTCGGCAGCGAGGCGGGATCGCTGCCTGCGTGGTTGGCGTACCAGATCACGTCGCTGACGCTGTTCAGCTTGTGCAGCTGCGCGTCCTGCCCGGATGTCAGGACGACATAGTCGCCGGCATGCAGGTCGCGCGCGAGGCCCGCGAGGTGAATGGTGCTTCCCGACATCGCGCTGATGGTGGATACCGGTGCGGTTTGCGCGGCGAAAAGCACCTCGAGGCTGTTGGCGGGGGCCGTTGTCGGCAGCGCGCCGGCGGCCGTGAAGGTCACCCGCATGCGCGGCGCGCCGGCACCGGCATCGGCCTGCACGCCACTGACGGTCAGCAGCGTCGGCGTGAAGGCATTGCTGCGCGAGCGCAGCAGCACCACCGCGGCGGCTGCAATCGGCAGGCTCGACCCGGCGACCAGGAAGAGGCCGCTGGCCGGCGCCAGCAGCGCGGACGGCGGATTCGCCGCAACCGTGCCCTGCGGCGTCACCTGGGTGGCTGCGTCGAGTTCGAAGGTCTGCGGCGTCTCGCCCGGTCCCGGCTTGCTGTCGAGCGAGAAGCCGCGCGGCAGCGTCAGGGTTCGGTTACCGCCCACCAGCGCGACCAGTTGGCCGTGCGCGGCAATGCCTGGACGCGGCCGGTATCCGATGGTGCGCACCAGCCGGCGCACGCTCTCCGGCAGCATCGCGGTGCGCAGATAGGTCTCGTTGGCGATGCACTCGTTATAGAATGCAAGAATGTCGCCGAGATAGGCCCACCACTCCATCATCTGGACGCCGAAATCGCCCTCGGCATCCGGCTTCCAGGAATTGAGCTCCGACTCTGGCCCAAGCGGGGGATCGATCAGGTTTCGAAGCAGCGCATGCCGGAACGCGACGAAGTCGCCGATCCGATAATCGATGCGGTCGCGGCCCGGCGGATTGCTGATAGCGAATTGCGCAGGCTGGCCGTCGCAAGGGCAAATCGGTTCGTCGGCCATCATCTGCCTCCGTAGACGTGAACGGCGACGGAACCGCGCTCGGGATGATTGGAATCGTTGTCGATGCGCAGGATCTCATCGACCGCGAGCGTAAATTCGTCCGGCAGGTCGACGAAGTTCGGTACGAACGCGCGGCGGCGGTAGCGGATGGAGAGAACGCCGGCCACGCCGGGCACGCCCTGAATGGCGGCCTCGAGCCGGCTGCGTTCGAGCGGCGTTCCGAAGGTAAAACGATCGGCCACGAAGAACCCGCCGGCATCGCGCCGCGCCGGCGCCAGCCGCTCAAGTACGTCACGCTCGACATCGCCGCTGAAGGCTTCCGGCCTGGCGCACAGATTGACGACGAGATCGATGGAGACGTAGCGCGGCGGCGGCACGTAGGACTCGTAGCCCGCAAGCCGGCGCCGGTTGAGCAATTCGATCAACTCGATCGAATTGGCGGCCGGCAGCGCGTCGCCGCCCTTGGGATCGGCCGCGGTGAAGACCGTGAACCAGCTGCCGGTCCAGCGGAAGGCGGTGCCGGCCTTCTGCACCCAATCGAGCCGCTCGGCTTCGGTCTCGTAATCCTCGGCGCGCACCGCGCGAAACTGCCGCGCCTGGAATGCTTCCGGCGCGCGGCGCCGGACCTGCTCGTTGGTTTCACGGTCGGCGCCGCCGGAAGCGGGAAACGGATTGCTGACCTCGGAGACCAGCCCGAGCCAGGCCGGATTCACCGCGGTGACGGCATCGGAGGCGACGTTACCGCGCGCGCCAAGCCCGACCCGGTATACGACGTCGAACACGTCGCCCGGCTGCGGCAGCGCACCGAAGGTGCCGTTGCCGAACAGGATGGTTTCGCCGCTGTCGCCGTCATATTCCATCTGCGGCGTGCCGTCGGCAAAGTTGGCGATGCGGCGGTAACTCGCAGGCTCCAGCGCGAAGACATTCTCCTGCGCCGCGGAGTCGAGCAACCGCGGCGTGAAATTCCACGGCAGCGACGCAGCCGGTTGCTGCAGGCGGATTTCCGGCGTCGGCGCAGCCTCCGGATCGTCGCCGCCAAGCCAGGCCAGGGTGGCGTCGCCGAGCGCGTAGCGGTAATCGTAAGCGGGATCGTCGACCGTTGCGTTGGCGCCGAGCCTTGCAAAGGCGAGAGGCATCTGCGGCGCATTCGGCGGCGCGTTCCCGATCGCGAAAATCTCGCCGCGGCGGCGTGCCTGGGTGGCGGGTACGACGTTACCCCGGATCGTCGTCTGTGTGAGGTCGTGATCGCGCAGCAGCACCTCGCCGGCCTTGAAGGAAATCCGGGTGATGGCGGCCGGCCCGAACAACGGGTCGGTGGTTTCCACCGGTGTCCCCTCGACATGCACGATCTGGCGCAGCGGCGGATCGGCCGCCGATGCGGCCTTGGTGTCGATCAATAAAGGCTGCTGGTCATAGAGGCCGAGGCCGCTGCCCTGAATCCACATCGTGGTTGAGCCCCGGCGCAGGCACCGTTCCGAGTCATCCCACCAATAGGGCGCGATTACGTTCCATTTCGGATCGACGCGGTAACTGGTAGTATCGGCGAGCCCGGTCCCGATCTCGAACGGCACCACGCCGCCCGCGGGATCGCTGGCGCTAACTTCGATGCCGGCCGGCAATGCTGTCCCGCTCACCGTGCAAACCAGTTGCGTACGCGCGCTGGTCGCCGGCCGCGGCGTGTAATCGACCAGCCGCGCGTGGCGAACCACCGAGCGGCGCTCGGTAGCAGTATCCAGCGTTGCCTCGGCGGCAACACGATCCTGCTGATAGCTGAGGTCGTCGGCGAGCGCGCTCAGCGCCTCCATGAACATCACGCCGAAGTCGGCTTCGCTGCGTTCGTGCCAGCCGGGATAACGCAGCGCGGAGAAGTCGCTAAGCGCCCGGCGAAAGCTTGAAAAATCCTTGGCCAGATAATCGATCGGCGGCGGTATGGTATCGTCCGGTGGACAGTCGGGGGGCAGCGGCGCACAGTCGAAATCCGACGGGCAGAACACCTTGAAGCTGAACAGGACATTGTCGAAGAACGGATCGAGGGTGGTGCTGTTCAGCGCGCCCCGGTTCAGGGTGAGCCTGTAGTTGGAAAAATCGCCGGCGTTGTGCGCGTGCAGCGTCAGCAGCGGCCTTCCATCGCCGTCGATCGACCAGTCGGCGTCGGCAATGGCCGAGACCTTGACCTGCGGCACGATATCGCCGCCGTCGATGGTTGCGGCGATGCCCGGCTCCTTGACGGCGACCGCGTTGATGAAATGCACGCGCAGATCGAGCGGCGCCGCTTCGACTATCTCGACAAAGTCGATGCCGTTGAGCGTCGCTCCCGGCTTCGCCAGTTCGACGAGGCGGTTCTTGATCGCCACGGCACTACCTCACTTCGATGGTGGCTTGCTGCTGCTCCTGCGTCTCGATCAGCAGGTAATCGATCGCGATTTCGAGCACCCCCTCGTCGGCCTTGTCGGCGCCGGAAATCCGCACGTCCTTCACCTCGATCTGACCGGCGAGCCAGCGCGACAGCGACTGCATGACAAGGAGTTTTGTGGTCGCCCGCAGCGCATCCGAGTTGGGGGCGAAGACGAGGCGCCGCAGTCCGCATCCGAACTCAGGCAGACAGACGCGCTCGCCGGGATCCGTCAGCAGGACCTGGCGGATCATCTGGCCCACGTGATCGGAATAGGAACTCTGCGCGGCCTGATGCGAGGTCGCATCGATGCGGAAGGGATATGCATAGTCATGCCGCATTTTCGCGCCCTCCGACCCGCAACTCGACTAACACTGCGATAGCTTGACCGGCGAAACATGTCCGCGCCGTAGTGGAAAATGCCACTCGCTCGAGGCCCTGGCGCGGTACGAAAAATCTAGATCAACAACGTACGATTGTAAATGAGGGATATATTGCAGAGCTATGATGCCGCACGCATTGGCGAGGAAACCAGAGCGGGGCCGGCCCTTCAGCCGGAGCCGACGCAAGCGATGTACCGCGCCCAGGCGCCGGCACTTTTTTCGTTCTTGTTGTCGCTGACGTGAGTCTGGTCCGGTGGATTGAGGCCTTCCGGACACGGAGAAGTGCAATCGAAGCTCTTCTCCGGCCCGCAGACTTCGGAGCCCGGCGCCCCGGGCACCGCGATGCCCGCCTTGTAGCCGGCGTGCATGAGCAGGGAGAGCGACCGCGCGGTGCTGGACGCGCCAAAATAGCCCGGACAGAGTACGAGCTTTTTGCCGTTTTCAAGCGTATAGGCGATCAGCCCCAGGCGCGCGCCGGCATCGCCGGCGGTCGCCCCGGTGGTGTCGCTATCGTCCATGCCGCCGAGCTTGTTCTTGATCGCCAGCACCTTGGCATCGACTTCCGCCGCGGTGATCGCGCCGAAGGTACGTTGCGCCAAAGTAAGGTGGTAGGGATCGTGGCGTCCCAAATTACCGTAAGCGCGCGAGACAAGGTCCTGCGCGTAACGCAGATCCACCGCGATTGACTTGTTCTCGGTGGTGTCGAGATTGCGCCGCGCTACCGTCGCCACGCAATGGGCGAGCATGGTCCAGGCATCGACATTCTCGAGCATATTGCCGTCGTCTTCGGGACAGACATTTTCGCAATCGACAGTCAACGGGTTTTTGTGACAATAACCCTCGCCCTTTTTTGGATCAAAATGCGGATCGAGTCCGGCGTGGTGACCGCTCTCGTGCAGGATGGTCTGCGCCTGTTGGTCGGCACTGAGCGTAAAGAAGAACGAACAGGTCGACACGATGCCTTTGTCGCTAAAGGCCGCCACGGCCCCGAGGCATCGTTCTTCGTCGCACGTTCCGAAAACCAGATTGCTGTCGAGCTTGAGCTCGCTGAGCGCGTTCTGGATCAAGATGAATTTTTCCGTCATCTTTTCGAACGTCACCGGCTGATGAAACGCCGCCGCACCCATCGCCAGGTGGAAGGGGCTGCGTTGCGCGAGATTGGACAGGGCCTGCGCGATGGTCCGCTTCGAATGGTCCAGCGCGTTCACGACCGTGATGGCCTCTTCGGCGGTGTAGAGCCGGGTCTGCGGCTTGGTCTTGTCCACGGCTATGTTTGTGCAGTTATAGTTGCTTAGCCGATCGCCTGTAGCCTTATCCGGCGGATAGGACGGGTCGAGCGGCGGTGCTGGCTTGATTCCGGTGTCTGAATCGGCGGCCGGTGTTTCCGTCGGCGCGTCCGGTGTTTCGCCGGGGGTCTGGCGCTGGACCGTCGGCTCCGCGCGGCCTGTGGAAGCCGCAGGCGCTGGCGCCTCGATCGCCGACGCCGTCCGGTCGGCCTCGCGCTCGAACGGATCGTCGGCCGGCCCGATACGCAGCGCCGCCGAAGTCGGCGCACTGGCGCCCTGCTGCACTACGTGAGTCAGTTCATGCGCCAGCAGCCGTCGGCCCTCGCCGGTTCGCGGAGCGTGGCGCCCGCTGGCGAATACGATGTCGCGGCCCACGGTGAAGGCGTGCGCGTTCACGGCCGCAGCCGACTCCGCGGCCATCGCACCGGTGTGCACGCGCACCGCGCCGAGGTCCTGTCCGAAACGCGGCTCCATGAATGCGCGCGTCTGGGCATCGAGCGGCGCTCCCGGCGAGTTCAGCACCTGATGCACGATCGGCGGAGCGATCGCGGAAGCGACCTCGCCGGCGGCCTTTCGATGCAGGTCCGATTCCTTCTCTTCTTTGCACTCGCTGCATTCGCCGGAAACGCCCGCCGACCCGCCGCAGGCGCACTTGCGCTGCAGCAGCGGGGTCCGGCTCGGCCGCAGCATCGAAGGCAACCGGCGGGCGGCCGCGGTTCGCAGCAGCGCCTGGTTTCCGGCGGCAGGTTCAGGCCGTTCGCGCGCAGCACAGTCGCGGTCGCCGCCGGCAAGCACCGCCTGCGGCGCAGGCACGCGGGTCGGCACGCGGTCCGCGGGGCGCATCGTCGCGCTGCTCGGCGAGGCATGCAACATGGTTTTCCAGCCCTGCCCGATTGCTCCGGTTTGCCGTCGATATTGTTTCAGAAAATGGAAGCCCGATCACCTGTCATTTGCGCCCGCTGGCCCGGTATTCAGGGGTCAAAAGGACACCGCACAGGAACGCCGGGGCAATATTTCTTCATCTGTTTTCTCGCAAAAGTCTGCTGTGTCACAAGGTCCTGACAGCACGCCTCCTTATCCGGATCCTGATCCGGAAATCCGCATCCGTTCAATTGCGCGGTCAGACATTGATCTTCCCTGGTATAGGCATTGCACTCGGTGAAGTTCTCCATCGAATCCGAGTAGGTCACCCATTGGTCGCGGCATTCGTTGCGCGCATTCACATCGGCGCCATTTTTGACGCATCGCGCAGAGCGCGAGCAGCAGGCACCCAGATCGTTGACATGCTGGGCTTCATGCTGGGCGACGCAATCGCCCTTGCAGTGTTCCTTGTAGACAAACGGATCTACTTTGCCGGTAGTTTGATTGCAGATCGCAATTCCAAGAAAATCGCGGTGATTTGCAGGCTCGTCTTCCGGACAATTGCCGTCGATGTCGCAGCGGTGACCGGCCACGGGGGCCACGCGATCGGCTTCGAAAATAGCAGGTGCTGCGACGTTTTCCCTGCTCCGGCGCGATGAGTTCAGGCGTTTCTCGCTGCATTCCGCACAGCTGCCGGTTACATCCGCCTCGCCGCCGCAGGCGCATTTGCGCTGCACCACGCCGAGACGGCCTGGACGGCGGGCGGCCTCGGTAATACGCAGCAGCGCCTGATTACCCAGTCTTGCGTTGCCGGGATCATGGGCTGCATCGTTGTGGGCGGCGGACTTCCATGCCGGTTTACGCGCGGCAACAGCCATGCCGTGTCCGGCCAGCCGTTTGTCTGCTGCACAGGTCATCGCATGAAACATGCTCTGTCGCCCTTCAATCCGGCCATTCTCCAATAACGTCCATCGTAAATATCCAGTGCCGCCCTATTGCCCCGACGCCCGGGTCTGGGTCGATTGAATCAACACCGTGCCCTGCGGCGCCTGATCGGCGGCGAGGCAGAGTCCGGTGCTGTCCTGCGACAGCATGAAGTCTCCACCCGCCTTGCAACGCACTGCGCTCTTCACCCACTGCACGGTCATGCAGGGATGCGGATTTCCGCTCGGCAATGTGAACGGACATCCGGCGATCATGAACGTATCCGACGGCCGCACCAGGAAGTCGCCGGCCTTGGCGCGGGTGTTGGACGAGGTCGCCGTCACGCTGCCGCCGTGCGGGCACATCAGGACGCTGGAGGTGGTGAGGAGGGAGGACATGGCTAATCATCTCCAAAGCGGCGCGGCTTTTCTTATTCGCATTCGCGGCCCGCCTTGAATCCGTAGAACGTGTGCGGCTTGTAGGTGGCGATCTTTTCCTGGCGACCGCTGGGCGGACCGTCGGCGGCCTGGTTGAATTGAACCGGAACCTTCTTGCTCGTGGGGTCCGCCGCCGGAGCCGTCGCCTTGGCAGCGTCGGCGGCTGCGGTCAGGCAGGCTTTGAAATGGGTCATGTCCGCCGCCTGCAGGATGGCCGTAATCTTGGCTTCGGTTTTCAGTTTGTCGCCGTCCATGACCACGTTCCAGCGTGCGGACTTATAGGACTGAGGGAAGCCCTTCTTTATCGCCCCTAGCACAGTGCCGTCCCCGAATGAATCATTGTAGCACTTCTTCTTTCCTGCAGGCGGCGCGAGGGTGGCATAATAGGCCATGTTCTTGGCACAGAGGCCGATGCAACGCTTTTCGTCCGCGCCGCCCGAGGTGCTGGACTCTGCGAAGATCAGGCCTGCAAGAAGTTGCTCGGTGGCGTCGGTCGGCAGACTTAATCCCGCCGCGACGCCTGCGTCGGGTGCACCTGCGTCGGGTGCACCGCCGTCCTGCAGCGGCACCGGTGTCGGCGAGGCGACCGCGGGCACTCCGGCGTCGACCGCTGGCGATCCGCTGTCGGCTGTTGCGTCGTCGCCGGTCTCGCGTTGTACGACCGCAGGACTGTGCCGGGTTTGTTGCACGGTGTGGGAAAGTTCATGGGCGAGCAGATTGCGCCCCCGCGCCGTCGCCGGCGCGTACTGCCCCGCCGCGAAGACAATGTCGGGCCCGACTGTATAGGCAAGCGCGCCCACAGAGCGGGCCGACGCATCGGCGTTCGCGCCGGTGTGGATGCGGACGCGGCTGAAGTCGTGATTGCGTGGCGCGCCGGCGGGCGGAGCGCTGGCGGTCAGCTCCGCCGCGGCATCCGCTTCGCGTTCGTAGACGTCCGCGGCGGGGCCGACAACCATACGCGACTGCGGCGCGGGGGCAATCCTGCTCAGATGAGCAGGCAGGAGGCGCTCCATCTGGGCGCGCGTATCGGTGTCGAGAGGCTGGCCCGGCGCTCGCAGCGTCTCGTCGACCATGGGCGGCGCGTAGGCCGCGGACGACTGCGCGGCTCTGCGCTGCAACTTGCCGGCGCGCATCCGCAGCAACGCCTGATTTCCGGCAAAGGGCGGCGCGATGTCGAGACCGGACGCCGGCGAGCGCGGAGCCACCGCGCGGCCTTGCGCCCGCGCGAGTTCGCCACGTGCTTCGCTTGCCGGCGCGTGCAACATCACGTCACCTCCATCGCCCCGTCATTACGCTGACCGCACCGCCGCTCACCGGCATCGGAGCCCGGCGGTGGCCGCTTCCCGCAATTTCCATTTGTGGTGGAGATTAGCCCTGACTACCCGCGATGCCAATGGCTCTGATCCGGCGTCCCGCGATCATGAACCTGCCGGAGGGCCGTACCCGCAAGCCGCAGGCTTCTCAAGGTCCGGCCTTACTGCTCTAATTTTTTTCCCCTGGAGTATGCCTCAATCACCGTCTGGTACTTCGGCGACTCCGAAAGATAACCTGCTTCAAATAATGTTACCCAGTTCTGACAATACACCGCTGGATCGAAAGGCGCATCGCTGCCAAAACCAGAAAAGTGCTTCGACCAGTTCAGGAATGTCCCCGTGTACGGCGCGCCATTCTCGAAAATCCCGAAAGCCACCAAATCGCCGTGACCGTCGTACCATTCACAGACGCCCTGCAGCGCGGCGTCTCGCAGATTCATCCGGCCCACAAGTTCTCCCTGCGCTGTCTTCACCACGCGTTCTCGTGTTGTCACCGCCTCCCTGCTTCCCGCCATTGGCGCCTCGAAGATCGTTATGTGGGCTACGGCAATTTCTCACTGCAAAAACAGTCCTGCTGAGTTCCAGAAATAACCCATTCATGGTCCGGAACGGGGAGTCCGGTAATCTGGTCCAATGCCGGCCCTGATACCGGTTCCCAATCCAACGGCGGCTTGGGACCAAGCACGGGTCGCTGTCCATTCTTGGACATCACCTGATTTGGTCCGTTCCCATCTTTGTCCGTTTGTCCTCCGACCGTATGAAAGTCCCTGCTAACTCCCGTCAATGCGCCCGTTGCCGTATTGCGTATCCTCACATCGACCTCCCACATCCAGAATTTATGATAGAATGGGCTACACGGCTTGGAGCAGTCGGCGAGCTTGGTCATCGTTGCGTAGATGGCTTTCGTCGGTGCCAAGTCATGCCAGGTGAAGTCCTTGAAGGCAAAACCGGCACAGTTGTATCCTCTTCTTTGAACATTCGGAGCGGTTGCAAAAGCCACGTGGGCCGCTTCCGTATTATTTCCCCACTTGCCGTCGGCGGTATCCGAATAGAAACCGGCGTCCTTTAATTTGGTCTGATACTTTTCGACCGCGATCCTTGTGTTTTCGCCGTAATCCCCGTCCGGGGTCGTTCCGACAATGCCTTGTATCTCGACGATCGACCTTTTGACGGTAGCCGGCGGCGTGTATCGAAATCCCGTATCGGCAACGTGCTGGCGCTGCAATGTCGCATCTGCACCGCACTGCTGCACGACATGGGTTAATTCATGCGCCAGCAAGCGTTTTCCATCCTCCGATCGCGGATCATGCTCTCCTGCCGCAAATACCACGTCGCGCCCGAGGGTGAAGGCGCGTGCCTGAACGCTGCCGGCCGCCCTGTCGGCGTGTGGCCCGTCGTGGACGCGCACGTCTGCAAAACTCCGGCCGAAGCGCGGCTCCATGAATGCACGCGTCTCGCGGTCGAGCGGCTGGCCGGGCGAGCGCAGGACATCGCCGACGACCGGCGAAACATCAGGTACACCGGCGTCGCTGGTACGCGACTCTGCGCCGGGACCGTCCGTCGGTTTCGCCTGCGGTGACGGCACCGGCATCCGCATCACTTGTGCGGCGACACGATCCGCTTCTTGTTCGAAGACATCGCCGGGTTCATTGATCGCGAGCTTGGTCCGGAGCTTCGGCCCCTCTTCCTTGCAGCTCGCGCAGGTGCCTCCGCAAGCGCATTTGCGCTGGAACATCGGTACGCGGCTTGGGCGCTGCGCCGCCGCGCCGCTTGCGAGCGACCGCAACCGCGCCTGATTACCCGGGACGCGCGGCATGAAATCGGCCGTCGCTATATGTTGACGTACAGCCGCCGCATTGTTGCGTTTCCTCGAACCTTCGCTCTGAGCCTCGCGGGCCGGCGCGTGCAGCATCACATCACCTCCATCGCTCCGTCATTGACGCTCACGCTGTTGTCGCTGACCACGACCTTGTTGGCGCCACGCTCCAGCGTGATGCCGTCGGAGGAAAGCGTCACCTTGTTGTTGTTGGAGTCCGATATGGTGATGGTGTTGGCGTCGTCGTCGAACAGCAGCTTGCTCTTGCCCTTGGCGGTGATGATCGCCTTCACCGTCGGGGTCGCGTCGTCCGGCTTCTCGCCTTCGTTCCAGTAGCATCCGACCCAGATCGGATAGGACACGTCGCCGCGCTCGAACTCGATCCATACGCCGGCGCCGGGCTCCGGCAGGAATACCATGCCGACACCTTTTCCCGCATAGGGCACGCAGGGCACGCACCAGCCGGTCGCGCTCTGCAGCACCGACGGCACCATGGCCTTGATGCGAAACGTGTCGGCATCGACCTCGGTCACCGTGCCGCGATACTTGCCGAAGAACTGGTTGCGCACGCCGTCGACCAGATCCATCACAAGATTTTGGTCCATCTCCGCCATCAAAATCCTCCCGGCAGCCCGCCGCCGGCGCTTGCCGGCCCGACCGCGTTGCGCATCAGCACGAATCGCATCTTATGCGCTTCCGGGGTGAAGGTGTGACGCACGCTCCACACGAAATACTTGCCGGAATTGAGCGTGCCGGCGCCGTCGATCTGCACGACGGTGCCGGCGCGCAGCACGGTCTTGACGCGGCCGGCATCGACCTCGCCTTCGCAGCGCACGAACCAGCCCGCTTCGCGCAGCAACGCCTGCGCCCGCAGCGACAGTTCGCCGGCGTCGTCGACCGGCGTGGTCAGCATGACCGTGACCGGACGGCCGGCGAAATCGGCGAGCGAACGTTGGTCGAGCGGCGCCAGACCGGAATCCGCGGTGTCGGCGTCGGCTTCGCTGCCATCGAACAAGGCCTGCCCCGCCTTGACCGCCGATGGCCGCGTGACGTCCCACTCGAAGTCGAGGGCGCTGACGGTCGCGGCCGTCGAATCGTTGAGGGCAAGCGTCGCCACCGGATCGCCGTCGGTGCTGGCGCGGGCGAAATAGCCGGTGTATTCGCCCGGCGTGGACGTGCAAGCGACGCGGCAGAGCTTGCCGTTGCGGCGCGCAAGCCGGCGCAGGAACTGGATGTCGGTGCCGCGCTGCATCAGGCTGTGGCCGCTTTCGGTATGTGACGGCGAATCGTCGTCGCTGTTTTCCGGCGCCGGCGAAATGCCGTAGTCGCCGAATACGCTTGCCGCCACCGCGGAGTCGGTCACGTCGACCCATTCCTTGGTCTTCTCCTCGAGGTTCATCAACCACGAGGCGTCCTGGCCCCAGACCTGCAGTTCGCTTTTGACCGCGCCGGTCTCGAGGTGCAATTTATGAGACAGGATCAAGCCGTCGAAGACGCATTGTGCTTCCTCGGTTTCCTGCTGGACCACGACCGCGGCGGTCGCGAACGGCTGGAGATCGGCGTCGGCCACGAAAGTCAGATCGCCGGCGTCGGTGGTGCTGACGGGCAATTTGATCATGATCGCGCCCGGCAGATCGACGCTTTCCTCCACCTCCAGTGCCGACATCTCGGTGTAGAATTTGTCGTCGACCGGAGCACCGTTGAGGATCAACTGGTAGGTACCGGCCATCTGTCCGTCATCCCTTGCGCGGAACGCCGACCAGGTCGCGCGTCGCCAGCGCGTCGGGAACCACGCAGCCGTTGGCATCGCACAGCCGCCAAAACGCGGTGGCGTCCTTGAGGTAGACGGCTGCGATGTGGTCGAGGCGCTGGCCCACCAGCCGGCGGTGGTAACCGGCCAGGGCGCCGGGATTGGGCAATGGCAGCCTTACCGCGGTCACGTCGCGTCCATTCGCCTGCGTTACCGTGTAGGTCGGCATCTTCTCGTAGCGGCTGCCGGGCATGAACATGATGAACTCCTGTCGCTCACACCGGCAGCATGCCGATGACGGATTCGGCCGAATTGGCGAGATTGGCGATCGCCAGCGCCTGACGCAATCCTTGCGAGTAAGTGTAGGCAATATTGGCGACGTCGGCGAGCGGGCCGCTCACGAATTTCAATTCTTCGGGCGTGAGCACCGTGAGCGAGATGCTGGCGTCGGCATGGATCGGATTGAGCAGAACAGGGTCGTAGAGTTTTTCGGTGATGGTCAGACTATCGACCTTTACCGGCAGGATGCGGCCCGGGCCCCACACGAACAGAACGACAGGCAATTGCGACGGCGGCACATCGCGCTTGACGTCGCCACCGGCAGCCCCGCCGATCGAGACACCGCCGGCGCCGACCGAAGCCGACACCGAGCCCAGCAGTCCGCCTCCGGAGCTCCCGGTCGGATACAGCAACATTTCGAGTGCCGCGAGCCGCGTGTAGATTCCGCTCACCGTGGCAATGCCTTCGGCGACCGGACTGCCGTCGGCCATCATGTCATTGGCGTCCATCGCGAGGCTGAACGAGAACGACTCGCCGGGCGTGCCCTTGACCGCCAGCGGATTGGCGTCGGGCCCGCTGCCGCCGGCGGGCTGCGCCGGCTTCCAGGTATGCGTCATCGTCTCGGGGTTGAACTGAAAGATAATGACGTTGGGCAACGGCAGCAGAAACGTCTGCATGAACTGAACGAACGCGCCGTGCAAAAATTTTCCAGCCACCGTAGCTCCTCCTATCCCATGCTCCGCCGGATCTCATCGGCGATCAGGCCGGCGAGTTGATCCAGGCTGGCCCCGCCGCCCGGCGCCTTCACCGCGACATCGACCCGGTCGGCGCTTCGCCCCGGCGCCGAGCGCGCCTCTGCCAGCCGTCTTGCGACCATCTCGGCGAGGCGGCGTCCCTGCTCGGGTGGAAGCCCGGGCACCTGCAGCGATAGCCGCCCGATCTCGACATTAGCCATCGGACGAGCCTCCGGTGAGGTCCACGCGCAGCACCACGCCATGCTTGGTGGTCTCCCGCCTTGCCGCGGCAACGAGGTGGCGCATGCCGATGCGCGACCCTTCGGCGCGCGCCAGGAATGCGGCCGCGAGCGCCGCCGACTTGATGTCGGCGCCCGTCATCGTCAGCTTGTCGGCGAGCATGTTCCAGTCGATCTGGTCGAGCAGCGGTTCGCCCGCGGGCGAGTGCGGCAACAGCGCACGCTGCCACAGGATCAGGCGTTCCTTCGGCCCTGGCGGCAGGAAATCGATGATGAAACGCAGCCGCCGCACGAATGCCTTGTCGAGGTCGTTCTTGCGGTTGGTGGAAAGCACCGCAATACCGCTGAATTGCTCCATGCGCTGCAGCAGGTAGTCGATCTCGATATTGGCGAAGCGGTCATGGGCATCCTTGACCTGCGTGCGTTGTCCGAACAAGGCGTCGGCCTCGTCGAACAGCAGCATCACATTGGCGCGCTCACAGTAGTCGAACACCTGCTTCAGCCGCTTCTCGGTTTCGCCAATGTATTTGTTGACCACGCCGGCGAGATCGACGCGGAACAAGTCGAGGCCGAGCGAGCGGGCAATGACCTGCGCCGCCATGGTCTTGCCGGTGCCGCTTGCGCCCGCGAACAGTGCGGTGATGCCTTTGCCGAGCGGCACCAGCCGCTCGAATCCCCATTCCTCATAGACCGGCCAGCGCAAGCGCGCCTGCTGTTCGAATTCCTCAAGGTGGTGCCGGACATCCGTGGTCAGCACCAGGTCTTCCCAGCGATACGGACAGAGCAGCGGTTGCAGCAGCTCCGGCGGCGCCTTCGCGACCGGCGCGCTGGCCTGGCGCACCGCTTCGTCGCCGCTTCGCGCCACCCGCGCCGTCATGGCGATCTCGCCGACCAGCAGCTGGCGGTCCAGCACCGCCGCGGGCGGCGGCTCGTCGCTGAGCTGTCGCCACAGCGCCAGCCGCTCGGCGCGCGCGAGCGGCTGCAGGCGCACCGAATGGCGTATGGCGGGATCGGACGATGCATCGCCCGACGCCGAATCCCGGTCCAGGATCGCGAGGTCGTACATGCCGCGGCCGGCCCGCCAGGTCCGCGCAGGGATGGCGTCGGCAAAGCGCCAATAGGGGATCGCTCCGGAAGCGCGCGCCATGCGCAGCATGCGGACGAGATGCTCGGCGGCGACGTCGGCCGGCTTGTCGGCAAACAACGCTTCCGCATCCCCGATCAGCAGATTGCGCTTGTGCTCGGCGGCGAATTGCGCCGCCAGGGTCCGTTTGCCGCTGCCCGGCGGTCCGATGATCTCAAGCTGGATCGGACCGTTCGGCCCGGCGCGCACCGACTGCACAAACGACGTTAGGCGCGCAAGGGCGTCCGGATACAGGCACGCGGCTTCGCGATTGTGTTCGGCTGCCACCGGCGTGACTGCCGACAGCAGCACCGGATCGCACCAGCTGCGCAGCTTCACCGAAAGTCCAACGGCGGGATCGGCGATCCACGGCGCGCGCACCGACCAAGCGTTGCCGAAGCGCTCGCCTGGTGCCGCCAGCCGCCAGAACACCAGCTTGGAGTCAGGCCCGCATGCAAGATCCGGCGGCCATTCGAACAATTGCGCCGCCAGCCATTGCGTTGCGTGGCACGCCTGCGCCTCGTCATGCAGATAGCCGAATACGCGGCCGAGACCGGGATCGAGATCGGCCGCCACCGCAAGCGACAGCAGGTCGCTTTCGTGGGCGTCCAGTTCGAAACAGCGGCACATGCTCGACCAGTCGCGATCGCGTTCGAGCGCCCGGTCCGCCCGTATGATGGCCTCGCGCAACGCGCGGTCGCCGGCATTGCCGGCGTGAAAGCGCTCGGCCTCGGACTCCAGATCACTGGGATCGAGCAGCAGGCGATCGACCTCGCCATGGGTGATGGCGAGGCCCTGATCGGCGCTGTTCATCCCCTGCGTCCACAGATGCCGCATCCACACCACCTGACGGCTGGCGCGCAGGCGCACCCGCTCGACAATCGGCGAGGTGCTCGAACGCGGAAATTCCAGCGGGGCGGCGTTACTCATAGGACCACGTACCATGATGGCGGCGATGCGATCTGGTTGACCGATATGCCCAGAAAGTAGCGGCCCTTGGGCAGCGCGTTCGGCGCCTTGAAGGTGAATGATGTCCCGTCAGGGGCGACCTCGAATTCGCCTGCGTTCGGCGCAGCCGCCACCCGCGTGAGCGGCACATCGCCGAACCGGGCCTCGGTCAGCGCAGCAGTGAAGCCCGCCCCCTGCACCGTATAGAGCCCGCCGGCGTCCGGCATGAGCTGGGGCGGCGTCAACACCCCGTCGACGCGGGCGGCGACCGCGACCGTTGCGGCATTGGTTCGCAGTTTCGGTGCGTCGCTGCCGACCGTCAGCAGATAGGCGCCCGGCGGCGGGCTGGGCGGCACGGCTCCGGGATCCTTGGGAAAGCTGACGCGCAGCGTCGATGCCGAGACCGGACCTTGCCGCCATGCAGTAATGTCGGTCTCAACCGGACCGGGCGCGGTGAGATAGACCTTGGCGTAAGCCGGAAGATCGAAGCCGTCGCCGGTGACGATCAGGTCGTCGCCGGGCCGCACCAAGCCGGGGACGATGCTTGAGGTAATCGTGTCCGCATGCGCGGCGGTCGCTCCCTCCGGCACCGCAAAACTCTCGCGCACGGCCGCGCCGAAGATCCGTGCCGGCACGTCGGACGCAACGCCTTGCGGCGCCACCGCGAGGCCGACGGCGGTCGGCACGGGCGCGGCCGCAACCGGATCCACGCTCGGCGTGACGAAGACGATGCTGATCTTGTAAACCACGGACAGACGGTACGGCGTCGAGAGCGCCTGCCACAGCCGGCTCATCTCATCGGCCGTCTGGACCTCCATGGTGATGGTATATTCCTGTTGTTGCGGCGCCAGCACATGCATGATCGCCCGCTCGTGAAAGCATCGCATGGCGATGCTCATCGCCTGCTGTTCCTGGTTGTAGTTCTTGTTGGCGAACGAGGTCAGCAGGTAATAGAGGTTGAGGCTCAGCGGCTGGCTGCGGTTGAACTGCGGCACCGATCCGTTGACCGGCGTGTTGCGGAAATGCGGGTCCTGGCTGACGTGCAGCAAATAGAGGCTAAGGACGCATTCGGCGCTGTCGCGGTCGGCTTCCGGCATCGCGCCGCTAACGGTCACCTGAAAGAAATCGATCGGACCTCCATGATTCTTCCACACCGTTGACGCGGGATCGACGGTATCGCGCAACAGCCCGATCAATTCATCGGTGATGATCGAGAGATCGAGAACGCTCCACGCCATGACGCCCTCATCCCTGTCGCAGCCCGAATGGCGAGGAGAAGCCGCGCGACAAGGCGCCCGGCGAATTGGCGCGAGCCGGCGGCGCTGCCGGCAGCGTTGGCAAGACGCGAACTTCCACCGTGCCGATCTTGAACGACGGCTCGGATGCCTGATCGGATTTGGCTATCGCACCGGCGAGACCGCGGCCCGGCTGCTGCAACGACGGCGGCGCCATGCCCGCCAGGCGATCATCATCGGGACCGCGCAAGGGCTTTACAGGCCGAGGCGGCGTTTGCTCCGCCGATGAACTGGTCGGTGCCGATCTGTCGGTCCGGTCTGCCGGCGCGCGCGGAGATTCGGCGGCCGTTGAAAGAGGCGCGCGCGCGGAGGGCTCGGCTGTACGCGCCAGGTCCCGGCTGCGTTCGGGGATCGCCGACGGGGCTACATGCGACGGCGCAACGGCATCCGGCATGGCCGTCGCCGCGGCGATGGGACGAATCTCGCGCGGTGCCGGCGGCCCTTCCGTCGTAGTCGGTTCCGGCACTGGTGGCGCGCGGCTTGAGCGTGGCGCGGATGTCCAGGGTTCGGCCGGGCGCGGCTGAAGCGGACTGCGCGATCGGGCTGGAGGCTCGGACCGGTCAGGTGGGCGCATCGCTATTGGAATGTCGGCCGGCGGCTGCGGCAGCCCATCGGGGGCCGCCGGGAACGTACGCGCGCTGAAGGAATCGCGCAGCGGTTCGGATGAAATCGCGCGGGACGGAGCAGATTCGGATGGAGCCGGTTCGGATGGAGCCGGTCCGGATCGTACCTCCTGCGCGTGCGGCGGCTCCGTCGCCAGCACCCGCGCTTCATCGGCGCGAAACGGCCAGCGGCGCGAGGACCTGAGCGCCGGCGCGCTGCCTGCGAGCGGTTGCGCGATCTGACGCAGATAGGGCGCGCGCATTCAGAGGGCTCCTCTTCGCTCGGCCACCACCATCTCGACATAGTCCTGCCGCCGCCGGTTCGGCAGCGAGAGTATCTTCTCTTCGGTCCAGTGATAGTGCCCCGCCAGCAGATGCACATGCTCGCAGATCAGCGATGCCTGCACCTGCAGTTCGCGCAGCACGAAGGACGGAACGTCGAAATGCAGCCGGATGGTCCGCGCGCAATGCGGGCAGGCGCCCTGGATCGGGCCGCTGAGCGCCGGCGCCATGGCTGCCATGGCGCGATCCACCGCGGAAACCTGCGATCCGCGCACGCATCGTGCAGCGAGTGCTGTGGCCGGATCGGCCTCGCCGGCGACCGCGAGCTGGTCATCGACGGTGGGCAATCGGAACGTCACATCCGATTCCTGAAGCGAGAACCAGCCGGCTTCCTCCGACGCGGCGACGCGGCGCGGCCGCCGTGGCGCGCGGTGGGCGAGGAACCCGGAAACGGGAAAGCCTATATCGATGCGTTCGCCACAGTCGCAGACCGAATCCGCGCCGATTGCATCGCCGAATACCTGCCGATACAGATGAAGCAGGAGAGCCTCGAAATCATGCACCACGAGACGTCCAGGCTCCGCCACCGTGGTGAGCCTCCGCGTCAGATCGAGCGCGAGACGGCGGTCAAGCAACCGCGCTTCCCACAGCAACAGCTCCTCCGCTCCACCGGGCGGATGCGCTTCGACGACGATACCGCTGACGGGAAGTCGAATCATCACACTCAGATTTCAGCTGGTTCTCCCAAGGAGAGATCGTGCTCCCAACCTTCGTTCTCAAGCTTGATGTGCTCGATCGCGACCGCGTTGCCGCCGCCGTCGAGATCGGGCAACGCCTGGAATTCCGACACCCAGCAGCGATGCACGATGTAGCGGTGCACGGGCTGGCCGGCCTCATTGAGCAAATCGATACGCACCTCCTTGCGGAGATTCTTCAGCGACTGCGACGCGGCGCCCTTGTCCAGCACCTGCGCCGCATTGGCCCAGTCCTCGAAATCGGGATCGTGGGTGACGCCGCGTTCGCAAGTGATCGGTTCGTATTTGGTGCGCCCGAGCCCCTTGCGGATGATCGAATCGCCACCCTGCTTGTATTCGATCACGTCGCTCGACCGTTTCAGTCCGCCGACCTTGCTGACTGCTGCGACCGGCGAGGTATTGCCGCCGAAATACACCAGGAAGCGAAAGCTCTTGTATGGATCGAAGCGGTTGATGTTCACCGTGAACGGCTTGCCCATGGTCGCTCTCCTATGAAGTCTGCGACTGACCCGCGAGCTGCGCGATCTTGATGATCACGAACTCGGCCGGCTTCAGCGGTGCGAACGCCACGACGATGTTGACGATTCCGTTGTTAACGTCGTCCTGCGTCGTCGTCGATTTATCGCATTTCACCTGGAACGCGTCGCTCGGCTTGGTGCCTTGCAGCGCGCCCTGATTGAACAGCGACAACATGAAGTTCTCGATGCTGGTGCGGATCGAAATCCACAGCGGCTCGTCGTTGGGCTCGAACACCACCCAGGTCAGATTGGCCAGCAAGGTCTGCTCGATGAACAGCGTCATCCTGCGGACGGGTACATATTTCGACTGGTTGAAGGCCTGGTTGCTGCCGACCACCGTGCGCGCGCCGAATACGACCGTGCCGGCACCCGGGAAAGAACGCAGGCAATTGATCGGAACGGTTTGGGTGATCACGCCGTAGAGCACGCCCTGCTGCTCGTTGTTCATGTCGCCGCTCGGCACGACGCCCGTGGTGTTGACCAGCGTCGCCTCGATGCCGGCGGGCGCCTTCCACACCCCGCGCCGCTGGTCGGTGCGCGCGTAGATACCGGCTACATAGCCGCTCGGGGCGACGGTCGTAGGATCGCCGGTGACGGGATTGGTCGATTTGAGGTACGGGAAATACAGCGCGCCGTTCTCGCTCATCGGCACGGCGCCGAGGATGCTCGGATCGTTCACGGGCGGAATATTGTTGATGGGCTGCAAACGGTCGTCGGCGGCCGAGTCCTGCGGCGCATCGAGGATGACGAAGGCGCGCTTGCGCTCGGCAAATGCGACCGCCGCCGAGTTGACGGTGTTGTCGAAGATGCCCGGCGTCAGCAAGATGTTGAAGATCGGCACCTTGTCGAGCGAGGTGTTTGCCTGGAACGTCTTGACAAAGTCCTGCGCGTCGAAGGTTGAGCCGCTGGCGGTGGATTTGGGGAGCGTCGCCGGGGCGACGGTCGCCGCCGGGAAAGCGGTACCGAAATCGGCGGTGCTATCGGAGGCGCCGGAGGCGTCCGTCACCTTTACCAGGCTCGACTGGCCGTTCAGTCCAAGAAGCGCGCGTCCCGAACCGAGCTTGAGGCCGCGATAGGTTTCGACTTGCCGGCCATAAACGAGTGTGAGGTCGAAGGTGTCGAGAGGCGGACTGGGTGTCGTTGCGGATGCCCTGACGTTGCTGATCGACACCGTCATGTCGATCATGTCGGTGGGCTGAAGCGGGGTGAAGATTATTCCCTTTCCGGTACTGGTCACAATGGCGGGCGTCGCCGGCTGGGTCAGCCCCGGGTCGAGGCCGACGACATACAGATCGGATCCGCCGTTGAGGAAGAACTGAGTCACCGCTAATGGCACATGCGGCTCGATCAGGCCGGAGGCGAACATGCCGCCGAATTCGCGCTCGAAGTCGGTGAAGCTGAACAGACGTACGGCCTCGTCGAAATTGTTCGTCCTGAACGGATGGGTATAGCCGACGATGACCGTGATCGAGGTCGGGGCCGCCGAAATCGAATGGGCGCTCAGCGGCAGTTCTTGAATGTAAAGGCCGGGATATGACGGCGTGACGGACATCGATGTTCTCCTTGCGACCCTTCAAAAAGCTGATCAGGGCGGTGTAGGTGTAGGAGTTGGTGTCGGCGCCGGCGTGGGTGTCGGTGTCGGTGTTGGCGCGGGAGCGGGCGTCGGAGTTGGTGTCGGCGCGGGAGTAGGTGTCGGAGTAGGAGTAGGCGTCGGCGTCGGTGTCGGCGCAGGAGTGGGCGTCGGGGTTGGCGTAGGCGTTGGGGTTGGTGTCGGCGCGGGAGTGGGCGTGGGCGTCGGTCCAGCCGTCAGCAGGTTTTGCGCGGCCAGGTAACCGATCCAGCCATCGACCGCCTTCGTGAAGGCGGCGGGGCCCGCAGCATATTCCGACCACCCGCTGGCATCGATAGTGCCGTCCGGCTTGAACGTGAGCGCACCGAGTGGAATTACCTTATGCTGACCGTCTTTGGTCACGGCCACCGGTCCGGCGCCGATTACGGGAATGCCAGCCATTGCTCCCCCCAAAATTGCTCAAATTGGATCGGTAGCGGCGCTGCAATCTGTAGCCGCAGGCAAAGGTTCGAATCACCGCTTGTTGCAAACGCACTCGGCCGATACCTCCGAACATCCGTTTCGATCGGGCCGAGGTTGTCTGCGCTGCGGACTAGTATACCTGTACGTGTGCGGAAAAGTAAAACTGAATTATCCGGACCCGGCTCGAAAATTTTCGCGCTCGCGATCCGCGGCGCGCGCGTGCGCGTGCGGCTTTGCGTCGCCGTGCGCGAATTTCGAATTGTCACGCAGCCAATCTCCACGCATTTTGCATAATCAATGCGCAATCTTGAACCTTCCGCCACGCGAATGCGTATCTCCGGCGATCGGCGAACTTTCGTTCGCGTCTGTTTGACGAGGATTGGATCACACGGCATTTCCACGCGCGACGCGGATCGTCTATTCACGAGTGGTGACGGGATGCGTCCGTCGCCATATCGCCGACGCAGTACTCCGATGACCGGACGCGATTGGTGCGTTCAAGAATCTCCCGATACCGTTTTCCGGTAACAGGGCGTTTCAATCCTGGCTGGGTGTAGTGGCGCGCCCGAAGAGATTCGAACTCCTGACCCCTAGATTCGTAGTCTAGTGCTCTATCCAGCTGAGCTACGGGCGCGTGTTTCGCTTGAGGCTACTGCGGAGCGCGGTGCCCCGATGCCGCAACCATTCCAAACAGGATGTGTCTTGCGAAAGCGGGCCATAGCTACCGGCTCCGGATCGGCTTGGCAAGCTCCGGAAAACGGCATCTGTCAGGACATTGGCGCCGGCAGGCCGGCTGCAAACCCCGCGAAATGCGCCTGAATGCCATATTGAACGGACCGGGCGCGGTTACGCCCGCGCGCGCTCGCTGCGCACGCTCTGCAATTCCACCGGCCGGTCCGGAATCGAGATGCGGAAGGTCGCCCCGATGGTTCCTTCCACCAAATGGATGTCGCCGCCATGGGCGCGCACCAGTTCCGCGGCGATCGCCAGCCCAAGTCCGCTGCCGCCGGGGCGGCCCGAGGCCTGGAACGCCTCGAACAGATGATCGCGGGCCTTGGCGGGGACGCCCGGGCCGGTATCGGACACCTCGATGATGGCGACCGCGCCTTCGCGGCGGCCGGTGATGCGAATCTGCTGGGTCGCGGCGTCGTTTCTCGGGCGGCCTTCCAGCGCTTGCGCCGCGTTACGCACCAGATTGAGCAGAATGCGAAACAACTGATCGGGATCGGCGTCTATGCTAAGCCCGCGCTCGATCGCGCTGATCCAGGTGATCGACGCGTCTGACGCGAGGCCCGCGGATTCGCGCACCTCGTTCACCACCGGCTCGATCGCGATCATGCGCCGGTCGGGTGCGGCCTCTTGGGCGCGGCCATAGGACAGCGTCGACTGGCAGAACGCGATGGCGCGCTCCAGCGATCGCATCAGCTTCGGCGCGAAGCGCTGCACCCGCGGGTCGGGCACGCTGGCGAGCTGGTCCGACAGCAGTTGCGACGATGCAAGGAGATTGCGCAAATCGTGATTGATCTTGGATACCGCCAGACCAAGGGCTGCGAGCCGGCTCTTCTGATGCAGCATCGACACCAGATCGCGCTGCATGTCGGATAGTTCGCGCTCGGCGACGCCGATTTCGTCGCCGCGCTGGCTCGGCACGATGATGCGCGCGGAGCTTTCGGGGTCCTGATGGAATCCGACCAGGTTCGCGGTGAGACGCCGCATCGGCCGCACGAACAGATAATGCAGCGCGAAGTACACCAGCGCCGCCGTCAGGCTCGCAAACGCCAGCGACAACAGCAGCACATTGCGGGAAAAGCGGTACATCGCCTGGCGCAACGGCAGTTCGTCGACCACGACCTCGATGAATTGCGCGCCGCCGGGAGCCGGCCCGATGATGCGGATCGACTCGTTGCCGCTCTCCAGCATCACCTCGAACGCATCGACGATCGCAGACCACACCGTCATGGTGCGCATGTCGATGTCATGATCGATCTGGGGCGGCAGGTCGGCGCTGGCCAGGAGGCGGCGCTGCTGGCCCATCTTGATGGCGACGGCACGCGCGCCGATGCTGCCGAGGATTTGCCGCGCCAGCGAATCCGGCACCATGCCGGAGGGAGCTGCGTCCAGCACCAGCGCTGCGGTATTGGCCGCCGCCAGCCGGTCGTTGAGTCGGTTGATCCGGAAATTGGCGATTGTCGGCACGTAGATCAGCACTTCGGCGATCATCACCAGCGGAATGGTGAGCAACAGCAGCTTGCCGGACAGGCCGAGCCGCCGCGGCAGTTCGGTTTTCGGCTGTTGCGCGGCGCCTGACACGATATCTGCCTCTGATCTCACGCTTTTCAGGATGCGTCCTGCTCCGGAACCGGTCAAATTACGGATCGCTAATGTCTGCCAGTTCAGCATCTAGGGAGCGCACCAGCGTGCACCAAGACTCAAGACCCCAGACTGGCCTCCGACCCTGAAAACACCCCGAATCCCGGCATATTTCGCGGCAATTGCGCCATTTCGAAGAACCCCGAAACAGGCGCCCAGCAAGATTGACGAAAACAGGTCGCTCCCGTATAAGCCGCGCCAACTGTCCGCGATGGCCCGGTCCGACCGGGGCGGCTCTCATTTGGGCCGGAAACGGTCCACGTTTGGGACCAGCATCTAACGGACTTATCTCATTAATCAGGCGAATTGCCCGGTCAGCGGAGAACGACCCGTGAAGCGGACTTATCAACCCAGCAAACTGGTGCGCAAGCGCCGTCACGGCTTTCGCGCCCGTCTGGCGACGACCGGTGGCCGCAAGGTTCTCGCCGCGCGCCGTGCGCGTGGCCGCAAGCGTCTGAGCGCCTGAACGGGCCTCTTTCCGAGATCTCATTATGGATCGGTTAAGGCAGCGGGCGGACTTCCTCGCCGTTGCCAGTGGGCCGCGGATGAGCAGCGCTGCCTTTGTGGTGCAGAGCCGCGCCCGCGGCGACGACGGCCCGGTCCGCGTCGGCTTCACCGTGACCAAAAAGGTCGGCACCGCGACCGAGCGCAACCGCGTCCGCCGCCGGCTTCGCGAATTGGTGAAGCGGCTGGATGCCGTATCGATGCGACCGCACAGTGATTATGTGCTAGTCGGCCGACGTGCGGCGCTCGACCGCGACTTCGCCATCATGCTCGACGATCTCCGCTCGGCGCTTCATCGCCTCGACCGGCAGCCCCAAAATGCTCGCGGCGCAGGCCGCGGCCCGAATTGAATGACGAGACCTTAACCGATGACCGACAACCGCAACACCATCCTCGCCGTCATTCTGTCCGGCCTCGTACTGATCGCCTGGCAATTCTTCTTCAACATTCCGCAGATGGAAAAGCAGCGCGCCGCCGAACGCGCGCAGAGCGAGTTGGTGAAGCCGACGCAGGCAACGCCGGGCGGCGCCACGCCGCAAGCAACCACGCCGACGCCGTCCGCCAATGCGCCTGCGGCAAATCAGCCCGCCTCCAATCAGCCTGCCTCTACCGCTCCGGTAGTTGCGCGCGATACCGCCATTGCCGCGGCGCCCCGCATCAAGATCAGCACGCCCCGCGTCAGCGGCAGCATTTCCCTGAAGGGGGCGCGCATCGACGATCTGGCGCTGACCCAGTTCCGCGAGACCGTCGATCCGGCTTCGCCCCCGATCATCCTGTTTTCCCCCTCGGGGACGGCCGAGCCCTATTACGCCGAATTCGGCTGGGTTCCGGCCAGCGGTTCGACCATCCGACTCCCCGACCGCGACACGCAGTGGCAGCAGGAAGGCTCGGGCGATCTCACGCCCACCAATCCGGTGACGTTGAAATACGACAATGGCGACGGCCTCACCTTCCGCCGCACCATTTCGATCGACGACAAGTATCTGTTCACGCTCAAGGACGACGTCAGCAATGTCGGCAGCGCGCCGGTGACGCTCTATCCGTTCGCGCTGATCTCGCGCCATGGCGCGCCGCCGGTATCGGGCTATTACATCCTGCATGAGGGCCTGATCGGCTATCTCGGCGACCAGGGCCTGCAGGAATTCGGCTACAAGAAGATCGACGAGGCCAAGGCGGTCAACTTCAAGGTCACCAATGGCTGGCTCGGCATCACCGACAAATACTGGGCGTCGGCGCTGCTGCCGGATACCACTGCGCAGCTGCAGGCGCGGTTCTCGTCGAATCTGGTCGGTACGGTCCGAACCTACCAGACCGATTACCTGCTCGATCCGCAGACCATCGCCATCGGCGGCACCGGAACCGCGAATGCGCGGCTGTTCGCCGGCGCCAAGGAGGCCGGCGTCGTCGGCATCAATTTTCCGCTTGCGGGTCTCGGCGGCTACAACAAGCAGCTCAACCTCAATCACTTCGATCTCCTGATCGACTGGGGCTGGTTCTACTTCATCACCAAGCCGATGTTCCTGGCGCTCGACTTCTTCTACCACCTGGTCGGCAATTTCGGCATCGCCATCCTGCTGGTGACGGTGCTGGTGAAGACATTGTTCTTCCCACTCGCCAACAAGTCCTACGCCTCGATGGCGAAGATGAAATCGGTGCAGCCGCAACTGGCCGCGCTGAGGGAGCGCTATCCCGACGACAAGGTGAAGCAGCAGCAGGAGATGATGGAAATCTACAAGAAGGAGAAGATCAACCCGATCGCCGGTTGTCTTCCCGTCGCCTTGCAGATTCCGGTGTTCTTCTCGCTCTACAAGGTGCTGTTCGTCACCATCGAAATGCGCCACGCCCCGTTCTACGGCTGGATCAAGGATCTGTCGGCGCCCGATCCGACCAATCTGTTCAACCTGTTCGGCCTGCTGCACTTCGATCCGACCCATGTGCCGCTGCTGGGTTACTACCTCGTGCTCGGCGTCTGGCCTATCATCATGGGCATCACGATGTGGTTCCAGATGAAGATCAATCCGGCGCCGCCGGATCCGACCCAGAAGATGATCTTCGACTGGATGCCGCTGATCTTCACCTTCATGCTCGCGGGCTTCCCGGCGGGTCTGGTGATCTACTGGGCGTGGAACAACCTGCTCTCGGTGCTGCAGCAGAGTTTTATCATGCGCAAGAACGGCGTGAAGGTGGAACTGTTCGACAATCTCAAGGCGACGTTTGCGAAGAAGCCTGCAGTCGAGAAGCCCGCGAACAAGACGACGTAGGATACCGAAGCCGCAGGCCTGAAGCGGCGGCGCAAGAATTTAAACTCGTCATGCCCGGCCTTGTGCCGGGCATCCACGTCTTGCGGCGTCGGCAAAAAGGAAGACGTGGATGGCCGGGACGAGCCGGGCCATGACGATGAACTGGAATCTTCGCATGACCACCGAACCCGATGCGAAGCTGATCGAGCAGGGCCGCAAGCTGTTTGCCGGCGACTGGCAGTTCATCTGGGCCTCACCCTCGATCGAAACGTTGCCGCCGATGCAAGGCATGGAGGTCGCGTTCGCCGGCCGCTCCAATGTCGGCAAATCCAGCCTGATCAACGCGCTGACCGGCCGCAACGCGCTGGCCCGCACCTCGCATACGCCGGGCCGCACCCAGGAACTGATCTTCTTCGAAGGCCCGCAGGACCTGGGCTTCCGGCTGGTCGACATGCCCGGTTATGGCTACGCCTCGGCACCGAAGGCCAAGGTGGCGTCGTGGACGCAGCTCATTCACAAATTCCTGCAGGGCCGCGCCAGTCTGGCGCGGGTCTATGTGCTGATCGATGCCCGCCACGGCCTCAAGGAGGTCGATCTCGACGTCCTTAAAACGCTGGACAAGTCAGCCGTCAGCTATCAGGTCGTGCTGACCAAGGCCGATCAGGTCAAGCCGGCCGAACTCGAGGAGCGCAGCGCCGCCACCTCGGCCGCGCTGGCAAAGCATCCGGCGGCGTTTCCGGAATTGCTGGTGACGTCGTCGCGCACCGGCGCCGGCATGCCGGAACTGCGCGCGGCGATGATCCGGCTGCTCGAAGAGCGCCGCCGATGACGCGAGGCGGATTGTTCCGGATGCTGATTGTGCTCGCCGGCGTGATGGGCGCGGCCGGCGTTGTTCTGGCCGCCGCATCGGCGCACCAGTCCGACGCGACGCGACTCGCGTCGGCATCGTCGATGCTGCTGTTCCACGCCACAGCCGTTCTCGCGACGGCAGTTCTGACGGAGCGCCGCATCATCCACATGCAGCTTGGATTCGCGGCAGCCTTCGGCTTCGTCATTGCCGCGGTATTGTTCGCTGGTGATTTGACGCTTCGGCAATACGCCGGCCACAGCCTTTTTCCAATGGCCGCGCCAACAGGTGGCACGCTTCTGATCATCAGCTGGCTGGCGCTCGCGGTGGCGGCGGTCTGGCCGCGGCGGGCTTGAGGCTCCCATACAGCGAAGCTTTGCGCCGCGCCAGCCAATCAGATAGAACCCGCCCCACCCTGCCGGTAACGAGACCCGTTTCATGACCGACGCGCCCTTTATCAGTGCCCTCGACCAGGCCCGCATCCTGTCCGAGGCGCTGCCGCATATGCAGCAGTATGACGAGGAAACCATCGTCATCAAATACGGCGGCCACGCCATGGGCGCCGAAGAGCTCGCCAAGGCGTTCGCGCGCGACATCGTTCTTTTGGAACAGACCGCCATCAATCCGGTGGTGGTGCATGGCGGCGGCCCGCAGATCGCGACCATGCTGCAGCGGCTCGGCATCAAGTCGGAATTCGCCGCCGGCCTGCGCATCACCGACGCCGCCACCATCGAGATCGTCGAGATGGTGCTGGCCGGCTCGATCAACAAGCAGCTGGTCGGCTATATCAACGAAGCCGGCGGCAAGGCGGTCGGCCTGTGCGGCAAGGACGGCAACATGGTGAAGGCGTCGAAGGCGACGCGCACCATGGTCGATCCCGGTTCGCACATCGAGAAGGTGGTGGATCTCGGCTTTGTCGGCGAACCGGAAAAGGTCGACCTGACGCTGCTGAATCAGCTGATCGGCCACGATCTGATTCCGGTGCTGGCGCCGCTGGCGACCTCGGAGAGCGGACAGACATTCAACGTCAATGCGGACACCTTCGCCGGAGCCGTAGCCGGCGCGCTCAAGGCAAAACGGCTGCTGCTGTTGACCGACGTGCCCGGCGTGCTCGACAAATCGAAGAAACTGATTCCGGAACTGTCGGTGAAGGACGCGCGCAAGCTCATCGCCGACGGCACCATTTCCGGCGGCATGATTCCGAAAGTCGAGACCTGCATCTATGCGCTGGAGCAGGGCGTGCAGGGCGTGGTCATAATCGACGGCAAGATTCCGCACGCGGTCCTGCTCGAACTGTTCACCAATCAGGGCACCGGCACGCTGATTCACAAGTGATGACGCAGCACCATCCACCGTCATGGCCGGGCTTGTCCCGGCCATCCACGTCTTTCCTGCAGCATGCTCATAAGAAAGACGTGGATGCCCGGGACAAGCCCGGGCATGACGGTTGGGGTGTTGCGCGATCACTTTCGTTTGCCTTGGTCGCGCTGCTTGCGGGTGCCATGCCCGCCCTTGCCGACCTGAAACTCTGCAACCGCATGAGCTATGTGATCGAGGCCGCCATCGGCATCGACGACAAGGCCGCTACCGCGACCCGCGGCTGGTTTCGCATCGACCCCGCGGCGTGCCGCGTGGTAGCCCAAGGCACCTTGACCGCCGACCGCATCCTGCTCAATGCGCGCGCGCTCGGCGTTTACGGCTCATCGCCGATCCCGCAGAATGGCGGCGATACGCTGTGCATCGCGCCGGATAACTTTGTCATTGCCGCGGCGCGCCAGTGCCGCGCCGGACAGACACCGGCGCCGTTCACCGAAATCAGGCCGACGCAAACCGACGACGGCAACCTGATCGCATATCTCGCCGAGGACAGCGAATATGACGACGAACAGGCGCGGCTCGCCGGCATCCAGCGGCTGCTGGTGATCGCGGGTTATGACGCAGCACCCATCGATGGCGTCGATGGCCCGAAGACACAAGCAGCACTTGCCGCGTTTTTGAAAAACCGCGGGCTGACGGCCGACATCGTGCAGTCGCCGAATTTCTTCTCGACCATGATCGACGCGGTGCAATCGCCCTCCTCCGCCGGCCTCACCTGGTGCAACGATACGCCGCACAAGATCATGGCCGCGGTCGGCACCGACGACGGCAAGGCGGTGGTGAGCCGCGGCTGGTACCGCATCGAGCCCGGCAAATGCCTGCATCCCGACGTCACCGGCCAGCCCAGGCAGATTTTCAGCTTCGCTGAAGCGATCGACGGCGATGGCCGCGTCATCAAGTTCAAGGACAGGCCGTTGAACTGGGGCGGCGGGACGCCGCTTTGCACCCGCGAAAGCAAGTTCGAAATCAACGAACACGGCGATTGCGGCACCCGCGGCCTCGCCGCCACCGGATTTGCGACCGTCGATATGAGCGGCGGCGGCAAGACCTTGCGATTTGCGATGCCGTGATAAATTTCCTTCGTCGTCCCCGCGAAGGCGGGACCCATAACCCCAAGCCTCAAATTTGGGTCACCAATGCCAACAGCAATCAAACGTCACTCTAGTCGTGCCCATCATAACCGTCGGTGGTTGTGGGTCCCCGCCTTCGCAAGGGCGACGAATTGAGAGACCGACAGCGATGACGAAAACATCCCGCGCCTTCACTCACATCGACACCTGGGTGTTCGATCTCGACAACACGCTGTATCCGCATCATGTCAATCTCTGGCAGCAGGTCGATGCGCGGATCGGGGAGTTCGTCAGCGCCTTTCTCAAGGTGCCGGCGGACGAAGCGCGGCGAATTCAGAAGGATTACTACCGCCGCTACGGCACCACCATGCGTGGCATGATGACCGAGCACGGCGTCGGCGCCGACGACTATCTCGCCTATGTGCACCGGATCGATCATTCGCCGCTGCAGCCCAATCCGGCGATGGGGGCCGCGATCGCGAAATTGCCGGGGCGCAAGCTGATCCTCACCAACGGCTCGACCGATCATGCCGACAAGGTGCTGGAGCGGCTCGGCATCGGTTCGCACTTCGAGGCGGTGTTCGACATCATCGCGGCCGAGCTTGAGCCGAAACCGGCGCCGCAGACCTATCGGAGATTTCTTTCGCTGCACGGCGTCGATGCCAACACGTCGGCAATGTTCGAGGATCTCGCGCGTAACCTTGTGATCCCGCACCAGTTCGGCATGACCACCGTGCTGGTCGTCCCCGACGGCAGCAAAAATGTTGTGCGCGAAGACTGGGAGCTGGAAGGCCGTGACGCCGCCCATGTCGATCATGTCACCGATGATCTGACCGGGTTTTTGCAGGGGCTGAGCACGGCGCGTTAGCCTCGTGTCCCGGGCGCGATGCGGCGCGTAGCTCGTGCGAAGCGCTGCGCTGCGTCCGGGGCACGCATCCCTCCTTGACTCCCACCTTCCGAATTCCGACAAAGCGCCACGTCACTCCCCTTCCAAGGAAGTCCCGATGTCCCTGCCCGCCCTCGAATCCACCGTCAATACCGCCTTCGACGCGCGCGACAGCGTCAGCCCCGCGACCAGGGGCGAGGTCCGCGAGGCCGTGGATCATGCGCTCGACCTGCTCGACAAGGGCGAGGTCCGCGTCGCCGAGCGCGAGGCCGGCGGCAAGTGGAAGGTCAATCAATGGCTGAAGAAGGCGGTGCTGCTGTCGTTTCGCCTCAACGACATGAGCGCGATTTCCGGCGGCCCCGGCAGCGCGTCGTGGTGGGACAAGGTGCCGTCGAAATTCGACGGCTGGGGTGAAAATCGTTTTCGCGACGCCGGCTTTCGCGCCGTGCCGGGCGCCATCGTGCGGCGCTCGGCCTTCATTGCGAAGAACGTGGTGCTGATGCCGTCCTTCGTCAATCTCGGCGCCTATGTCGATGAAAGCACCATGATCGATACCTGGTCGACGGTCGGCTCCTGCGCCCAGATCGGCAAGCGCGTACACATTTCCGGCGGCGTCGGCATCGGCGGCGTGCTGGAGCCGCTGCAGGCCGAGCCGGTGATCGTCGAGGACGATTGCTTCATCGGCGCGCGCTCGGAAGTGGCCGAGGGCGTCATCGTGCGCAAGGGCGCGGTGCTGGCGATGGGCGTGTTTCTCGGCGCATCGACAAAAATCATCGACCGCGACAGCGGCGAGATTTTTATCGGCGAGGTGCCGGAATATGCCGTGGTGGTGCCCGGCGCGCTGCCGGGCCGCCCGCTGAAGAACGGCGCGCCGGGTCCATCGACCGCCTGTGCGGTGATCGTCAAGCGCGTCGATGAGCGCACCCGCGCCAAGACCAGCATCAACGAGCTGCTGCGGGATTGAGTTCGCGCCTCCGGGCGATTTTCGTGACATAATCGCAGCCGCGGAACAAAAGTCAGAGGGGGCAGTCATGGACTGGACAACGCTGCTTTTCAGCTTCAACGGCCGGATCAATCGCGGCAAGTACTGGCTCGCGGTCCTGATCTATATGGCGGCCTGGATCGTATTCATCGCCGCCGTCTTCATGTGGATCGGTGGATTGGACATCGACAATCTGTTCAGCTTCGCGGGCGCGGCACTTCTGATCTGGCTGCTGGGAATCGTCCTTTTCATCGCCGGCACGTGGTCCGGCCTCGCGGTTGGCGTCAAACGGCTACATGATCGCGACAAGAGCGGCTGGTGGATCCTGTTGTTCTGGCTCGGCCCCAGCATACTTGGCGGCTGGCAGACGGCGACGCCCGGTCTCGGCGGCGGCTTTGTCTTGTCACTCGCCGCGGCGGCCATTGCGATCTGGGCCTTTGTCGAGCTCGGCTGCCTGCCCGGGACACCCGGACCGAACCAGTACGGCCCCGACCCGCTGGGCAATCCGGCGTTCGCGCCCCGGCGCTGAGATCGAACCGAAATCGGCCTGATGCGACCAATGTACCGGATCGCGAGAGATTCTCGCCGTCTGGAGGTTGAGCGATGGACTTCGATTTTTTCTTCGGTTTTGCGGGCCGTATCAACCGCGCAAAATACTGGCGGGTGATGCTGCTCAACTTCGTCTGCCTGATGCTATTCATGATTGCGGTCCCGCTGTCGATCGGCAGCAGTTTCTATAATGCCGATCCGGCGTGGGCGAAGCCGCTGACGCTCGCGTTGCTGGCCGGCACCATGGGTCCGATCCTGGTCGTCAGCACCTGGTGCTTTGCCGCCATGTCCATAAAGCGGCTGCATGACCGCAACAAAAGCGGCTGGTGGATGATGCTGTTCTTTATCGCTCCGAGCCTGCTCGGCAAGCTATCGGACCGGGTCGACGACCAGACCGCGGTGTTTATCATCAGCGGCATCGGGCTCGGCCTGAGCATCTGGTGCTTTGTCGAGATATTCTGCCTCAAGGGCACCAGAGGACCCAACCGGTTCGGGTCCGACCCCCTCGCCAAGGGAAATATGAGCGTCCCCACGACGTCACATGCGCCTGCATAGCGCAGGAATTTCCTGTGCACAGCGCTGGCCCATCGCCGGGGCCGCATGTTAAGCGGAGGCATGAATGATGCCCTTTCCATCGCCCGCGACCTGCTGCGCTGCCCGTCGGTAACCCCTGCGGACGCCGGCGCGCTCGGCGTGCTCGAAAAACTCCTGAAAGATGCGGGCTTCGAGGTGCATCGCATGACCTTCAGCGAGCCTGGTGCCGCTGATATCGACAATCTCTATGCCCGCATCGGCAACGGTACCCCGCACATCACCTTCGCCGGACATACCGACGTGGTGCCGCCGGGCGATGAGAGCGCATGGACCCACGGCGCTTTTTCGGGCGAGGTGAAGGACGGGTCTCTCTATGGCCGCGGCGCCGTGGATATGAAGGGCGGCATCGCCTGCAGCGTCGCGGCGGCGCTCGATTATCTCGCGGACAACAGCGGCAAGCCCAAAGGTTCGATCTCCTTCCTGATCACCGGCGACGAGGAAGACGTCGCCGTCAATGGCACCATAAAACTGCTGCAATGGGCCGCGTCGCGCGGCGAGAAGTTCGATCACTGCGTGCTGGGGGAGCCCAGCAATGTCGAGGAACTCGGCGACTGCATCAAGATCGGCCGCCGCGGTTCGCTGTCGGGCACGCTCATGGTCGATGGCATCCAGGGCCATGTCGCGTATCCGCATCGCGCGGCGAATCCGGTGCCGGATATCGCGGCATTGATCGTCGCACTCGGCAGCGAGCCGCTCGATCATGGCAGCCCCCAGTTCCAGGCGTCCAATCTTGAATTCACCTCGGTCGATGTCGGCAACACCGCTGGCAACGTGATCCCGGCGCAGGCGCGGGCGAAATTCAACATCCGCTATAATGATCGCCACACCCAGGATTCGCTGCGGACGCTGATCGAGGCGCGCTTAGCGAAAGCCGCCGGCAACCGGATCAAGGCGCGGATCGCGTGGGAGCCGTCGAACGCCGACGTGTTCGTCATAAAGCCCGGCGCCTTCACCGATCTGGTCGTTGCCGCGATCGAGGAAGTCACCGGGCGTAGGCCCGACCTCAACACCAGCGGCGGCACTTCGGATGCGCGTTTCATCACGCGCTATTGTCCGGTGATCGAGTTCGGCCTCGTCGGCCAGACCATGCACCAGATCGACGAACGCGCCGCCGTTGCGGATCTGGAAAAGCTGACGAAAATCTATCGCGGTGTGCTGGATCGGTATTTTAGCTAAGGTCGTCATCGCCCGCGAAAGCGGGTGATCCAGTATTCCAGAGGCCGGCGTTTAAAATACGGAAACACCTTGGAATACCGGGTCGCCCGGTCAAGCCGGGCGATGACGATGGGATTTCAATAATCCACCCGCACCAGATATAACCCGTCGGGCGGCGCGACCGGGCCGCAGGCGGCGCGGCTGCGGGCTGCGAGTGCGGCGGCGAGATCGTCGGCGTTCCAGCGCCCCTCGCCGACCCACACCAGCGAGCCGACCATCGAACGCACCTGGCTGTGCAGATAGGAGCGCGCCGAGGTGACGATATTGACGTTGTCGCCATCGCGCACGACATCGAGCTGATCGAGCGTTTTCTCCGGCGATTTCGCCTGGCATTCAGTATCGCGAAACGTCGTAAAATCATGCTTGCCGGTCAGGCGTTGTGCCGCGGCGTGCATCGCCTCCGCATCGAGCGCCTTAGGCACCCGCCAGACGTGCCCGGCATCGACCGCGAGGTTGGCGCGGCGGTTTACGATGCGATAGAGATAATGCCGCCGGACCGCCGAGAAACGCGCCTCGAAAGTATCGGGAACGATCTCCGCCGAGAGCACGCCGATCGGATGCGGGCGCAGATGCGCGTTGAGGCCGTCGCGCAGCCGGCCCGGCGCAAAAGGCTTGGCAATGTCGCAATGCGCGACCTGCGCCAGCGCATGCACGCCGGCGTCGGTGCGGCCCGCGCCGTGCACACGCACATGCTCGCCGCAGATCGCCTTCACCGCGCTTTCCAGCGCGCCCTGCACCGACGGGCCGTTCTCCTGTATCTGCCAGCCGGAAAACGGCGCGCCGTCATATTCGATGATGAGCTTGTAGCGGGGCATCAGCTTAGCCGCGCAGGCGGCCTGAGCGGCGTACCGCGCAGAAAATCCACCGCCTTCATGGGTTGCTTGCCGGCACGCTGCATTTCGAGAATCCGGATTGCGCCCTCGCCGCACGCGATCCTCAGGCCATCATCGAGCAATTCGCCGGATCTACTCGAACCCTCTGCCAACTCGCAGCGCAGGATTTTCACCCGCGTCTCGCTCTCGACCGGCATCTCGCACCATGCGCCCGGAAACGGCGACAGCCCGTGGATATGCCGGAGCACGGCGCGCGCCGGCTTGGTCCAGTCGATCCGCGCTTCGGCTTTCTCGATTTTGGCGGCGTAGGTCACGCCGTCTTCACCTTGCTTTGAAAGCTGCAATTCGCCACGCTCCAGCGCGCCCATTGCGCGGACCATCAAATCGGCGCCAATCGGCGCCAGCGCGTCGTGCAGATCGGCCGCCGTCATCGCGTCCGAGATGGCGATGCGTTCGGCCACGGCGACATCGCCGGTGTCGAGTCCAACATCCATCTTCATCACCATCACGCCGCTCTCGGCATCGCCGGCCATGATGGCGCGGTTGATCGGCGCCGCCCCGCGCCAGCGCGGCAGCAGAGAGGCATGCAGGTTGAAGCAGCCGAGCCTGGGCGTATCGAGAATGGCCTTCGGCAAAATCATGCCGTAGGCAACGACCACGGCGGCATCGGCATGGTAAGCGCGAAATTCGGCTGCGGCCTCTGTCGTCTTCAACGTCGTCGGCGTCAGCACGGGAATGCCGAGCCGGTTCGCTTCGTGCTCAACCGGTGTCGGTTGCAATTTCAAGCCGCGCCGCCCGGCGGGTTTGGCCTCGCGTGCATAGACCACCACGATCTCATGACCACGCTCCGCAAGCGCACGCAAGGTCGGCACCGCGAATTCCGGCGTGCCCATGAAGATCAGACGGAGGGGCATGTGTGATCCAAGTCCTCTTAGAGCCGGATACTTTTATCCGTCATGCCCGGGCTTGTCCTGGCCATCCACGTCTTGCTTTACTGTCAGGTACAAAATACGTGGATGCCCGGGCATGACGAGTGAAACCGGCGCGACCAATTACTCCGCCGCCCGCTTCGCCGCCTTGATGAACTTCTTCAGCACGCGGTCGCGCTTCAGCTTGGAGAGGTAATCCACGAACAGCACGCCGTTGAGATGGTCGATCTCGTGCTGGATGCAGGTGGCGTAGAGGCCTTCGGCGTCTTCCTCGTGCACCTTGCCGTCCAGATCCATGAAGCGCACCCGCACCCGCGCCGGCCGCTCCACCTCCTCGTAATATTCCGGGATCGACAGGCAGCCTTCCTCATAGGTCGACAATTCTTCCGACGACGACAGAATTTCCGGATTGATGAACACGCGCGGCCGCGGCCTGGTCTCGCCGTCGTCTTCCTTCTTGGCGAGGTCCATGGTGATCAGCCGGATCGGCTGCGCGACCTGGATTGCGGCCAGACCGATTCCCGGCGCGTCATACATGGTCTCGAACATGTCGTCGGCGAGCTTGCGCAGCTCCGCCGTGACCTTCTCAACGGGTTTTGAGACGAGCCGCAACTGCTTGTCGGGGAGGACGATAATTTCGCGAATGGCCATGGCGGGCGATTTAAGCTGCTGATTTGGCGCGGTCAATGCGCGCGGCCTGCCGGATTAACCCGGCCTTAACCATGAAAATCAAGGAAACGCTAACCATCAAAATCGACGTTTTATTAACGATAATATTTAGCCGTCCATGCACCATAAATGTTCCCTCTTCGTTCGCATCTGCTGCCGAATCGGCTACAACGGCCCAATGAACGAGATTCTTTTCATGATTGGCGACACGCCGGTCGCCACAGGCGCTGCGCTGATCTTCTTCGGTGCGCTGGCGCTGATCCTGCTGCTCGCCATCGCGGTCGTAATCGCCCGTTCCGGCAGCCGAGGTGCTGCGCTGGCGATGGCACAGGCCATTCGCGCCGACGAATTGGAGGAACGGCTCTCCGAGATGATGCGGACGCAGTCCGAAGCTACCGGCCGCGTCGATGCCATGGGGCAGCACCTTGCTGGCCGGCAGGCGGAAATGGCGCGCGCGGTCACCGAGCGGCTGGATTCGGTGACCCATCGCGTCGGCCAGTCGATGGAGCAGACCACGCGCAATACCATGGAAAGCCTGAGCGTCCTGCACGAGCGGCTCGGCATCATCGACAACGCCCACAAGAACCTCACCGACCTCACCTCGCAGGTGACCACGCTGCGCGACGTGCTCGCCAACAAGCAGTCGCGCGGCGCGTTCGGCCAGGCGCGGATGGAGTCCATCGTCCAGGACGGCATGCCAAAGGATTCCTACGCTTTTCAGCACACGCTCTCGAATAAAAGGCGGCCGGACTGTGTGGTATTCCTGCCCGACCAGCGCCCACTCTGCATCGACGCCAAATTTCCGCTGGAGGCTATGACCGCGCTGCACGACGCGCGAACCGACGATGAAAAAAAGTTCGCCACTCAACGTTTTCGTGCCGACGTGATGAAACATGTCAGCGACATCGCTGAGAGATACCTGATTCCTGGCGAGACCCAGGACACCGCACTAATGTTCGTGCCGTCGGAGTCGGTTTACGCCGAAATCCACGACGGTTTCGACGACGTGATTCAGAAGGCCTACCGCGCCCGCGTTGTTCTGGTGTCGCCGTCCCTCTTGATGCTCGCAATCCAAGTAATGCAGCAGATCCTGAAGGACGCGCGGATGCGCGATGCTGCCGACCAGATTCGCACCGAAGTGATCAACTTGGGCGACGATCTTGGCCGACTGCGCGAGCGCGTCGTCAAGTTGCAGAAGCATTTCACCGACGTGAATGAAGACGTCCGCTTGATCTTGATTTCCGCCGACAAGATAGAAAAGCGCGCGGACCGGATCAAAGAACTCGATTTCAGCAAAAGCGAGGCGCCCGCCGAGACGCCGCGTATCGTTAAGCCAGACGGCCCCGCGCTGTTTCCGCCGTTGCCGCGCAAGCTGCAGGCCGGGGAATAGGCCCTCGTGTCCCGGACGCGGTGCGGCATTCTTCATGCCGTTCCGCAGAGCCGGGACCGTACCAAGCACCGGCGTTCGTTACGACCCGGGGCTCTGCAGCGCACCACGCCGCGAAGAGCGGCGCGCGCTGCGTCGGGGCATGCAGTGAACTTGAAACCGCAAGGCCCGCCCGCCCGTAGTTGAGCACGGTCAACCGACGGTGCGACGATCCAATGATCCACGATGTCTCGATCCCCGCGGCGCTGATTGCCGGCATTGTCAGCTTCCTGTCGCCCTGCGTGCTGCCGCTGGTGCCGCCCTATCTGATCTATCTCACCGGCGCCACCATCGAGCATGTCGCCACCGGCGAGCAGGCCGCGGCCTCGAAGCGCGCGGTGATGCTGTCGGCGCTGACCTTCGTGCTCGGTTTTTCCACCGTCTTTATCGCGCTCGGCGCCAGCGCCAGCGTGATCGGCGGCCTGATCCGCGCCTGGTCGGCGCAACTGTCGATCGTCGCCGGCATCGTCATCATCGTCATGGGCCTGCATTTCCTGGGCCTGACGCGGATCGCGTTTTTGATGCGCGAGGGGCGGCTGTCGATCCCGAAACCGGTCGGTCTGGGGGGTGCCTATGTCATGGGTCTTGCGTTTGCGTTCGGCTGGACGCCCTGCATCGGGCCCATCCTGGCCGCGATCCTGTCGGTGGCCGCCGCCGAGGCCACCGTGGCCAAGGGCGCCGGATTGCTCGCCGTCTATTCCGCAGGCCTCGGCATCCCCTTCCTGCTGGCCGCCTTCATGATCGAGCAATTCTCGTCGCTGCTGGCGCGGCTGAAGCGGCATCTCGACAGCGTCGAGCGCGCAATGGGTGTATTAATGGTGCTGACGGGGGTCGGATTTCTGACCGGCAGCATGTCGAACATCAGCATCTGGCTGCTCGAGACGTTTCCGGCGCTGCAGAATTTCGGCTGAACCCGCGTAACAACAAGGTCCGTCGAGACGAAACTCCCGCGCCGTACCGCGTAATTTCAATAATTGATCTGGGGGGCTTTTATGAATTCCATCGTCAATCTTCTGGTCATTCTGCCGGCGCGGATCGCGTCCTGGTTCGCTTGGGCCGGACCGCTGGTGATGCGCCTGGTGGTCGGCTACGTGTTCATGCTGACCGGGTGGGGCAAGCTCAACAACCTGCCGCAGATGATCCAGAATTTCACCGAATGGGGCATTCCCTTGCCACGAATCCTCACCCCCTTCGTCTCCGGCGTGGAATGTTTCGGCGGCATCCTGCTGATGCTCGGCCTGTTCACCCGGATTCCGGCGGCGATGCTGGCGGTGGTCATGCTGGTCGCGATCAAGTCGGCGAAATGGGCCGACGTCGATTCGCTGGAAACGCTGCTCGGGTTCGAGGAAATGACCTATTTCGCGGCGTTTCTCTGGCTCGCGATTGCCGGCCCCGGCGCCGTCTCGCTGGATCGCCTGCTGCTGCGCGCGACCGGCAATGAGGCCGCGCCGAAGTAACCGGTGCTGCATGGCAGGGGCTCACGTTTCCGTGACACCGCGGAAAGGTTGAGCCCGGTTTGCGCGCCTCTCGTAACTCTCCTGACCACGACATTCCGGGAGACGTTATGAAATTCGTCCGCGTTCTGGCTTTCGCCATCGCCGCTTTCGCAACGTCGTCGTCGTTCGCAAGCGAACCCCTCAAATGGAGCGGCTGGAACGACGAGTTGTTTTCCCGAGCGACCGTCGAGAAACGTTTTGTCATTCTCGATCTTGAAGCGGTGTGGTGCCACTGGTGCCATGTGATGGAAAAGACCACCTACGCCGACCCTGAAGTCACGGAGTTGCTGGCATCGAAATATATTCCGGTGCGGGTGGACCAGGACGCCAATCCAGATCTTTCCAGCCGTTACGGCGACTGGGGCTGGCCGGCAACCATCGTATTCGCTCCCGATGGAACCGAGATCGCCAAGATCCGCGGCTATATCGAACCTGAGCGGATGCAGGCGCTGCTGAAGGCGATCATCGACGATCCGTCCCCCGGACCGTCGGTCGGCGAAGCGTTCGAGATCAAGCCGTCCGCCTCCGTTTTCCTGACCAGGGAACAGCGCGCCGAACTGATCAAGAATGTCGACGAGTCCTGGGACGACAGCCTCGGCGGCTGGGGCGAGAACCAGAAATATATCGACCCCGACAGCATGGATTACGCCGTGACCCGCGCCGAGGCCGGCGACGAAGCCGCCGCCAGGCGCGCCCGGCAGACACTGGACGCGGCCACTGCGCTGATCGACCCGGTCTGGGGCGGCGTGTTCCAGTATTCCGAAGGCGGCAGCTGGACCAAGCCGCATTTCGAAAAGATCATGTCATTCCAGGCGCAATACCTGCGCCAATACAGTCAGGCCTATGCGCTGTGGAAGGACGAGAAATACCTCGTCGCCGCGCGCGACATCGAACGCTATCTCGCGGGTTTCCTGATCAGCCCCGACGGCGCGTTCTACGTAAGCCAGGATGCCGATCTCGATCACGACACCGACGGGCACAAATATTATGCGCTCGACGAAACCGGGCGGCGCAAGCTCGGGCTGCCTCGCATCGACAAGAACCTGTATGCGCGCGAGAACGGCTGGGCGATCAGCGGGCTGACCGCGTTCTACAACGTCACCAACGACCCGAAGATACTGGCGATCGCCGAACGCACGGCGAAATGGGTCAACGAGTACCGCGCCATCCCGGGCGGCGGATTTCGTCACGGCGACAATGATCGCGGCGGTCCGTTTCTCGGCGACAGCCTCGCAATGGGGCAGGCGTTTCTCGATCTCTATGCCGCCACCGGCAACCGCGAATGGCTGACCCGGGCAGGCAACGCCGGCGATTTCATCAGCGCCAGTTTTAAGGACGAGGCCGGCGGCTTCTTCTCGTCCAGGACCAGTGAAGGCAAAGTCGGCGTGTTCGCAAAGCCGCCAAAACACTCCGACGACCAGATCCAGGTCGCCCGTTTCATGAACCTGCTCGACCGCTATTTCGGCAACGACCTCTACAAGGACACCGCGGCGCATGCGATGCGCTATTTGACCGGCGTCTCGGCCGAGGCAACCCGGCCGATGCCGGGTGTGCTGCTCGCCGACGAGGAACTCGCGGTCGAGCCGACGCACATGACGATTGTCGGGCACAAGGACGATCCCCGCGCCCAGACCCTGCATGCGACGGCGCGGGCATATCCTGCGCGCTACAAGCGGCTGGAATGGCTGGATCTGCGTGAGGGCAAGCTGCCCAATCCTGACGTCGAATATCCCGACCTCGGCGAGCCCGCGGCGTTCGCCTGCAGCAACCGTATCTGCTCCTATCCCTCGTTCAACGCCGAGGAACTTGCCGCGACGGTGAAGCAGATGGCGAAGCTTAAGCCGGCGCGGGCGGCACTGAACTGAGTTTGGAACTCGGACGGTGCAGTGCAAAAAAGAGTAGGGCTGGTTGGCTAATACGTTGAAGAGTCAGGATTTACCGACCACACGCACGAGCGGCTTGTTTCTTTATCGCGCAACGAAATACTCTTTGCGAGGCGGTGTTAGGCATAGATGGGCTGTCGAGATTAAAAAAAGAAAACTTTCTTTTGAAACCGCTGTAACCAAATCGCTCGATGCCCGTACCTAATTCTGGATGGGATTTCCAAGACGAAGCGGAAGTGCATCCAGGACTTTTCGTTGTGCGGTTCTGTGATCGACGGCATCGCATTAGTATCAAACAATGATCCAGGAGATTGTCATGAAGTTGGATTCCAAGTCAGGTGCCACGCTCGCCGCGGCCGCCGCCACCCTGTTTCTTGCCGGCGCTACCGTTTCGGCCGTATCGACGACCGCATACGCTGCCGACGGCAAGTGCATGGCCGGCAACGCCTGCAAAGGCCAGAGCGCCTGCAAGGGCGGCACGAATTCGTGCAAGGGCATGAATGCCTGCAAGGGCACGGGCTTCTCCATGACTTCTGAGGCGAAGTGCAAGAACATGGGCGGCGCGTTCGTCAAGTCCTGATCGGATTGTTGCATCGGCAAGGCCCGGCACTAGCCGGGCCTTGCTGTCTTTGACCGTTTCGGACCGGAAAATTTAATTTGGCCCGTGGTGTAACCAAAACAAACCCTACACGTAGTTAGTCCGATGCAGGTGCCGGCCGGGCCCGTTCGCGACCGGCAACCGATGCATCCTCTCAGAGCGCTATTGGAGGAATTGCCATGAAGCTTACGTCTAAATCCGGTGCCACGATTGCGGCGGCGGCCGCCGCCCTGTTTATGGCGGGTGCTACCATCTCGACGGTTGCCTATGCGGCCGATGAAGGAAAATGCGTCGGTGCCAATGCCTGCAAGGGCCAGAGCGCCTGCAAGGGAGCGGCGAATTCATGTAAAGGCCAGAACGCCTGCAAGGGTCAGGGCTTCTCGGCCATGACCAAGGACCAATGCGCCTCTGCCAAGGGCAAGTTCACGCCTTCCTGATCCGGCTTTCGGAAGTGGGGTTGGCGTAGGCCGACCCCTCTTTCCATGATAGGTTCCGGCAAACGGCCGCCTGGTCGCGAGCGGAGTAAGCAATGAACGTTGCAAGCAAATTGCCGCCGGCGGCAGCGTTCGCCGAACGCGCAAGCTCTTCAGCCAAGCCGCCGTTCCTTGGCTTCGGACTCGGCCTGCGCGCGCAGCATTATGACGAAATCCTCAACAGCAATCCGCCGATCGACTGGTTCGAGGTCATCAGCGAGAACTACATGCTGCCGGGCGGCCAGCCGCTTCGCATCCTCGACCGCATCCGCGAACGCTATCCGGTGGTGATGCACGGCGTTTCGCTGTCGATCGCCTCGACCGCGCCGCCCGATTTCGACTATCTGCGGGCGTTGCGCGACCTTGCCAAGCGGGTCGAGCCGAAATGGGTTTCCGATCATCTGTGCTGGACCGGCGTGCACGGCAAGAACCTGCACGACCTGATGCCGATCCCCTACACCCGCGAAGGGCTCGACCACGTCGTCAGCCGGGTGCAGCTGGTGCAGGATTATCTCGGCCGCGCCATCGTGCTCGAGAATGTCTCGACCTATGTGCAGTTCAATAATTGCGAGATGACGGAGTGGGAATTTCTCACCGAGCTGTCGCGCCGCTCCGGCTGCTGGCTGTTGTTCGACGTCAACAATGTCTATGTCAGCGCCTTCAATCACGGCTACGACCCGCACACCTTCCTCGAAGGTATTCCGACCGACCGGGTGGTGCAGTTTCATATGGCCGGCCACAGCCACATGGGCACCCACATCATCGATACCCACGACCATCCGGTATGCGACGAGGTGTGGGATCTCTATGCCGCGGCGATCAAGCGTTTCGGCCGCGTCTCGACCATGATCGAGCGCGACGACAACATTCCGCCGCTGGATGAACTCATAGAAGAAGTCAATCAGGCGCGCGCGATGGCTGCGAAACTGCTTCCCGAGATGCGGCACGCCGGATGAGCGAGTTCGCGCGGCTCCAGAACGATTTCCAGCGCGGCATCCTGACCGGCGACGATTCCATTCTCGCCGAGATTCTCGACAGCCCGCAGGAAAAGCGCGAGGTGCTGTACGGCGTCTACCGGCACGCCTATGGTTCGCGGCTGGTCGATGCGCTTCGCAACGACCATGAGCTGCTGCACGCCTATCTCGGCGATGAGATGTTCGACGCAATGGGATACGCCTATGTGGCGGCAAAGCCGTCGCACCATCCGAACCTGCGCTGGTTCAGCCAGGGACTGCCGGATTTTCTGAGATCCACCAAACCCTACAGCGAGCACCCGATCCTTGCCGATCTCGCAGCGCTTGAGAAAGCATTGAACGATGCGTTCGATGCCGCCGACGCGCCGGTGCTGGCGTTGACCGATATGGCCGGCTTCGCGCCGGAGGTCTGGAACGATCTCAAATTTCAGCCGCATCCTGGTTCATGCCGGCTCGACGTTTCGACCAATGCTGCGGCGGTCTGGCTGGCGCTCAAAGGCGACGAGACGCCACCCGATGCAGTTGCGCTGGAACAGCCGGGCCGCCTGTTGATCTGGCGTCAGGACGTGACGCCGATGTTCCGCGAGTTGACCACCGAAGAAGCCATGATGTGGGACGAGGCTGCGGGCGGCATTCCGTTCGGCGTGCTCTGCTCGATGCTGGCGACCTACGACGATCCCGACGGCGCCGCCGCGCGCGGCGCGGGCTATCTGCACGGCTGGGTCACCTCGGGGCTTTTGACTGGAGTTTCGAGCGGCGATTGAGAGGCCGGCGCGTGAGCACGGACACCAGCCGAAATTTTGTCGAGCACTTGACCTGGGACCGGGTCGCCAGCCGCATCGCCAATGGCGCCGCCGCCATTCTGCCCATTGGAGCCGGCGCCAAGCAGCACGGCTTTCATCTGCCGATGAACACCGACCGGATTGTGGCTGAAGCGCTGGCGGCGCGTGTCGCCGGCCGCATCGATGGCCTGATCTGGCCGACGGTCGCCTATGGGACTTATCCGGCCTTTGTCGACTATGCGGGGAGCATCAGCCTGTCCGCGCCGCTGTTCGAGGGGCTGATCGAGGAGACCGCCGCAGCGATCCTCTTCCATGGCTGCCGCGCGCTGCTGGTGCTCGATACCGGCATCAGCACGCTCGCGCCAATCGATCGCGCGCTGGCCCGGCTCGGCAATCCAGATACGCTGCATCTCAAGATTCACGATGGGCAACGTTATCTTCGCGCCGCCGCCGAGCTTGCCGGGCAAAGCCACGGCAGCCACGCCGACGAACTCGAGACCTCGCTGATGCTCGCACTCGCGCCGCGTCTGGTGGACATGCCGCGCGCGGAAGCGAGCCCTGCTTTGACGCACGAAGTGCCGGGTGCTTTGACGCGCAGGGATTCAGCCTCGCCCAATTACAGCCGCTCCGGCAGTTTCGGCGACCCGACGCTGGCCACCCGCGCCAAGGGTGAAATCCTGCTCGCAGCGATGGTTGACGACGTGGCCGAGCAGGCCACCGCCTTCCTTGCCGCGAAGGCCGCTGCGGCCGGCAACATTGCTCGAAACGCGCACCGATGACACACGCCAGCCCATTGCGGTCGATCTGGCTGTCCACCATTGCGGCGCTATGGCTGGCCGGCGCAATTGCGGTGCCCGCCCACGCCCAATCGGATTTGATGCGAAGCGACCGCATGCCCTACGATGCGTTCGACAGAATGCCGAAGACCGATCTCGATGTCGCCTCCGGCGTCATCCATGTCGCGTTCGGCGCCGGCGAGTTCGCGTTGCCAAAGGAAAAAATCCTGCAATGGGTCGCAACATCGGCGAAAGCCGTCTCGACTTACTACGGCCGGTTTCCGGTCCAATCGCTGAAACTGCTGTTCGTGCCGGTCGAGGGCGCGCGCATCCGCGGCGGCACCACATGGGGATATCGCGGCGCCGCGATCCGGATTCCGCTCGGCCACGACGTAACGATGGACGACCTCAAGCGCGACTGGGTGCTGGTGCACGAAATGGTGCATCTGGCGCTGCCCGACATGGAGGACCGCCACGCCTGGCTGTCGGAAGGACTCGCTGTCTATATCGAACCGGTCGCGCGGGTGCAGGCTGGCGATCTCACGCCTCAGGAGATCTGGCTTGCGATGATGCGCGACATGCCCAAGGGCCTGCCGCAGGCCGGCGATCAGGGCCTCGACAATACGTCGACCTGGGGACGGAAATACTGGGGCGGCGCGATGTTCGCGCTCTATGCGGATATCGGAATCCGCAAAGCGACCAATAACCGGCTTGGGCTGCAGGACGCCTTGCGCGGCGTCCTCGCCGCCGGCGGCAATCACGAACAGGATTGGCCGATCGAGCGCGTGCTCTCGACGGCGGACAGAGCCGTCGGCGTGGACGTGCTGACAAAGCTGCACGATGCGTGGGGACCGAAGCCGGTCACGCCGGACCTCGACGCGCTGTGGCGCGATCTGGGCGTGCGGCTTCGCGACGGCGGCATCGAGTTCGACGACAGCGCGCCGCTGGCGGCGATACGAATGGCGATTACGCGGGCACCAAAATAAACAACGTCATTCCGGGGTATCGCTATTGGGCCGCGCAACGCGCGGCCCGACGGCGACGAACCTGGAATCTCGAGATTCCGGGTTCACGCGAAGACGCGTGCCCCGGAATGACGACGGAGTGTTAATGCGCCTCGTCCCAATTATTCGCCGCCCGCGCATCGACCTGCAGCGGGATCGACAATAACACCGCCGGGAAAGGCGCGTCCTGCATCACGTGCTGTACCACCGGCAGCGTCGCCGCCACCTCGTCGTCGGGCACCTCGAAGATCAACTCGTCGTGCACCTGCAGCAGCATCTGCGCCGAGAGTTTTTTCTCCGCCAGCGCGTCCTCCATCCGGATCATGGCGCGGCGGATGATGTCGGCGGCGGTGCCCTGCAGCCGGGCGTTGATCGCGGCGCGCTCGTTGAAGGAACGCACCGATGCGTTGCTGGCCTTGATGTCCGGGTAATGGCACTTGCGGCCGAACAGCGTCTCGACATAGCCGTGGGCGCGGCAGAAATCGCGGGTCTGGTCCATGTAGGCGCGGATGCCGGGGAAGCGCTCGAAATATTTCTTGATGTAGGCGGAGGCTTCCTCGCGCGGGATGCTCAGCTGGTTAGCAAGCCCGAACGCCGAGATGCCGTAGATGATGCCGAAATTGATCGCTTTCGCCCGGCGCCGCACCTCGCTTGGCATGTTCTTGATCGGCACGCCGAACATCTCCGACGCGGTCATGGCGTGAATGTCGAGCTTGTCCTGAAACGCCTGCTTGAGCACCGGAATGTCGGCGATCTCCGCCAGCAGCCGCAATTCGATCTGCGAGTAATCCGCCGACACCAGTTTGTGGCCGGGCGTCGCGATGAAGGCGCGGCGGATTTTGCGGCCGTCCTCGGTGCGCACCGGAATGTTCTGCAAATTGGGCTCGTTCGACGACAGCCGCCCGGTGGTGGTCGCCGCCAGCGCATAGGTGGTGTGGACGCGATGGGTCAGCGGATGCACATAGGTCGGCAGTGCGTCGGTGTAGGTCGATTTCAGCTTCGACACCTGGCGCCACTCCAGAATCTTTTTCGGAAATGCATGGCCCTGCTCGGCCAGTTCATCGAGCACCTGGGCTGTGGTGGACCACGCGCCGGTCTTGGTCTTGCTGCCGCCCGGCATTCCCATCTTGCCGAAGATGATGTCGCCGATCTGCTTCGGGCTGCCGACATTGACCGGCTCGCCGGCGATCTCCTGGATCTCGGCTTCGACCCGCGCCGCGGTCTGCGCGAAATCGGCCGACAGCCGCGACAGCACCTGGCGGTCGATCGAGATACCACGCCGCTCCATTCGCCCGAGCACGCTGATCAGCGGCCGCTCCAGCGTTTCATACACCGCGGTCATGCGTTCGGCGACCAGACGCGGTTTCAGCACCCGCCACAGCCTTAAGATCACGTCGGCGTCCTCAGCCGAATAGGCGGTGGCGCGGTCGATCGCGACCTGATCGAAGCTGAGCCTGTTCTTGCCGCTGCCGGTGACGTCGCCATGGCTCAGCGTGGCATGGCCGAGCCGGCTCTCGCTAAGCGCATCGAGCCCGTGCGCGTTGCGGCCGGCGTCGAGCGCATAGGACATCAGTTGCACGTCGTCGTGATTGCGGAGCACGATGCCATGCTGCGCGAACAGCACGGCGTTGAATTTGATGTTGAAGCCTATCTTCAGCAGCCCTGTTGATTCCAGCAACGGCCGCAGCGCCTGCAGCGCATCGCGCGCCTCGATCTGGTCCGGTACGAGGCCGGCGGCGAACAGGCCGGCGCCATCGCCGGACTGCTTGTGGCTGAGCGGGATGTAGCAGGCGTCGTTGGGCCCCAGAGCCAGTGCGATGCCGCACATTTCCGCCTGCATCGGATCGATCGAGGCCGCCTTGGCGTCGATGGCGACATGGCCGGTGTCGTGGATGCGCGCGATCCAGGCGTTGAGCTGATCCAGCGTGCGGACGGTCTGGTATTTGTCTCGGTCGATCTTTGTCTTGCGCGCAGCCTCGGCGCGCGCGGTGGCAAGCGCGATGGGCGTCAGTGGTCCCACTGCGCCATCGGTTTTTGCATAATTTCTCCCCGCACCCGGTGCGCCCCCTCCCCCCTTGAGGGGGAGGGTCGCGGAGAGGGGCAAGCCGCGGACGCCGGCGCTCGTGGCAGCCCCCTCCCCGCCCTCCCCCCCAAGGGGGGAGGGAGAAGAAAGAGCGCCGGCGTCGATCGACGGCGTCTCCGAAGGGCGATCCCCACCACTTTTCTTCCCACCCTCGGCCTCGATATCCGACGGATCGACCTGCGCATACTCCGCCACGCGCCTTGTCAGCGTGGAAAACTCCATCGCCTTCAAAAATGCGATCAGCTTGCGCGCGTCGGGTTCGTGCACCGCAAGTTCATCCAGCGGCACGTCGAGCGCGACCTTGTCGTCGAGCAGCACCAGTTGCCGCGAGATCCGCGCCTTGTCGGCGTGCTCGATCAGCGCCTCGCGCCGCTTCGGCTGCTTGATCTCGCCGGCGCGCGCCAGCAGCGTTTCCAGATCGCCGTATTCGGCGATCAGCTGCGCCGCGGTCTTGACGCCGATGCCGGGCACGCCCGGTACGTTGTCGGTCGAATCGCCGGCCAGCGCCTGCACTTCGACCACCTTTTCCGGCGGCACGCCGAATTTTTCGATCACCTCGGCGATGCCGAGGCGGCGGTCCTTCATGGTGTCGTACATGGTGACGCAGTCGGTCACGAGCTGCATCAGGTCCTTGTCCGAGGAGACGATGGTGGCGGTGGCGCCGCGCTCGCAGGCGATCCGCACATAGGTCGCGATCAAATCGTCGGCCTCGAAGCCGCCCTGCTCGATACACGGCAGGTCGAACGCGCGCACCGCCTCGCGGATCAGCGCAAATTGCGGGATCAGATCGTCGGGCGCCGGCGGCCGGTGCGCCTTGTAGTCGGGATAGAGCTTGTTGCGGAAGGTGATTTCCGACTTGTCGAAGATGATGGCCAGATGCGTCGGCCGGTTATCCTCCGGCATGTCGCGCAGCAGCTTCCACAGCATGTTGCAGAAGCCGAGCACGGCGTTGACCTGCAGCCCGTCGGACTTGCGGTTGAGCGGCGGCAGCGCGTGATAGGCGCGGAAAATATAGGAGGAACCGTCGACCAGAAACACATGGTCGCCCCGGCCTGGGGCTTTGACGGCGACGGGTTTTGCGGCAGGTTTTTCTGATGTTTTCGGCATGGCCGCAACTTAAGGATTTTTGCGGGGATTCACAGCCTTTCCGGATGCGTTTTTCGACGTTGCGTCGCTCGCGAAAGCATAGTGCGCTGTCATCCCCGCGCAGGCGGGGACCCACAACCGCCGATGGCTGTCGTTTGGCACGTTGCTTCCGCAAGTGGCTGACATCGTCCGCATAACGATCAGGGAGAGTGTGGATCCCCGCCTTCGCGGGGACGACGTGGAGAGAGGTTGCATGCGGGGCCGTTTCGTGGGTCCCTGTCTCCATGGATGCGACCGCAAAGGAACCGCTGATGGCCTCCCACCTCGCCGCCCTGATGGAGAAGATGCGATCGGTCGAGGCCGAAATCGAGGCCGAGCTGGCGCGACGGCGCGAGGAAATGCGCTTCCGCTTCGAAAAGCGCAGAATCGTGTTCGAGCGGGAGGTGGTGCGGATCCACCAGGCTATCAGGACGCATGCGGCTCGCTATTTCATCGAAGCCAATCCATTGATCGTGCTGACAGCACCCGTGATCTACTCGCTGATCGTCCCGATCGCGCTGGCCGATATCTTGGTGATGGCCTATCAGGCGATCTGTTTTCCGATCTACAAAATCCCGAAGGTGCGGCGCCGCGATTACCTGGTGTTCGACCGTCACCATCTGGCCTATCTCAACATCATCGAGAAGATCAATTGCGCCTACTGCTCCTATTGCAACGGCGCCATCGCGTTCGTGCGCGAGGTGGCGGCAAGGACCGAGGTCTACTGGTGCCCGATCAAGCACGCGCGACGCGTGCTTGGCCCGCATCCTCACTATCAGGGATTTGCGGATTTCGGCGATGCCGAGGGCTTTCGCGAGAAGGTGGACCAGATGAAGGACGGCATAAAGATCGAGGGCGCGTAACAGCGCGTCAAGCTGAAATTGTCGTCACCCGCGAAGGCGGGTGATCCAGTATCCCAGAGCCGTTAGTGCTGGAGCCGAGAGGCCGTGGCGCACTGGGTCGCCCGGTCAAGCCGGGCGATGACGATGATCACTCCGCCGCCTGCAACGTACGGCTGGGCTTGTTCGGCGCGATCCAGAACGCGTCGGGGCGTTCGAACAGGAAGTTCGCCCGCGTGCCGCGGGCTGCCCACCAGATCGCAAGTGCACCGACTACGCCGGCGACAGTGACGATTAGCGAGACCGCGCCGATATCGTGAATCAGGCCCGAATGCAGCAGCAGCGTCCGCGACGCCGCCATCGGCAGGAAGAAGGCCAGATAGATGACGATGGAATGCTCGCCGCAATAACGCAGGAAGCCCAGCCAGTGCGCCCACGCGAGCAGCGTGCCCAGGACCACGATCGCGCCGGCGCCGGCAAGGCCCAGCGCCAGCGAGATCGCCGGCCATTCGCTGAAGCCGAGAACCACCAGGCCGCCATTGACCAGCGCCCACAACGCGAGGCTTGCCAGTGCTACGCCCGGACGCGCCCGCGCGCGGTCGGACAGTGCGAACACGTAAGATGCGAACAGGTATCCGGAATAGAAATAGACAAAGCGCGCACAGAATTCGTCGATCGCGGTCCAGCCGGTGGCGACGCGCATCGTTTCAAGTGCCGCGGCCAAAAACCAGATCGCCAGCGGAGGCGCACGCCGGGTCGCCTTGGTGACGACGAAGAACACCGGCAGCAGATAGATGAACCACAGCGTGCCGAACGGCTCGATGAAGGATTCAAGATACAGCACGCCGACATGGCTCCAGCTGGTCTCGGCAGCGAAGGAAGGCGCCTTGAAGCCGAACTGGATTGTCACCCACAGCACGTAGAAATAGGCGAAGTGCACCACCTTGCGATCGAGATAAGTGCGCCAGTCGCGGCCGATCACGACCGACAGGAACAGCCCGGAGATCAGGAAGAAATCCGGCATCCGGAACGGTTTTGCGAAGGCGACCAGAAGGTGCATGAAGCCGGTCTGGCCGGCGGCGGCCTCGACGCCCAGCACCGAATGCATCATCACCACCATGACGATGCAGATGCCCTTGGCATAGTCCACCCAGTCGATTCGCGTTTGTGGCGCGGAACGCTCGGCGACGGCAAATGTGCCGTTTACGGTCATCGGTGTCCTTTTTCAGCTCGGCCAGCCCACATCATCGGCGGGATCGGTTTCATTCTCCTTTATTCATTCAAATGATGTGCCGTTTTCCGTACCCGTCATTCCGGGACGCGCGTCTTCGCGCGGACCCGGAATCCAGAGGTTTCGATTACTTCTGGATTCCGGGTTCGCCCGCGAAGGGCGGGCGCCCCGGAATGACGGCGTTATTCGTCGCTTTTTGCGGTTTCCCCTCGGGCGGAACATGCGCTAAGACGCGCTCACAAACCGAACCCGCGTTAACCATTATCGACAGGTTGTTTCATGCGAATTGCCATGATTGGCACCGGCTATGTGGGGCTGGTATCCGGCGCCTGCTTCGCCGATTTCGGCCACCAGGTCACCTGCGTGGACAAGGACGTCGGCAAGATCGAAGCGCTTCGCCGCGGCGAAATTCCGATTTTCGAGCCCGGTCTCGATTCGCTGGTCGCGTCCAACGTCAAGTCCGGCCGGCTGGATTTCGCGACCGACCTGACCGCCCCGGTCGCCGAGGCGGATGCGGTGTTCATCGCGGTCGGCACGCCGTCGCGGCGCGGCGACGGCCATGCCGATCTGAGCTACGTCCACGCCGCCGCGCGCGAGATCGCAGCCGCGCTGAAGGGATTTACGGTGGTCGTCACCAAATCGACGGTGCCGGTCGGCACTGGCGACGAGGTGGAACGGCTGATGCATGAGACCAATCCCGCAGCCGACGTCGTGGTCGCCTCCAACCCGGAATTCCTGCGCGAGGGTGCGGCGATCCGCGACTTCAAGTTTCCGGACCGCATCGTGGTCGGCACCCATGACGAACGCGCGCGCAAGATGCTCGGCGACATCTACCGGCCGCTGTCGCTGAACCAGGCGCCGCTGATGTTCACCGCGCGGCGCACGGCGGAACTGATCAAATACGCGGCCAATGCGTTTCTCGCCACCAAGATCACCTTCATCAACGAAATCGCCGACCTCGCCGAAAAAGTCGGCGCCGACGTGCAGGAGATCGCGCGCGGCATCGGGCTCGACAACCGCATCGGCTCGAAATTCCTGCATGCGGGGCCGGGCTATGGCGGGTCGTGTTTTCCCAAGGACACCCGCGCGCTGGTGAAGATCGCGCTCGACCACGACGTGCCGCTGCGAATCGTCGAGGCCACCGTGGCCGTCAACGACAACCGCAAGCGCGCGATGGCGCGCAAGGTTGCCAACGCGCTCGGCGGATCCTTGCGCGGCAAGACCGTTGCCGTGCTCGGCCTCACCTTCAAGCCGGACACCGACGACATGCGCGAGGCGCCGTCGATTCCGCTGGTGACAGGATTGCTCGACCTGGGCGCAAAGGTGCGCGCCCACGATCCGGTCGGCATGGAACAGGCGCGTCGCGAATTGCCGGATATCGAATATTGCGACGACGCCTATGCCTGCGTACGCGGCGCCGACGCCATGGTGGTGGTGACCGAGTGGGTGCAGTACCGCACCCTCGACCTCGAACGCCTGAAGCGCGAGATGGCGCAGCCGGTGATCGTCGACCTGCGCAACATCTATCGCCCCGAGGACATGGCGGCGCTCGGCTTTACGTATGAGAGCATCGGGCGGGCGGCGGAGCCGCGGGGCTGATTTCCGTCATGGCCGGGCTTGTCCCGGCCATCCACGTCTTGTTTGCTGCCCGTTCAGGAAGACGTGGATGCCCGGGACAAGCCCGGGCATGACGATTTGGTGAGATGTTGACTCGCTCCTACTCTACCCCCCTTCCGATCGACGCGGTGCTGGACCAACTGGTCCGCACGCTCGCCGCCAATAACGCCGCGGTGCTGGTGGCGCCGCCGGGTGCGGGCAAGACCACGCGGGTGCCGCTGGCGCTGCTCGATGCGCCGTGGCTGGGAAACAGGAAAATCATCGTGCTGGAGCCGCGGCGGATCGCGGCGCGCGCCAGCGCCGAACGGATGGCGCAGACCCTCGGCGAGCGCGTCGGAGAGACCGTCGGCTATCGCGTCCGCTTCGGCTCAAAGGTGTCGCGCGCGACGCGAATCGAAGTAGTGACCGAGGGCATTTTCTCGCGGCAGATTCTCGACGATCCGGAATTGTCCGGCATCGCCGCGGTGCTGTTCGACGAATTTCACGAACGTTCGCTCGATGCCGATCTCGGTCTGGCGCTGGCGCGCGATGCGCAGACCGGCCTGCGCGAGGACCTCCGCATCCTGGTGATGTCGGCGACCCTGGACGGCGCCCGCATCGCAAAGCTGCTGGGCGATGCGCCCGTGATCGCCAGCGAAGGCCGCGCCTATGCGGTCGAGACGCGCTATCTCGGCCGCAAGCCCGACGTGCAGTTGGAGCGGCAGATGGCGGACGCGATCGCGACCGCGCTGCGCGCCGATCCCGGCTCGGTACTGGCATTTCTGCCGGGCGCCGCCGAAATCCGCCGCACCCAGAATTTCCTCGCCGAGCGCATCCACGATGCCAGCATCGAGATCGTGCCGCTGTTCGGCGCACTCGATGCCGGCGTGCAGGATCGCGCGATTGCTCCCGTGCCCAAGGGGCAGCGCAAGGTGGTGCTGGCGACCTCGATCGCGGAGACATCGCTGACGATCGAAGGCGTGCGCATCGTGGTCGATTCCGGCGTCGCCCGGGTGCCGCGCTATGAGCCGGACATCGGTCTGACGCGACTGGAGACCGTGCGCGCCTCGCGCGCCGCGGTCGATCAGCGCCGCGGCCGGGCCGGCCGCACCGAGCCCGGCATATGCTACCGGCTATGGGACGAACCGCAGACTGCGTCGCTTATAGCCTACACGCAGCCCGAGATTCTCAGCGCCGATCTCTCTTCACTGGTGCTCGATCTCGCGCAATGGGGGTTGAGCGATCCGGGATCGCTGGCGTTTCTGGATTCGCCGCCGACGCCGGCCCTGAACGAAGCGCGAGGCCTACTGCGCGAACTCGGCGCGCTGGATGGCGATAGCCGGATCACCGCCGAGGGCAAAAGCCTGCGCGCGCTGGCGCTGCCGCCGCGGCTGGCGCGCATGATCGTGGATTCGCACCGGCTCGGCGCAGGCCTGGAAGCCGCGGAGATCGCGGCTGTGCTGACCGAGCGCGGGCTTGGCGGTGACAGCGCCGATCTCGACGCGCGGCTCGATCAATTTCGCCGCGACCGCTCGCAAAGGGCGTCGAGCGCGAAGCAGCTTGCGCAGCGCTGGGCGTCGCAGGTGGCTTCTTCCTCCCCTGTGTCGGGCATACCTCCCTCCCGGATCGCTTCGCGATCCGACCTCCCCCTCAAGGGGGGAGGTGAAACTGAGATTTCCACCGGCGCGATGCTGGCGTTCGCATTCCCCGACCGCGTCGCGCGCAACCGTGGCAACGGGACTTTCGTGCTTGCCAACGGACGCGGCGCCGCGGTCGAGCAGACCTCCGCGCTGGCGCGTGCGCCGTATATTGCGGTCGCTGAACTCACCGGCACCGCGGCGAGCGGACGGATCCTGCTGGCCGCGCCGATCACGCAGGCCGAACTCGAACTGCGTTTCGCCGACCAGATCGAGAGTTCAGACGAAATCACCTTCGATCGCGCATCGATGTCGTTGCGCGGCCGGCGCAAAAGAACCCTGCATGCGATCACGCTGTCGGAGGCGCCATTGGCGCTGTCGCCATCGGCAGAGACCGCGCGCGTGCTGGCCGACGGCCTCACCGCCGCGGGACTCGACAAGCTGCCGTGGTCGAAGCCGCTGAAGCAATGGCGCGACCGGGTGATGTTCCTGCGCAAGGCCGAGGGTGAGCCTTCACAGAATATTTGGCCTGACTTGTCCGATGCGGCGCTCGCGGCACGACGCGAGAACTGGCTGTTGCCGGCGCTGTACGACAAGACTTCGCTGAAGGAACTTTCGCCCTACGATTTGTCCGACGCGCTGATGGCGCTGCTGCCATGGGAATGGCGCGCACGGCTGGAACGCGAGGCGCCGACGCATTTCGAGGCGCCGACCGGGACCCAGCTTCCGATCGACTACGAGGCCGAACAGGGGCCGACCATTGCGGTTCGCTTGCAGGAATTGTTCGGTCTCACCGCCCACCCCTCGATCGCCAAAGGCGCGGTGCCGCTGGTGCTGGAACTGCTGTCGCCGGCGCACCGCCCGGTGCAGGTGACGTGCGACCTGCCGGGTTTTTGGCGCGGCAGTTACGCCGCCGTACGTTCCGACCTGCGCGGCCGCTATCCGCGGCATCCATGGCCCGAGGATCCTGCGAACGCGATGCCGACGCGGCGAGTGAAGCCAAGGGGAACGTGAGGCAACCGTGTCCCGGGCGCGATGCAGCGTTCTTCACGCTGCCTCGCAGAACCGGGACCCCGGTTTCTTCGAGTCGCAAGCAAGCTGGACCCCGGCTCTGCAGCGCACCGCTTCGCGAGAGCTACGCGCTGCACTGCGTCCGGGGCACGGTGTGCATTAACCCTTCACTCATCCTTTTCACCAAAATTGCAGCCTCGCCCGCCGCCGTTAGCAGCGGTTTGCCGGCGGGTGTGGTGAGATCGCCGGTCTCCAAGTGAGTATGCGTCATGCGTAACATCATGATCTTCGCGGCGTTGCTGGTCGGCCTCGGCACCTTCATGGCGCAGATGGCGGACAAGATGACATCGACGCCGGCGCTTGCCAAAACCACTCCCGGCAAGGCCGCGCCGGAGACGGCGTCAACCGGCGTCCGCACCCTGAGCATCCCCCGCGACGCCCGCGGTCATTTTCAGACCGAAGGCCGGATCGACGGCCAGCGCATCGACTTCATGGTCGATACCGGCGCCTCGGTGATTGCGCTGAACGAGAAGTCGGCGGCGCGGTTCGGTCTGCGGCCGTCCCGCGGCGACTACAACGCCACTGTCACCACCGCCAACGGCACCATCAAGGCCGCGCGCACGCGCCTTGCCATGGTCGAACTCGGCGGCCTGATCGTGCGCGACGTCGATGCCATGGTGTTGCCCGACGAGGCATTGTCGGAGAACCTGCTCGGCCTGTCGTTTCTGTCGAAGCTGAAGCGGTTCGAATACGCCAACGGCAAGATGGTGCTGGAGCAATAGCATTGGTCGTCCCTCGCCCCTTTCGCTCGGCCTGCGCATTCGCTATGGCTGCAGCCCAAGCGTTCCTCACGAGGCCGTCCCACCATGTTTCCAAAACCGAAGCCTGTGCTGGTGCCGAACACCTACGCCTATGAATCCGAGCCGATGGTGAAGGCGACCGGTTTTCGCGAATACGACGCGCGCTGGCTGTTCGGCACGGAGATCAACCTGATGGGCATTCAGGCGCTGGGGATGGGGCTCGGCGCGCTGATCGCCGAACTCGGCCAGCGCCAGGAAATCGTCACCGGCCACGACTTCCGCAGCTATTCGGCCTCGATCAAATACGCGCTGATTTCCGGCCTGCTGGCGTCGGGCTGCAAGGTGCACGACATCGGACTGTGCATGACGCCGATGGCTTACTTCGCGCAGTTCGAACTCGACGTGCCCTGTGTGGCGATGGTGACGGCATCGCATAACGACAATGGCTGGACCGGCGTCAAGATGGGCGCCAATCGCCCGCTCACCTTCGGGCCGGACGAGATGAGCCGGCTGAAGGAGATCGTGCTGTCAGCCGACTTCACGAACAAGGCCGGCGGCTCCTACCAGTTTCACGAGAATTTTCCGGCGTGCTACATTTCCGATCTCACCAAACGTCACGAGTTGAAGCGCAGGCTGAAAGTCGTGGTCGCCTGCGGCAACGGCACCGCAGGCGCATTCGCGCCGCAGGTGATGGCGGCGATCGGCTGCGAAGTGGTGCCGCTCGACACCGAGCTCGATCATACGTTTCCGAAATACAATCCTAATCCCGAAGACATGGAAATGCTGCACGCCATCCGCGACGCGGTGCTCGAGCACAAGGCCGATGTGGGCCTCGGCTTCGACGGCGACGGCGACCGCTGCGGCGTGGTCGACAATACCGGCGAGGAGATTTTCGCCGACAAGGTCGGCGTCATGCTGGCGCGGGACATGTCGGCGATTACGAAGAATGCGCAGTTCGTGGTCGACGTGAAATCGACCGGACTGTTCGTGACCGACCCGGTGCTGCAACAGCAGGGCGCCAAAACCACCTACTGGAAAACCGGCCATTCCTACATGAAGCGCCGCACCCACGAACTCGGCGCGCTGGCGGGCTTCGAGAAATCCGGACACTTCTTCTTCAACGCGCCGCTCGGCCGCGGCTATGACGACGGCCTGATTTCGGCGATCGCGGTCTGCGAAATGCTCGACCGCGCACCGGATAAATCGATGGCGGACCTGAAAGACGCGCTGCCGAAAACCTGGTCGTCGCCGACCATGTCGCCGCATTGCGCGGACGAAACCAAATACGGCATCGTCGAGCAGGTGGTGAAGCATTTCGAGACGATGCAGAAACAAGGCGAGAAGGTCGCGGGCCAGCCGATCCGCGATCTCGTTACCGTCAACGGCGTGCGCGTCACCGTCGAGGACGGCAGCTGGGGGCTGGTGCGCGCGTCATCCAACAAGCCCGAACTGGTGGTGGTGGTGGAAAGCCCGGTATCCGAGCAGCGCATGCGGGATCTGTTCGAGGCGATGGACAGCGTGCTGCGCACGCATCCGGAGGTTGGGGAGTATAATCAGAAGATTTGAATGTCTCGTTCCCCGGACGCAGCGCCATAAGCGCGTTTACGCGCGTCTTCGACGCGCTATGGCGCAGCTCTTGCGGAGCGGTGCGCTGCAGAGCCGGGGTCCAGCTTGCTACTCGAAGAACCGGGGTCCCGGCTCTGCGGAGCAGCGTGAAGAACGCTGCACCGCGTCCGGGACACGACGGAGGGCGATGACAGTCGTGGCTACGCCGCCGGCACGGGAAGCGCCGTCACCGACTTGATCTTTTCCATCGCAAACCGCGAGGTGACGTTCTTCAGCGACACCGCGCCGATCAGTTTCTTGTAAAACACGTCGTAGCTCGCCATGTCGGCGACGACCACGCGCAGCATGTAATCGACGTCGCCGGCCATGCGGTAGAATTCCATCACCTCGGGCATCGCGCTGACGGCATCGGCGAACTTCTTCAGCCAGCCTTCCGAATGGTCGCCGCTTTCCACCGACACGAACACCGAAATGCCTAAGCCGATCTTGTTCTGGTCGACCAGGGCGACCCGGCGCAGGATCACGCCGTCCGCCTCCAGCCGCTGGATCCGCTTCCAGCACGGCGTCGACGATAGCCCGACGCGGTCGCCGATGTCGGCCACCGACAGCGAGGCATCCTCCTGCAGCACGGTCAGAATCTTGCGGTCGATGGCGTCGAGGCGGCGGTTGGGCTCCAAGACATGTACAGCGAGATCGGTCATGAGAAGAACTTTGTTCCATTTATGAGATCGACATACCTCATATAGAGAAAATTCTTCTATTTCAAGCCCGATTATGATGAAGTCCGGGCCTCGCAGCCGGCCGGCTCGTCGCTTAAAAAAGCTTCTACTTCAGCACGTTGCGGGCAAGCAAAGGCGCCGCCGAAACGGGTGCATTTCAGCGCCGCGGCGGCGGAGGCAAAGCGAAGCGCGCCGGGGACATCCTGATTTTCGGTGATGGCGAGCGCGAACGCGCCGTGGAAGATGTCGCCTGCGCCCAGCGTATCCACGGTGTGCACCGGGAACGCCGGGGTTTCCTGAAACTGCTTCTGCTCATCAAGCCAGATGGTACCCCGCGGTCCGCGGGTGCCTGCCAGAAACGACGGCGTCAGCCGCGCGATCTTCAGCAGCGCGTCGGCATCGTCCGGGATGCCGGCGGTAGCCTGCAAGGCCTCGCTGGAGAAGATCAGGTGCGACGACGCATTTAGCAGGCCTTCGCGCTGCGACATCGCGCGGTCGACATCGACCACCACCGGAATGCCGCGCTTGCGGGCCTCGGCGCAGAGATCGGTACAGAATTCCGCGCAGCGATTCTCGGTCAGGATGGCATCGCAGTCGCGCAGCAGCGTCTCGGTGTCGGGCAGGCGCACCTTCCACAATTCCGGATCGCGGAACGTAACGATGGTGCGCTCGCCGCTGGGATCGATCATGATGTTGGAGATCGGCGTCACCAGGCCCGGCATATGCACGATGTGCTTGGTTTCGATGCCCTCATGCGCCAGCTTCTCGAAAATATACTTGGCCGAGGTCTCGCGAGAATCGCCCATCGGGCCGCAGACCGACGCGCGGCCGCCGAGGCGCACGATTCCGATCGCGGCATTGAGCGCATTGCCGCCGGCGATTTCCTCGAAATGGCTGGCGTTGACCTTGGACCCGCGCGCGGGCAGCTCATCGATACGAAACGTCAGGTCCCGCACCGGCATGCCGATGCACAGAATGCGTGGCGGGATTTTCGGAGCGGCGACATGGAAATTCATGGGCGCGTCCATTTTGTCCGTCCTGTCATCTGACGGACCTGGGCCCCCATTGTTAATCGATTGAGTCACTGACAAGTTCCCGTTATTCGGGTGAATTCGGCGGCGCCTGTAGCCACTGGCCGAGCAAATGATGAGCAATGGCAAAGGGATGCGGGCCAGCGAGACCGTCGGGATGTTGCCGTTTCAGCATCAGGGCGGCCTCATCGCGGTCGAACCACCGCGCATCTTCGAGTTCCGTCCGGTCGACGACAATGTCCTCATTGGTGGCGCGCGCGACGCAGCCGATCATCAGCGACGACGGATAGGGCCAGGGCTGGGTCATGTAATAGCTGACATCGGTGCAGCGGATCCCGGATTCCTCAAGGATTTCGCGCCGCACCGCGTCCTCGATGGTCTCCGCCACCTCGACAAATCCTGCGAGGCACGACCACATCCCGGCCGGGAACTGCTTCTGCCGCCCCAGCAGACATTTGCCGCCTGACGTCACCAGCATGATCACCACCGGATCGGTGCGCGGAAAATGCTCGGTCTTGCAGCCTGGGCAGTCGCGCTTCCAGCCACCCTGTGTCATTGCCGAGCGGGTGCCGCAATTGGCGCAGAAGCCGTGACGCTGATGCCAGCTCACCATCGACTTCGCCATCGCGATCGCCGAGAGCTGGTCCGGCGGCACCGCGCCCTGCATCGCCATGCCGCGCAGTTCGGTGACGGCGACGTCGTTACGCGTCAGCAATTTCTCTATCGCTTCGGCCTTGATGCCCATGCCGAACACCGCACCCGCGCCGTCGCGCAGGCCCAAAAAAATCGTGCCGGGATTGGCGCCGAATTTCACGGCCTCATCGATAGTAAGCAGCGCGCGCGGACCGTCGGGCTCCTGCTTCACCACCAGCGAGTCGCGATACACCACATAGGCGCGGGCGTCGCTGCGCCCCTCCAGCGCGAACAGTTTTTCGTCATCGCTGCGCAGATGCGCGGCGCGATCGAGAATATGGGTGATGAAGGCCGGCCGGCCCAGTGGAAAGGAATCGAATGCGCTCATGAATCAACCAAGCCAGATTTTGCGGCGAAGCGCGCTGATGAAATTTTGGACTTCTTCGGCGTCATGCGGAAGCGGCGGCATCACGCCCCATACCGGGCGCGGCCAGGCAACGTCGCTCGAGCGGCGCGCGATGATATGCACATGCAGTTGCGGCACCAGGTTGCCCAATGCCGCAATATTCAGCTTGTCGCATTTGGTGATGTCTTTCAGGGCGCGGGCGACGCGGCTGATTTCGGTCATCAACTGCGCCTGCGCCACTTCGTCGAGATCGATGATCTCGCTTGCCTCGGGCCGGCGCGGCACCAGCAGCAGCCAGGGATAATGCGCGTCCTTGATGACAAGCACCTTGCACAGCGGCAGATCGCCGATGTCGATGGTGTCTTCTTTGAGCCGGGAATGCAGCGACCAGTCGGAGGGCATATAAACGTCCAGGCAGGCAAGCGGGCGGGAACTGCCCTCTTCGTCATGCCCGGCTTTATGCCGGGCATCCACGTCTTTTTTCTTCAAGCGGAACATCTGACAAGACGTGGATGGCCGGGACAAGCCCGGCCATGACGAAATCTGGGTGTTTCTCGTCTTGGGCCATATTCGGTGCGCGCTTGCTTTCCGGCGCTTTTGGCCCCAAATAAGGGCCGGGAGATTGGCGGTGGACGAGCCACTCGCCAACCGGGTCAGGTCCGGAAGGAAGCAGCCCTAACGAGGTCCGGATCGGGTCGCTCGTCAGTCTCCTACCTGTTTTTTCGAGTGAAATCGCGCGGGAGCAGCCACCGCCTCGCGCTCGATATTGTCCGGCGCGTATTCCGCAAAAGTGGGTACCGGTTTTGCGATCAGAATACGCGTGAGTAAAGTTCCGCAATCAGGCCTGAGAGACAAACAATTGCGGATCGATCGATGACCGACGCTGGCATTCCCGTAACGGCCCCAAGCGATCAGAGCGGTTTCGATCTCGGCGGAACCCCGGGCGCGGGCACGCCCTACCGCGTGCTGGCGCGCAAATACCGTCCCTCCAGTTTTGACGATCTGATCGGCCAGGAGGCCGTGGTCCGCACCGTCTCCAATGCATTCGAGACCGGGCGGATTCCGCAGGCGTGGATCCTGACCGGCGTGCGCGGGGTCGGCAAGACCACCACGGCGCGGATTCTCGCCCGTGCGCTGAATTACGAACTGCCGGATGGTTCGGTCAAAAGCCCGACCATCCACATGCCCGTGCTGGGCGTGCATTGCCGGGCGATCATGGAAAGCCGGCACATGGACGTGCTGGAAATGGACGCCGCCTCCCATACCGGCGTCGACGACGTGCGCCAGATCAATGACAGCGTGCGCTATGCGCCCGCCAGCGCCCGCTACAAGGTCTACATCATCGACGAAGTCCACATGCTCTCGACCGCGGCGTTCAACGCCTTCCTGAAGACGCTGGAAGAGCCGCCGGAGCATGCCAAATTCGTGTTCGCCACCACCGAAATCCGCAAAGTTCCGGTGACGGTGTTGTCGCGCTGCCAGCGTTTTGATCTGCGGCGGGTCGATGCCGACGTCTTGATGAAGCATCTGTCGAATATCGCCGGCAAGGAGAACGTTGAGGTCGAGCCGGAGGCGCTCGGCATCATTGCGCGCGCCGCGGAAGGCTCGGTGCGCGATTCGCTGTCGCTGTTCGACCAGGCGATCGCGCATGCCGCGGGCCTGGTGCGTGCCGATGCGGTGCGGCAGATGCTGGGGCTCGCCGACCGCACCCGCGTGATCGATCTGTTCGATTCACTGGCGCGCGGCGACATCGCCAGCGCCTTCAAGGAATTCCGCGAGCAATACGATACCGGCGCCGATCCGATCGTGGTGCTCAGCGATCTCGCCGAATTCGTCAATTTCGTCACCCGCGTCAAGATCGTGCCGGCGACCGCCGACAATATCGCCTTCGGCGAAACCGAACGGCTGCGCGCCCGCGATTTTGCTACAAAGCTCTCGATGCGGGTGCTGTCGCGGATGTGGCAGATGCTGCTCAAGGGCATCACCGAGGTACAGGCCGCGACCCGGCCGGCGGCCGCGGCGGAAATGGTACTGGTACGCATCGCTTATGTCGCCGACATACCAACGCCGGATGAAGCGATCAGGATGCTCGAACAGAATGGCGGCGCATCGCCGGTGATCGGCAATGCCGCGCCGCGCAGTGCGCCGGCAGCTTCCTCGCCTTCGATGCAATCCACTCCGCGTGCGATGTCGGCGCCGCGCAGCAACGCCGAGCCATCGCCACGCCCGCAAATGAGCGAGCCGATGGCGGAAGCGCAGTCCGCACCGGCGGCGCTGAAACTGAACAGTTTTGCCGAGATAGTGGCGATCGCCGGCGAAAAGCGCGACCTGATCATCAAGGCCGCGCTCGAGGCCGATATGCGGCTGGTGCGAATCGAGGACGGACGGCTGGAGGTGGCGCTGGAGCACAGCGCCGCGCGCTCGCTGATCAACGACCTGTCGCGCAAGCTCGAACAATGGACCGGGCGGCGCTGGACCGTGATCGTTTCCAACGAGCTGGGGCAGCCGACGCTGCGTTCGCAGGCGCAGCTGCAGCAGAACCAGCGCGAACGCGCCGCCGAATCCGATCCGCGCGTCAAGGAGGTGCTGGCGCGGTTTCCCGGCGCCAAAGTGGTCGAGGTGCGCAAGCTTGCCCCCGAGCCGCCGGAATCCGATGCTAGCAGTGACGACCCTGCCGAATCATCAGACGATCTCTAACAATCCCAAAAGGAACGGTTCATGGCTGATTTTCTCGGCATGATGAAGCAGGCAGCACAGCTGCAATCGAAGATGCAGGCCATGCAGGAAGAACTCGACCACGTCGAGGTCGAGGGCATGTCGGGCGGCGGCCTCGTCACCATACGCATGACCGCAAAGATGGAAGTGAAGGCGGTCACGATCGACCCCTCGCTGATGAAGGCCGATGAACGCGAAATCCTCCAGGACCTCCTGGTCACTGCCCTCGGCGACGCCCGCCGCAAGGCGGAAGCCGCGATGCAGGAGAAGATGCAGGCGCTGACCGGCGGCCTGCAATTGCCGCCGGGGCTGGGCCTCGGCTGACATGCCCACTGCCGTTGCCGGTCCCGAAATCGAACGCCTGATCCAGTTGCTGGCGCGGCTGCCCGGTCTCGGCCCGCGCTCGGCGCGGCGCGCGGCGCTGCATCTGATCAAGAAGCGCGAGGCGCTGATGACGCCGCTGGCGGGCGCACTGCAGGTGGCGATCGACAAGATCCAGGTGTGCAAGACCTGCGGCAATATCGATACCCAAAACCCCTGTACGGTGTGCACGGATCTCAGGCGCGATCCGGCTATCATCGTCGTGGTCGCCGACGTCGCCGACCTGTGGGCGCTGGAACGCGCTCATGCCACAAATGGATTCTATCACGTGCTCGGCGCCACGCTGTCGCCGCTCGACGGCGTCGGTCCGCAGGACCTGACCATCGATGCGCTGGTGGCGCGCGCGCATGATTCGCGGGTGACGGAGATCATCCTGGCGTTGAACGCGACGGTCGACGGCCAGACCACCGCGCATTACATCACCGACCTGTTACAGGACGCGAATGTGAAGGTAACGCGGCTTGCCCACGGCGTTCCCGTCGGCGGCGAACTCGACTATCTCGATGAAGGCACGCTGTCGGCCGCGATGCGGCAGCGCACGTTGTTCTAGGAAAAAGAATCGGATGAGGACTTAATGACTGGAAGTGACTTCGGTAAACGTTTTGCGCTGGTGGCCGTTCTGGCGGTTGTATTCGCAGGCGCGGTCGATGCGCAGACACAGCAGGCCGAGCCGCCGGCACAAGCCGGCAAGCTGATCAACGCAGGCGATATTCTGTCGGGCCAACTCAACGCGATGCGCGTGCGCGGCGGCAAAAAGGGAAAACGCGTCAGCACCTTTCAACTCGTCAGCGAACCGCGCCGGCTGCCGCCCCCCAACGGGCTCTGCAACCTGGAGACCGGGCCGGAGACCTTCCAGATCGTCACCAGCAGCGATGCGCAGGCCGCGCAGTTGAAGGGGTTCATCGGCAAGGAAATTTCCGTGAAAGTCGACGAGATGGCCTGCGCGCAGGACGCCGGGCAGATGAGTGAAGCCGTGGTCACGAAATGGAGCGTGGTGACGAAGCATTGAAGTGGTCGTCGCCACAACCAACCGTCGTCCCCGCGCAGGCGGGGACCCATACACTCCGTCGCTTGCGATGCGCACCGTAGTTGTTGTGGAACGACCCGTCGTCACAGCGACCATAGGTGGTTATGGGTCCCCGCCTTCGCGGGGACGACACTGAGAATGTGGCGACGAGAGAGCTACACCCTTACCGTCCCCAGCCCCGCAAAATGCCCGCGCCGCTGCAGCCACGCCAGCAGCACCAGGCTCGGCACCGCGACCACAACGCAAATCGCAAAGAACAGCGGCCAGCCCGTCGCTTTCGCGACATAGCCCGCGCCCGATGACAGATAGGTACGCCCGACCGCCGCAAGTGCTGTGAGCAGCGCGTATTGCGTGGCGGTGTGAAGCGGATTGCGGCACAGCGCCGAGAGGTAGGCGACGAAGATCACGGTGCCGATGGCGCTGGTGAAATTCTCCGCCGTGATCGCAAATGCCAGCGCCCATTGATTGACGCCAACCAGCGCCAGCCACGAGAACGACAGGTTGGCGACGGCCTGCAGCACGCCGCCGATCCACAGGCTGGCGGCCAGCGAATAGCGCCGCGCCACATAGCCGCCGGCGAAGCCGCCGATCAACGTCGCGGCTAGCCCAACGCCTTTGACGATGGCGGCGTAGTCGTTGCGGGTGAAGCCGAGGTCGATCACGAACGGCGCCGTCATGGTGCCGGAAAACGCGTCGGTGAATTTATACAGCACCACGAAGGCGAGCGCCGCCCAGGCATCTTTGCGCGCGAGAAACTCGGAAAACGCGCCGACCGCGGCATGCATCACACGCGTGAATGCGCTGTCCGCGCCGGTCGCGGCCTCGGCGCGCGCCGACTGCTCGGGCTCGGTGGCCGCCAACGCCGTGAGCGTGCCGATCAGCACCAGCGCCGCCATCGACACATAGCCCCACATCCAGGCCGACGTGCGCGCAAGCCCGGTGCCCTCGAACGCGCTGACCAGGAACAGCGCGCCGGCGGTCGAGACCAGCATGCCGATGCGATAGGCCGCGACATAGGACGCCATACCCGCCGCCTGCTCGCTCTCGGGCAGGCTCTCGACGCGGAACGCATCGACCACGATGTCCTGCGTCGACGACATCGCCGCCACCAAGAGCGCGCCGAGCGCCACGAACAGCGGCGAGCGCGCCGGATCGGTCAGCGCCAGCAGCAGGATCGCGCCGATCAGCAGCATTTGCGCGAACAGCAGCCAGCCGCGGCGGCGGCCAAACCGGCGCGTGAAGAACGGCACGTGCAGCGCATCCACCAGCGGCGCCCAGATGAATTTCAGCGTGTAGGGCGTGCCGACCAGCGCGAACAGGCCGATGGTGCCGAGATCGACGCCGGATTCGCGCATCCACACCAGCAGCGTCGATCCCGACAGCGCCAGCGGCAGCCCGGACGAGAAGCCGAGCAGCAGCACGATCAGCACCCGGCGCTGCAGGTACACCGCCCATCCGTCGCGCCAGGAAGCACGAGGTTGGGAAGCGATTGAGGCGTCGGGGGCGCTGGTCATGCCGCAGTGCTAGCAGATTCGGGCCCCCGTGCCCCGGACGCAGCGCAGCGCGCCGTTCTTCACGGCGTGGTGCGCTGCAGAGCCGGGGCCCCGGTTACTTGCTGCTCGAAGAAACCGGGGTCCCGGCTCTGCGAAGCGGCATGAAGAATGCCGCATCGCGCCCGGGACACGACGGGGCTCAATCCAGCTTCGCTTCCATGCCGCGCTTCACGCCGGGGCGCGCCATCAGCGCGTCGTACCAGCGCCCGACATTGGGGAAATCGGAGAACGCCACCTTGTGGCGCTCGTGCCGCCAAGCCCAGCCGAGAATCGCAAAGTCGGCGACCGACAGGGCGCCCGCGACGAATTCGCGATCCGCGAGGCGCCGGTCCAGCACGCCGTAGAGCCGCCGCGTCTCCGCCGAATAGCGTTTCAAGCCGTAGGCGCGGTCCGCCTCGTTCTGCACCTGCAGGAAATGATGTACCTGACCCGGCATCGGCCCGAAGCCGCCCATCTGCCACATCAGCCATTCCAGCACCGGGATGCGCTCGATCAGCGGTTGGGGCAGGAATTTTCCGGTCTTCTCGCCGAGATACAACAGGATCGCGCCGGATTCGAACACGCTGACGCGCTGGCCGCCCGGTCCATCGGGATCGACGATCGCGGGGATCTTGTTGTTAGGACTGATGGCGAGGAATTCAGGCGCCATCTGCTCGCCCTTGGTGATGTCGACCGGGAAAACCTTGTACGGCAGCCCCATCTCCTCGAGCGCGACGCTGATCTTGCGGCCGTTAGGCGTGTTCCAGGTGTGCAGTTCGATCATGTTTTGTCATACCCCGCGAAGGCGGGGTATCCAGTAACCCGGAATGTCACGGCGTTACAACAGCCGTCTCCATGTCGTCCCCGCGCAGGCGGGGACGACATGGTGTTGATGGCGCGAGATCGGCTCTGGAATGTGCGGGCGCGGGCCGATAGATTGCGCCCGCCCCAGAAGAGAAAACCCGCATTGTCCAAGTCAGCCTCCCGCGCCCGCCTCGCCGAGATCATCCGCAAGCGCTCGTTCGGGCGCGGTGAAATCACCCTCGCCTCCGGGCGCAAAAGCGATTTCTACATCAACCTCAAGCCGACCATGCTCGACCCCGAAGGCGCGGCGTTGCTTGCCGAGCTGACCTTCGAGGCGCTGAAGGACGACGCGCTCGATTATGTCGGCGGGCTGGAGATGGGCGCGGTGCCGATCGCCGGAGCGATCGCGCAGCTTTCGTGGCTCAAGGGCCACCCGATCGCCGCGTTCTTCGTGCGCAAGAAGCCGAAGGAACACGGCGCCCGGCTCGCGGTCGAAGGATTGGCCAAGGGCGAGACGCTGCAGGGCAAGCGCGTCGTCATTGTCGAGGACGTCACCACCACCGGCGGCTCGGCAATCAAGGCGGCCGATGCGGTGCGCGACGCCGGCGGCGTGGTCGCGCTGGTGTTCACCATGGTCGACCGCGAAGAAGGTGCGGCGGAAAATTTCGCGGCAGCCGGGCTGACGTTTCGCTCGCTCTACAAGGCGCACGAGTTTAAGTAACGCCGTCATGCCCGTGCTTGTCACGGGCATCCACGTCTTCCTTGTGCAAAAGCAAGACGTGGATGGCCGGGTCAAGCCCGGCCATGACGAGAATTGATTCAGCGCCCTACGTTTTACACCCCTCGTTTACCATCCCGCTTTAAGGTGAATCCCGGGTGAAGCGCGTACTGCTTCTCCTGAGTTTGTTGCGTTGGGTGGAGTTAGCGTTGCGTAAAGAGTTGCGTGTTCAGCGCATGCGGCGCCGCATGATGCTTGTTGCCGTCATGCTTGCGAGCCCGGTTGCGCTTGCGCCAGAAATGGCGTCGGCCGAAGGCCTGTTCGATTTTTTCTTTGGCGGTGCGCCAAAGCAGCAGCAGCGTCAGGCCCCCGCACAGGCCAATTTTTTCACCGATCCGTTCGGCCTCAACCAGCAGGCCGCGCCGCCAAAGCCGGTGACAGCCGCGGGCTCGGGTCCAGCGTTCTGCGTGCGCAGTTGCGACGGCAAGTATTTTCCGGTTTCCACGCGCGGCGGTGCCACGCCGGTGCAGATGTGCCAGGCATTTTGTCCGGCCAGCGCCACCAAGGTATTCTTCGGCAGCAGCATCGACGGCGCGTACTCCACGAGCGGCGAACGCTATGCCGACAGCGAGAACGCCTTCGCCTATCGCAAGGCGCTGCGCGCGGATTGCACCTGCAACGGTCGCGATCCCGCCGGCCTCGCGCCGGTGGACCTCACACTCGACGGCTCGCTGCGCGCCGGCGACGTCATCGCCACCACCAGCGGCCTGGTGGCGTATTCCGGCATCCGCCTCGGCGCCGATCAGAGCCCGGAATTCACCCCGGTCGCCTCTTATCCGGGTCTCACCGCGGAGGTCCGCGCGCGGCTCGGCGAGATGAAGGTGGCCCCGGTCAGCGCGGAGACCGTCGCCAGTGACGCGCCGCTCGCGGATGCGAGCCGTGAAGTGACGCCGGTGACGGTTGTGCCGAAAGCCGCGGCGGTCAGAGCGAAACGCGCGGAAGCCAATTGATATCCGGGCGTTTTCGAGCAACGCTGCTTGCGTCAGCTCCAGAATACAGAGCATCACATGCAGAACCGGGAACTGGATTTTCGCGTCTTCGCGCGTGAGGCCTGTCCGGTCATCGATGTTCAGGCCGGCGATACGGTGTTTCAACTGGGCGAGCCCGGCGCCACCATGTATGTGATCCTCTCCGGCCGCATCGACATGATCAACGGCGACAGGGTGATCGAGAGCCTCGGCGTCGAGGCCGCCTTCGGCATGATGTCGCTGATCGATGCGCTGCCGCGGACGGCCACGGCGCTCGTATCGGAAAATGCGCAGTTGGCCGTGATCGACCGCAAGAAATACCAGTTCATGCTGCACGAACTGCCGAGCTTTGCGATTTTTCTGATCCAGACCCTGGCGAACCGGGTCCGCAGCACCGCGAGGGCGCTTTAGAATGCGTCACCTCTCCCGCCTGCGGGGAGGGAGAGCGGGTTACCGCCCCACAATCACGCCGATCACGTTCGGCGCCGCCAGATACTTGTCCTCGATCGCGGCGCGGGCGGCGCCGCGGTTTTCCGGCGTCAGCAACCCGCGTTTTTCGGCCAGGATCATCCAGCAATAGCCCCACCAGTCGGTGAGCATGCCGGTGTCGTCGACGAGGTCGTAGCCCTGCTCGGCGGCAAAGATGCGCGCCTGCGCTTCGTCCAGCGAATCCAGCCAGGCGTGGTCGGCCGACGAGAACAGCTCGTCGCTGAAATCGTCCGTGGTGTAGCCCCACACCGACAGGCAGACCGCGTTGAACTCGCGGTCGAACTGATCGTCATCCACCGGCCGCCGCCGCGAAAGCGCATGCAGCCGCGACAGCGACCGCGCGAAGTCGGCGATCCGGGTGAGTGCGAAGGAATCGAAGGCGATGGTGGACATGTAGTCCTCGCAAGCTTGAACAGACCATAGATGTTGTGTCGGCAACGCGCCGAATCACTATGATATATCAAAGGCTTGCTAAAGTGTTCTTAATTTGTTCCGTCGCTAGGCGATGCTGTCTTTATTGAGGCCCAGTGTCCTGGTTCATCTTGGAAGTATCCTAATTTTTGGCGCTGGCCTGATTTGCGCGAAATCTCGCAAGGGAACGTTTGAGATAAATCGCCAATGGCAAAATAATAGCGACAGCAATCAGACAGAAGACTACCGAAGCCAATGCATAAAATTCGACATTAGACCAAAACCAGTCAGCGTCTGTTGCTCGAAAAATCCTTACATCGCCCGTGTTCTCCCTGAAGTCAGGACGTTCGAAAACGCCAGTCCAAAGAGCGGACAAGACCATTCGTGAAAAGAAGAACGCATAGGAAGCAAAAACCCACCCAATGGGAGCTACAATTGGGCACTACTAGGCGCAAGCACATCCTCCGCGAGATTAGGATACGGACGAGGAGGTCGCTTCAGTTGGCGACCTTTTTCATCTCCCCCTCACATCGCCGACAGCATCCTGTCACCGCAATAATTCGCATAAAATTTTCCGCCGCACTGCCTGCGGATCGCAGCACATCGTGCCGCCGGAGACGCGGACTTCGCCACGCTGAACGAGCAGCCGAGCCCGTCGGCGCTGCGGCCGGCCTTGCCGGCGGCGAAGGCTGCGCTGGTGGCGGTGATGCAGAATAACAGCAGGGCCGCGGCGGCGATTTCGATGGTCAATTTCATAGCGCGTTCCTCCCAAAGTTTGCTCGACCCAGCGTCTTCCGGATTTCATCATAGCACCAACGGGTTTGCACCGCAGGTGGCCGAATCCGGCCCGGTCCTTGCATAAAAGCTGTGCATTGCAGCGCACAAGCGCGGCATCGGGCGGGTTTCGATTCAGGCTTAATCCGCGTATGATTCTGTTTAGCGTACTCCGGGATTCCGATTTGCCAGATCAATTTCACCCAGCGAAATATCCACCGCTCCATGCCCCGGTCGATGAACTGGCGCTGGCGGAGATCAAGAGTGCGATTCTCGCCAAGCTGACGCTGGCGATCGGCAAGGACACCGCGCTGGCGACGCGGCACGACTGGTACAAGGCAGCGGCGCTGGCGCTGCGCGACCGCATCGTGCACCGCTGGCTGCTCTCCGAAAAGCAGAGCTACGATGCCGGCCGCAAGCGGGTCTATTATTTGTCGCTGGAATTCCTGATCGGCCGGCTGTTCACCGACGCGCTCAACAATATGGGGCTGCTGCCCGTGTTCGATGCAGCGCTTGGCGATCTCGGCGCCGGTCTCTCCGAATTGCGCAAATGCGAGCCGGACGCAGCCTTGGGCAATGGCGGCCTCGGGCGGCTTGCGGCCTGCTTCATGGAGAGCATGGCGACGCTGGCGATCCCCGCCATCGGCTATGGCATCCGCTACGATTTCGGGCTGTTCCGCCAGATCATCTCGCACGGCTGGCAGCAGGAATATCCCGACGAGTGGCTGGGCTTCGGCAACCCGTGGGAATTCCAGCGGCCGGAAGTGGTCTACCACGTGCACTTCGGCGGCAGCGTCGAACGCGCAACCGATGCGAAGGGCCGCGTGCGTGCGATCTGGCATCCGTCAGAAACGGTACAGGCGGTCGCCTACGATACCCCTATCGTCGGCTGGCGCGGCCAGCACGTCAACGCGCTGCGGCTGTGGTCGGCGCGCGCCCCCGACCCGCTCAAGCTCGATGTCTTCAACTCCGGCGACTATCTCGGCGCCAGCGCCGAGCAGGCCCGCGCCGAGTCGATCTGCAAGTTCCTGTATCCGAACGACGAGAGCGCCGCCGGACGCGAGCTGCGGCTGCGTCAGGAATATTTCTTCGTCTCGGCCTCGCTGCAGGATTTGATCAAGCGGCATCTTGCCTCCGAAGGCCAGTTGCGCGGGCTGGCGCAGAAGGCCGCGGTGCAGCTCAACGACACTCATCCGAGCCTCGCCGTCACCGAGCTGATGCGCATTCTGGTCGATCTGCACAACTTCCGCTGGGACGAGGCGTGGCAGATCACCACCGCCGTGCTGTCCTACACCAACCACACCCTGCTGCCCGAAGCGCTGGAGACCTGGCCGGTCGAACTGTTCGAACGCGTGCTGCCGCGCCATCTCGACATCATCTACCGCATCAACGATACGCATCTGGCGCTGGCGGACGCGCGCTGCCCCGGCGACGTCGATTTCCGCGCTTCGGTATCGCTGATCGACGAGAAATCCGGCCGCCGCGTACGGATGGGGCAACTGGCGTTCGTCGGATCGCATCGCATCAACGGCGTCTCGGCGATGCATTCGGACCTGATGAAGGAGACCGTGTTCCACGATCTCAATCATCTCTATCCCGGCCGCATCACCAACAAGACCAACGGCATCACCTTCCGCCGCTGGCTGATGCTGGCCAATCCGAGGCTCACCGATCTGCTGCGCGAGGTCTGCGGCGAGGCCGTGCTCGACGATTTCTCCCAGCTGGAGCAGCTCGAGGCGGTCGCGAGCGACAATGCGTTTCAGCAAAAATTCCGCGCGGTCAAGCACCACAACAAGATCGCGCTGGCGCGGCTGATCGGCGAACGGCTGGGGATCCAGATCGATCCCGGCGCGCTGTTCGACGTGCAGATCAAGCGCATCCACGAATACAAGCGGCAGCTGCTCAACCTGCTCGAAACAGTCGCGCTGTACTACGCGATCAAGGACGAGCCGCAGCGCGACTGGACGCCGCGGGTAAAGATTTTCGCCGGCAAGGCGGCGGCGAGTTATCGCTACGCCAAACTGATCATCAAGCTGATCAACGACGTCGCGGAAGTGGTCAATAACGACCCCGCCATCGGCGGCAAGCTCAAGGTCGCGTTCCTCGCCGACTACAATGTCAGCCTCGCCGAGATCATCATTCCGGCCGCCGATCTCTCAGAGCAGATTTCGACCGCGGGCATGGAAGCCTCCGGCACCGGCAACATGAAGCTCGCGCTCAACGGTGCGCTGACCATCGGCACGCTGGACGGCGCCAACCTCGAAATCCGCGATCATGTCGGCGCGGAAAACATCGCGATCTTCGGCATGGAAGCGCTGGAAGTGGTGGTGCGCCGCAAGCAGGGGCTGGACGCCACCGACGTGATCTCGAAGTCGCCACATCTGTCGCGCGCGATTGCTGCGATCGCAAGCGGCGCGTTCTCGCCCGACGATCCCTACCGGTTCGAATCGGTCGCGCATGCGCTGCGGCACCTCGACCACTACATGGTCAGTGCGGATTTCGACGCCTATTTCGACGCCCAGCGCAGCATCGACGCGCGCTGGCAGGTAGTCCCGGCCTGGACCCGGGCCAGCATTCTCAACGTCGCGCGGATGCCGTGGTTTTCGTCGGACCGCACCATCCGCGAATACGCGCAGGATATCTGGAACGTGCCGGTGAAATCCGCCACGCAACTGTCGGCGGTGCGGCAGGCAAAGGGGTAGGACGACGGATGTTATCGCCCGGCTTGACCGGGCGACGACGACTTAGGCAAACCAGAGAATCCCATGCCGACCAGGGCTCCGCATCTGTTCGACGACGCAACGCAAGTGAGCGCCGGGGACAGCGGATGGATCGGACACACCAGTCCCGACTATTGGGCCTTCATCGGCCCGTTCGGCGGCGCCACCGCTGCGACGATTTTGCGCGCGCTTACAGAACATCCGGAGCGCCTGGGCGATCCCTTGTCGCTCACCGTCAATTACTGCGCGCCGATCGTGGAAGGCTCGTTCGATCTCGACGTTCGGCTGCTCAAGGCCAACCGTTCCTCGCAGCACTGGTCGGTGGAGCTGACGCAGAATGGCGCCGAGGTCGCGGCGTTCGCCACCGCCGTGTTCGCGGTGCGCCGCCCATCATGGTCGCATCAGTCGGTGAAATTCCCGGACACCACGCCGTTCGAAGCGACCCGTCGCTATCCGAACGTCGCGGCATCATGGGTCAAGCAATATGACTTTCGCTTTGTCGAGGGCGAGCCCGCGTGGGGCGGCACGCCGAACGCCGAACCCGCCAGCGGATTCTCCAAATTATGGATCGGCGACCGCAGCCCGCGCAAGATCGACGCGCTGTCGCTGATGTCGATGTCGGACGCGTTCTTCGCGCGCATCTTTCATGTCCGGCGCGAACTGGTGCCGATCGGCACGGTGTCGCTGACGACCTATTTCCACACCGACGCCGGCGATCTCGCGGCCGAGGATATTACCCGCGTGCTGGCCACCGCCGACGCCAGGGTTTTTTACAAGAGCTATGGCGACCAGAGCGGCGAACTGTGGTCGCCGAACGGCCGCCTGCTCGCGACCACGACGCAGATGGCGTATTTCAAGGCTTAAAATAACACCGCCGTCATCCTGAGGTGCTCGCCCTCTTGGGCAAGCCTCGAAGGATGGGCCACAAGCGCCTGCGGCCATCCTTCGAGACGCCGCGCAAGCGCGCGGCTCCTCGGGATGACGGTTGAGTGTGGCAAGAAAGACGTGGATGCCCGGCACAAGGCCGGGCATGACGGCGTGCAGGTCTACTCCGCCGCCAGCTTCAAGTCCGGCGCGGCGGCACGGACGTCGGCGTCGACGTCATTTTCGAACTTGGCAAAGTTCTTCTGGAACATGCCTACCAGCGCGCGGGCGGTCTTGTCGAACTCGGCCTTGTCGGCCCAGGTCTTGATCGGATCGAGGATGTGCGGCTCGACGCCGGGCAGCGAGGTCGGCACCGCGAAGCCGAAATATTTGTCGGTGCGGAAGTCCGCGTTGCGTAGCGAGCCGTTCAGCGCCGCGGTCAGGAGCGCGCGCGTCACCTTGATCGGCATCCGCCGGCCGGTGCCGTATTTGCCGCCGGTCCAGCCGGTGTTGACCAGCCAGCAATCGACGTTGTGCCTGGCGATCAGGTCGCGCAGCAGGTTGCCGTAGACGGAGGGATCGCGCGGCAGGAACGGCGAGCCGAAGCAGGTGGAGAATTCCGGCTCGGGATCGTTGCCGAGCCCGCGCTCGGTGCCGGCGACCTTGGCGGTGTAGCCGGAGAGGAAGTGATACATCGCCTGCGCCGGCGTCAGTTTTGCGATCGGCGGCATCACGCCGAAGGCGTCGGCCGCCAGCATCACCAGGTTCTTCGGATGCCCGGCGCGGCCGCTGCGCGAGGCATTGGGGATGAAATCGAGCGGATAGGCGGAGCGGGTGTTTTCGGTTTTCGAACCGTCGTCGAAATCAGGCGCGCGGCTGTTCTCGTCGAGCACCACGTTTTCCAGCACCGCGCCGAAGCGCTTGCTCGCCGCATAAATCTCGGGCTCGGCTTCCTCCGAGAGCTTGATGCATTTGGCGTAGCAGCCGCCCTCGAAATTGAAGATGCCGTCGGCGCCCCAGCCGTGCTCGTCGTCGCCGATCAGCGTGCGTTTGGGATCGGCGGACAGCGTGGTCTTGCCGGTGCCGGAGAGGCCGAAGAAGATCGCGCTGTCGCCGTCGGGGCCGACATTGGCCGAACAGTGCATCGGCATCACGCCCTTTTCCGGCAGATAGTAGTTCAGCGTGGTGAACACGCTCTTCTTCATCTCGCCGGCATAATAAGACCCGCCGATCAATACGATCTTGCGGGCGAAATCGATCGCGACCACGTTCTCCGACTTGCAGCCGTGACGTTTGGGATCGGCCCTGAAGCTCGGCAGGTCGATGATGGTCAGCTCCGGCACGAAGCTCGCAAGTTCCGAAGCCTCGGGGCGGATCAGCAGCGTGCGGATGAACAGCGAGTGCCAGGCAAGCTCGGTAAAAACACGGGTCTTGATGCGAAGGCTCGGATCGGCGCCGCCATAGAGATCCTGCGCGAACAGCGTCATGCCTTCGGCGTGCTTGATGAAGTCCCGATAGAGCGCTTCGAACTGCTGCGCGGTGATCGATTGGTTGCCGGCCCACCACATGTTCTTGTCAGTGGTGGTGTCGCGAACCGTGAACTTGTCCTTCGGGCTGCGGCCGGTGAAGTCGCCGGTGTCGGCGCACAGCGCGCCATCCGCGGACAATACGGCTTCGCCCGCTTGCAGCGAATGCTCATAGAGCTGCGGCGCACCGAAATTCCAGTTGACGGCCTTGAGATTTCTTAAGCCGAATTTGTCGGCGCCGAAGGCACCGTTATGCACGCCCGTCTCTTGCACGGAAAACTTCCTCCTCGAACCCGCGGTTCTCCAGCGCGATTGCCGCAAAACGCGCCTCACGTCGCGGTGACCGTCAATATAGCCTTCCGGCCCCGGTCCGGCGACCTAATACTGGTGAACGCTCGCCTTGCCAAGCCGATCCCGGGAAATTTGGTTTATTCCGGAACATATCGAATGGGGTTATGCGCTCGCTGCAGTGCGGGCTCGATCGGCCAATCCTTTCAGGACCCTTCGCAGTGCGGCAGGGCCGACCACCCGCTCCGGAAAATCCAGCCGCAGCGTTGTCGCGCCGGCCTGCATGTCGATCCCATCGGGATCGCAGCCGGTACAGCGCCAGTCCGCTTCCTCAGCGCCGAGCAGCCTCGTGGCATAGAGATTCATCGCATCGCGATGATCGGCATTCATGTGTTCGATGGCGCCCTGCTCGGCCTCGATCAGCGCATCGGCACCGGAAATGTCGGTGAGAAACTGCTCGGGTGTGAGATCGACGATTCGGCCAAAACCGGCCACCAGATGCGCGGCTGCCGGCCTCACCCTGAAAAACGAAAAATCCTTAAAATTTACAAAGGCTTCCGCGGAAGGATGAACGTTGAGGTAGCGCTGGCGCAAAATCGCTTCATCGGGCTCGCTGGCCTGCTCGGCCCGGCCCGCCAGCATGATCCGCGCGCCCTCCAGGGGATCGCCCTCGGCCCGCTCGTCCAGCATCAGCGATACCCTGGAGTCGACAAGGATGTTCTGCGTATGCAGCGCCAGCCGCGAGATCAGCAGGATTGGCGAGCCATCGCAGTGACTTGCGACATTGACCAGCGAACAATAAGGATCGCCGCTGCCGCGCATCAGGGTCGCCAGCGCACCCTGCCGGCTGCGCCGCAGCAGCGATCGAGCCAGTTTCGGGGCACTGAAATCGGCGGTTTCCTGCATCGATCAGTTCCAGCATCTCATTGCAAAACAGGCCTTATTTCGGCTAAACCGGTGTCTATATAGGCTGGAACCCGCTGATCATTCATGCGTTTTGCGCCAACCCGGTCACACTTCAGCCCAGCTTGCATTGCTCGTTGATCGAGTTCTAAGCCCACTTAGACGGCACATCACCGGCTCGCCGTTATCTTAAGCCACTCCGTTCGGAAAGCAGGCTCATGCCCACAATCGCTTTGGTCGACGACGACCGCAACATTCTCACATCGGTCTCGATCGCGCTGGAAGCCGAAGGCTACCGCATCATGACCTACACGGATGGCGCGTCGGCCCTCGACGGTTTTCGCACCTCGCCGCCGGACCTTGCGATCCTCGACATCAAGATGCCGCGCATGGACGGCATGGAGACGCTGCGCCGGCTGCGGCAGAAGTCCGATCTGCCGGTGATTTTTCTCACCTCCAAGGATGAAGAGATCGACGAGTTGTTCGGCCTCAAAATGGGCGCCGACGATTTCATTCGCAAGCCGTTCTCGCAGCGCCTGCTGGTCGAGCGCGTCAAGGCCGTGCTGCGCCGCGCGGCACCGAAAGACCCGACCGCCGCGCCCAAGGAAACCGACGCCAAGGCGCTCGATCGCGGGTTGTTGCGCATGGATCCGGAGCGCCACACCTGCACCTGGAAGAACGAGCCGGTGACGCTGACGGTTACCGAGTTTCTGATCCTGCAGGCGCTGGCCACGCGCCCCGGCGTCGTGAAAAGCCGCAACGCACTGATGGACGCGGCCTATGACGATCAGGTCTATGTCGACGATCGCACCATCGACAGTCACATCAAGCGGCTGCGCAAGAAGTTCAAGGTGGTGGACGACGATTTCGAGATGATCGAAACCCTCTACGGCGTCGGTTACCGCTTCAAGGAAACCTGATAGAATGTCATTCCGGGCGCGCGAAGCGCGAGCCCGGAATCCATAACCACGATCGGCGTTTATGGATTCCGGGCCTGCGCCAAGAGGCGCATCCCGGAATGACGGTAGTGAGTTGGCGTGTTACCCAACGGGACGTTTTGGCCATTGCTTGATCGAACCCAGCCTGATGCAAGCGTGAATGCCGAGGGCGCGTTGCCGTCCCTCGTGCTGGAGGATGCCGCGACCGACGGTGCGCCACCGCAAGTCCAGGGCTGGCAGCGGCTGCTCGGCTGGCTGCGCCGGACCGGACAGTTCTTCTTCGCGCTCAGCTTCTCGAGCCTCACCCGCCGCATTGTTTCGCTCAATCTCGCCGGCCTGATCGCGCTGGTGGCGAGCATTCTCTATCTCTCGCAATTCCGCGCCGGCCTGATCGACGCGCGGGCGGAGAACCTGTTGTCGACCGGTGAAGTCATCGCGCGCGCGATCGCCGCAACCGGCACCACCGAAGCCAACGGGCTGACCATCGACCCGGAGCGCCTGCTCGATCTGAAACCCGGCGAAAGCTTCGGGCCGTCCGACGACGCATTGTCGGGTCTCGATTTTCCGATCAATCCCGAACGCATCGCACCGGTACTGCGCGGCCTGGTCTCGCCAACCAAGACACGCGCCCGGATTTACGACCGCGATGGCGTGCTGATCCTCGACAGCCGCAGTCTGTATGGCCGCGGCGACGTCATGCGATTCGAACTGGCTCCGCCCTCGACGGCCGCTCCCGGGATCGCCGAACGCGCCATGATCGCCATTCGCACCTGGCTCAATCGTGGCGACCTGCCGCTCTATCGCGAACTCGGGCCGGAGAACGGCAAGGGTTACAACGAGGTTTCCCGCGCGCTCGACGGCATCAAGGGCTCGATGGTGCGCATCAACGACCGCGGTGAAGTCATCGTCTCGGTGGCCGTGCCGGTGCAGCATTTTCGCGCGGTGAATGGCGCTTTGCTGCTGTCGACGCAGGGCGGCGACATCGACCAGATGGTGACCGCGGAGCGGCTTGCGATCCTGAAGATCTTTGGCGTCGCCTGCGCGGTCATGATCGTATTGTCGTTGCTGCTGGCGAGCACCATCGCCGGGCCGGTGCGGCGGCTCGCCGACAGCGCCGAGCGGGTTCGCCGCCGCATCCGCACCCGGGTCGAGATTCCGGATTTCACCGGCCGCCGCGACGAGATCGGGCATCTGTCCGGCGCGCTGCGCGACATGACCGACGCGCTGTATAACCGCATCGAGGCGATCGAAACGTTCGCCGCCGATGTTGCACATGAATTGAAAAACCCGCTGACTTCGCTGCGCTCGGCGGTGGAGACGCTGCCGCTGGCGCGTAACGAGAACAGCCGCTCCCGGCTGCTCGCGGTGATCGAACACGATGTGAAGCGGCTCGACCGGCTGATCTCGGACATTTCCGATGCCAGCCGTCTCGATGCCGAGCTGCAGCGCCATGACGTGGCGCCGGTCGACCTCAGGCGGCTGCTCAACACCCTAACCTCGGTCGCCAACGAAACCCGGCTCGGTCACGATGTCGCGGTCGAAGCGCGCTTCGAGGGCAGTCCGCGCGATACCTTCTCGATTCCCGGCCACGATTCGCGGCTGGGACAGGTGATCTCCAATCTGCTGGTCAACGCGCAATCGTTCTCCAGTGCCGGCGGCAAGGTCCGCATCGTCTGCCGCCGCCAGCGCTCCGAAATCGAGATCGTCATCGACGACGACGGTCCCGGCATCCGCGAGGATGCGCTGGAGAAAATCTTCGAGCGGTTTTACACCGACCGGCCGCATCAGGGTTTTGGCCAGAATTCCGGATTGGGCCTGTCGATCTCGAAGCAGATCATCGAAGCCCATCGCGGCCGCATCTGGGCCGAGAATCGCACAGGGCCCGTCAACGCCGAGGGCGAGCCGACGGTGGCCGGTGCGCGCTTCGTGGTGCGGCTGCCGGCACCATGACGGCATCGGGCAGCAGCGTCCACGCCTCCGCCGTGCTGGTCGGAGACCGCGCCGTCCTGATCCGCGGCCCGTCGGGGTCCGGGAAATCGCGGCTCGCGTTCGACCTGATTCTCGCCGGACGCACGGGACAGATTCCTCCGGCGGTGCTGGTCGGCGACGACCGCGTGTATCTCGAGGCCGCACAAGGCAGCCTCGTGGTACGGCCGGCGCGCGAACTGGCCGGGCTGATTGAAATTCGCGGGCTGGGCATCCGCCGCTGCGATTTTGCGGAACAGGCTGTCGTGAGCCTGGTCGTGGACTTGGCAGCCGCTGACGCTGAACGGCTGCCTGCACCGGATGCGCTGTTCGTGGGCATTTTAGGTGTTATATTACCGCGAATTCCCGTGGATTCTGGTTTTCAGCCGCTGCCCATGGTGCTGGCAGGGCTATCTACCCGACCTTCTGATGATTGCTCGAAGGGATTTGGTAACCATATAAGCCCCACTATCGCCACCCAGTAGACCGGCGCCGGCTCCCCCACATTACCGATAAATCAGGGAGAATCGCGACGATCCCCTCTTGCGCAGGGGCTCCGGATGGTCAAAGTGGCCCGTTCGTGCGGTGCACCAAAAGCACCCGCGAGGAGTTTCCGATGATTGGTCTGGTACTTGTGACCCATGGGCGCCTTGCCGACGAGTTCAAGGCGGCGCTCGAACATGTAATGGGTCCGCAAAAGCAAATCGAAGCAGTGACGATCGGCGCCGAGGACGATGCCGATCTGTGTCGAAGCGACATCATCGAAGCAGTCAACCGCGTCGACTCCGGCGACGGTGTCGCCATTCTCACCGACATGTTCGGCGGCACACCTTCGAATCTTGCGATCTCCTGCATGAGCCGGCCCAAGGTCGAAGTGCTCGCCGGCATCAATCTTCCCATGCTGGTCAAGCTTGCCAAGGTGCGCGAGGAGCGGCCGCTGCCCGACGCCATTGCCATGGCGCAGGAAGCCGGCCGCAAATACGTCACCATCGCCAGCCGGGTCCTCGCCGGAAAATGACCGACGACGCTGCTTCGTCTGGCAACAATGCGGGGACCGATTCCCCAACGCCATCAGGCGCGGTAGTTCGCGAAATTCCCATCATCAACAAGCGCGGCCTGCATGCGCGGGCTTCCGCGAAATTCGTGCAGATGGTCGAGCGCTTCGATGCCGAGGTCTCGGTGACGCGCAACGGCGAGACCGTCGGCGGCACCTCGATCATGGGGTTGATGATGCTCTCCGCCGGACCGGGCACCACCATCACCGTCTCCGCCACCGGCGCACAAGCCGAAGCCGCGGTCGCAGCGCTGGCCACGCTGGTCGGCAACAAGTTCAACGAGGAAGAATAGCGGCTCGTTTGTCGTCCCCGCGAAGGCGGGGGCCCATAACCACCATGCTCGCGGCTCACGCACGACTGTTGCAACGTCTCATTCCAATTCAAAATCCTGGGTGTATGGCTCCCCGCCTTCGCGGGGACGACATCGAGTGTGTGTCGTCACGGCGTGTCATTTCCGCCGCATTTCTATTTCCCCGGCGGCACGATGTAGATCTTCCACAGCGTCGATGGCCCTGCGGCGCCCTTGAAAAACCGCTGCGTGGTAATCGCCATGCGTTCGGCCTCGGGTGCATTCGCCGTCATCCACGCATCGCAGGTCGGCAGCCGATAATCGGTAGTGTCGCACACGCCGATAAAACCGAGCCGTTTTGCCTCTTCGAGTGAGGTCAGTCCGGATGACCAGACTTCGCCCGGTGTGAACGGCGCCGGATGATCGGGACTATAAAACGTCAGCGGCTCGCCGACCTCGGTGGTACCCGCGACCACCGCCCACCGGGTCTTGAACCGCGCGCGCCACGCCTCGGTCAGTTCGCGCGCAAGGCCCGACCGCGAGGCGTAGGTGTTGGAAGCGTTGGGATTGTGCTGCAGTTCGTACTTGGCGATCAACGGCGATGCGCCAAGCGCCGCCAGCGAAATCAAGAGCCAGATCGCCGCGATGTGAAACAGCGCGACCTTCTGCATCCGCAACGCGGGTAGAGCGACCAGCGCCAGCGGCACCAGGAAGAACAGCGAGATGCCCCAGTCGGTCTTCATATAGACGGTGAAGATCAGCGCGCCGAGCGGTGGCCCGGCCGCAACGATGATCTGGATGATCCAGACGTTAAGCGCCTGCGGCAGGTTCACGCCCTGATTGGCGCCGCACGACCACGTGCGCGCAGCGACTACCAGGGGCCTGCGCCATCGCGCCGGCCAACACAGCGCGACTGCTGCAAGCACGATGGGCAATAGGAGCAGCCCAAGATTGTGCCCGATATAGCCCAGCACCAGTTGAACGTTCTGCGCGCGGCTCTCCAGCCCGTAGACGTCGCCGGCGTAGGTCAGCGGCACGAAATCCACCTCACGCAGCCACCACAGATGCGGCGTCATCGCGAGCGCGGTTACGGCGATCGCCACCCATGGCGCCGGCGAGCGCAGCAACAGCATGCGCGCGGGATGAACCAGCGCCGCCAGCCCGATGGCGCCGATCATGGTCAGCACCCAGTATTTCGTCATCAGCGCCAGCGCGCCGGCAAGCCCGAGCCACAGGCCCGCGCGCACGCTGCGTTTCTCGAACGCATTGAGATACGCCAGCACCAGCAGCGGCAACGTCACCAGCTGCAGCAGATCCGGATTGTATTTGAAGCCCTTGAAATTGAAGACCGGATAGAGCGCCAGCATCGCCACCGTGAAGAAGGCGCGGCGGCGATCGACCACGCGAAGTGCTACCAGCCAGCAGATCACCAAGGCGCAGCCCAGCGTCGCCATCGCCAGCGCATAGGTCGACCAGTCCGCTACGGGGAAGATCTTGAACCAGAGGCCTGCGACCCAGCCCGCCAGCGGCGGATGCTTGCCATAGCCGAACTGGAATTTCTGCCCCCAGGCGAAGGCTTCGGCGACATCCATATGGACGTCCTGCGCCGCCTTCAGATTGGACAGAATCAGCGTCCACAGCGCGGCATGGACGGCCGCAAAGCCGAGCACCAGCCGGAAGCTGGCGTCGGGATCGCTGGCGGACGCCGCAATCCACGCCGCCAGCCGCCGGATATTCAGGCGGCGGCGCGCGCGCGATGTTGCGGGCAAAAATGAAGCAGTCGACATGCCCGATTGCGTAGCGCGTTTTCAGCCTAAGTGGAATCAGCTTGGCGTGAAGAAGAGGCCGTTAAATCGCCCAAACTGGTTGCTGGGCCGGGGTTCGAATGCTATCCCGCGCCCATGACAACCAGTCCACTTTCCAACATCCGCAACTTCGCCATTGTCGCGCATATCGACCATGGCAAATCGACCCTGGCCGACCGCCTGATCCAGACTACCGGCGGGCTGGAGGCGCGCGAGATGAAGGAACAGGTGCTGGATTCGATGGATATCGAGCGCGAGCGCGGCATCACCATCAAGGCGCAGACCGTTCGCCTCAAATATCACGGCAAGGACGGCAAGGACTACATCTTCAACCTGATGGACACGCCGGGTCATGTCGACTTCGCCTATGAAGTCTCGCGCTCGCTTGCGGCGTGCGAAGGCGCGCTACTGGTGGTCGACGCCAGCCAGGGTGTCGAGGCGCAGACACTGGCCAATGTCTATCACGCGCTCGATGCAGGGCTCGAGATCGTTCCGGTACTGAACAAGATCGACCTGCCCGCCGCCGAACCCGACCAGGTCAGGCAGCAGATCGAGGACGTGATCGGCATCGACGCCTCGGATGCGGTGATGATCTCGGCCAAGACCGGCCTTGGCATCGACGAGGTGCTGGAAGCCATCGTGCACCGGCTGCCGCCGCCCAAGGGCGACCGCGGCGCGCCGCTGAAGGCGCTGCTGGTGGATAGCTGGTACGACGTCTATCTCGGCGTGGTGGTGCTGATCCGCGTGGTCGACGGCGTGATGAAAAAAGGCCAGCGCATCCGCATGATGGGCACCAATGCCGCCTATGACGTCGAACGCGTCGGCTTCTTCACCCCAAAACTGACGCCCTCGGACGAACTCGGCCCCGGCGAAATCGGGTTCATCACCGCCGCGATCAAGGAAGTCGCCGATACCCGCGTCGGCGACACCATCACCGACGACAGGAAGCCGGTGACGCAGATGCTGCCGGGCTTCAAGCCGGCAATCCCGGTGGTGTTCTGCGGATTGTTTCCGGTCGACGCCGACGATTTCGAAACGCTGCGCGCGGCGATGGGCAAGCTGCGGCTCAACGACGCCAGCTTTTCGTTCGAGATGGAAACCTCGGCCGCGCTCGGCTTCGGCTTCCGCTGCGGTTTTCTCGGCCTGTTGCATCTGGAAATCATCCAGGAGCGGCTGCACCGCGAATTCGATCTCAATCTGATCGCGACCGCGCCGAGCGTGATCTACAAGATGCATCTCACCGACGGCAGCGAGATCGAGATTCACAATCCGATCGACATGCCCGACGTGGTGAAGATCGCCGAGATGGAAGAGCCGTGGATCGAGGCCACGATCCTGACGCCGGATGAATATCTCGGCAGCGTGTTAAAACTGTGCCAGGACCGCCGCGGGTCGCAGAAGGAGCTTACTTACGTCGGCTCCCGCGCCATGGTGAAATACGACCTGCCGCTCAACGAGGTGGTGTTCGATTTCTACGATCGCCTGAAATCGGTCTCCAAGGGCTATGCCTCGTTCGACTATCACCTCACCGATTACAAGCCCGCGGACCTCGTCAAGATGCAGATCCTGGTCAACAACGAACCGGTCGATGCGCTGTCGATGCTGGTGCACAAGACCCGCGCCGAGGGCCGCGGCCGCGCCATGGTCGAGAAGATGAAGGAGCTGATCCCGCCGCACATGTTCGTGATCCCGATCCAGGCCGCGATCGGCGGCAAGATCATCGCCCGCGAAACCGTCCGCGCGCTGCGCAAGGACGTCACCGCAAAATGCTACGGCGGCGACATCACGCGCAAACGCAAACTTCTGGAGAAGCAGAAGGAAGGCAAGAAGAAGATGCGCCAGTTCGGCAAGGTCGACATCCCGCAGGAGGCGTTTATCGCGGCGCTGAAGGTTGATAGTTGAGAGTGAGCGGCAGCGGTCTTGATTTGTATGCAGGGCTGAAGTCATCATGACTGCACGCAAGCCGCTTTCTTTGACGGCGCATGCCGAAGATGCAATTTTGGAACGAAATCTGGATCGGAATTGGGTCGAAAGGACTGTTTGGGAGCCAGAATGGTATCATCCGGACCCGCATCGGCCAGGTGTGGAGCGCCGATTTCTTGCCATTCCGGAGTTTGGCGGACGCGTGCTTCGCGTGGCATGCTTGGAAACCGCCGATGAAATCCGTATCTTGACAGTGTTCTTCGACCGAGATGCACGAGAACCATCATGAAGCCAACGATCAAATATCAGGCCGATGACAACGCGGCCTACATTCGCCTATCGAGCGGCGATATTCTGGAGAGTTCCGAGGTCGCGCCGAATGTCGTATTCGATTACGACGCCGATGGTCGCCTCGTCGGAATAGAACTGCTTAACGCCCGAGCGCAGCTGTCCGCCGAGCTTCTGTCAGACGCCGCATAGGATCTGCCCGCGCGACCCTCCGCGCGCGGCGCAAGACTGGGATGACTTCCGCTAGGTCTGCGCTGCCGCATTCGTCCCGCACTCCTCCGCCACCATCCGCTGCAGCGCCGCCTTCGACGCCCGCTGGTTGCTCACCAGCTGTTTCGCCGCAACCAGCGGCATCATCAGCCGCACCAACCCTTGCGCCAGCGCATTCCCGCTCTCCACCTTCGCGCTGCGCAGCGACAGGTGGGTGCCGCCATTCTCAAGCGGCGTGAACTCCGCGGTCTGCCGGGCCACCGTGCCCATCGGCGTGCCGATGTGCCAGGTGACGTAGTCGAACGGCCGCCAGTCCACGATCTCGTGCACTGTGGAATCCTTGCCATGGGCGCAGTGCTGAACAGCACCCGCGGCGACGCGCCCGGCGGCGAGCCCGGTCATGGTCATGGCGTCCAGTCCATGCTGCCAGCGAATCTTCTTCTCGACGTCGGTGACATAGGCCCAGGCCACCGCCGGCGGCACCTGCAAGTCGACCTCCATCGATTCGAACGCCAGCGGTTCGCCGCGCTCGACGAAGACGCGGCGTGAGGCGCGCCATTTCGCGAACACCGGCGCGAGGTCGTAGACGAAGCAGACGGTGTCGCCGAATTCGTCGCTGGGTTCGATGTGACGGATGGAGTCAGCAAAAAACTCCGGCAGACCGATCGCGTCGGCCGCCTGCGCTGTCACCAGCGCATAGGCCTTGATGCCGGTGCTCCTGGTCACCGAATTCTTCATCAGCCGGTGCAGGCGAATGACCTCCGGACCCTGCAGTTCCGACCGCCCCGCCAGCGTCTGGGTGGCGTATTCGCCGTGATGCAGGAAGAATTTCAGGTCGAGCGCGCCCATGTTGCGGCAGGCGTTGCAGGTGCAGGTGGTGTTCAGCCGCATCGCGCCCAGCGTATTGGCAAAGCTGCAATAGATGCGCTCGATGGCATCGAGCGGAAACTGCCGTTGCGGCAGGTTCGCATCGGGCAGGTAGGCCAGCGCCGCGTCGCCCTGCAGGTTGGACAGCACGATCGGCGCCTTGATCTCGGCAAAGATACTCTTGAACAGCGCGTCGAGCACGCCCTGCGCGTGTTCGAGCTCGGAAGAGGTCAGGAACATGGTGTAGCCGGTGATATCGGCGATGAGGAGAAAGCCGTTCTGCGCCAAAGTCTCTGCCTTTCGAAATGACGCCCTGAAAAACAGGTATTTTAGCAGAAAGTTGCGGAAGCGATAGTTTTGGAAACCCGTTTCTGCCACCGGAATCGCGCGCTATTCTGGCGCCGCGATGAAGCTCCCGGCGAAAACACACCTCGCGAAAACCAAACGCGCGGGCTTTTCCGATCCCGCAGTCGATGCGGCGTTCGCAGCTTACCCGAGACCTCTCAAGGCCAAGCTGCTGTCGTTGCGCCGTCTGATCTTCGATACGGCGGCGGCAACCGAAGGCGTCGGTGCACTGCAGGAAACCCTGAAATGGGGCCAGCCAAGCTACCTCACCACGGAATCGAAGAGCGGCAGCACGATCCGGATCGACCGGGTGAGATCAGGCGCAAATCAGGTCGCGCTGTATTTTCATTGCCAGACCGATCTGGTGGCGACGTTCCGCGAGCTGTATCCGACAGAGCTGAGCTTTGCCGGCAACCGGGCCGTCATCCTCGATGCGAATGACGAGATTCCAGAGGCGGCGCTGCGCCATTGCGTCGGGCTGGCGCTGACCTATCACCTGCGCAGGCGCAAACACAAGCGCGCAAGTTAGTGCATGATGAATTAAGTTGAAGCGGCTCCCTTACCTCGCCCCGTTTGCGGGGAGAGGTCGAAGCCGAAGCCAACGGGTCGGCGCAAAGCGCCGCCCGATGATAAACTCAGCGCGGGCTTCGGGTAAGGGGGATCTCCACGCACTCGGACTCGCGGAGAGTCCCCCTCACCCGGATCGCATCGCGATGCGGTCCGGCCTCTCCCCGCAAGCGGGGAGAGGCGCCCTTTGGCTCAAAGCCTTCCTGCCCTAGTTGATCACGATCCGCGTGTTGCCGCGGCCGTCGCGCTGGATCAGCCCGAACAGGGCTGCTGCATGCGACGGATGCAGCCGCACGCAACCATGCGAGGCGGGGCCGCCGAGCCGTGACAACTCATAGGTGCCGTGAATGGCAAAGCCGTGATAGAAGAAGATCGCGTGCGGCATCGGCGAATTGTAATATTTTCGCGAAAACCAGGTCCGCGCCATGGTCTGTGGCCGGAATACGCCGCTCGGCGTGCCGTAGCCGCTCCGGCCGGTCGAAACCGGCCAGCTGTATCGATTATAGCCGTCGATGCTCACATCCATGCGCTGGGAATATTTGTCGATATGGACCACGACGCCGGCGCGCGCCGGCGCCATCGCCAATGCCGACATCGCCGCGCCGGCCAATATCAGCCCCGCAAGCCGTTTCATGATCGCGCCCCTGCACTTCAATTGTTGTTGAAGGCATGATGGAGTTTTGAGATGCGGGTTGTAAAGATTGCGGCGGTGCGCAGGCGCGGGCAGTTGCGGTTAAGCTTAATCGGCAGGCACTGGTGAAGACGGCGTCGGAGATCAAGCGATTGCGATGGCACGCCTCATACCCGGTTGCTGATTTCGTGGACCACTTGCGTTATAGAGTGAGCCAATGACCTGCCGCCTGATTCTCGCCCTCCTGCTATTACCTCTCGTCACCGCCCCGTATGCGCTGGCGCAGGACAAGGGCAGCGTCGATCCGCAGCCGCTGCCGCCGCTGGCTAACCCCAACGATCCCAGGATCGGCGCCAAGGAGCTGTTCGGCCGCAAGGTGCTGCCGGCGGCGATGCCGACGCAGGTGGTCGGCTTCTATGCCAAGGGCTGCATCGCCGGCGCCGAGGCGCTGCCGATCAACGGCGACACCTGGCAGGTGATGCGGCTGTCGCGCAACCGCTACTGGGCGCATCCCGATCTGGTCAAGCTGCTGGAGCGGCTGTCGGTGAAAGCCCACAAGGACGCGGGCTGGCCCGGGATACTGGTCGGCGACATGTCGCAGCCGCGCGGTGGCCCGATGATCACAGGCCATGCCAGCCATCAGGTCGGGCTCGATGCCGACATCTGGCTGACCCCGATGCCGAACCGGCGATTGTCGCGCGAAGAGCGCGAGGAAATGTCCGCGGTGATGACAGTGCGCGCCGACCGGCTTGATATCGATCCCAAGGTCTGGACGCCGACGCATCTGCCCGTGATCCGCGCCGCGGCGCAGGAGCCGAGCGTGGAGCGCATCTTCGTCAACGCCGCGATCAAGAAAGCGCTATGCCGCGAGGCCAAGGGCGACCGCGGCTGGCTCTCCAAGGTGCGGCCGATGTACGGCCACGACTATCACTTCCACATCCGCATCAAATGCCCGCCGGGGAGCGGCGAATGCGAATCGCAGCCGGCGCCGGCAGATAGCGAAGGTTGCAGCGCCGGCGATCTGGCCTATTGGTTCAAGGATTCGGTGCTGCATCCGAAGCCGCCGAAAGTGCCGCCGAAGCCGAAACCGCCGATGACCCTGGCGCAATTGCCGGCGGCATGCCGGCAGGTTCTGGCGGCGCCGGACGCGAAGCAGTAGTGCGTGAAGCGGATTTCATTGCCGCCGGAAACCCGCTAAGGTCAGGCATTGACGCGCCGTAAGCGCGCACCGTCAACGCTCAAGGATTCATCATGCGCATCAGTGCACGCAACCAGATCAAAGGCACCGTCGTCGAAGTCAAGAAGAGTGCAACCACCTCACATGTCCGCGTCGATATCGGCGGCGGCAATATCATGACTTCTGCAATCACCAACGAGGCCGTCGATGAACTCGGCATCAAGACCGGTGGCAAGGTCACCGTGGTGGTGAAGGCATCCGATGTCATGATCGCGGTCGATTGATCGTGCGCAAGCTTCTGCTTATCGCGCTGATATTGCTTGGAAGCGTGCCCGCACGGGCGGCGGAGGAGCCGAGCGGCTGCGACAAATTCAAATGGCCGATCGAGCGCGAACGCGCGGCGCTGATGCTTGACCGGCTGAAGGCCACATCTGGCGCCGACATCATCCAGCTTGTGCCCGCGACCATATCACTTGCGCTAAGCAACATTGCCGAGATCCGGCTACCCTCGCCGCCGGAACGTACGCCGAAGGAAGGCACGTTCGCCGGCTTCGCGAGCTTCAAAGTCTCAAGCGCCGGGCTTTACACCGTCAGCGTTTCTAAAGCGGGCTGGATCGACGTGGTGCAGGACGGACATTTTCTTAAACCGAAGGCCGTCAGCAGCGCGACCGATTGCGCCGGCATCCGCAAGACCATGAAGTACGAGATTTCGGCCAGCCCCTTTGTGCTGCAGATCAGCGGAACCAGGGAGGATTCCGTCTCGGTGGCGATCCTGCCATCCGAATAGGCGCGATCTGAGACGAACGGTCACTTTACCCGCAACGTCAGCCTGTTATGTTCGCGCCCAGCGAACTCTTGGGCCCGCCGTAAGCGCGCCCGGGATGGCCGGAACGGCGCTTCCGCCTGTCGCTGTCATCGACAACCAACGCGTGAATTTGGCGCGCGTATAGCGCATGCGAACACGCACGGAGCGCCATCATGCATCGTTTTGCCGGATTTTTCGTTGCCCTCACGATCCTGTTCGGGTCGGCCCATTCGCCCGCGCTGGCGCAGGACAAGACGCTCACGGTGTTCGCCGCGGCCTCGATGAAAAACGCGCTCGACGACATCAACGCGGCCTATACCGCGAAAACCGGCGTCAAGATCGTCGCCAGCTATGCCGCAAGCTCGGCGCTGGCCAAGCAGATCGAACAGGGCGCGCCGGCGGATGTCTTCATCTCCGCCGACACCGACTGGATGGATTACGCTACGGGTAAAAAGAACATCAATGAGCCGACGCGGGTCAATTTGCTCGGCAACTCCATCGTGCTGATCGCGCCGAAGGATTCCAAAATCGACAATGTCGAAATCGGACAAGGTTTTGATCTCGCCAAACTCGCGGGCGACGGCAAGATCGCGACCGGGGACGTCAAGGCGGTGCCGGTCGGAAAATACGCCAAGGCAGCGCTCGAAAAGCTCGGCGCGTGGAACGCGGCGGAGCCGAAGTTCGCGATGGCCGAGAGCGTGCGCACAGCACTGACGCTGGTGTCGCGCGGCGAAGCGGCACTGGGGATCGTCTATTCGACCGACGCCAAGGTCGAACCGGGTGTCAAGATCGTCGGCATCTTCCCGGCGGATTCGCATCCGCCGATTATCTATCCGGTCGCGGCGACCACGACCGCGAAGCCTGAGACTGCCGACTATCTCGCCTTCCTGCGTTCCTCGGCATCCAAGACCATCCTCGAAAAATACGGTTTCAAGTTCCTGGTCAGCCCGACGACCTGAGCGTGTTCGACATCTCGCCGACGGAATGGACCGCGATCCTGCTGTCAGTGCGGGTCGCCGTCGTCGCCACGCTGATATCGACGCCGATCGGAATCGGTGTGGCATGGCTGCTGGCGCGGCGCGAGTTCTGGGGCAAACCGATTCTCGACGCACTGATCTATCTGCCGCTGGTGCTGCCGCCGGTGGTGACTGGCTATCTGCTGCTGCTGACGTTCGGGCGGCGCGGCCTGGTCGGCGCATGGCTCGCCGACCATCTCGGCATTGTGTTCGCGTTCCGCTGGACCGGGGCGGCGCTGGCCTGCGGCGTGATGTCGTTTCCGCTGCTGGTGCGGCCGATCCGATTGTCGATCGAGGCCATCGACAGGCGGCTGGAGCAGGCCGCGGGTACGCTTGGCGCGGCACCGTGGCGGGTCTTTACCACGGTCACGCTGCCGCTGGCGCTGCCGGGCGTGCTGGCCGGCATGGTGCTGGGCTTTGCCAAGGCGATCGGCGAATTCGGCGCCACCATCACCTTCGTCTCCAACATTCCCGGCGAGACCCAGACCATTTCCGCGGCGATCTATTCGCTGATCCAGACCCCGGACGGCGACACCGCGGCGCTGCGGCTGGTGGTCGTTTCCATCGTCATTGCCATGGGCGCGCTGATCGCATCAGAATTTTTCGCCCGCCGCGCCACCCAGCGCCTGCATGGAAACTGACCATGCTGCGCGTTGAGGTGTTCAAGCAGCTCGGCGAATTCTCTATTCAAGCCGCGTTCGCCAGCGAAGGCCGCGTCACCGGCCTGTTCGGCGCCTCCGGCGCCGGCAAGACCTCTCTCATCAACATGATCGCCGGGTTGCTGAAGCCCGATCGCGGGACCATTATCATCGATGACGAAACGCTGGACGACACCGCGGCGCGCGTGCACGTTCCACCCTATCGCCGCCGCATCGGCTATGTGTTCCAGGATGCGCGGCTGTTTCCGCATCTCGATGTGAGCCAGAATCTGGACTACGGCCGGCGCATGAACGGCCTTAAGCGCGATTCCGCAAGCGAAGCGCGTATCATCGATCTGCTCGACATCGGCGGCCTCAAGGATCGCCGTCCCGGCCAGTTGTCCGGCGGCGAACGTCAGCGCGTCGCGCTCGGCCGCGCGCTGCTGTCAAAACCGAGATTGCTGTTGCTCGATGAGCCGCTGGGCTCTCTGGACGAAGGCCGCAAGGTCGAGATCCTGCCCTATCTGGTACGGCTTCGCGACGAAGCCGGGATTCCGATGGTCTATGTCAGCCACGACGCGGCCGAATTGCGCCAGCTGGCGACACAGATCGTGATGCTCCGGCACGGACGGGTGACCGCGCTCGGTGGGGTAAAGGTATTGTCTCGATAAGTCACGTGTCCCGGACGCGGTGCGGCATTCTTACGCCCGCTCCGCAGAGCCGGGACCGTAACGAACACTGCCGTCGTACGTCCCGGTTCTGCGAAGCAGCGCAAGAGCATCGCGCCCGGGACACTGCTCAAATCCCCGCCACCGACGCCCACATCCGCGACAGCTTGCGCCTGAACTTCGCGGCGCGCGTCTCCGGTGCAGCCTCCTCCTCGTCCTCCGGCAACCGCAGTCCGACAACGTTCACTCTTCCGCCGCCGATGCTGCGGGCGACCAGCACGATGGAATCCAGCGGCAGGGTTGCGCCTTCCTTCGGCGCATGGTCGAGATGGACGTCGAAATAATCCGCCAGCGTCAGCGCCGATTGCTCGGCTTCCACGGTCACGCCGTAAATCTCGGCAAGCTCGCCAAGCGTGTGTTCGCCCAACACCGTGAAGTCGCCGAGCAGATGCGGATCGGGCGCGGTGCTCGGCGCCATGTCGACAAAGAAGCGGTCCAGCGCCTCGGCCTTTTCCGGCGGCGCCAAAAGATAAATGTAATCGCCGGCCGCGACCGGCTCGGCTTCGGCCGGTGAAAGAATCTTCTCATCGCGGATCACCAGCGTCGGCTTCGACCATGACGGAATCAGGCCACGGCGCAGATACAGGCTTTTCGGGCGCACCGCGTAGCCGACCAGTTGCTGCTCGAGCTGGCCGGGCAGGTCGAGCTCGACGCGGCGCGGACCGCGATCCGCGCGCGGCAGTGCGACGTGAAGCCGCCGCGCCGCCGCCGCCAGCGTCCAGCCCTGCAGCAGCAGCGAGATGATGACGACGACGAAGGCGACGTCGAAATAGAGATAGGCTTTCGACAGCCCGACCAGCATCGGAATCGAGGCGAGAAAGATCGCGACCGCGCCGCGCAGGCCGGTCCAGGCGATGAAAGTCTTCTCGCGCCAGTTGAACTTGAACGGCGCCAGACAGAGAAACACCGCCAGCGGCCGAGCCACCAGCATCAGCACCAGCGCCACCACTACGGCGGGAATGACACTGCTCAGCAGCCGCTGCGGCGATACCAACAGGCCGAGCAGCACGAACATCACGATCTGCGCCAGCCAGGTCGCGGCGTCGAGAAAGGTCACCACCGAATTATGCGCGCGGGTCGGCCGGTTGCCGATGATGATGCCGGCGAGATAGACCGCGAGAAATCCCGATCCGTGCGCGATCTGCGCGCCGCCGAAAATCACCAATGCAGCGGTGGCGACGAACGGCGCGTGCAGCCCCTGCGGCAACGCGACGCGGTTCAGCGCAAGCACCACCAGCCGGCCGCCGATCACGCCGATGATGGCGCCGAGCACGGCCTCGCGGGCGAACTCCAGCATCACATGCGCGACCGAGCTTTCGCCGCTCGAAATCAGCTCCACCAGCATCAAGGTGAGAAACACCGCGAACGGGTCGTTGGTGCCGGATTCGGCCTCCAGCGTCGCGCCGACGCGCGGACGCAGACGCAGGCCCTGCGCATGCACCAGCAGGAACACCGCCGCGGCATCGGTCGACGCCACCACCGCACCGACCAGCAGCGCTTCGGTCCAGTTCAGATCGAGCGCGTATTTGGCGACCGGGGCGGTGATCAGCGCCGTCAGCAGCACGCCGACGGTCGCCAGCACCATCGACGGCGCCAGCACCGCGCGGATGCTTTGAAACCGCGTCTTCAAGCCCCCGTCGAACAGGATCAGCGCCAGCGCCACCGATCCGACCAGGTAGGTGGTTCGCACGTCGTCGAACCGGATCTGGCCGGGGCCCGAATCTCCGGCCAGCATGCCGATGAACAGAAACACCAGCAGCAGCGGCGCGCCGAAGCGCAGCGCCAGCAGGCTCGACAGGATGCCGGCCATCACCAGAACCGCGCCAAGAAGAATGGCGATGCTGACCGAATCGAGAGAAGCCATGAACCTCAGCAATTGCCGCAAAACCTTGCGATTGCATCCTTATCGTCGCCACACTTCGACGCCAACCCATTTCTGCCGCCAGCGGCAATGTGCCCGAATTACTGGTGCAAACTGCAACCCTCATGTGGTGCGACAATGGCGCTATTCCTGCGTCTATGGGAATCTGCGGCTAATTCGAATCACGTTGATGGCGCGGCGTCGCTGCGCCTGACCTAGAGATTTTGACGATGACGGAATTGGACGATCTGTTCGAACTGATGCATTCCGGGGCCCGCTCGGTCGGCGCGGAAGTCACCTCGCCGTGGTTCTATCTGCAACTCGGGCTGATCCTGGCCGGCGCCGGGATCGCGTTCGCCACCGGGGCCGCGGTTCGCTCCCGCGTCGATCTGACATCGCTTGCCATGGGCTGGCCGGCGCCATTGCGGCTGTTCGTGCGGGTACTGGTCCGCAGCGCGCCGACCGCGACATTCGCGGTGCTGATGATCGTGGCGCGCGGGATCATGCTGGCATCGACATGGCCGAGCCGCAGCTACCTGCTGGAGATTTCCGCCAAGCTGGCGCTGGCGTGGCTGATCATCCGCCTCGTCACCAGCCTGATCCGCAACGAATTCGTGGTCCGCGTGGTGTCGCTGGCGGCGTGGCTGGTCGCGGCGCTGAGCATCCTCGGCGAGCTTGAGCCGGCAGTCGATGCGCTGGATTCGGTGGCGATCGTGCTCGGCGGATTGCGGCTGACGCCGCTGCTGCTGCTCAAGCTCGGCGTGCTGCTCGCATTCGCGCTGTGGCTGACCAACATCGCCAGCAATTTCCTCGAAACCCGCATCACCCAGTCCCGGGACCTGACGCCATCGATCCAGGTACTGCTGGTCAAGATGATGCGGCTGGCGCTGATCATCCTCGCGATCACCATCGTGATGAGCGCGGTCGGCATCAACCTGTCGGCGCTGGCGATCTTCTCCGGCGCGGTCGGCGTCGGCATCGGTTTTGGCTTGCAGAAGATCGTCGCCAATTTCATTTCCGGCGTCATCCTGCTGGCGGACAAATCGGTAAAGCCCGGCGATCTCGTCACCATCGGCGACAGTTCAGGCCGCATCAGCGCGATGAACACCCGCTATATCTCGGTCGCCGCCGGCGACGGCCGCGAATTCCTGATTCCGAACGAGGACCTGATCACCCAGAAGGTGGTGAACTGGACCTACACCGATAAAAACACGCTGGTGAAGGTCAATTTCAGCACCAATTACGACGCCGATCCGCGGCTGGTCTGCAAGCTGGCGGTGGAAGCGGCGGCGGCATCCCCGCGCGCCACCGAGGGCAAGACCCCGAACTGCATCCTCACCGACTTCGCCGAGGCCGGGATGAAGTTCACACTGACATTCTGGATCTCCGATCCCGACGGCATGGACCGGGTGAAGAGCGACGTGATGCTGACGCTGTGGGACGCCTTCAAGCACGACGACATCCGCGTACCCTATCCGGTCCGTGAAATCCGCATCCGCGGCGGCGCGCTGCCGGTGGAGACCACGGTGGAAGTGGAGGGGTGACACCTCGTGCCCCGGACGCAGCGCAGTGCGCCGTTCTTCACGGCGTGGTGCGCTGCTGAGCCGGGGCCCCGGTTTGCACAAGGAAAGAGACCGGGGTCCCGGCTCTGCGGAGCGGCATGAAGAATGCCGCTCCGCGTCCGGGACACTGTTCAGCCGCTTGCACTGCCCGCTCCGATCATTAAATTAGGCCTTCAAATCACTCCCCTGCCCGCCGAGCCATGACCCGCCGATGAGCTATATCGAAGCCTCCGAGACCTCGCAGCGCAAGACCGGGCAAATCAAGCTGCATGGGCCGGCCGGCTTTGCCGGCATGCGCAAGGCGGGCGCGCTGGTGTCGCAATGCCTCGACGAACTGACCGATATCGTCAAGCCGGGGGTGCTGACTTCCAGAATCGACGATTTCGTCCGCGAGTTCGCGTTCAGCCGTGGCGCCTATCCCGCCACGCTGATGTATCGCGGCTACCGCTATTCGACCTGCACCTCGATCAATCACGTGGTCTGCCACGGCATGCCCGGCGACCGCGTGCTGAAGGACGGCGACATCGTCAACATCGACGTCACCTTCATCGTCGAGGGCTGGTACGGCGATTCCAGCCGGATGTATGCGCTGGGCGGAATCGCGCGGAAAGCCGAGCGGCTGATCGAGGTGACCTATGAGGCGATGATGCGCGGCATCGCCGCGGTGAAACCGGGCGCCGCCACCGGCGATATCGGGCATGCCATCCAGAGTTTTGTCGAGCCGCAAGGCATGAGCGTGGTGCGCGATTTCTGCGGCCACGGCCTCGGCCGCATGTTCCACGACGAGCCTAATATCATCCACATCGGCCGCCCCGGCGAAGGCGTCACGTTAAAACCCGGCATGTTCTTCACCATCGAGCCGATGATCAATCTCGGCAAGCCGCATGTGAAAATCCTGTCCGACGGCTGGACCGCGGTGACGCGCGACCGCTCGCTGTCGGCGCAGTTCGAGCATTCGGTCGGGGTCACGCAAAGCGGCGTGGAGATCTTCACGCTGTCGCAGCGCCGGCACGAGAAGCCGCTGTCTACGGCATAAACTCCGGGCCGGCGCGTATTTTCACAACCGGGCGGCGGTTGCAAATGCCGCTACGCGCGGCATGTTACTGCGATGCCCGCAGAAAGCCGCGAACAACCTGAACCGGCCGGATTTGCCGACGACACGCCGCATTATCACGGCCACCGCGAGCGGCTGCGCGCGCGTTTTCGCGGCGCCGGCGCCGATGCGCTGAGCGATTATGAACTGCTGGAAATGGTGCTGTTCCGCGCCATTCAGCGGCGCGACGTGAAGCCGCTGGCGAAATCGCTGATCGGCAAGTTCGGCTCGTTCGCCGAAGTTGTTCACGCCCCTGAGCCGCGCTTGCACGAAGTCGCCGGACTCGGCGAAGCCGCGATCACCGAAATCAAGCTGATCGCGGCCGCCGCCAGCCGGGTCGCCAAGGGGCAATTGAAGGCGCGCACCATGCTGTCGTCATGGAGCAGCGTGATCGCCTATTGCCGGACCGCGATGGCATTCGCCGCCAGGGAACAGTTCCGCGTGCTGTTTCTCGACAAGCGTAACCAGTTGATATCGGACGAATTGCAGCAGGTCGGCACCGTCGACCACACGCCGGTCTATCCGCGCGAGGTGATCAAACGCGCGCTGGAATTATCCGCCACCGCGATCGTGCTGGTGCACAACCATCCCTCCGGCGATCCGACGCCGTCGCAGGCGGATGTGCAGATGACAAAAGCGATCATCGACATCGCAGGCCCCCTCGGCATCGAGGTGCACGACCACATCATCGTCGGCAAGAACGGGCATGCGAGCATGCGGGGGATGAAGCTGATTTGAGCGGGGCGTGTTCCGGACGCGGTGCGGCATTCTTCATGCCGCTGCGCTGCGTCCGGGGCACGAGAGCTACTGCCTCAGCAATATCAGCGGATCGACGCTGTCGGGGACGCGGCGCCATTGCGCGTTGTCGTCGGCTTCGAACTGCCAGGTTTCGCCGCGGGCATTCATCAGCAGCATTTGACCACGGTCGAGCCGCCATTGCGTCGGCGCGAATGCGGTGACGACGGAATCGCATTTCGGCTTGAGAAACACCTGGAAATTGTCCGCCGTCGCTTCGGTGTTGGTCAAGGTCAGGCCACAGACCGCCTGGCCATTGCCCCGCACCATCGACCAGTCGCCGATCATCTGGTCCATCGACTTTGCCAGTGAACGGGCGGCAGCGAGATTCTGCAGAATGTACACGCCCTCGCCGGTGCGCAGGCCTTCGAAGATTCCGCTCTCGACCTCGGTGAAGTCGATCACCGGCTGGCCTGCGGCATCCTGCAGCCGCACGATGTCGCCCAGCCCCTTGATGCTCCAGGCGGTGATGTCCTTGGTGAACGGCAGCGCCGCGGCGCAGCCGGGCTCGAGTTCAAGCTTCAGGCCCTGCTGCGATGTTTCGGCCTTCAACGTGACGACGCAGGTTTTGCTGCGCTCGGTAGTGGAAAGCTCCCACTGCCCGATCATCTCTTTCTTCAGCGTCGCGGCGGCGTCCTGCGCCCGCGCCGGCGGGCCGGCGGCTATCAAAGCCGCCAGCGCCGCAAGCGCAATGCCGGACAGACGGCGCATTATCACCGATCCTTCGCCGGCGTTTCCGCGACCGGCGTCAGCGGCGGCTTGCCGGCGAACCATGCTTTCAAATTATCGACCACCAGTTGATCCATGGCATTGCGCGTCACCACCGACGCGGATCCGATATGCGGCAGCAGCACCACGTTCTGCATCGCCTTGAGTTCATCCGGCACCGCCGGCTCGTTGGTGAAGACGTCGAGCCCGGCGGCCAGGATGGTCCCGGATTTCAGCGCGGCGATCAAGGCCTGCTCATCGACCACCGAGCCGCGCGCGACATTGATGATGACGCCGCGCGGCCCCAGCGCTTTCATCACGTCGGCGTTGATCATCTTCGCGGTGGAAGCGCCGCCGGGCACGATCAGCACCAGCGTATCGACCGCCTTCGCCATCTCGATCAGATCCGGATAATGCTTGTACGGGACATCCGGCGCCGGATTGCGCGAATGATAGACCACCGGCACCCGGCAGGCTTCCAGCCTTCGCCCGATCGCCTGGCCGATCCGCCCCATGCCGACGATGCCCACCTTGCGGTCGCGCAGCGAGCCGACGCTCAGCGGAAACTGCTGCGTGGTCCACAGCCCGGAGCGCAGATAGCGGTCGGCCTTGACGAATTCGCGCAAGGTGGCGATCAGCAGACCCAGCGCGATGTCGGCGACTTCCTCGGTGAGGACATCGGGCGTGTTGGTTACCATGATGTTGTGTTCAGCCGCATGGGCGGCATCGATGTGATCGTAGCCCACCCCGAAACTGGAAACGATTTCGAGCTTGGGAAACTGCGCCAGTGTGGCCTTGTCGCCCCGCACGGTGTTGTAGGTGACGGCCATGCCGCGGACCCTGGCGGCAATTTCCGGGCTCAGGCGGTCGAGATCGCCCTTGGTTTCGAACTTGTGCAGCACGAACTGGTCGGAAAAGCCGTTATCGACAATGGGCTTGTGCGGCCCGTACACCAGCAGATCGATCTTCTCCGAAGAAATCGCGGCAGCCATCAGTTTTCCTTTCCAAGCGCACTTTCGTGCCAGCGCCGCAATAGTAGATGCGAGGTCAGCGCCAGCAGCATATAAATGACAATCCCGGCGGCGGAGAGCAACAGCAACGCGGCGAACATTCGCGGAATGTTGAGCCGATAGCTGGATTCCGCAATTCTATAGGCCAGTCCGGAACCGGCGCCGGCCGAGCCCGCCGCGATTTCGGCCACCACCGCCCCGATCAGCGACAGGCCTCCGGCGATGCGCAATCCGCCGAGGATATAGGGCAACGCGGCCGGCAGTTTCAGATAGCGCAGGGTTTGCGCCCGCGAGGCGCCATAGAGCTGGAACAGGCCGGCGAGATTGCGGTCCACCGAATTCAGTCCGAGCGTGGTGTTTGAGAGCACCGGAAAGAACGCCACGATCCAGGCGCAGACGATGACGGCGGTCTGCTGCGGCAGATAGATCAGCAGCAGCGGCGCGATCGCGATCACCGGCGTCACCTGCAGGACGATCGCATAAGGCAGCAGCGAATATTCCAGCCATTTCGACTGGTTGAACAGTAACGCCAGTCCAATCCCGCCCACGGCCGCGGCGATGAAACCTTGCAGCGTGGTCGTCAACGTCGTCAGCAGCGACTGAAACAGGATGCTCCAGTCCGCGATCAGTGTTGAGAATACCGCGCCGGGACCCGGCAGCACATAAGGCGGAATGCCGTTGATACGCACCACGAGATCCCATGCCAGGACGCCCAGCGCCAGCACGACGATCGGCAGCAGGACGCGCACGCGCCGCGCATTACCGTCAGCCGGCCGCGCCGGACCTGCGGACAATGGCGGTGGCTTCGGCGCGCTCATGACGCCAGCTTCTCGCCGCTGGCCCGCGCCAGCGCAACCGAGATCTCGCGGCAATGCGCGGCATATTCGACCGAGGTGCGGAAATCTTCCGAGCGCGGTTCGGAGGCGTCGATGCGGAATTCGGCGGCGAGCCGCCCGGGGCGCGGCGTCATCACGATCACCCGCTGCGACAGATAGACCGACTCGAACACCGAATGGGTGACGAAGATGACGGTCTTGCGCAAATCGCGCCACAGCGCCAGCAGGTCATTGTTGAGCCGGAAGCGGGTGATTTCGTCGAGCGCTGCGAACGGCTCGTCCATCAGCAGAATGTCGGGATCGGTGACCAGCGCGCGCGCCAGCGATACCCGCATCTTCATGCCGCCCGATAATTCGCGCGGATATGCGCCGGCGAATTCCGCCAACCCCATCCGCGCCAGCGCAGCACCGGCGCGCGCGTCGGCCTGTTCACGCGGCACGTGGGCGAGTTTAAGCGGCAGCCGCACGTTCTCGCGAATGCTGGTCCATGGCATCAGCGTCGGCTCCTGAAACACAAAGCCGATGGAATGCCGCGCGCTGTTCTTGAAGACCCGCACCGAACCGGAGGTTGGCTCGTTTAGTCCGGCAATCAGCCGCAACGCGGTCGACTTGCCGCAGCCGGAAGGCCCCAGCAGCGACACGAACTCGCCTTTGCCAACATCGAGATCGATCGGTCCCAGCGCCGCGACGCCGCTGTCGTAAACCTTGGTGACGCCGCGCAAGCTCACCGCGACGCCGGCGCTTGGGCTCGCATCGAGATCGGGCAGCGTTGCCGCGGGGCCCATCAGTTCTTCGGCCGCAAATTGAGGCCGACGCCCTTGTTGACGAAACGCAGCGTGTAGGCCTTGTGGAAATCGATGTCGCGCTTGACCACGCCGGCGCGCACCATCTTGTCGAAGAAGCTCGCCATCCGCTCGTCGGTCATGGCGCCGATGCCGTTGTTCAAGGCGTCGCCGGAATCGACGATGCCGCTTTCCTTCATCTTGGCCACCGAAAAGCTGAGCAGATCGTCGGTCATCTCCGGATTGAGTTTCTTGATCATGTCATTGGCGGGCTTGTTGTCGCCGTAGAGATAATTGTACCAGCCGATCGCGGAGGCATCGACAAAGCGCTGCACCAGATCCGGCTTTTTCTCGGTAAAGTCGCGCCGCGTTTCGATCAGGGTCGAATAGGTGTTGAAACCGTAATCGGCAAGCAGCACGACGGTCGGCTTGAACCCGGCCTGTTTCTCGACCGCGAACGGTTCCGACGTCACATAACCCTGCATCGCGCTTTTCTTGTCGGCGAGGAACGGCTGCGCGTTGAAGGTATAGGGTTTTATCTTTTCCTCGGCGAACCCGTATTCGGATTTCAGCCACTGGAAATAGCCCGCGACACCCTCCTTCGACACGAACAGCGTCAGCGGCTTCAGGTCCTCCAGTTTTGACACCTTGGATTCCGGATGCGCCAGAAACACCTGCGGGTCCTTCTGAAACATCGCCGCGATCGCCACCACCGGCACGTTGTTGGCGACCGCATCGAACGATTGCAGCGTGTTCGCGCTCATGAAGAAATCGAGCTTGCCGGCGATCAGCAGGGCGCGGTTGTTCACATTGGGGCCGCCGGGCACGATGGTGACATCCAAGCCGTAGGCCTTGTAGGTGCCGTCGGCCACGGCCTGGAAAAACCCGCCATGCTCGGCCTCGGCGACCCAGTTGGTGCCGAACGACACCTTGTCCAGCGTCTGGGCGGCGGCAGGCAACGCGGCCGCAAGCACAAAACCGGCCATTAACGCTCGCAGCAGGAAGCCTGCGCTCATGATTGGACTCCGTCGATCGTTCTGGCCCATGATAAGGCGACGCGGGCCTTGTACCCTGCAAACAGTTGCAAAGAAATGCTGCGCTTGATGACACCTCCCCGCGACTGGGCCGCGATCCAATGGGCGGAGTTCGCTCCGCAGGATACCGCGCGATGGATCGCGGTGCTGCCGCTGGCCGCGACCGAGCAGCACGGCCCGCATCTGCCGCTGCGCACCGACGTGCTGATCGGCGAGGCTTATCTGGCGCGGGTGCACGACCTGTTGCCCGAAAATATTCCCGCGACGTTTCTGCCGATCGAGGAAGTCGGCATCTCGACCGAGCATACCGACTATCTGGGCACGCTGACGCTGCCGGCCGAGGCCGCGCTGAAGCAATGGGCTGCGATTGGCGAAAACGTCGCGCGCGCGGGCGTCCGGAAGCTGGTGATGGTCACCAGCCATGGCGGCAACAGCGCGGCCATGACCATTGTCGCGCAGAATCTGCGCGCGCAGCATGGCCTTCTCGCGGTGACCACGGCGTGGTCGCGCTTCGGCGCGCCGGATGGTTTGTTCTCGGCGGAAGAATTGCGCCACGGCGTTCACGGCGGCGCGGTGGAGACATCGATCATGCTGGCGCGCTATCCGCAGCAGGTGCGCACCGACGCGATCGCAAATTTTTTGCCCACGAGCATCGCGATGGAAAAAGATTTTCGCTGGCTCTCGACGCATCGTCCCGCACCGCTGGCGTGGCAGGCGCAGGATCTGCATCCAAGCGGCGCGGCCGGCGACGCCACTTTAGCCTCCGCGGAGAAAGGCGAGCGCCTGCTCGATCACGGCGCGCGCGCATTCTGCGAATTGCTTGCCGACGTCGATAACTTCGACGTGACCAGGCTTGCGATCGGTCCCGGCGCCAGTGCTTAAGAAGTTGAAATCGCTGTTGAATTTTTCATTCTTATAATTCGCGATCGGCGATTCGAACCGGAATCAAACAGCCTCCGTCCAACTGGCACGCGGACCACAACGGGACGCACTCAACAGGATGGAGTTTCCGATGTCGATCAAGACCAGAATTGCAGCTTTCGCCCTCACCGCTCTCGTTGCCACCGGCACGATCGCTTCCTCGACGCAGCAGGCCGATGCCAAGCCGTTCGGCCTTGGCTGGGGCGTCGGAGCCGGCATCGTCGGCGCCGCCGTGGTCGGCAGCGCGATCGCCGCCAGCACCGACGGCTATCGCCGCTGCGGCTGGGTTCGCCAGTTCGACGCCTACGGCAACTATATGGGCCGCGTCCGCACCTGCAATTACTGATGATCGACATCGCCGACTGAAGTGGATTTGCGTCCGGCACGGGCGCCTCATCCACCCCGTGTCGCACCCGACCCGCCCGGTCGTCCCCCCGGGCGGGTCACCTTTTTGGTGACGTCGTCATTCGGGGCGCGACGAAGCCGGGCCTGCGCCAAGAGGCGCATCCCGGAATGACGGTAGTTGGACTGCCGTTACACGCCCGTCATCCGCCGATGCCATTGACGGTTTGTCGTATCCCTTCAATCTTTCTTGCAATTGCGAATGAGTTGCAATTATAGTCGCCAAAGAGACACCATCGGCCGGCTTTCGGGTAAACCCGACCGAATCGGTTGTTTCCTCTGATTTCCAAGGGTTAGCTGCATCGCGCAGGGGATGGCGCAGCGACCGAGGGTGGGGGCATCCAGCAATGAAGCGCGGCCGGCGATCGCGAGCAGAGCCATGAAGCGCGTCCTTGCGGGGCTGGCGCTTGGCATGCTGTCGCTGGACGGGCCGGCGTACGCTGCCGACATCCCGGTGAAGGCGCCGCGCATTCAGCCCGTCTATGACTGGACCGGGCTCTATTTCGGTGCCCATGCCGGTTTCGGCCGCGGCGATTCCAGCGCAACGCTGCGCGATCCCGCTGTGGCCACGACGACCAACACCTTCGGCGGCCCGATCGGCGGGCTGCAGGCCGGCTACAACGTTCAACTGCCGTCGCGAATCGTGCTCGGATTCGAGACCGATGTTTCATTCCCGAACTACATCGACGGCAATTCCGTCATCTCGACCCTGGCGACGGCGAAATCCTATGTGGTCGAGCAGATGGATTTTTCCGGCTCCGTGCGCGGCCGTCTCGGTTATGCCGCAGCATCCTGGCTGTTCTACGCCACCGGCGGCCTCGCCTTCACCGGCGAGCGTTTTCTCAACACGCCGGCGATCGGCAATGACGAAAAGAAACTGGGCATGCGGCTCGGCTGGGCCGCGGGCGGCGGCGTCGAAGTTGCGTTCGCGCCGCATTGGAGCCTGCGGCTGGAATATCTCTACAGCGAGTTTCAGAACGGCGGCGTGCAGTTCGCTTCAGGCACGGCCACCGCATCGACGCTGAATTTCCAGTCGCTGCGGGTTGGGCTCAATCGCAAGATCGACTGGCCGGGCAATGGCAGCCCGATACAGCTGGCATCCCTGGTCGATCCGGAATCCAACCGCTGGGAGATTCACGGCCAGACCACCTATCTGCCGCAGGGCTATCCCGGTTTTCGCGCGCTTTATACCGGGACCAACAGTCTGACGCCGGCGCCGCAGACGCAGGCGACCTGGAGCAACAGCCTGTTCCTGAATGTGCGGCTGTGGGAGGGCGGCGAAATCTATTACAACCCCGAACTGCTGCAAGGATTCGGACTGAACGACACCGTCGGCGCCGGCGGTTTTCCCAACGGCGAAGCGCAGAAATCCAACTTCCCCTACCCGCATTACAACACCTCGCGTCTGTTCCTGCGCCAGACCTTTGGGTTCGGCGGCGAACAGGAAGAACTCGCCAGCGCACCGGGGCAGCTGGGCGGCAAGGTCGACGTCTCGCGCCTGACGGTGCAGGCGGGAAAGTTCGCGGTGATCGATATTTTCGACGGCAACGCCTATGCCAAGGACACCCGCAAGGATTTCATGAACTGGTCGATGTGGGCGCCCGGCGCGTTCGACTATTCCGCCGACAAGGTCGGCCTCACCTATGGCGCCACCGCCGAGTTCAACCAGAAGCAATGGGCGCTGCGCGCCGGCTATTTCCTGATCGACGGGACATCGAACTCGAACAACTTCGATATGCGGGTGTTCCAGCGCGGCAATTACGTGCTCGAACTGGAAACGCGCTATTCGCTGTTCTCGCAGCCCGGTAAGCTGCGCACCATCGCCTGGCTGAACAGCGCCTATTCCGGCAGCTATCGCGAGACGCTGAACAACCCGGCGCTGATGCTGGATATCTCGCAAACCCGCGAGGGCCGCATCAAATACGGCTACGTCTTCAACGTCGAGCAGGCGCTCTCCGACGACGTCGGCCTGTTCGGCCGCTGGAGTTGGAACGACGGCAAGACCGAGATCATGGCCTTCACCGATATCGACGCCAGCCTCGCCACCGGCCTCTCGATCAAGGGCGCGCGCTGGGGCCGGCCCGACGACGTGATCGGGATCGGCGGCGCCATCAACGCACTGTCAAACGACCACCGCGACTTCATCGCGGCGGGGGGCTTGGGCGTGCTGATCGGCGACGGCGCGCTCAACTACCGCCGCGAGCGGGTGTTCGAGACCTATTACGCCTACGCCCTCAACAAGCAGATCACGCTGACCGCGGATTATCAGCTCATCACCAACCCGGCGTACAATGCCGACCGCGGACCGGTGTCGGTGTTTTCGGGGAGATTTCACGGCGAGTTTTGAACGATCGTGTCCCGGGCGCGATGCGGCATTCTTCATGCCGGGAACCCGGTTAAGCAAGCAAGCTGGACCCCGGCTCTGCAGCGCACCGCTTCGCAAGAGCTACGCGTTGCGCTGCGTCCGGGGAACAGTTCAGAGTTACCCTGCCGGCGAGAACGAATCCGCCCGCGCCATTGCCCAGGCTTCGCGGAAGCGCAGGTCGCTGGTGCCGTCGATCAGTTCGCCCGGCCGCAGCGACGGATACAGTTGCGCCAGCGACTTCACCTCGGTCGAGGAAACGCGCTGCGAGAAATGGATCGGCCTGATGTCCTGCGGATGATCGAGGCCGGCGGCTGCGATCAGTTCGGCCAGCGCGTGCAACGTGGCGTGGTGATAATTGTAGACGCGGTCGGTCTTGAGCGGGACGGACAGCGCGCGGTTGCGGGTCGGATCCTGGGTGGTCACGCCGGTCGGGCAGCGGTCGGTATGACAGCTCAGCGACTGGATGCAGCCCAGCGCGAACATGAAGCCGCGCGCCGAATTGCACCAGTCCGCGCCCAGCGCCATGGCGCGCGAGATGTCGAAGGCGGTGGCGATCTTTCCCGAGGCGCCGATCTTGATGCGGTCGCGCGCGTTGATCCCGATCAGCGCATTGTGCACGAAATTGACGCCCTCGCGCATCGGCATGCCGAGATGGTCCATGAATTCCAGCGGCGCCGCACCGGTGCCGCCTTCGTTGCCGTCGACGACGATGAAATCCGGATAGATTCCGGTCTGCAGCATCGCCTTGCAGATCGCCAGAAATTCCCATTTATGGCCGACGCAGAGCTTGAAGCCGGCCGGCTTGCCGCCGGACAGCCGCCGCATCTCGCCGATGAAGGCCATCATTTCCAGCGGCGTCGAAAACGCCTTGTGATAGGGCGGCGAGATGCAGTCCTCGCCCATCGCCACACCGCGGATGTTTGAAATCTCTTCCGACACCTTGGCTGCCGGCAACACGCCGCCATGTCCCGGCTTGGCGCCCTGGCTGACCTTGAGCTCGACCATCTTGATCTGGTCGTCGGCCGCGACGCGCGCGAACTCCTCCGGATTGAAGGTACCGTCGGCGCGGTTGCGGCAGCCGAAATAGCCGGAGCCGACTTCCCAGATGATGTCGCCGCCGTTTTCGCGGTGATAGGGGCTGACGCCGCCCTCGCCGGTATCGTGCGCAAAACCGCCCTTCTTGGCGCCGGCATTCAAGGCGCGCACCGCGTTCGGACTCAACGCCCCAAAACTCATCGCCGAGATATTGAACACCGATGCCGAATAGGGTTTGGCGCAATCCGGACCGCCGATGGTGATGCGGAATTTTTCTTCTGCGTGCGGCCGCGGCGCCATCGAATGATGCATCCATTCGTAGCCCTCAAGGTAGATGTTCTCCTGGGTGCCGAACGGCCGCTTGTCGAGCACCATTTTTGCCCGCTGGTAGATCAGCGAGCGGGTGTCGCGGCTGAACGGCATGCCGTCCTTCTCGCTCTCGAAGAAATACTGCCGCATTTCGGGGCGAATTTCCTCGAGCAGGAAGCGGATATGCGCCGAGATCGGATAGTTTCTCAAGACCGCGTGATTCTGCTGCAGCAGATCGCGGAAGCCGAGTGCCGCCAGTCCGCCGAAGATCAGGATCGGGATGACGACGATATCGATGACCTTGTGGTCCACGATCCCGATGCCGATCAGCAGCACGGTCACGACGCAGCAGATCGTGAGGATGATGAAGCGCGGCGAGAACGGAAGCATCAGCGTTTCCATGGCATCCCTCAGCAATCAATCGCCGTGTTATTTTTTCAGTTTATACCATTGTTCTAATCGTACGCCGGGATCACGACAACTGTTACGCGCGACTTCTTTCGCAGTGCAGCGAAATCGTCAATGACTGTGCGGGCGCATCTCGTCCGGAATCCCGCTTTGCTCGATTCCGCCCCGCGCCAGCCAGGCATCGGTGCTCCGGATCGCGCGTGCGATATGATCCCCGGTTCGCGAGAAGTCATAAGGCGATCCAACCAGCGGACACAGCGGCGGCACCACGAAATGCTCGATGTCGGGATCGAGATTTTCCAGTTCGTCCACCAACTGCCGTGCGATCAGCAGCGTCAATGCGTGCAACGCGGTGGCGACGGCGCCCTTTGGCGGCTCGTGCGGCGCGCAGGCATATCCGGTAGGCAGGATGATCAGGCGCTTTGCGCCTTTCGCAACGGCCACACGGATCGGCGTATTGCTCGAAATCGCGCCATCGGCCAAATAGAGATCCTTGTACCGGATCGGCGCAAATGCGCCGGGGATGGCAGTGCTGGCAGTGACCGCCTGCGCGACCGGCCCCTCGGAAAGCACGACGCTATCGCCCGTAACGATATCGGTGGTGACAATGTGAAGGGGAAGCCTGGCTTCCTCGAGATTACGGTATGGAATGTGATCGTCGACCAGCTTCTGAATACCATCGTGCGGGATCAGGAAATCCCGCCGCCACAGAAAGCTGAGCAGCGCTCGCGTCGTCAGCGGAAAGACATCCTGCCGCCGCAGCCCGCGCCAGATGGTTTCAAGCTGCAGGACGCCTTTGAGCGTCGGATTTCCCGCATAATAGGCGCCGTTGATGGCGCCGACGCTGGAACCGACCACCATATCGGCTGAAATCCCGTGTGCCGCGAGCGAGTGCATCATGCCGACCTGGATGGCGCCAAAACTGCCGCCGCCCGCCAGCACGAAGGCGGTTTTGGCAGGAATGGTGTGGTCGATGATGGACAAGGAGATGATGGCCCGTGGCGAGATCAGGCCGCGTTTATAGCAGCCGGCCAAGGGGCAGCGGGATCAATAATGATTGTAGGGGAGAGTGTCCGTTCCCCGGACGCAGCGCAGCGTGCAGCACTTGCGGAACGGTGCGCTGCAGAGCCGGGGCCCGGGTTGCTTGTTTAAGCGGGGTCCCGGTTCTGCGAAGCGGCATGAAGATGCCGCATCGCGCCCGGGCACGTGGGCTAGCGCTCCACGAACGCCTTCTCGATCACGAAATGACCGGGCTCGCTGTGGCTGCCTTCGAGAAAGCCGCGCGCTTCGAGCATGCCGCGCAGTTCTTCCAGCATGCCCGGGCTGCCGCACATCATGATGCGGTCGGTCTCGATATCGAGCGGCGGCAGGCCGATGTCGTCGAACAATTGCTCCGAGGTGATGAGGTCGGTGATGCGGCCGCGATTGCGGAACGGCTCGCGCGTCACGGTCGGATAATACACCAGCTTCTCGTCAAGCAGCGGCCCGAACAATTCATCGTCGCGCAGTTTCGCGACCAGCTGTTCGCCATAGGCCAGTTCGGACACCTGGCGGCAGCCATGAACCAGAACGATGGTTTCGAATCGCTCGTACACGTCCGGATCCTTGATCAGACTCGCGAAGGGCGCCAGACCCGTGCCGGTCGACAGCAGCATCAGCCGCTCGCCGGGAATCAGATTATCGGCGATCAGCGTGCCGGTGGCCTTGCGGCCGACCAGAATGGTGTCGCCTTCCCGGATCTTCTGCAGCCGCGAGGTCAGCGGGCCGTCCGCGACCTTGATCGAGAAAAATTCCAGTTCTTCCTCGTGGTTGGCGCTCGCCATGCTGTAGGCACGCAGCAAGGGGCGGCCATCGACCTCGAGGCCGATCATCGCGAACTGGCCGTTCTGAAAACGAAAGCCGGAATTGCGGGTGGCGGTGAAGCTGAAAAGCGTATCGGTCCAGTGCCGGACGGAAAGAACTTTCTCTCTATGGAACGCGCTCATGTGTTTTGGTTTTTCCAACTCAAGTTTTGTGAAACAAATCGCCCGTCGCGATGTCTGAAGCAGCGAAAACCCTTGGTACGATTGACGTTTCGCGGCCTTTCCATGCACGCCAACGCCATACGTAGTCAAGACGCTTTCCCGCGCAATTGCGCGTTGAGCATGGCAGCCGGTTTAATTCGGATGATGATTTATCGAAACGAAAAAGCGGGCGAAATTAACTTGCGGAAAGCAGTCGTGTTACGGCGATTCATTGCTGAAACACACACCACCGTCATCCTGAGAGTCTGGCCGGAAAGAATGAAATTGGGTCTCGCCATTTGGTTCGTCATGCCCGGCCTTGTGCCGGGCATCCACGTCTGGACGGCGCTGACGCAGAAAGACGTGGATGCCGGGACGAAGCCCGGCCATGACGGAAGCCGCGCCCTTGTGCAGCGTCTCGAAGGATGCGCCGCGAGCGCTTGTGGCTCATCCTTCGAGGCTCGCCGTGAAGAACGGCGAACACCTCCCGCGACAACGGCATAGCCGTTGCGCGAGGATGACGTCGGAGTGTGGAAGACGGCGGCGTGTGCGACGATCACCGCGCAGCGGACGGAACCCCGTCATCGAGCACGCCATCGTCGAGCTCGAAATCGCCGTCATCGGCCGGCCGCGGTGCCGCGGCCATCGAGGGATCGACGATGACGGCCCAGTGCAGCGGCACCTTGGCATGGCCACGCAGCAATCCCTGATGCGCGAAGCGGCCCTCGGTGCTGCATGCATAAAGCGCCGCCACCATCACCTCGGCGCTGCTGCCGCCGCGCGCATAGGGCAGAAAGACCTGCTCGATGGTCACCGGGCGGCCGTCGCGGTCGGCTACCGGAATGATCGAATAGACTGGCAGCTTAGTGACCACGCAGGCATCCCAGATCGGTTTCGCGGCAGCCGCCATACCCGGATCGAGACAGTCGCTTAAGGGCCGGGATGGCATGCTGACATTATGCACCTGCTCGACGCGCGGGCCGGCATGGCGGCAGATATAGACCAGCTTGCCGTCCTCGCGCGTGATGTCGCTGACTGACAGATCGGCGGAATCGCCGGCACGCTCGTTGGGCACGAAAGCCGCGAACTCCGGCAATTCGCGCGCTCCGCGCGCACGATTCCAGTCCCGCACCAGGCTGACATGCCGGATCGACCTGACAATGCTGACATGAGCTCTTTGGAATTGCATCGAGCCGATCGATCCTGGGCGCCGCGAAAGAGGAAGAGGAAGAGGAAGGGAATAAAGAGGAAGAGAATAAAGGCTGGCCGGCAGGGAGGTTAAAAACCCGCCCCTGATTCGCTGGTTTGATGGAAAAGCTAACACGAAATAAAACGCAGCGTCACGCCGGGCGCCTTCCGCAAAATATTTTCGGTGGATGGGAATATTCATGCCGATTGTATGCAATCGACTGTCTGGTCGCACGGCCGGCCGCGAACTGCGCCTCGTCCACGTCCGGATACCAGCCTCGCAGCCACACGCCGGCATCGCTGTCGGGCGCGAAGAAGGCGATGCGCAGGTAATTGAGCCGCTTCATTGCCGGAAGCCTGAACGACTTTCACCCGCGCCCAATCTGGATCGGCCCGCGCGTATCCGCTACGCTGTCGGTTGTGGTTTCGATAGCATCGATTTTTCAATTAAACGCTACGGCGCGACGTGAGCATGCGAAGCCTGCGGGAGTTCCGATCGGGAAAGCCGGGCCACACCCCGGACCAGTCGATCTATGCGGAATACGCCTGCGCGGAATTCGGGCTGAGCTTTGATGACATCGATGGCGGAACCGGGCTGGTTTTCAGCGTCGCCTCCACTTCGAAAAGCATCGTTTTCGGCGCCGGACGATGCTCGTGGTATCCGCAAAACAACGCCACCGCGGCCACGCTTGCGACCGACAAATACTTCGCCAATATTATCCTGGAGCGCGCCGGCATTCCGACCCTCGGGGGCCAATATTTCTTTCTGCACGACCGGCACCGCGCGCATCGCCCGCCGGGGCACGAACGCAGCGAAGCGCTGGATTATTTCAAGGCGCTCGGCGCTTGCGCGTTTGCCAAGCCTTTGCTCGGATCGCGCGGCGATTTTGCGCAAGCCATCCATAGCGAAGCGGCGTTGCTCGGATATCTCGACGACGTCGCATGCACTTACGATTCGGTTTTGATTCAGCCGATCGCCTCGGGCATCGAAGTCCGGATTTTTCTGCTCGACGACGAGGTGGTCTATTCCGCAAGAAAGCGGCCGCCTTTGCTTGCGGGCGATGGCGCCAGCACCATCCGCGAGCTGCTCGCAGCGCATAACGCGGCGCTACAATCACGCGGGCTCTCATCGGCGATCGCCGGCAGCGACGAATCCCTCGATGAGGTGCTGCCCAAGGGCGAGCGACGGGAAATTCCGGGGCGCATGAATCTGAGCGCCGGCGGCGCCATGGTGCTGGAAGCCGCGGGTGCAAGACAAGCCGTCCTCGCGTTGGCGCGGCGCGCAGCCAGGGCGCTGGGCCTGCGCGTCGCCGCGGTGGATCTGTTCACCGAGATCGATGGAAATGCTGGCGCGGCAAAAGTTATCGAGGTGAACTCGAACCCATCGATCCGGTTGCTGGAGGAGTCCGACCGAAGCGACCTGATCCTGAAAATCTGGCATCACACCTTTGCCGCGACCGGACTGCTTTAGGTGTTCGACCTGCCGAAAACCGGCGACGGGATTTGCCTGGCGCGGCTGGCCGAACTGCTCGACGCCCTGTCGGTCGATCGCGCGCGGCTGCAACGCAGCAGCGTCGCCATCACCGGATCGAATGGCAAGGGCAGCACCGCGGCGTTCTGTGCTCATATCGGCCGCGCCCATGGGCTGCGGACCGGACTGTTCACCTCGCCACATCTGTTTCGCTTCAACGAGCGGTTTCAGGTCGACGGCAACCCGATCGATGACGGCGCGCTGGCGCGGCTGGTGACGCAAATTACGGCGGCGATTGCGGAGGTGACACGGCGGCGCCATGAAACCTTCGGCGCGTTCGAAGCGATGTTCGCGCTGGCCTGCCTGCATTTCCAGCAAACGGGGTGCGATTTCGCGGTGTTCGAGGCCGGCATCGGCGGCCGCTACGATCCGGTGCGGCTGATCGGTGCGCGGTTCACCTGCGTGACGTCGGTCGATCTCGAGCACACGGAATTGCTCGGCGATTCACTGCAGTTGATCGTGTCCGACAAGAGCGACGCCTGCGCGGCTGGCGGCACCATCATCTACGGCGAGAACTGCCGCGGCCTGCGCGGGCACCTCGCCGAATATAACCGCACTCGCGGCGTGACGAATTTGTTCGTCCGCGACGATATCGGGATCGGCAACGAGGCCGCCTCGGCGACAGGACAGCGATTCGATTTCCGGTTTGGAGATCACGATTTCCGGTCGCTCGAGATGTCCCTGCTCGGCGGATTTCAATTCAACAATGCAGCCATCGCGACCGCGTTGTTCCTGGTCTGGCTGCAACAGGTGCGGCCCGGGGAAGATGCCGCTGGGATTGAAGCTGCCGTGCGAACCGGCCTCTCCGGCACGCGCTGGCCCGGCCGGCTTGAGGTCATCGCGGAGCAACCGCTGACGGTTATCGATGCCGGTCATACGCCGGACGGCATCAGGCAATCGCTCGTAAGCCTGAAGACCATCCACGGCGCGGAGGGATGGATTCTCGTCATCGGCATTTCACGCGACAAGAAGGCCGATGAGATCGCCGCTCTGCTGGCGCCGTCGTTCGATATCATCGTCTGCACCCGCGCCTGGCACAAAGGCGTGGACGCCGAACAGATCGCCGCGGCGGCGCGAGAAGCAAATCCGGTGGCCGCAATTCACGTGGCGGCCACGATCGAGCAAGCGGAGCAAACCAGCCGGACGCTGGCTCAATCGCTTGGCCGAAAGATTTTCGTCGCCGGCGGATTGTTCCTCGCCATCGAATACGCCACCACCGCGAAAGGCGGGCGGGCGCAGGAGCTGGAGTTTTTTTAATTGTCATTCCGGGGGCGCGCCTCTTGGCGCAGACCCGGAATGACGGAGCCTAATTGCTCCCGCCCGGCGAATCGTCGAGCACTTTGAACGCTTCCTCGAGTTGCGGCGAGATCGCGACGTTGAGTTTTTCGCCGGTCGGCAGCCGCGCGACGAACCATTTGTTATAGAGCGGAATCAGGTCGCGGTTCGAGCCGAGCTTGCGGAACGCGCGCTCAACTACCGCGGTCAATTGCGGTTCGCCCTTGCGGAACATGATGCCGTAGGGATCGTAGGACAGATAGTCGCCGACCACCTTGAACTTGTCCTGCGCCTTGTGACGCGCAATCAGGCCGTAGAGCAGGATGTCGTCGGTCGCGAACGCGTCGGCCTTGCCGTCCACCAGCATCTGATAGGACTGCTCGTGGTCGGGCGAGGCTATGATGTTGAGCCCCAGCGAAAACTTCTTGTCGACGGCATGCATGGCCTGCTCGTTGGTGGTGCCTTTGGTGACCACCACGGTCTTGCCCTGCAAATCCTTCGGCGCCGCGATGGTGGACGCCTTCGGCACCATCAGCTTGGTGCCGGCCACGAACATCAGCGGCGAGAACGCCACCTGCCTGGCCCGCTCGGCATTGGCTGTGGTCGAGCCGCATTCGAGATCGATCTTGTTCTGCATCACCGCCGGAATGCGGTCATCCGAGGTGACCTTGACGTACTCGATCTTGAGATTGGGATCATCCACCTCGATGCCGATCTCGTCGACGATCGCCTCGCAAAGCTCGAGGCTATAGCCGATCGGCCGATTGGACGGGTCCATGAACGAGAACGGCGGCGAGCTTTCGCGATAGCCGAGCCGCACCACATGGTTCTGCTTGATGGCGGCGAGCGTCGGGCTGAGCCCCTCGCCGCCGGTCTGGGCAACTGCCGCCGTCGTGAGCAGAAATCCCGCGAGCAGCAGGCTTGCCGCCTGCATGCATCTCTTGAGAGGGTGGCGCATGGCTCACCTCCTATGCGGGAACGCTTGCGGGAACCAGTTCCTCATCGGGTCCCACGGCATCCATGGGCGCGAGTTCGCCTTCCCACTTCGCCACCACCGCGGTGGCGAGCGAGTTGCCGATCACATTGGTGGCGCTGCGGCCCATGTCGAGGAAGGTGTCGATGCCCATGATCATCAACAAGCCGGCTTCCGGAATGCCGAACTGGCTCAGCGTCGATGCGATCACCACCAGCGAGGCACGCGGCACGCCGGCCACGCCCTTAGAGGTGATCATCAAGGTCGCCAGCATCGCAAGCTGGGTGCCGAGCGACATTTCGATGTGGTAGGTCTGCGCGATGAAGATGCTCGCGAAGGTGCAATACATCATGGTGCCGTCGAGATTGAAGGAATAACCGAGCGGCAGCACGAAGGCCGATATCCGCGACGACGCGCCGAAGCGGTTGAGTCCCTCCAGCGTCTTCGGATACGCGGCTTCCGAACTCGCGGTCGAGAACGCGATCATCAAGGGCTCGCGGATCAGCCGCAGCAGATGGATGTATCTGGGCCCGATGACGATGAAGCCGACCACGACCAGGATCGCCCACAGGATCAGCAGCGACAGATAGAAGCCGCCCATGAACTGGATCAGCTTCCACAGCACGCCGAGGCCGTTCTTCGCCACCGTAGCCATGATCGCGGCCCACACCGCGAGCGGCGCGAACAGCATGACGTAGCTCGTGACCTTCAGCATGATATGGCCGAGATCGTCGATCAGCGCCATGATCGGCTTGGCGCGTTCCGGCATGGCGCCGAGCGCGACCGCGAAGAACACCGCGAACACCACGATCTGCAGGATCTCGTTCTGCGCCATGGCATCCGCGATCGACGTCGGAATCAAATGGGTGAGGAATTTCTCGATCGAGAATGCCGACACCGGCAGGCCGGTCGACTGACCGGCGGCGGGCAGCGTGCCGGGGAAGTTGGCGCCGGGCTGCAGGAGGTTGACCATCACGAGGCCAAGCAGCAGCGAAACGAACGATGCGCTGACGAACCAGCCCATGGTCTTTGCGAAAATGCGACCGAGCCGCGCGCCGCTGCCCATATGGGCGATGCCGCCGACCAGGGTCGCGAACACCAGCGGCGCGATGATCATCTTGATCAGGCGCAGGAACAGCATGGCGATCAGGTTTACGTCCGCCGCGATTTCCACCCGCTGATCGGGAAGGTAGTTGAAAACCAGCGTTCCCATCACAATGCCGAGCGCCATTGCGATCAGAATATATTGCGTAAACCTGTTGGACATTTTCGACCCCCGTGTTCCCGACGATGCGGAGTTTGGCACATTTTGACGCAGGCGCAACAAGCTTCATAAAATCGTCAAGCGCATTCGTGTTTCGCTGGCATGCCAGCCACACCCGATCGTCATCCTGAGGAGCCGCGCTCTTGCGCGGCGTCTCGAAGGATGGCCGCGAGTACCTGGCCCATCCTTCGAGACGCGGCCAAGAGGCCGCTCCTCGGGATGAGGGTAGCGAAGATTGCCGGCGTGGGAAGTCAGGCAATGTTCCCGTTGTGCGGTGAACGCCCACGGACTAGCGTCGCATCAACAATACGGGAGGCAAATGCCATGACCGACACTGTCAATCGCCAGATTTTGCTGGTCGAGAAGCCGACCGGAAAACTCGCGCCAGAAAATTTCAGGATGTCGAAGGGCGGCATTCCCGAACCGAAGGACGGCGAGGCGCTGTTGCGCGTGCGTTACATTTCGCTCGACGCCGCCAACCGCGCCTGGATGCATGGCGCCACCTACCGCGCCGCGGTCGAGGCCAACACGGTAATGGCCGGCGGCGGCATTGCCGAAGTGATGTCGTCGAAGGCGCCCGGTCTCGCACCCGGCGATATCGTATTCGGCGATACCGGCTGGCAGGATTACGCCGCGGTGCCGGCGAAGTACCTGAGCAAGATGCCGAAGATAGAGCCGATGACGCATCTGCTCAGCGTTTACGGCATCGCCGGCCTCACCGCCTATTTCGGATTGCTCGATGTCGGCAAGCCGAAGGCCGGCGAGACCGTGGTGGTGTCGGCGGCGGCAGGCTCGGTCGGGTCGATCGTCGGCCAGATCGCCAGGATCAAGGGTTGCACCGTCGTCGGCATCGCCGGGGGCAAGGACAAGTGCCACTGGCTGACATCCGAACTCGGCTTCGATGCCGCGGTCGATTACAAGGACGGCGCGACCTTCAAGGCGCTGAAGGCGGCGGCGCCCAAAGGCATCGACGTCTATTTCGACAATGTCGGCGGCGGTATCCTCGAAGCCTGCATCGCGCAGATGAACAATCGCGGCCGCATCGCCTGCTGCGGCGCGATCTCGCAATATGACGGCGTGCCGTCGGCGACCGGCCCGCGCGGCGTGCCTGGTCTGATCGTGGTGAAACGCCTGATCATGCAGGGCTTCATCGTGATGGACTTCATGGCTCAGCGCGACGAAGCGCTGTCCGACTTGCAATCATGGGTTGCCTCCGGCAAATTGAAGGTTCAGGAAGATGTCATCGACGGGCTGGAGAACACGCCGCAGGCGCTGATCGGACTGCTGGCCGGCGAGAACCGCGGCAAGCGCATGGTCAAGCTGTAACAGTCCGTTTCATTCGCTCGTGACGCGAACGATGTTCGGCGGAATTGCTGTTTGGCTCGCTCCGGGGGTTGGTGAAGATGCGCTCGATATATTCTCGCCTGCACGCGCGGTTCGGCCGGAGGATTCCAGGTATCGAGCGCCGCGGCCGCGTTCAAAGCAAGATAGCCGGGCTGCAACAACGCTATGCGACGATGGATGCGCCGCACGCGTTTCGCGCCGTGGCCGCGGCATCGCAGCGGCCTCATGTCATTATCGTCGGCGCCGGCTTCGCCGGCCTGATGGCGGCGTATGCGCTGCGCGGCCGCTGCAACGTCACCGTCTTCGAAGCCCGGGACCGCCTCGGGGGACGGGTGTGGAGCCGGCCGATGAGCAGCGGAATTATCGAAGCAGGCGGCGAACTCATCGGTTACGATCATCCGCTCTGGCTGGAGCTCGCGACGAAATTCGACCTTGGCTTCTCGGTGTTGTCCACCGACACGAGTTTCGAATCGCTCCACCTCGAGATGCCGCTTTATCTCGACGGAACCAGGCTCACCGAGCCGCAGATGAAAGTCGTCTATGACGAGATGGAGGCTGCCTTCGACAGCATGAGCAAGCAGGCGACGGCCGTTCACGATCCATACCAGCCCTGGCTCGCGAAACATGCGGTTGAGCTGGACAACATGCCGTTGTCGAAATGGATTGCCGGTCTCGATTGCACTCACCTCACCAGGCTTGCGATGGAGCAGCAGTTTTCAAATGACGGCGGCACGCCGACCGACAAACAAAGTTATCTCGGAAACCTGGCCGTCGTCGCCGGCGGGGCGATTTGCGGCGCGCGAAACGATTTTTTCAACAACACCGAGACACTGCGCTGCTCCGAAGGCAACCAGACGCTGGCAACGCGCCTTGCGGACGCGATAGGCATCGACAATATCCATCTGTCCACCCCGGTCAGCGCCATTCATGTCGGCGAAGGCAAGGTATCGGTCGAACCGAAAGCGGGCCCCGCCGTTATCGCGGACTATGCCATCCTGGCGATTCCTCCAAATCTGTGGCCAGGAAACCCCACGGCGAAGATCGCCATCGACCCGGTACTGCCCCGCGCCTACCATATAACGATGGGAACGGCGGTGAAGTATCTCAGCCCGCTGAAGCGGCGCTTCTGGATCAGCGACGGCCTTTCCCCGAGTTCAACGTCAAATCAGTTCGGCGTCACCTGGGAAGGCACCGACAACCAGATTGCGGCAGCTGGAACCGATGTCGAGCTCAGCCTGTTCAGCGGCGGCGCCGCGGCGCACGCTGCGCTGGCGGCATTCAAGAGCGGCGGGCAAGCCGCGGTGCGGGCATTTTACGAGCCGCTCATCGGTAAAGTTTACAGCGGCTATGCCGCGAACTGCTCACAACCGCCAAGCTTCATCCCCTGGCCCGACGACGAATGGACGGCCGGCGGCTATTCCTGCCCCGCGCCGGGTGAAGTCTGCACCGCCGGGCCACTGTTGAACGAGGGCTTCCACAAGCGCCTGTTCTTTGCGGGCGAACACACCTGCCCGGCCTATTACGGCTACATGGAAGGGGCCTTGCAATCGGGAAGGACAGCCGCCTCGACCATCCTCAACCTGGTCTGAACGCGGGTAATCCGCCAAACCGGGCCGCCACGAATTGGAACCGGAAGCCCCTGAATTCCGTTCCTCTCTCATGAAAGTCATATTCCTGGATATCGACGGCGTTTTGAACTGCGCCACGACACCGAACCCGCGCAAGTTTCCCTACGTCGTCGACAAGAAGCTGCTGGCGCGTCTGCGAACGCTTCTCGACAGCACCGGCGCAAAAGTCGTGCTCTCCTCGTCCTGGAGGTGCGACCCCATTGGCCTGTACGCGGCAAGACATTGGGGCGTGCCGTTCTTCGATGTTTGCCCTGACAAGCCCAGGAGCCCGCGCGCCAGGGAGATGCTGGCCTGGCTTTCCGATCATCCCCGGGTGACACGATATGCGGTCATCGACGACGAGGACGACGAACTGGACGACCTGCCGCTGTTCCAGCCGTCAGCGCAAACCGGCCTCACCATGGAGATCGTGCGGGGCGCGGCAAGCTATTTGAACGACGAGACCGACGAGACCATGCGCGCCAGCGCGGTGGTGCGGCTCGGTCAGAACATCCACTCGCTGTTCAAGCGGAACAAGAGCTAAGGCAACTCTGCCGTCATCCTGAGGTGCGCGCCATCTCGGCGCGCCTCGAAGGATGCGCCACGAGCGCAAGCGGCCGATCCTTCGAGACGCCGCGCAAGCGCGCGGCTCCTCAGGATGACGGACGCGATGGATGCGTCGCTGCGTAAAGCCCCTTGTCCCGCGCCTGGCGGATGGCCAGTGCCGTCAGCATGTCGAGCATGGGCGTCGATAATCCCGCGGCCCTGGCGAACGCCGCGGGCGCGCGCACCAGCGCATCGATTTCCATCGGCCGGCCGCGCTCAAAATCCTGCAGCAGCGAAGGCTTGTGATCGGCCGGCTTCCCGCCTCTGGTATCGCGCCTGGCGTCGGGATAGCAGCTGCGGCCGATGGCCTGCGCTTCTTCGAGCAGCCGCGGCACAACATCGCGCAACGCGGGGTCTTGAACGGCCGCCTTCACCGTTTGCCCGCTGAGCAGGCACAGCACCGAGATCGACATGTTGCCGATCAGCTTGGTCCAGATCGCTTCCCGAATCCGCGACTCCGGCGGCGACTGTATCGAGGCCTCAACGAGCGCGGCGCGCAGCCGCTCGATCCGCCCGCTGGCGCGGTCATCGCATTCGCCGACCAGCAGCATGTTCCGGTCGGTGGAGTTATTGGCGACGATTCCGGGCGCCACAATCTCGTTGGCCGAAAAGATCACGCCGCCGATGATCTGTTCTTTCGGGATCGCGGCACGCAGGAAGCCGCCGGGATCGAGAAATCCGAGGTCGGGCGGAGGCGGACGATCGGGCGGAAGCCCTATGTCGTACCACCACGGAATGCCGTTCTGCGCAAACACCACCGCGGTATCCTCGCGGAGCAGCGGCGGCAGGCCCGCGACCAGACTGCTCAGGCCGTTGGCCTTCAGCGTGCTGATGACAACATCCTGCGGACCAAGCGTGGCGGGATCGTCGGATGCTCTGACTTTTGCCGAAAACTCGGCGTCCCCGACACGCAGCGTCAGGCCATTCGCCTTCACCGCCTCAAGATGCGCCCCGCGCATCACGCACGACACATCATGCCCGGCAAGCGCAAGCCGCACCGCAAAATGGCTGCCGACCGCGCCCGCGCCGAAGATGCAGATTCGCATGGGGGTGGTGTTCCCTGAGGGAGGCAAACGACAATGCAACGTAGTTTCCACGAGCGCGCATTGGTGCGCAACTGGCTAAAATTTGCTGTCCGATGCATGATCGGCGCTCACCCGTCAGGAACCCCTACGTGTCCCCACCCACCATCACCGAACCCGCGCGCCAAGTCCCGCTGTACGGCGAATACGAAGTCGCCGTGCTCGGCGGCGGGCCGGCGGGTATCGCGGCAGCGGTCGCTGCCGCGCGGGCGGGCCGCCGCACGCTGCTGATCGAGCGTTACGGCTTTCTCGGTGGCATGGGTACGGCGGCGGGTGTGACCAATTTCTGCGGGCTGCATGCCAATGTCCATGGCGAGATGCACCGCGTGGTGCAGGGCGTCGCTACGGAACTGCTGGATCGTATCGACCGGCTTGGCGGGCTCAACGCGCCGCATCTTATCCTAAGCAAAATCCTGGCGCAGGCCTACGACACCGCGGCCTACAAGATCGCCGCCGACGATCTGCTCGCACATCACAAGGTGGATGTGTTGTTTCACGCGCTCGGCGCCGGCGTGGCGATGCATGACGAGAAGCGTATCAACGCGCTGATGGTCGAGACCAAGGCCGGGCGGCAGGCGGTGCGTGCGAAAATTTTCATCGACGCCTCCGGCGACGGCGATCTCGCGGCGTGGGCCGGCGCGCGCTTCGAGGTCGGCGACAATATGGGGAGCATGCTCTACCCCTCGATGATGTTCCGCCTCAACGGCATCGATCCGGAAAAAGCCGGCGACGCGTGGCGGACAATTCCGGCGCTGATGGAAAAAGCCGAAGCCGCCGGCACCCATCATTTTCCGCGCAAGGCCGCGATCGTGCGGCCGCAGCGCTCGCAGATCGAGTGGCGGGTGAATTTCACCCAGCTCGCGCGCGAGGACGGCACCGCGATCAACGGACTGGAACCGAATGACCTCACGCGCGGCGAGATCGAAGGGCGCAAACAGGCGGTCAATGCGTTCAATTTCCTGCGCACCGTGCCGGGGTTCGAAAAGTCCTACATCGTAGACCTGCCGCCGCAGCTCGGCATCCGCGAGACAAGGCGCGTGATCGGCGGCTACATGCTCAGCGGCGAGGACGTGCTCGGCTGCGCCGCGTTCGAGGATTCGATCGGTGTCAACGGCTGGCCGATGGAGCGGCATATCGCCGGCGACGTGATCTTCAAATTTCCGCCGATCCCGGAATCGCGCGGCTTCAATGAGCTGCCTTACCGCATGCTGACCCCGGAGGGTATCGACAATTTGCTGGTGGCCGGGCGTTGCGCCTCCATGACCCATGACGGCCAGTCCGCGGCAAGAGTGTCCGGTGCGTGCTTTGCGATGGGTGAAGCCGCGGGCACCGCCGCGGCGCTGGCGCTGTCCGGCAACACGATTCCGTGCGACATCGCGGTGGATAAACTGCAAACACGGTTGAAACAACAAGGGGCCTTCCTCGGGCAGGATCAAAAAGTCCCGGAAGGCCTCTAGATGATTCCGCTTCGTCATTCCGGGATGCGCCACTTGGGGGCGCAGGCCCGGAATCCATAAACGCCGATCGTGGTTATGGATTCCGGGCTCGCGCCAGGTGGCGCGCCCCGGAATGACGGGCGATTTTGTGACAAGAGTGCGTTACAACGCACCTGGGGAGAGGAAACAAATATTGATGACGATGATCGCTAAGGCCGTTCGCAACCTTGGAGCATTGACGCTGGTGAGCGCGGCGCTGATGGGTAACGCCAGCGCCCAAACCGCGCTGAAAGCAAAAGTCGGCGTGCTTCGTCTGTCATCCTCGGCGCCGGTGTTCATCGCGCAGGACAAGGGCTACTTCAGGGAAGCCGGCCTCGACATTGAACTGAAATTCTTCGACGCGGCGCAGCCGATCGCGGTCGCGGTCACCTCCGGCGATGTCGATTTCGGCGTCACCGCGTTCACTGCCGGGCTCTACAATCTCGCCGGCAAGGGCACGCTGAAGGTGATCGGCGGCATGAGCCGCGAGAAGGCGGGCTATCCGCTGATCGGCTATTTCGCCAGCAATAATGCCTGGGCCGCAGGCCTGAAGACGCCAAAGGATCTCGCCGGCAAGCGCATCGCGGTGACGCAGGTCGGATCGAGCTTTCACTATTCGCTGGGCCTGCTCGCCGACAAATACGGCTTCAAGCTCGGCGACGTCAAAGTGCTGCCGCTGCAGTCGCTGTCGAATGCCGCAGCAGCCCTGAAGGGCGAGACCGTGGATGCGGCGCTGCTGCCGGTCTCCACCGCGCGCAAGCTGATGGATGACGACGGCGCCAAACTGCTGGGCTGGGTCGGCGACGAGACGCCGTGGCAGCTCGGCGCTGTGTTCGCTTCACCGAAGACGCTGGCCGACAAGCCGCTGGTCACCAAATTTCTAAGCGTGCTCGCGCGCGCCGACCGCGAATATCATGACGTGATTCTGGCCGCTGTCGTGGACGGCAAGGCGCCGATCAACGACAGGACAAAACCGCTGCTGGAGATCATCGCCAAATACACCAATTTGCCGGTCGAGCAGGTGGTGGGCAACTGCGCCTATATCGATCCGGACGGCAAACTCGACGTCAGGAACGTCGGCAACCAGATCGCCTGGCTGCAGGAGCAGGGATTTGTCGACAAGGGGTTCGACGCCAACGCGATCATTGCCAGCGAATATGTGAAGCCGGACTAGTGCATCCATGGATCTGATCGCAGACCATATCAGTCACCGCTTCGACGCGCTCGAGGTGCTTGACGACGTATCGTTCACGGTGAGCTCCGGCGAAGTGGTCGCGATCGTCGGCCCGTCCGGCTGCGGCAAGAGCACGCTGTTGTCTATTCTCGGCGGCCTGCTGCAGCCAGGCTCCGGGCAAGCCGAACTGCGTGGCGCGCCGCCGCGCGACAGCCTCAACCCGCTGACATTCGTGTTTCAGGATTTTGCGCTATTGCCGTGGTGTACGGTCGAGGAGAACGTGGAATTCGTCCTGCTCCATACCGGACTGTCGGCGGCCGAGCGCGCGGCGATCGTCGCCGATGCTCTGCGCCGCACCAGCCTTACGGATTTTCGCGGCACCTGGCCGAAACAACTCTCCGGCGGCATGCGGCAGCGCGTCGGCATCGCGCGCGCGCTGGCAGTGCGGCCGGCGATTCTTCTAATGGACGAACCGCTGTCGGCGCTGGATTCGCAGACCCGCGAACTGCTGATGGAAGATTTCATCCGCCTGCTCGCCGACGGCACCATGGGTGCTGCCTATGTGACGCACAATCTGGAGGAAGCGGTTCGGCTCGCTGACCGCATTGTGGTGCTGTCGCGGCGGCCGGGACGGGTCCGCGAGGTCGTCGGCATCCCCCTTACCCGAACCGAGCGCGGGGACAGCAATGCCCGCGCAAAATTGCTCGCGCTGCAGAGCGAGCTGTGGTCGTTGATCCGCGAGGAAGCGATCGACGCCGAGCGCGAGGTGCAGCATGCTTGAGCGCTCCGAAAGCGCCCCGGGTTTGCCGCAACACGGTCGCAAGACCGCTAAGCGCCTGGTAACGTTCAGAGGTGCGGGCTTTACCCCGAAATCCGGCCGCATCGCCGGTTGGACCGCGCTCGCACTGGTCGTCGCATTTTGGCAACTCGCCGGCAGCGCCGGCTGGGTCAATGCGCTGTTCCTTCCGACGCCGCTGGCGATCGCGCGCGCGATCTATCAGCTCGCGATCTCCGGCGCGCTTTGGCTCCATGTGTCGGTTTCGATGATGCGAATCGTGGCGGGGTGGACTCTCGGAACGATATCCGGCGTCATCGTCGGTTTCGCCATCGGGCTTTCCAGCATCGCGCGCGGCGTCGGCATCACCTTCATCTCCGCGCTGTTTCCAATTCCGAAAATCGCCCTGCTGCCGCTGCTGATATTATGGCTCGGCATCGGCGAGGAGCCGAAGATCGCCACCATCGCGCTCGGAGTGTTCTTTTCCACCGCGATCTCGGTCTATAGCGGCGTCGACCAGGTGCCGCGCAATCTGATCCGCATGGCGCAAAGCTTCAACGTGCCGTTTGCGACCATCGTACGCCGCGTGATCTGGCCAGGCGCGCTACCCTCGATCCTCGCCGGCTTCCGCATCACCGCCTCGGTGGCACTGCTGCTGGTGGTGAGCGCCGAGATGATCGGCGCCGAATTCGGCATCGGCGCCTTCGTCCTGCAGGCCGGCAATCTGATGCAGACCGATCAACTGCTCGCGGGCGTGGTCATTCTCTCGCTGTTCGGGCTCGCGGTCGGACGCCTGATCAACCTGCTGGAAACGCGCCTGCTGCACTGGCGCTGAGCCGCGCGACTTGACCCGCCCGGCGCGCCCATCGATCATGCGATTGGCCAAGGGAGAACACCATGCCGCTTGTCGAGAACAAGACCAAACTCAAGCTGAAAAACAACGAACTGGCGCTCGGCTTCGGCGTGCATCATCTGCGCACCGGCGCGACCGCGATGCTTGCGGCGGCCACCGATCACGACTGGCTGTTCATCGACATGGAGCACGGCGCGCATTCGGTGAACGAGGCGACGCAGATCTGTCTCGCAGCACTTCCGACCGGCGTCACGCCGATTGTGCGCATCTGCGCCGGCGCGCTCGACGAGGGCACGCGTTGCCTCGACAACGGCGCGCTTGGCGTCATCGTGCCGCATGTCGACACAGTGGAGCAGGCAAAGGAAATCGCCCGCGCGTTCCGCTATCCGCCGCTCGGGACGCGTTCATGGGGCGGCCCGCCGGCGCCTTACGGTTTCCGCGCGCCCGGCAATGCCGAGGCGCAGGCCGCGCTCAACGAGGCGGTGCTGGTGGTCGCGATGATCGAAAGCCCGCAGGCGGTCGGCAACGCAGACGCCATCGCCGCTGTCGAAGGAATCGATTGCCTGCTGATCGGCACCTCCGACCTCACGGCCGAGATGGGCATCCCGGGGCAGATCGATCACCCGCGCGTCGTCGAGGCTTACGCGAAGGTCGCCGCGGCCTGCAGAGCCTGCGGCAAGGCGCTGGGAATGGGCGGCGTCTACGACAAGGAGAACGCGAGCCGCCACATCAAGGCAGGCGCCCGCATGGTGCTATCGGGCTCGGACCACACCTATCTGCTGGCGGGCGCGACCGCGCGCTCGGAGGCTCTGCGCGGGGCGGTGTGATTGAGTCCGCAAGGCGGGAAAATTCGTCATGCCCGGCCTCGTGCCGGGCATCCACGTCTTGCTTTGTTGCGACTCAAGACGTGGATGGCCGGGACAAGCCCGGCCATGACAGAGAGAGGTTAGGTGCGTCACGCGTTACCCCGGTCCTCGCGGAACAGATCCAGCTTCTGCTGCACCGGCCGATCCGAAAAACTGAACAGCACCGCGTCCTCATCGGCCTCGTGCGTCACCCACTGCCAGCTCGGCACCACGAACAGGTCGCGCGGGCCCCACTCGAAGGTCTGCTCGCCGATCCGCGAGCGGCCGCGGCCCTCGATCGGCGCGAACACGGTGGCGTCGGTGGAGCGATAGCGGGCGGTCTTGAATCCCTTCGGCAGCAACTGGATGAAGGTGCCGATGGTCGGCATCGCGAAATCGCCGGTGGCGGGATTGGAGAATTTCAGCTTGAGACCATGGCACGCGTCCCACTCGTCGCGCGTCTTGGCCTGCTCCAGCGCTTCTCGCGTGTAGCTGTAAGGATAGTTGAAAATCGGTGAGGTTTTGGAGGCGCGCTTGAGATCGACCGGCAGCAGGTTGTGGCCATAGCGCGCGAAACTGTCGCCCGCCGGACGCGTGATCTTTTGCTGATCCTCGTCCGATCCTTCCGCAAATGACGCATCGAAAAACTGCACCATCGGAATATCCAGCCCATCGAGCCAGAACATCGGCTCCGAGGTCTCGTTGGAGTGATCGTGCCAGGTCATCGACGGCGTGATCACGAAATCGCCCGGCTCCATCGCGGTGCGCTCGCCATCGACGGCGGTATGCGCGCCCTTGCCCTCGAGAATGAACCGCAATGCCGACTGGCTGTGCCGGTGCGCGGGCGCGATGTCGCCCGGCACCACCATTTGAACGCCGGCAAACAGCGAGGTCGTGATTTTCGACTGGCCGCGAAGCCCGGGATTTTCCAGCACCAGCACCCGCCGCTCGGCTTCCTTGGCGGTGATCAGCGAGCCCGCTTCCATCATGTAATCGCGAATGGCGTCGAAGCGCCACAGATGCGGCCGGCAAGCGCTCCTCGGCTCCGGCGTGATCAGATCGCCCATTACATTCCAAAGCGCCGAGAGATTTTCGCCGTCGATCTTGCGATAGAACGCCTCGCGCTCCGGCGTCTTCTGTACGGCTTCCATGTCAGCCTCCCGTCATTCTTGTTCCGATTTATTGACAGCATACTTACAAATTAGGTAGCGTCAATGCGGCGGCAGGCTTACCGTAAAAACAAAAGTCCGGGAGGTTCCGATGAAGCTGCACGGCTATTTCCGCAGCAGTGCGTCGTATCGGGTCAGGATTGCGCTGAACCTCAAGGGTTTGACCGCTGACCATCTGCCGCATCACCTTCGCAAAGGCGAACAGCGCGACCCCGTCTATCTCGCGATCAATCCGCAGGGGCTGGTGCCGACGCTGCAGGACGACGCCGGCGCGACCCTGACCCAATCGCTCGCCATCATCGAATGGCTCGATGAAACCCATCCCGAGCCGCCGCTGCTGCCACCGGACCCGCTGCGCCGCGCCAAAGTGCGCGCCTTTGCGATGGCGCTCGCCTGCGACACCCACCCGGTGCAGAATCTCAAAGTCCTGGCGCGCTTGCGGCAACTCGGCCTGCCTGAAGAGCAAGTCACCGACTGGGCGGCATGGGCCAACCGCGAAGGCCTTGCCGCCTGCGAAACGTTGATTGCGAACGAGTCCGGCCCGTTCTGCTTTGGCGCGGCGCCGACCATTGCCGATCTCTGCCTGATACCGCAGCTGGCGAATGCGCGGCGTTTTGGGGTCGCGCTGGAAGCTTTTCCGCGGCTGTTGAAAGCCGAAGCTGCCACCAGGACCATCAAGGCGTTCGCGGACGCCGCACCGGATCGGCAGCCCGATGCCGAATAAACCTGCGCCGATCTCAATGGATGCCGTCTACACCAAGCCGGGATATTTGTTTCGCCGAATGCAGCAGATCGCGGTCGCCATTTTTGCCGAAGAATGCCGCGCCTACGACCTGACGCCGGTGCAATACGCGGCGCTGGTGGCGATTCGGACCCATCCCGGCATCGACGCCACGCGGCTCTCCGCCGTGATCGCGTTCGACCGCTCGACGCTTGGCAGCGTGATCGAGCGGCTGGAAACCAAAGCCTATATCGAGCGCAGGCCGGCGCGCGAGGACAAGCGCGTCAAGCTGCTCACTCTGACCAAGGCCGGCGAGGCGCTGCTGCGCAACATCATGCCCGCCGTCGATCGCGCGCAGGCGCGGATGCTGCAGCCGCTGAAGCCGGCGGACCGCAAGACGTTGCTGGCGCTGCTGACGCAACTGGTCGATCTGAATAACGAGGCGTCGCGGGTGCCGCTGCGCGCCGAAGACGCGCTCGAACATTTCAGGAAATCGAGCTGATGACGGTGAGTGCAAAGCCGGTTCTGATCGCGGGCGGAGGTATCGGCGGCCTCGCGGTGGCGCTCGGCCTCGCGCAAAAAGGCATTCGCTCGGTCTTGCTCGAGAAAGCCGCCGCGCTCGGCGAGATCGGCGCCGGCATCCAGCTCGGGCCCAACGCGTTTCACGCCTTCGACTACCTCGGCGTCGGCGAGGCCGCGCGCGGCATGGCGGTTTACATCGATCAACTCCGGCTGATGGACGCGCTGACCGCGGAGGAAATCACCCACGTCGATCTGCGCGATGCGTTCCGCTCGCGTTTTGGCAATCCCTATGCCGTGGTTCATCGCGGCGACCTGCACGGCGTGTTCCTCAAGGCATGCCAGGATCACGACCTGATCGAGCTGCGCGTGAGCAGCGAGGTCATCGGCTACGATCAGGATGGCGCGCCGGTGGCCGCGCGGCTCGCCTCCGGCGACAGCGTTACCGGATCGCTGCTGATCGGCGCCGATGGCCTGTGGTCGAAACTCCGCAAGCAGGTGGTCGGCGACGGCGCGCCGCGCGTCTCCGGCCACACCACCTATCGCTCGGTGATACCGACTCAGGAAATGCCCGAAGACCTGCGCTGGAATGCCGCCACGCTGTGGGCCGGCCCGAAATGCCACATCGTTCACTATCCGCTCTCTGGCTGGAAGGTGTTCAACCTCGTCGTCACCTGTCACAACGACGCGCCAGAGCCGGTCGCCGGCCAACCGGTACCCGACGACGAAGTCATGCAGGGTTTCCGGCACGTGCATGCGCGCGCGCAAGACATCATCCGCCATGGCAGGAACTGGAAGCTGTGGGTGCTGTGCGACCGCGACCCGAATGAGCGCTGGATCGACGGCCGTGTCGTCCTGCTCGGCGATGCCGCGCATCCGATGCTGCAATACTTCGCGCAAGGCGCCTGCATGGCGCTGGAGGACGCAGTGTGCCTGTCGCACATGCTGGATGCTTATCCCGGCGATCACGCTGCAGCGCTGGAACGTTACCGCACGCAGCGTTTTGCGCGCACCGCGCGGGTGCAGCTGCTGTCCCGCGCCATCGGCGAGCACATCTACCATCCCGCTGGCGAGCACGCCCGCCTGCGCAACGCGATCATGGGTGCGAAGACCTCGGAGGATTATTGCAACGATCTCGCCTGGCTCTATGGCGGGACGGGACTGGCGGGCTAAAGCATCGAACCCGAGCCCCGGACGCAGCGCAGCGCGCCGTTCTTCACGGCGTGGTGCGCTGCGTCCGGGGCCGTAACGAACGCCGGCGCCTGGTACGGTCCCGGCTCTGCGGAGCGGCATGAAGAATGCCGCACCGCGTCGGGGACACGAGAGCAGTCGAGCCGTCCCGGAATGACGCTAAACCTTCAAAAGCGCTTGCCGATCGATCTTGCCGGTCCCGGTCTTCGGCAGCTCGTCGAGAAATCTTATCTCGCGCGGATATTTGTAAGGGAGGAGTTTTGCCTTGACGTAGTCCTGCAGCGTTTTGGTTGCCTCAGTTGCATCAAAGCCGCCACGATTCATCACCACCACCGCCTTCAGCGTCATGCGCCGGTCCGGCAATTCGACCGCGAACACCGCGCATTCCCGCACGTCGGGGTGCTCGGCGAGACAAAGCTCGACTTCGAGCGGAACCACCCATTGGCCGGAGATCTTGATCAGGTCGTCGGCGCGGCCGCGGAAGAAATGAAAGCCGTCGGAATCGCGCACGAAGCGGTCGCCGGTGTAGATCCATCCGCCCTCGCGGATGGTTTCCGCGGTCTTGTCCGGCCTGTTCCAGTACAGCGGCGTATTGGAATCGCCGCGCACCCACAGAATGCCTTCCTCGTTGTCGCCGACCTCGCGGCCGTCCTTGTCCTTCAGCGCAAGTTCGTAGCCGGGAACGCGCAGGCCGGCGGCGCCGAGCTTTTTCTGCTCAGGGCGGTTGGAAAGATAGATGTGCAGCACCTCGGTCGAGCCGAGCCCTTCGACGATCTCGACACCCGTGAGCGTCTTCCAGCCGTTGAACACGTCGGCCGACAACACCTCCGCCGCGGAGAGCGCCATCCGCAGCGAGGAAAAATCCGCCGCAGCCGCGCCTTCCGCCTTGGTGAGGGAGGTATAGAGCGTCGGCAATCCGAAGAACACCGTCGGGCGGAAGCGTTCGATCGCTTCAAAAATCGCGGCCGGTTTCGGCTGCCCCGGCAGCAGCAGCGTCGTGGCGCCAGTCGAAAACGGGAAGGTGATGGAATTGCCAAAACCATAGGCGAAGAAAATCTTTGGCACCGAGAAGCAGATGTCGTCCGGCTTGAGCTTCAGCACATGGCGCGCGAACGCGGCCTCGCAGTAGGCCATGTCGTGCTGCAGATGGACGATCCCCTTGGGCCGCCCGGTCGAGCCCGAGGAATACATCCAGAACGCCATCTCGTTGCGGTGAGTATCGGCTTCGGAGAGTTCGCCAGGGAAGCTCAGCAGCCACTGCTCCGCCAGCATCGCGGCCGGAACGGCGTGATCGCCAGCAACGCCGTTGACAACAATCAGCGTGCGCAATTGCGTATCCTTGCAGGCCAGGGCATCGAACCGCGCGCAGAACTCGGCGTCGGCGACCGCCACAGATGCGTTCGAATCCGACAGATAAAACTGCAGCAGATCGGGCGGCGTCAGCGTGTTGATCAGCAGCGGCACCAAGCCCGCGCGAACCGCGCCGAAGAACGCAGCCGGATAGGCCGGCGTGTCGTCACAAAACATCAGGATGCGATCGCCGCGCTGCAGTCCCAGCGATTGAAAACCATGCCCCCATCGCGACGCGTCGGTGCAAAGTTCGGCGTAGGTTCGCGTCCCAGTCGGCCCGATGATCGCAAGTCTGTCGCCGCGGCCGCTGGACAGATTGTCGAACAGAATGCGGCTGGCGTTGTAGGCTTGCGGAATCGCGAAACCGATCTCCAGCGCGCCGGGGCTGTCGCAGGGCACCTTGTCGGCGATCTCGTGGGTCTTGTCCGGCATCGTCATGCTTCGCGCCGCTCCGCACCCTGCGCGCGCTGCGATGCTTCGTACCGCGCCATAAACAGCGGCGACATCGCGCGCAGGCGCGCATCGTCGATCCGTCCCGAGCGAGTGATATAACTGTAGGCAAAGTCCATCAGGCCGAGCTTCATATGCTCGGCGAATACTTCATACCAGTCGGCGCTGGTGCGCGCCGCCGTGACCAGTTTCTTTACGATCGGCTTGCGCTCGGCCTCGTAGCGCGCCAGCGCGCCTGCGAGTTCGCGTTCGGCTTCCAGCGCCTTGACCAGCGCAATTACGTCTTCAATCGCCAGCCGCGTGCCGGACCCGATCGAGAAATGGGCCGAATGCAGCGCGTCGCCGACCAGCACCATATTTTTGAAAGACCAGCGCTCGTTCCATATCCACGGGAAATTGCGCCACACCGACTTGTTGGACACCAGCGGGTGGCCGCCGAGCGTGTCGGCGAACACTCGTTCGCAAATGGCCGCGGACTCCTGGATCGTCTTGTCGGCAAAGCCGTAGCGGTGCCACGTCGCGGGATCGCACTCGACCAGAAACGTACCCATGTCGGGCGAATACCGGTAGTGATGCGCGTTAAAAGTCCCGAGATCGGTCTCGACAAAGGTCTGCGACAGCGTCTCGAACCGTTTTGTCGTGCCATACCACGCAAATTTGTTGGCGGAGTACGACACCGAGGTGCCGAAATCGTCCTCAAAGCTGCGCCGCACCAGCGAGTTGAGGCCATCCGCCGCGACGATCAGGTCATAGCCCTGAAGCTCGTTCATCGACTGGATCAGCGTGTCGTAGCGCGGCGAGACACCGACCGCGCGGACGCGCCGCTGCAGAATGGTCAGCAGATCGAGCCGGCCGATCGACGAAAATTCGACACCGTCAATATCGACGCTCTCGCCGCGCAGATGTAGCGTGATGTTCTTCCAGCTCTGCATCCGCGGCGCGATGGCGTCGACCGTGTCGGGATCGTCGGCGCGCAGGAATTCGAGCGCCTGCTCGGAAAGCACCACGCCAAAACCCCACGTGGCGCCGGCGGCATTCTGCTCGAACAGATCGACCTGCGCGTCCGGATGACGCTTCTTCCAGAGATAGGCGAAATAGAGACCGCCGGGGCCTCCGCCGATCACGGCGATACGCACATCGTTCTCCAACGGCCGGAGCAAAGGCTGGAAGCCTGGCGATCCCGGGATGACTCGAACATCCGACCTGCGGTTTAGGAAACCGCCGCTCTATCCGGCTGAGCTACGGGACCGAAGACCTTCGACAAAGTTCGGGTCTCATAAAGCTGCATATCAGAGCAATCGCGGAATCGCCACCCCTGGAACTCGTTCGAAAATCGCCGGAAGGCAACAGTTCCGGGCTGACAGCAATACCATATTGGCGGTAAATTGCCGGCCGTGTGCTTTGAGAAAATGCCTGTGAACGAGTCACGCAAATCCGCGCTGCTGGTTGTCGCGATCCTCTGCAGCGTCGCGCTGATTCCGGCGCGCGCGCACGCGCAGTGGTGGGGCGCGCGGGCGCCGGCGGACTACGAGGAATGCGCCGAGAGTGCCGAGAAGGCGGCGTCGAAGGAGGCCAAGGCCTCGCAGCTCGCCGAATGCGGCGTGAAATTCGCAGCGCGGCGCAAGGCCGGCGGCGGCTACAGCTATTTCGACTTCATGCAGAACCGGCATTTCGACATTGCGGGTCCGAATCCGACGGCGGAAGAACTGAAGCAGATCGACGAACAATACACCGCTTATCTCGACCACCAGCGGCGAAGCATTATTGCCAGGGCGCTTCTGGAAAAGCAGCAGCAATTGAAACAGGCAGCTATTGATAAGGAAAAGCGGACACCAACCGCGGAAGCGTCGAGCAAGCTCCGCGTTGCCGCCGTCAGTCTGCCCCGCCCGCGTCCGAAAGCCGCAAAGTGCGCCGGTGATTCACTCTCCTGCAGCTGGACCGCGTTTTCGGAGAAAATAAAGGACTTCAAGAAATCCCTGTTTGGCTCGTCCTCCAAAACCAATCGCAGCTGACAGTTAACCAGGCGTCGCGATTAGTCCGTGATCACCATCGCCCAGAACATTCGATAGGGCGACTGCGCGTTGGCCACGGAAGCCACGCCGACCTTGCGCGCGCCGGGCATCAGAAGATTTGCGCGATGGCCGCTTGAGTCTTCCCATTGCTTGAGCGTCTCGGCAAAACTCAGGAATCCGGCCGCGATATTTTCGGCGGCCCTGGATTTGCGCAAAGGCGCGACGCGCGACGAGAAGCTGCCGCCGGCCGAGTGACTGATGGTCCCGCTGGAAGCCATCGCCTGCGCCTGCTGCAGCGCTACCGCATTGAGCCGGCTGTCCGGCCGCACCGGGGACAGGCCGTGAGCCTGCCGGTACGCGCTGATCTGGCTCGCATAGTCGCTTGCGAAAGCGGAGTGCGAAATGCCGAGAACAAGGCCCAGCGCCGCAAACCATGTTTTCGTGCGGCGGATTCGCGGCGCCACTGCCGTCAACGCGGCACGCTGTGATGCGGCCGCGGCTTTCGGCGGGGCGCGGGATCGATAGCCGGCCTCGGCGCTTCAACGGCCTGCGAAGCCGCGCGTTGCTCCTGCAGTCTCGCGTCATAGCCGGGCGAAGGCACGACGGTTGGCGGCGCCGCCATTGCCGGTACGGCCAGGGCATTGCCGATAAACGCGGCGCCCAGTGCGACGGCTCCGTAAAATGGTTTCATGTCGAATCCTCCCTGGGCGACGCACTGCGTGTAAATTTCTTTACCGCGAATTTACCGAGATTCGCTCACGATCATTGCCATTTCAAGGCAAAGCGCGGAATCCGAGGGATCCGTTTAAGTCTTGTTTAGCGGGCTTCTGATACCTACCGGGAACCAGGCAGCAGAAGCAGCAGGCAACCGGCGTGGCCAGAACAGCACCACAAATCAGCCATTTCCGTCGCGATCAGGGCGGCAATATCGCCGTTATTTTTGCGCTCAGCCTGATGCCGATCCTGTCCTGTCTCGGCTGCGCGATCGACTACAGCCGCGCAACCCAACTCCGCAGCAAATTGCAGTCCGCGATCGATGCCGCCAGCGTCGGCTCGGTTTCCAGGACGTCGCCGGCTTTTATCGCCGCAGGCACCATGACATCGGACGGACCGATCCCGGTCGGCGTGACCGATGCGACCACAATATTCAACGGCAACATGTCGGGGGTTTCCGGCTACACACTCAACAGCATGACCGCCGTGGTGACGAAATCCGGAAGCGCCGTCACCTCGACGACGGCTTTCTCAGCCCAGGTTCCGACGACGTTTCTGGGCGTGATGGGCAAGAGCGCCATGACCATCACCGGCACGTCGAACTCCACCGCCAACATGCCGCTCTATATCGACTTCTATCTGCTGCTGGATAATTCGCCATCGATGGGGGTCGGCGCCACGCCGGCCGACGTCGCCAAGATGGTCAACAACACACCGGACGCCTGCGCGTTCGCCTGCCACGACACTTCGACCTCGAGCAACTACTACGACCTCGCCAAGACCCTGGGCGTGACCACGCGGATCGACGTGCTGCGTTCCGCGACCCAGCAGTTGATGGACACGGCGGCCTCGACCCAGACCTATTCGAATCAGTTCCGGATGGCGATCTACGACTTCGGCGCGTCGGCGTCGAGCGCCGGATTGCGAACGCTGTTCTCGTTGTCGTCGAGTCTTACCAGCGCCAAGACCGCCGCCGGCAACATCGACCTGATGGCGGTGAACGGTCAGAACGAAAATAACGACCAGGACACCAACTACACCGACATTTTCCCCTCGATCAACAACGCGATCAGTTCCCCTGGCGCGGGCACATCCTCCGCGCCGCAAAAATATCTTTTCTTCGTGTCCGATGGCGTCGCCGACGAAAACATTGGCGGGTCCTGCCTCAAGCCGAGGACCGGCGGACGCTGCCAGTCGCCGATCAATCCCGACTTATGCACGACCATCAAGAACCGCGGCATCAAGGTCGCGGTGCTGTACACGACCTATCTCGCGCTGCCGACCAACGCCTGGTACAATACCTGGATCGCGCCGTTCAACGTCGGCCCCTACGGCCCGTCTCCGAACAGCGAGATCGCGCAGAACATGCAGAGCTGCGCCTCTCCCGGGCTTTATTTCGAAGTCAGCCCGACCCAGGGTATTTCACAGGCGATGAATGCGCTGTTTCAAAAGGCGGTCGCCGACGCCCGCATCAGCAGCTAGCCAAGAATCGTCATGGCCCGGCTTTATGCCAGGCATCCACGTCTTACTTTCTTTACGCAAAAGGCAAAGACGTGGATGGCCGGGACAAGCCCGGCCATGACGAAGTATCTCAGACCAACTCCCGGATCTGATCAGGCGTCAGCCCCGGCGATCCTTTGCCGGCGGCCTCGGCGCGTTTGATCGATGCCACGATGCGCCGGGAGAGCGGGACGTTCAGCCCGTGCCGTTCGGCGATGCGGGTGATGACGCCTTGAAGATAGTCGATCTCGGTACGTCTGCCGCGCTGCAAATCTTCCCACATGGATGAGCGCGCCTCGGGATCGATTTTCATCGTCCGGCCCAACAGCAGTTGGAACACGGCATCGGGTAACCGCAGGAGATACGGTGTCCATGCCGGCGGGATCGGCGTCGATGCGACCGGCTTGATGCCTTCGGCTTTCATGGCCGCCAGCCCTTCCGCCATCTGGTCCGCGAACAATGCGCGCCACGACCGCTGCGCCAGCTGTTCCCGCAATGGCAGATCGGACAGCGCGTTGAGCGCATTGTTCAGATTGAGCAGCAGCTTGCCCCATTGTACGCCTGCGATGTTGCCGGTCGGCCGCATCATCAGGCCCGGGACCGAAAGCTGCGCCGCCGTCCCGGCCTCGTCCTGCTCGATGACGATATCGCCGGAGGTAGCGCGATGAAATCGCCCACCGCCCGGAGCAATCACATTGAACGGGACCATGCCGGCCAGCACGCGCCGCCCCGGCAGCCGGTCGCGCAGCACCAAAGCGTTGCCGACGCCATTTTGCAGGCTGACAATTACCGCCTCGGATGGAGCGTGCTGCGCGATCAAATCCGCGATCTCGGCCGTGTCGGTGCTTTTCACTGTCACCAGCACCACACCGGCTTGCTGGAAAATCGCAGGATCGTCCGAAAGCGAAAGCTGGCTTGATGTTACCTTTCGGTCGAAGCCCTCGACGCTCGTTACCCTCAAGCCGTTGCTTTTTATTTCTTCGATCACCCGCGGGCGTGCGAGCAGCGAGACGCCGCGGCCGGCATCCGCAAGAACGCCTCCGACGTAGCAACCGATGCTGCCGGCGCCGGCCACGCTAATGGGCTTTGTCGCAATCATGCTGGCATACCAGATGAGACGTTGTTTCAAATTCGCTTAGCAGAGCGCGTGTCCACTGCCTATCGTCGTCTCGCGGCGTACGCCCTCCCGCCGCGCCTTGTAACCGTCATGCCGCAACGATATGCTTGGGGCCGAGGGCTGGCACGCGACAGGAGAGAACCATGGGTTTGCTCGATATACTGAACGGCATGCAGAACGGCCCGCGCGGACCGAGCGCACCAAGCGATCCCAATGCCAAGGGCGGCATGTCGCCGATGACCATGGCGATCCTGGCCTTGCTTGCTTACAAGGCGGTCAAGCATCTCGGCGGCAGTCAACCAGGCAGCAGTCCGGCGGCGCCTGCTCCATCGCCCAATACTGTGAATGCCGGCCTGCCCGGCGGACTCGGCGGCGCGCTTGGCGGCGGCGGACTCGGCGACCTGCTCAAGGGCGGGCTTGGCGGCCTGCTTGCAGGCGGTGCTGCGGGAAGCGTGATCAGCGGCGGCCTAGGCGATCTGCTCAAGCAGTTTCAGGAAAGCGGCCATGGCGACGCCGCCAATTCCTGGGTCAGCTCCGGACCGAACAAGCAGATTTCGCCGGGCGATCTGGCCAGCGCCTTGGGTGCCGATCAGATCAGCACGCTGGCGTCGCAGACCGGGCTGTCGCAGGACGCGTTGCTCGCGGGCCTCAGCCAGCATCTGCCCGACGTGATCAACCATCTGACGCCGCACGGACGGTTGCCGAGTCCGAATGAAGTGTCGATCTGAGGCCGGTTTTTCTTAAAAAGGACGAGTGCCATGAGCGGAATTCTATGGATTATCATTGTCGGCTTCATCGCGGGGATCATCGCACGCCTGCTTTCGCCTGGTCCGAATAACCCGAGCGGATTCATCCTGACCACCGTGCTCGGTATCGCCGGGGCATTCCTCGCCACCTTTATCGGCCAGGCTATCGGACATTATGGACCGGATCAGGGGGCCGGCTTCATCACCGCAACCATCGGCGCGCTGATTGTACTGTTCATCTGGAACAGGCTCGTGGCCAGCCGCGTCATTTCGGATCCCGGCAATCGATAAGAACGCAGCTTCATTTTGGAGTCGTCATGCCGGGCTTGTCCCGGGCATCCACGTCTTTGCATCCATGCTCCGGCAAGACGTGGATGGCCGGGTCAAGCCCGGCCATGACAGTGAGAATCTCAGTTCACCAGATGCAGGCCGGCATCCATCCGCACCAGTTCGCCGGTCATATTGCTCGATTGCGCGGTGGCAAGAAAACACACCAACGCCGCGATATCTTCCGCTGAAGATGCGAGCTTGAGCGGCACTTTCGATACCACCATATCGCGCACCTGCGCGGCACCGGCAACGCCGCGGCCCTTCGTGAACCATGGCGTATCGATATAGCCGGGACAGACCGTGTTGATACGGATCAGCGGCGCCAGCGCCCGTGCCAGCGACAACGTCATGGTATTCAAGGCTCCCTTGCTCGCGACATAAGCGATCGAAGAGCCGACACCGCTGATGCCCGCGATGGAAGACACGTTGACCACCGCCGACGCCCGGCCGGATGCGTTGGCGCCGGCCTCCAGCAGCGAGCGGGCAGCGCGAACCATCTGAAACGGCCCGATGGTATTGACGGCATAGAGCCGTTGAAAATCATCCGCCGACAGCCCGTCGAGATTTCCATGCGCCACATGCTTGGTGGTGCCCGCATTGTTGACCAAGGCGTCGAGGCGTCCCCAGGGTGCCGCCGCCGCAACGATCTTCTTGCAATCCTCGTCGCGCGACACGTCGCCCTGCACCACGGCCACCTCGGCGCCGGCGGCACGGCAGAGATCGGCGGTTTGCTCGGCCTCTTTCTGGCTCGACGAATAGTTGATGACGATGCGCGCGCCAGCCCTGGCAAGAATGCTGGCCGTCGCAGCGCCCAGGCCCGACGCCGATCCCGTCACGATTGCGCACATGCCGTCTTTGTCATCCCTGGACATCTGCATTCCTTTTCTTGATTGTGCGTCCGGCGTTGCCGCGACGGCTATCTACCATATCGGCTGACGATTCAGGGGCAAGTTGGGTTAAGTCCGTTGCGCGGAATAATTCCTCGATCGTGACGCCCCTGCAGGCCACCTAACGGACATCGGCGCTTGTCATGTCAGGCGCTTTTCCCCATCATGCAAGAAAAGGCAGCACCCCATGCCGGCGCATCGGCCGAATGAGATGTGTGCTTGACGCAAAAAAACGGGGAACGCCGTGGAGAGTGAGAACATCGTCGCCGAGACCGCGGAACGGATTTTCGCCGATCTCGCCGACGCCCAGACCATCAACAATGACAAGGAAGGCCGCTGGAAAGCGCCGCTGTGGAATGCGCTGACCGAAGCCGGCTTGCCGTTGTCATGGGTGCCGGAGGAATCTGGCGGCTCGGGCGCAAGCCTCGCGGAGGGTTTCAGCGTATTGAGCTCCGCAGGACGATTCGCGGTGGCGGTTCCGCTCGCCGAAACCATGCTGGCGGGATGGCTGCTGGCGCAGGGCGGGATTGCGTCGCCGGAAGGCGCGATGACCGTGGCGCCCGCAAGCCCGAAGGATCGCATCACGCTCAACGCCGACGGTACGCTGTCCGGACGCGCGCGCGGCATTCCCTTTGCCGAGGACGCGAAACACATTGCCGTGCTCGCGTCAGGCGGAAGCGGCCTTTCGGTCGCGTTGGTCGAAGCGTCCGCCTGCCGGATCGAGCAAGGGCTCAACCTCGCCAACGACACCAGCGACATCGTGACGTTCAACAACGTCCAGCCTGTCGCGATCAAGCCCGCTCCGAAGGGGTTCGACCAGACGTCATTGATGCTGATGGGTGCCGTGGCGCGAAGCCTCCAGATCGCCGGCGCACTCGAATCCATGCTCGACATCAGTGTGCGCTATTCCAACGAGCGCGTCGCGTTCGAAAAGAAGATTTCGAAATTCCAGGCGGTGCAGCACAATCTCGCAAAGCTCGCCGGTGAAGCCGCGGCAGCGCTCGCGGCTGCGAGTTCGGCCGCCGACACCATCGCCAACAGCGCCAGCTTCGATGACGCGGTGTTTCTGGAAGCCGCATCGGCCAAGATTCGTTGCTCGGAAGCCGCCGAAAAGGGGGCTGCGATCGCGCATCAGGTGCATGGCGCGATCGGGTTCACCATCGAACACATCCTGCATCGCTACACCTTGCGCGCGCTGGCGTGGCGCGACGATTTCGGCCATGAGAGCTGGTGGGCCGTCGAGCTCGGCAAGATGGTCGCCGCGCGCGGCGCCGACGAATTGTGGCCGCTGGTGGCGTCGCGCTGACATGAACGAAATTCGCCTGCACAAAAGCCGGGACTCAACATGACCGCAGCCCTTCGTTTCGATCCGATCCGCCTGCCGCCCGAATGCGAGGTGCTGCGCAAGGAAGTTCGCGCCTTCCTTGCCGACGAAATCGCCGCCGGCACCTTCGATCCGCACAAGCCCAACCGCGAGGACACCGACGCGCCTGAATTCAGCCGCCGCGTCGGCGAGCGCGGCTGGCTCGGCATGACCTGGCCGAAGAAATACGGCGGCCACGAGCGAAGTTTTCTCGAGCGTTACGTGGTGACCGAGGAAATGCGCGTCGCCAACGCGCCGACGCGGCGCTTCTTCGTGGCCGACCGGCAGAGCGGCCCGGTGCTGCTGAAGTACGCGCCCGAGCATATCAAGATGGACATCCTGCCGCGCATCTGCCGCGGCGAGGTCTGCTTCTCGATCGGCATGAGCGAGCCGAATTCCGGCTCCGACCTGTTCGCGGCCAAGACCAAGGCGACCAAGACCGACGGCGGCTGGCTGATCAACGGCACCAAGATCTGGACCTCGTCGGCGCACATCGCGGACTACATGATCGCGATTTTCCGCACCTCGCCATCGACCAAGGAAAACCGCCGCCACGGCCTGACCCAGTTCCTGGTCGACATGAAAACGCCGGGCATCAAGGTCAACCCGATCGGCCAGATCACCGGCCAGTTCGAATTCAACGAGGTGGTATTCACCGATGCCTTCATGCCCGATGACCATGTGCTGGGCGAAATCGACGGCGCCTGGAAACAGGCCACCTCCGAACTTGCCTATGAGCGCAGCGGGCCGGAACGCTTTCTGGAAACCTATTACGTGCTGACCGAACTTGTCCGCGCGGTGGGATCGAAGCCGGACGCACGAAGTGCCGAAGGCATCGGCAAGCTAGTGGCGCAGCTTCATACCATGCGGCGAATGTCGGTCTCGGTCGCGGGCATGCTGCAAGCCGGCAAGGAGCCGGTGGTGGAAGCCTCCATCGTCAAGGACATCGGCACGGTCTGGGAACAGCAACTGCCGCACCGGGTGCGCGAGTTGGCGGCCTTTGTCGACGACAACGTCTCCAACCACGCAACGCTCGACGAGCAACTGGCCTTCGCCACCAAGACCGCGCCAAAGCTGACGATCCAGGGCGGCACCACGGAGGTGCTGCGCGGCATCATCGCGCGCGGGCTTGGACTGCGCTGACTTTGACTCGCCGTCATGCCCGGCCTGTCCCGGCCATCCACGTCTTGGGCGCCGGTAGACGTGGATGCCCGGGACAAGCCCGGGCATGACGGGATAAAGATTCAGGACATACTCGGAGGACCAATATGAGCAAGTACACGGACATCGGCGTCGAGACCCATGGGCACGTCGGGCTGATCGAAATCCAGCGCCCGCCGCTGAATTTCTTCGACATCTCGCTGATCAACCAGATCGCCGATGCGCTGGAGGAATTCGACCGCGACGTCGAAATCCGCGCCTCGGTGCTCGCCGCCCAAGGCAAGGCGTTCTGCGCCGGCGCCAATTTCAGCGATCCGGCGCGGCAGGCGCAGGAGGCGGCTGCGGCCAGGGGCGATCCCGCCGACAGCCTCGGCCCGATCAACAATCTTTATCTGCACGCGGTCCGTATCTTCCGCAACAAGAAGCCGATTGTCGCGGCCGTGCATGGCGCGGCCATCGGCGGCGGGCTCGGGCTTGCGGTCTCGGCGGATTTCCGCGTCACCTGCCCGGAGGCGCGCTTCGCCGCCAATTTCACCAAGCTCGGATTTCATCCCGGCTTCGGTCTGACGACGACGCTTCCCGAACTGGTCGGCAAGAACAATGCGGAGTTGATCTTCTACACCAGCCGCCGCGTCACCGGCGAGGAGGCCACCCGAATGGGGCTCGCGAACGTCTGCGTGCCGCAGGATCAGGTGCGGGCCGAGGCGATGAAACTCGCCAATGAAATCGCCGAATGCTCGCCGCTCGGCCTGCTTTCGACCCGCGCCACCATGCGTGCCGGCCTCGCCGACCGCGTGCTGGCCGCAACCAACCACGAGCTCGCCGAACAGTCGCGCCTGCGCGCCACCGAGGATTTCAAGGAAGGCGTCAAGGCCACCGCAGAGCGGCGGGTGGCGAACTTCAAGGGGCGGTGAGATTTACTCCACTCGTCGTCCCCGCGAAGGCGGGGACCCATACCCTCCGTCGGCAATTATGCGGAAGGTGTCAGCCGCTTGTGGATATGACGCGCTTAAACAATAACCACGGTGGTTATGGGTCCCCGCCTTCGCAGGGACGACAGCGGCGTGTGGATGGCTATGCGCGCCTCCGCACCACCAGCGCATCGACGATGGTGACGCCCTTGCCTTCGGCGTGCACCAGAACCGGGTTGATCTCAATCTCGGAAATGTCAGCCTTGAACCGCGCGGCAAGCTGGGAGAGCTGCGAGATCAATTGCGCCAGCGCCGGGATGTCCGCATTTGCCGCACCCCGGAATCCATTGAGCAGAGGTGCTGCCCTGAGTTCACCGAGCATCGCTGATGCTTCCGCGGCACTTACCGGCGCGGGCCGATAGATCACGTCCTTGAACAGCTCCGTCGTGATCCCGCCAAGGCCGACCATGATCATCGGCCCGAAGGTGGCGTCCAGCATGGTGCCGACGATGATCTCCACGCCCTTCTTCGCCATCGGGCTGACCAGCACGCCCTGAATGACGGCCTCCGGCCGATGCTGCCGGGCGCTATCCAGCAGAGCGGCATAGGCGGCCCACGCCTCGCCCTTGGTCGCAATGTTGACGCGGACGCCGCCGACCTCGCTCTTGTGCGGAATATCGCGCGACTGGATTTTCATCACCAGCGGAAAGCCCGCGCGCGCAATCGCGGCATCCAGCGTATTCCTGTCGGTCACCAGAATTTCATCGGGCAATGCGATGCCCGCCTCGCGCAGCAACGACTTGCTGTCGTGTTCGGACAACGTTGCCGACCGCAAATGCGCCGAGACGTCGCCCAACGCCGGCGCGGAGGCCTCGACCGGCGGCGCCAGCTTGAACTTCGCGTAATCCGCGATCCGGCGCAGCGCGACGCCGGCATGGGTCAAGCCCGACAGCAGGATGACTCCGGATTCTGCCAGCACAGTTCGGGCGAAGTTCGACGGCAGCGTGTAGGAGTAGAACACGATCGGCTTGTTCTGGGCGTCGATCACGGGCTTCAACTCGGCCTGCTTGAACGGCATCCGCGTATCGCTCGACATCGACAGCACGACGAGGATGGCGTCGATATCATCGGACGCATCGAGCAGATCGATGCTCTTCTGCAGACCGCCGCTGTGCACCCCCTGCGCGGTGACGTCGATCGGGTTGCGCGCCGCGCCATAGGACGGCAGCAGTTTTCTGATTTCCGCCTGCATCGCCGCCGGCAGTTCCGGCACCTGCAGGCCTTGCATCGACACCGTGTCCGCGCCCCAGATACCGGCGCCGCCGGAGACAGTGACGACGCCGACCCGGTCGCCCTTGGGCAGCGGCGACGTCGTCAGCACCGCCGCGATGGTCACAGCCTCATCGAGATCGTTGGAAACGATAAAACCGTACTTCGCGAACACCGCATCGTAGGCCGCGGACCAGCCGGCCATGCTGGCGGTGTGCGAGGCCGCTGCGCGCTCGCCGGCGCCGGAACGGCCGACCTTGGTGACGATGACGGGCTTTCCGATCTCCGCCGCGCGCTGTGCAGCGGCGAGAAAGTGATCGACGTCGCGGATGCCCTCGATGAACAGCAGGATCACGTCGGTCGAGGAATCCTGCACCATGTAATCGAGAAATTCGCCGGCGCCGAGATCGGCTTCATTGCCGGCGCTGACGCAGTAGCTGATCGCAACGCCCAGCGCCTTGGCGCGATGCTTGATCGCAAAACCGATGCCGCCGCTCTGCGCCACGATGGCGGCCCGGCGCGTGGTCGCAACGAGGTCCACCACGCCCGGCTTGACGTCGACGGTGGGACTGAACGTCGCCGCGACGTGCTGGGCTTCGCTGTAGAAGCCTTCCGCGTTGGGGCCGGAAATCCGCATGCCGGTTCTTTTCGCGAGCGCCACGATGGCGTCCTGCATCGCGGTGCTGTCGCCGCCCTCCTCGGCAAAGCCCGACGAGATGATGATCGCGTTCCTGACGCCGACGGCGGCGCATTGCTCGAGCGCGCCGAGCACCGCGCGCGCCGGGATAATGACGATGGCGAGATCGATCGGCTGCCCGACATCCGATATCGAGGGATAGCATTTCAGCCCGTCGATATCGCCGTAGTTCGGATTGATCGGATAAATGCTGCCCGGATAATGGTTCTTGCGCAGCATCGACAGCAGCCGCCCCGGGATTTTCTCCAGGTCGCGCGAGGCGCCGATCAGGGCGATGCTGGACGGGGCGAAGAACGTATCGAGCGGATGCGGGGCAGGCCTGGTCGCGGCGGGCATTCAGTGCGGTCCTTGTTTATTATTTGTTTTGAGCGCCCGCGCAGCGTGGTGTCAATATTCACGCCACAAGCGCGAAAGTGACACCACCGAGGAAGAAGGTATCGCCGACGACAGTATGGCCTTTGGCCCGGGCGGCATCGCCCACCTTGGCGACATCGCCGACGCGGAACGTCAGCCCGCTCATGATGTCGCGGAAACCTTCGACAAAGTTGAAGGTGCAATTGGGCAGCGTCAGCGTGGGCTCGCCGTTGTCGTTTGTGCCTGCGGGAATTCCGATGATCTGTCCCCAATGCGCGGCAAGCTGCTCCGGTTCCGGACTTTCCATTTCCACGCCGATCAACGCTTGCGTTACATCCTTGCGGATGGATTTCTGCCAGTCCGGTCCCGCCGGCGGATAGGGGCCGAGCGTATCGTCGGTGCCCTCGGTATGATTGAACTCGATGAATGCCGCACGGCAATCGCGCGGATGCAGCTGCACGCCGCGATATGGCGGATGATCGATCACATTGGCGGTGCGTACGCCCATTGCATTGGCGGCGCGCCCGCGTTCATCCGGATCGTCGCAGCAGAAGATCGCCATGTAACCGCCGCGGCCCAGGGTCTTGTCCATGAAGCGTCCCGCCGCGGTGTCAGGCTTGGTCGGCGCCACCACTTCCAGGAGGATGGTGTCGACCGGCAGCAGCGCGTTCTCCAGCCCGTACTTTGCCACGTTGCCGTCGCGATAGCAGACATCGAGGCCCATGATCGAACTGATGTCGGAGATCACCGGCTCGAGCTGCGGCGCGACCAGGCAGATCTGCCGGAGGCGGATATAGGGCGCCATCTCAATGACCCACGAAGGCGGGCCTGCGCTTCTCGACAAAGGCCTTGGCGGCTTCCTTGTGGTCGGCGGTGTCGCCGGACCGCGAGTGATGCATGGCTTCGGCGTCGAAGCAGGCCTCCAGCGACAAATGCTCGGCGTTGTTGATGTTGGTCTTGATGTAGCCCAGCGTCACCGTCGGCCCCTGCGCCAACGACATCGCCAGTTCGTGAGCCGCGATATCGATCTCGATGTCGGGAACGACTTTGGTCACGATGCCGAGTGCCAGCGCTTCCTGCGCCGTCAGCACCGGCGACATCAGATAAAGCTCGCGCGCCTTGGCGCTGCCGAGCAGATGGGTCAGGAAATAAGTGCCGCCATAGTCGCCGGAGAGGCCGACCTTGGCGAAGGCCGTGGTGATCTTGGCGGATGCGCCGGCGACGCGAAGGTCGCAGGCCAGCGCGATCGAGAGGCCGGCGCCGGCGGCCGCGCCATCGATTTGCGCGACCACGGGCTTGGGCATCTCATGCAGAATGCGGGATACCTCCATGCCGCGCCGCAGGTTCGCCTTCTTCGCCTCGAACGGCAGCGGCGCGCGCCCTTCCGCCATCGACTTCACGTCGCCGCCGACGCAGAAGGTGCCGCCCGCGCCCTTCAGCAGGACGGCGCGCACCTCATGATCCTCCGCCGCGCGGCGCGCCGCCTCGACCAGCCCGCGCGTCATGTCCGGATTGAGCGCATTGCGCCGGTCGGGACGGTTCATGGTGATGGTGAGCAGGCCGTTGTCGAGGGATTGGAGGACCATGTCGTTCATGAGTTATCGTCCTTATTGTTATTCGTTGTACGAGCCGCCGTTGCGAGCGAAGCGAAGCAGTTCAGGCCCCGTCATTTCTTCACCAGCGGGCAGCGCGACAGCTCCAGCGACTGGAACGCCTCGTTGCCCGGCACCGTCGCCAGCAGCTTGTAATCGTCCCAGCGTCCTTTGGACTCCGACGGCTTCTTGACCTCGAACAGATACATGTCGTGCACCATGCGGCCGTCTTCGCGAATCCGGCCGTTGCTGGCGAAGAAGTCGTTGATCGGGGTGTCCTTCATGATCTTCATGACGGCGGCGGAATCGGTGGTGCCCGCGGCCTTCACCGCTTTCAGATAGTGCATCACCGACGAATAGACGCCGGCCTGCGCCGAGGTCGGCACCCGCTTGACCCGCTCCATGAATCGCTTGGAGAAAGCGCGGGTATCATCATTGAGATCCCAGTAAAACGCTTCCGCGAGCAACAGCCCCTGCGCGGTTTCGAGACCGACGCTGTCGATGTCGCTTACGAACGCCAGCAGCGGCGACAGTTTCTGACCGCCCTTGGCCAAGCCGAATTCGGAAGCCTGCTTGATGGCATTGATGGTGTCGCCGCCGGCATTGGCGAGACCCACGACTTTGGCTTTCGAGCTTTGCGCCTGCAAAAGGAATGACGAGAAATCGGACGTGTTCAGTGGATGCTTGACGCTGCCCAGCACCTTGCCGCCGGATTTCAGCACGACGTTGGTGGTGTCCTTTTCGAGATCCTGTCCGAATGCATAGTCGGCGGTGAGAAAGAACCAGCTGTCGAGGCCGGCCTTGACGGCGGCGTAACCGGTGGTATTCGCCTGCGCGAAGGTGTCGAACACGTAATGCACGGTATAGGGGCCGCAGGCCTCGTTGGTCAGGCGGATCGAACCGGGGCCGTTGAACATGATGATCTTGTTGCGCGCTTTGGCGATCTCGCCGGCGGCCAGCGCGGTCGCGGATGCCGCCACGTCGATGATGGCTTCGACGCCCTGATTGTCGAGCATGTCGCGGGCAATATTCGCGGAAAGATCCGCCTTGTTGAGATGATCCGCTGCGATGATCTCGATTCTGCGGCCCAGCACCTCGCCACCGAAATCCTCCGCCGCCATCTTCGCGGCGGTCTCGCTGCCGGCGCCGGTGATATCGGCGTAGAGCCCGGACATGTCGAGAATGGCGCCGAGTTTCAGCGGCGGCCTGGACTGCGCCATCGCCGTGGTCGCGGCGACCATCATTACCGACGCCAGCAATCCCAGAGCAATTTTCTTCACCGCAACCTCCCATGAAGCTACCGCTTCGCGCGGCGTTTCGTTGTTGGCGCGATCATGCCGCAACCGGCATGCAGCGGCAAGCCGCAGGCTATTTCCGCAAAACGGAATGATTACCGCCACGACGCTCAGTCACCTCTCCCCGCAGGGGAGAGGTGAGAAGGGCCGCTTCAGGCCAGCAGGCCCTTGCCCGGAACGTGGTTGAGTTCCAGCCTGATCCCATCGGGATCTTCGAACAGCAGCGAGTAATATCCCGGCGCCCATTGATCCTCGCGCGGGGCGCGGATGATCGTTGTCCCGATCGAGCGCAGGAAGTTGTGCAGCTCGTCGATGTCCGCGCGTTCCCGGGCGCGAAAGCAGAGATGATGCAGCCCGACGCGATTCTGTTCAAACGCAGCACCCGCATGTTCGGGCGCCGGCGCACGGATCGCCACGGCCGTGCGGCCGCCGACACAGTAATAGACCTGGTCGCTGTCGATCATCGGCTTCAGCCCAAGAAACGGCAGCAGCTTGCGGTAGAATTCGCGGGAGCGCTCGAAATTCGATGCGGTCAGGAAAATATGGGCAATGCCGTTGACTTCCATCGACTTCCCTTTCCATCGTACCCTGCGCGTCAAGCTCTACTAGATTCATAGATCTGCCACCAGTTTTGCTGACGGCCAGACCGATACCGCCGTCATTCTGAGGTGCTCGCCGTTCTTCACGGCAAGCCTCGCAGGATGGGCCGCAGGCGCCCGCGGCAATCCTTCGAGACGCCGCGCGAACGCGCGGCTCCTCAGGATGACGGCTGAATGTGTCGCTCGGTGCCATGGAAACGATGACCAAAACGACAGTATTTCATGACCGATTTTTCGTGGCCGTGTCGCTTTGTGCGGTCGCGGTCGCCACGGCCGCCGCAAATCCAGTTCTCGCGGCGGGTTGCAATTTCGAGCCGCAAGGCGAAGGCCGCGTTGGCGCCATCATCGATGCGCGCAGCCTTCGAATGGACGACGGCCGCGAGGTGCGCCTCGCCGGCATTGAAACGGTGGCGACTGTGGGAAGAGCCGACGCCGCCTCGGCCCTGTCGGCGCTTGTTGCGGGACAGAGCGTGACCTTGCGCGGAGAGACCGACGCGCCGGATCGCTATGGCCGGCAGCCGGCCTTCGTGTTTGCCGAGTCCGCCAGTGCTTCGGTGCAGAGCCTGCTGCTGACACAAGGCGCCGCGCTGGTTTCAGGAACTGTCGCGGACGCAGAATGCGCGGCGGAACTGATCGCGGCCGAGTCTGCGGCCCGCCAGGCCAGGCGGGGCGTTTGGGCCGATGCGGCCGTCATAAAAAACGCGGAAAGTGCGGGCGATATTTTGACCAGGATCGGGCAGTTTACGGTGGTCGAGGGGAAAGTTCTGTCGGTGCGGCAGGCCGGGGCTGTGACTTACGTCAATTTTGGCCGGCGCTGGACACGCGACTTTGCTGTGACTATTTCAAGGCGCGTGAGTGCGGCGTTCGAGGCTGCGGGAATCGCTCTTAAGTCCCTCGAAAATAAACGAATTCGTGTCCGCGGCTTCGTCGAAGCGCGGGGTGGACCGCGGATAGAAGCGCTCCGGGTGGGGCAAATTGAATTGGTCGGCGGCAATTGAACCTGCTGAACAGAGGCGCATGACGACCGTGACAAGGCGTTTGGGACAGCGCGCGACCAGAATCAGCCGCCGCGCCTTGGTGGCGCCTGCCCTGTTTTGCGCAGCCCTTGCACTTGCCGGTTGCGGCGATATCAGCCGGTTCCAGACCTCGTCCCCGGTCCCGGCGCCTGCCGCCAAGCCGGCGCGGACGGTGGCGCAAACGCCGGCCGCCGAGCGCGAGCACGAGCGCATCCTGTCCTCCTATGGCGGCGCCTATGACGACCCGCGGCTGGAAGCGCTGATCACCAGGACGGTCGACCGGCTGGTCGCAGCCTCCGACCGTCCCGATCTCGCTTACAAGGTGACGATCCTCAATTCCGGCGCGGTGAACGCCTTCGCGCTGCCGACCGGACAGCTTTACGTCACGCGCGGCCTGATCGCGCTGGCGAGCGATACCTCGGAACTGTCTTCGGTGCTGTCACACGAAATGGCGCATGTGCTGGCAAAACACGCCTCGATCCGCGAGGACCAGGCGCGCCAGGCCGCTGTCGTCACCCGCGTCGTGACCGACATGAGCACCGATCCCGACCTGACCGCGCTGGCGCTGGCGAAAACCAAGCTGACGATGGCGAGCTTTTCGCGCGCCCAGGAATTCGAGGCCGACGGCATCGGCGTCGGCATCTCGGCGCGCGCGCATTTCGATCCCTATGGCGCCTCGCGCTTCCTGACCGCGATGGAACGCAACGCCGCGATGAAGGCCGGCAAGACCTCGCTCGACCCGCGCTCGCAGGATTTTCTGTCGTCGCATCCGGCGACGCCCGAGCGCGTGCAGAACGCGCAGGCCAATGCGCGGCAATACACCTCGCCCGAGGGCGGCGAGCGCGACCGCGAGCTCTATCTCGCCGCGATCGACAACATCGTCTACGGCGAAGACCCCAGCGAGGGTTTTGTGCGCGGCCGGCGCTTCCTGCATCCGAAACTCGGCTTCACCTTCCAGGCGCCGGAAGCCTTCACGCTGGACAATACCGCGCAGGCGGTGATCGGCGTGCGCGACGGCGGCAGCCAGGCGATGCGTTTCGACGTGGTGCGGGTGCCGGCCGAGCAGACGCTCGGCGACTATCTCAATTCAGGCTGGATGGAAAACGTCGAGAAAGCCTCGACCGAGGATGTGACCGTCAACGGCTTTCCGGCCGCGACCGCGGTGGCCCATGGCGACCAATGGCAATTTCGCGTCTACGCGCTGCGCTTCGGCAGCGACGTCTACCGCTTCATCTTCGCCGCCAAACAGAAAACCACCGAGAGCGAGCGCAACGCCCGCGAAACCATCGGCTCGTTCCGCCGCCTGACGCTGGAAGAAATCCAGGCCGCGCGCCCGCTGCGCATCAAGGTTATCACTGTGCAGCCCGGCGACACCGTCGAATCGCTGTCGCACCGCATGGCCGGCGTCGACCGCCCGGCGGAACGCTTTCGCGTGCTGAACGGGCTGGAGCCGCATGCGCAGGTGAAGGTGCGGGATAAGGTGAAGGTGGTGGTGGATTGAGGGGGACTGCGTGCAGTTCGCCGTCAACAGTGCGCCGGCACACCTCCAATTTCCGGCACCATCGCGCTCCTACAAGCCGCGACTGAGCGCTCGCATTCTATCATGGTGTGGAGTGCATCAAAGGTGTCGTTTCGGCTGCACTAACGCGGGTGAAGCGCAATCCCCTCGCCTTGAAGCAAGCTCGGTTACAGGCCTCCGGCCAGGACCGGAAAAGACACTGAGCCGGCGACCCAAATTTGGGAGCGCTTCCATACGTTCGCGCGCCAACTTCGACAACGCGATAATGGACGAACGACGCTCAACATCAGTGACGCGTATGACGTGCAAGACATTATGCACGCGTTGCTGCGCCTCTATTACGATGATGTGCGCAAGGAAGAGTGGTGTCCAGGTTATGCTGGTGGGGCTTCACGAATGGACTTTCTACTCCCGGAAGCCGAAGCGTACTCGAAGTAAAAATGACCCGGGAACACTGGCGGCGAAGCAACTCGGTGAGCAATTAATCATAGATATCGCGAAATATCAGAAACATCCACAGTGCCGTACTCTTTTGTGTTTTGTGTATGATCCTCAAGGCTTCATCGCAAATCCGAGAGGTATAGAAAATGACCTTAATCGAGATGACGAAAAAATGTCGGTACGTGTGCTCATAACGCCAGCTTGAATTGTGTCGCCGTCCGTGCCCACTTTCGTCTCGACCCCGCGCCACAGGGCTTTGCAATAAGCCGGTCGATCCCCCGCGCGCAATTTCATTAATGCAAACCGATCCGTGCGGCATTCCGCCCCATTCGCACGCGCGAAATTGCAAAATCCATTGACTCAAGGTTGAAATCGGGGGAGCATCAAAACGTTCATTTGTTTGCACGGCATTACCAGCGACAAAAAGGAACGCTCCATGGCTGACACCGAGAAAACCCTCGAAATGAGGGTGGCGGAGCTTGAGGACAAGCTCAAGAGCCTGCACGTTACCGAAGACGAGATGAAGGCCTACAACAAGGTCGCTTCCATGATGGGCGGCGGCGCCGCGGCGGCGGCCGCACCGGCGGCGGCTCCGGTCACGACGCAGCCCTGCGTGATCCAGGCCTGCACCGTGCTCCAGCACTGCATCCAGCACTGCATCGTCAACCCCTGCACGATCCGCCCCTGCACCGTCGTGAATTGCATCCGGCCATGCACCATCGTTCATTGCATCATCAATCCCTGCATCAATGAATGCAACGGGGGCGGCGGCGGCTTCTCGGGCGGCGGCGGCTTCGGCACGCTCGGCGGGTAGACGCCCGCCGGGCTCCGGCCCATCGCCCAAGGAGTGCCGAGCGTGGATGTTGTATTCCCGGTCATGCCCTTCGCGGACGCCGGCCGCCCGTCCATGGGCGTAAGCCTGCTTGCCGCGGAGGCGCAGGCGGCCGGCTATTCCGCGAAGGTGATGTATTTCAATCTCGCCCTTGCCGGCGACATGGGGCTTGAGCCCTATCAGCGCATCGCAACGGGGTTTGCGCCCAACACCCTGATCGGCGAATGGTTCTTTGCCGACGACCTGTTCGGCGCGGAAATACCGGACGCCGAGGCGTATCTGTCCGACGTCTTCATCCCGATGGCCGGCCGGGATCAGAACCTGATCGATGCCATGATCGCGGCGCGGGGTTCGCGCAGCGCCTATCTGGAGGCCTGCGTGGCCGGCATCATGGCGCAGGCGCCGCGCATCGTCGGCTTCACCACCACCTTCCATCAGACCTGCGCCTGCCTCGCGGTCGCGCGCCGGCTCAAGGCGCTGCAAAATCCGCCGCTCATCGTGTTCGGCGGCGCCAATTGCGAAGGCGAGATGGGCCTGCAGATGATCCGGAGTTTCTCCTGGATCGACTATGTCTGCTCGGGCGAGTCCGACACCAGCTTTCCCTTGCTGCTGGACCGTTTGCTCGGCGGCGGATCCGGTTCTCCGATTCCCGGAGTGCTGCAGCAGGGCCAGGCCGAAACCGCGGTCAGGTCGGCGCCGGTGATGGACATGAACGCGCTGCCGTTTCCGGATTTCGACGGATATTTCGGCGATCTCGCCGCCTCGAAGCTGAGCGGACAGTTCGACGGCCACCTCGTGCTCGAGACATCGCGCGGATGCTGGTGGGGCGCCAAGCATCATTGCACCTTTTGCGGGCTCAACGGCGACACCATGGCGTTTCGCTCCAAGACGCCGCAGCGTGCGTTCGACGAGATCGACTATCTCGCCCGCCGCCACAACACCCGCCGCATCGGCTTTGTCGACAATATCCTCGACATGAAATACGTCACCACGCTGTTCCCCAAACTGACGCAGGCGGATTTCAAGCTGGACATCTTCTACGAGGTCAAAGCCAACCTGCGCTACGATCAGCTGAAGCAGATGCGCGCCGGCGGCCTGACGCAGATCCAGCCGGGCATCGAAAGCTTCTCCGACGGCGTGCTCAAGCTGATGGAAAAGGGCTGCACCGGCCTGCAGAACATCCAGCTGTTGCGCTGGAGCAGGGAGTTCGGCATCGAGGTGTCCTGGAACATCCTCGGCGGCTTCCCGGGGGAAGACGCCAACGATTATGCCGAGACGGCGCGGCTGCTCCCGAAGCTTGCGCATCTCGATCCGCCGTGCTCGTGCGGCACGGTGCGGCTCGACCGCTTCAGCCCGTTCCACGCCCGCGCCGATGCGTTCGGCTTCAAGCGCATGCGCCCGGCGCGCGCCTATTTCTACGTTTTCCCGTTCGGGCGGCGCGAACTCAACCGCCTCGCCTATTTCTTCGATTTCGATTACGCCGACGGCCGCGCGCCGCAGGATTATCTCGCGGCGGTGCAGGATCAGGCGCGGAACTGGACCGCGTCACGCTATGGGCCGCCGGAGACCCATCCCCGTCTCGATGCGCGCTATGACGGCCGCACCCTGGAAATTGCCGACAGCCGCGCCTGCGCCACCAGTCCCGAACACGTGTTCAAGGGTTTTGCGGCCGAACTCTATGCGCGCTGCGACCAAGTTGCGAAGGTTGCGACGCTGGCGCTAGACTACGGCCGGCCTGCGCAAGAGATCGAGGATACGCTTGACGAGTTCGAACGGCGAAAGCTTTTGGCGCGCTCGGGCGATAATGTCCTGAGCCTCGCCGTGTTCCGCGCGCGGCCGGCGGCGCAGCAAGTCAAGCAGGAGAAGCATGCAGCCATTCTCGAAACCGCTGATGCCTAGCCATTTCGAGGCCTGGTGCGAGCCGCCGGACGCATCGGGCGAGGAAACCTTACGGATCGTCTCGGCGCAGCGGTCGCTCACGCTCAAGGGCCGTGCCTTCCGCGAATTCCATCGCCACGTCATACCGCTGCTGGATGGACAGCGCAGTTTCGAGGAACTTTGTACTGAGACCGCCGATCTGTTCGACCGCGCCGATCTCGAAAGCGCGCTGTCGCTGCTCGCGGCACAGAACATCGTCGTCGAAGGCGACAACCGCCCCACAGGTCCCGCGCGGCTGCAACCGCAACTCAATTATTTTCACGAGGTCGCCGAAAACGCCGATGAGGCGCAGCGCCGCCTCGCCGCGGCGCGCGTCGTCGTGTTCGGTCTGGGTGGCGCCGGCGCTTCCGTCATGCATGCGCTGGCGGCCGCGGGCGTCGGCCGCGTTGCCGGCGTCGACCATTGCACGGTGTCGGCCGCCGACACCTATCTGTCGCCGGCTTTCAGCCTTGCCGATGTCGGCCGCCCGCGCGCCGAGGCGCTGGCTGCAAGGATCGCCGACACCGCGCCTGAAGTCGCCGCCAACGCGGTGACGGCGCAGCTGTCCACCGATCAGGAGGTCGCCGCGACAATCGATGGCGCCGACCTCGTCATTTCATGCCTTGACGGCGGCATGCTCAATCTCGCCTTCAAGCTGAACGCGGCTTGCCGCGCGGCCGGTGTGCGCTGGATCTCGGGCGAACTTTCCGGAACCGACGTCATCGCAGGCCCCGCGTTCTACGGCGCCGATGGCGCTCCCTGCTTCATGTGTTATCGCATGCGTCTGGTCGCCTGCGCCGGAAATCCGCAAACGCGATTTGCGCAGGAGCGGCATAGCGACAGGATGAAAGCCGATGCAGGCGACAAACGCGAGAGGCTGGTGTTCGGCGCCGGCCTGCTTGCCAACCTGATCGGGGCCGAAGCGCTCAATCTGCTGACCGGCCACGCCGAACCGATGCTCGGCGGGCGCCTGCTCTCGTTCAATCTCACCACCCTCACGATGCAGAAGCATGTCGTCTTGCGCAAGCCTGGCTGCCCGGTCTGCTCGGGGTGGAGCTAGGAATGATCGCAGCACCCTGGGATCTGCTCGTCAGTCCGCGCACGGGCCTCGTCACCGATCTTTCGCCGCAGCATCGCGGGCCCGAAGAGCCCGTGCCGCCCCACCTCTACACCGCCATGCTCGCCCATTTCGATTTCCGCGCAGCACCGCGGCAGGAGCGGCTCAACGCCGGCAAGGGCCGCACCGAGGACGAGGCGAAACGGGCGGCGCTCGGCGAAGCGGTCGAACGCTACGCCGCGTATCACCTTGACCCCGCGCGGCTGTCGAGTGGGCCCGCGGTCCCCGGCGCGATCACGCCCGTTGACTGCGTGCTGTATTCGCAAGCCCAGTATGCGCAAGACGGTTTTCCGTTCCGGCCATGGACGCCGGACGCGGAGATATCGTGGGTCGGCGGCATCGACCTGCATTCCGGCGAGGCCGTGCCGCTGCCGGCCGCGCTGGTGCATCTGGTCTATCCGATGCCGAGGGCCGAGGATCATTTCACCGCGGTGACATCGAACGGATTAGCCGCAGGCCCGACGCTTGCGCGCGCGATCCTGAGCGGCCTTTACGAGGTGATCGAGCGCGATGCGCTGATGATTACCTGGATGAACCGGCTCCCGGCGATCGAACTCGATGCGATGGACAGCCGCTGCCATGCGGCGACGATCATCCGCCATTACCGCCGCTTCGGCGTTGGCGTCCGCCTCCTCAAGCTTGCGACCGACCAGCTTCCGACCGTGATCATGGCGGTCGCCGACGACAGCGACCCGGCGCGGCCGGCGCGGCTGGTTGGCATGGGATGCGATCTCGATCCGACCGTCGCCTGCGACAAGGCGATTTTTGAGCTGTGCCAGTCGCGGCCGAGCGAAGCGGTCCGCCACCGCGACAACCCGCCGGCGGGCCGGCTCAAATCCTATCAGGATGTCAAGGATCTGGACGATCATCCGGCCTTTCATGCGATGCGGGAGAACCTGCACGAGTTCGATTTCCTTTTCGACGGGGCGAAGTCCGCAGCACTCGGAGATCTGGCCAGCTTCGCGAGCGGCGACAGCGAAGCGAATGTCGCGGCCGTCGCGGCGCGGCTCAAGGAGACCGGCGCCCGCGCCGCTTATGCCGACATCACACTGCCGGACGTCGCCGCAGCCGGCTACCGCGTGGTGCGGGCCATCGCAACCGGCCTGCAGCCGATCCATTTCGGCTGGGGACAGGCGCGCCTCGGCAGCCGCAGGCTATACGACGCGCCGGTGCGCTGGGGTTTTGCGCGCCAGCCGTCGACACCGGAGGCGCTGAATTATTGTCCCCATCCGCTTGCGTGAGGCCCACGATGATTCCGGTAGACGATCCGCTCTCGCTGTCGCGCCTCTTTCATCTCAACTCGGAGCCGTGGCTCAACGAACAAGCCTACCGGGAAACACCGTTCCTCCATGAGTACATGGATCACGCCGGCGCTTCGGCGCGCGTGGACCTGCCCGCGCCCGCGGGCGGAGCACTGGCGAAGATGTTCGCGGCGCGACACTCCGCCCGCGCCTTCGCGGCCTGGACCATGCCGCTGGCGACGCTCTCCGAACTGCTGTTCGCCGCCCATGGCGTGGTCGAGATCATGCCGCTGGAGTCGGGCGGCGCGTACCTGCGGCGCAGCGTGCCATCGGCCGGCGCGCTTTATCCGCTGGAAATCTTCGTCCTGCTCCGGGACGTTGAAGGGCTTGAGGACGGCATTTATGGATTCGATCCTCGCAGCCATGCGCTGGACCGGCTTTTCCCGCGCCCGCGGCTGGAGCAGGCGCTTGGCGCTTTTTACATGTTGCCTTTTCTCGGCGGGGCGAATGTCATCGTCTGCCACGTTGCGGTATTCGGGCGTTGCCAGAAGAAATACGGGCCGCGCGGTTACCGCTATATCCTGCTGGAGGCGGGTCATTCCGCGCAGAACCTGTGCCTTGCCGCCGAAGAGCGCGGCCTCGCCACGCTCTGCATGGGCGGATACAAGGACTCTACGCTCAACCGCTGCCTCGGCCTGAACGCGCCGGACGAGGGGGTTGTTTATTCGGTGGCAGTGGGGATGGCGGCAAAGCCTTCGGGGTAGCCATCGAGCCCGCGCACATGTGCGCGCCCCGAATGACGCAAAACAAAAAGCCCGGTCTGGCGACCGGGCTTTGATTGTTTTCGATCGGCGAAGCTGCTTAAGCCGCCTCGTCCGCCACGGCCGCATCGTCGCTCTCGGCGTCTGCATCGACATCCGGATCGGCGTCGCCTTCTGCTCCGGCTTCCGCCTCGGTCTTGGCGCCGCGGCGCGGGCTCTTGGCGAGCTGCGCCTCGATTTCCTTGACCGCCTCGGTTTCCGTCACGTGCTGGACCACGGCGATTTCCCGCGACAGCCGGTCGAGCGCCGCCTCATAAAGCTGGCGTTCGCTGTAGGACTGTTCGGGCTGCGATTCCGAGCGATAAAGATCGCGCACCACTTCGGCGATGGCGACGATGTCTCCGGAATTGATCTTGGCTTCGTACTCCTGCGCCCGGCGCGACCACATGGTGCGCTTGATGCGGGCACGGCCCTTCAACGTCTCGAGCGCGCGCTTGACCAGCGCCGGCTCCGACAGCTTGCGCATGCCGACATTGGCGACCTTCGCGGTCGGCACCCGCAGCGTCATCTTGTCCTTCATGAAATTGATCACGAACAGCTCAAGCTTGGCGCCGGCAATCTCCTGCTCCTCGATGGCCAGAATCTGGCCGACACCGTGGGCGGGATAAACAACGAATTCGTTGGTCTTGAATCCTTGGCGCTGCGTCAGAACCTTCTTCGGTTCCTCGACTTTGGCCTGGATCGCCACCGGCTTCACGACCGGCTTGCTGACGACGGCAGGCTTGCTGACAACCGGCTTGACGGCAGCCTTCGGTGCAGCAGTTTTAGAGGCGGCCTGCGAAGCAGTGGGCTTCGAACCGGCCGCTTTCGCGGAAGTTTTTGCAGTCTTGCTGGGCATTGCGCTTCTTTTGTTTTTTGAGGACTTTGCAGCCGTAGCCTTCGCGGCTCTCCGGGAGTCTTTAAGAGAAGCCGGATTCTTAAGAGAAGCCTTGGCACGGCCTTTGGTTGCACTACGGCTGGCCGCAGCGGCTTTTTTAGAACCCTTGGAAGCACTCTTTTTACGCGTTTTCTGTGACACAGCCTGCGCGCGGAACCGCCGCGCCCCTGTTCGATGTTTCACGGGAACCCCTGGGGCCTCAAGCGGACAACAGGATTCAGTTGTTGAATGTGCGTATAATAGCACATTTTCCGTAAAAATCAATGGTTTATGCCCGATTCCGGCCCGTTATCGGCTGCCGGGGACCCATAACACCCGTTAGGGTTAAGTCGAACAACCAGGCCGGCCGAGCGCAGCACCGGCAATATCAGTCGCCGGTGCCGGGAGCCGGAGAAAAATATTTCTCGAATTTTCCTTCCATGCCCTCGAAATCCTTGGCGTCAGGCGGGGATTCCTTCTTCTGGGTGATATTCGGCCAGCTCTTGGCATATTCCGTGTTCACTTCCAGCCACTTCTCCAGCCCAGGCTCGGTATCGGGCTTGATGGCGTCGGCAGGGCATTCGGGCTCGCACACCCCGCAATCGATGCATTCGTCCGGATGAATGACCAGCATGTTGTCGCCCTCGTAGAAGCAATCTACGGGGCAGACTTCGACACAGTCCGTGTACTTGCACTTGATGCAGGCTTCAGTGACGACGTAAGTCATCCAGGGCTCCGAAACGGGTCAATTTTGAGTGTTGCGTAGCGCAGGAACCCCGCTGCCGCAACACAGATAGTTATTCCGGGCGGCCTTGCAAATCGTCATACAGCACACGCGCGGCCGCGGAGTCGCCGCGCCGCTCGGCAAATCCGACGACTTTGAGAATACGCACGGTGCGGTCGAGGCCGACAGTCACCACATCGCCAGCCTTCACGGGGTGGCCGGGCGCTTTCTCACGCACGCCGTTGATGCGAACGTGCCCGGCCTCGACCAGCGCAGCGGCACTGCTGCGGGCCTTGACCACCCGCGCATGCCACAGCCATTTGTCGAGACGCTGGCGCTCCAAGCAACACCACTCCGCGAACTCCGGAACCCTTATCCTCCCCTGGAGGGGGAGGGTAAGAGAAGCAGCTACTCCTTACGCCCCGCGGTGAGTTGCTCCTTGAGCGCCGCCAGTTTGGCGAAGGGCGAATTGGGATCGATCGGGCGCTCACGTTCGCGCGGCGCTGCGCTGGAGGCATACTGCCGGTGCGAAGGGCCGCCGCCCGAACGGCCATCGCGGTCGCCCTTTGGCTTGCCGGCGAATTTGCCCTTGTCCCTGCCATCCCTGCCCTTGTCTCTACCCTTATCCTGGAAACGCTCGCGTGGCGGACGGCCCTTGTCCTCGCGCGGTTCGCGTTCGCGCACCTGCGCACCTTCAGGCGCAGCCGCGACAGCGGCGGTTGCTGCCTCCGCCGGCGCATCGCTACGGGGCTTGCGGAAATCCTTGTTACGCTCGCGCCGTCCGCGTCCGTGACGTTCGCGTTTGACGCCCTCGCCCGCCTCGCCTTCGGCCACGACCGGCTGTGCGCCCTCCTTCGGACGATCCTGATGACGAGGACGATTGCGATCATGGCGCGGGCGGCGGTCTTCCGACCGGCCCCCGGGCCGCCAGACCTCCACCATCTCAGGAGCGGCGACAACCTCAGGCGTCGCTGCATTATCGGCGGTTGAGCTCGCCGCCGCGGCATCGGTGACGGCGACAGCGTCAGCCGTTGTCTCAGCCGCGATCTGGTCCTGCGGCGTTTCCGGTTCTTGCTGCACTTCCGTTGCGACAGCCTCAACATTTTCCAGAACCGCCGGATCCGGTTGAGTCTCGACCGGAACCGGTTCTTCTTCGCTCGCCGCTGGCGATAGCGCGATCTCGGGCAGCAACGCCGCGGACGGTATTACAGCTTCTTCGACCGACTGCGGCGCGTCGTTGGCGATGTCCGCGACATCGCCGGTTGCGGCGGCCGCTACGGGCTCGACGACGTCTGCGTCCGCGCTTGCAACATCGCTCCGCAACGCTTCAACGGACAGCGCCGCTTCCGGCACTTCCGCAGGGTTGGCTTCCACAGGTGCTGCTTCCGTTACGACAGGTGCCGGCGCAGGCGGCAGCGGCAACCGCTTCTCCATCCGGTAGCCGAGCGCGCGCAGGATCGACGCAAAATCCTCCCCGGCCGAACCGGTGAGCGACGTCATCGCCTGCGTGACCACAAAACTGCGGCCGTCAAACGCGCCCGCGGGCTTTGCGCCGGGGGAGCTTGCGCGCCATGACAACGCCGGACGAATGAGATCGGCGAGACGTTCCAGGATATCGACGCGCACGGCGCGCTCGCCGCACTGCTTGTAGCCCAAAATGCGATAGGCGTCGCGATCCAGCAGCTTGTCGACCGGGAACGACGTGCGCCCGCTTCCCGCAAGATGCTGCGCGCCCGACAGCGCCGACATGTCGACATTGTCCTGCTTCTCTGCCCACAGCAGCGACGCCAGCGCGCGCGCCGCCGGCTTCAGCAGCGCCGGAACATAGATATGATAGGCGCCGAACCGGACGCCGTATTTGCGCAAGCTTGCGCGCGACGGCTGATCGAGATCCTTCATTTCGGCAGCGATTTTCGCGCGCTCCAGCACGCCCAGCGCCTCGATCAACTGGAATGCAATACCCCGCGCGATGCCGGTGACGTCTTCAGCCTTGGCGAGATCGAACAGCGGGCCCAGCAGTTTCTCGATATGCGTCTTCAGCCACAGATCGAGCCGCGTCTGCACCGCTTCGCGCGGCGCGCCGGTCAGGCGATCGTCGGAAATGATGCGCAGGCGCGGATGCAACGCATCGTCTGAAGCAACCAGTTTGGCGACCGCGTCGCCGGTCCAGCGGACGGTGCCGTCCGATGTCAGCACGAACGCATCGTCTTTCGCGTTCGACAACTTCTCGGCGCGGGCGTCGATTTCGCCGGCCAGCGCCTTCAGCGCGGTGGCCTGCAAGGCCTTGGCGTCGGAGCCGGCTTCCGCCGCATCCGGCGCAAAGGTGAATCCGTCGAGACGGCCGATCACATGGCCCTCCACAGTCACTTCGCCGGTCTTGCCGATTTCCGTATTCAACATCGTGTTTTCCCGCAGGCGGCGCATCAATACACTGGTCCGGCGATCAACGAAACGCTCCGTGAGCCTTTCGTGCAGCGCATCGGACAATTTATTTTCGACTTCCCGCGAGATGCCCTGCCAATGCTCGGGGTCCGCGAGCCAGTCCGGCCGGTTCGCCACGAAGGTCCAGGTGCGGATTTGCGCGATCCGGTGCGACAATGTGTCGATATCGCCGTCGGTGCGGTCGGCCTGGTCGATCTGCGCGGCAAACCAGGCGTCCGGGATCCTGCCCTTCTGCATCAGGAAGCCGTACAGCGTCGTCACCAGTTCGGCGTGCGCGGCCGGCGCGATCTTGCGATAATCCGGGATCTGGCAGGCATCCCAGAGACGTTCGACGGCGGGACCGCCATGCGCCATGTCGCGCACCTCGGTGTCGCGGGCGGCGTGATCGAGCACGCGCAAATCCTCCGCGATCGGCGCGCGGGTCAGCGCGTCATGCGTGGGCGTTTGCGCCAGCGACACCTGCAGCGCGCCGAGCGATGAGAAATCCAGCTTCGAATTGCGCCATTGCAGCATTTTCACGCTGTCGAAGGTGTGGTTCTGCAGCGCGTTGACCAGTTCGGGCTCGAACGGGGCGCAGCGGCCGGTGGTGCCGAAGGTGCCGTCGCGGGTGGCGCGGCCGGCACGGCCGGCGATCTGCGCGAATTCCGACGGATTCAAGCGGCGGAATTGATAGCCGTCATATTTGCGGTCGGAGGCAAAGGCGACGTGATCGACGTCGAGATTGAGTCCCATGCCGACGGCATCGGTGGCCACCAGGTAATCGACGTCGCCGGACTGAAACATCGCCACCTGCGCATTGCGGGTGCGCGGGCTGAGCGATCCCAGCACGACGGCAGCGCCGCCGTGCTGGCGCTTGATCAGTTCGGCGATGGCGTAAACTTCATCCGCGGAGAACGCGACGATCGCGGTGCGTCGCGGCTGCCGCGTGATCTTGCGGTCGCCGGCAAATTCAAGCTGCGACAGCCGCGGACGGGTGACGATGCTGGCGCCCGGCAGCAGGCGTTCGATGATGGGCCGCATGGTGGCGGCGCCCAGCAGCAGCGTCTCGTCGCGGCCGCGGCGATGCAGGATGCGATCGGTGAAGACGTGGCCGCGTTCGAGATCGGCACTGATCTGTATTTCATCGACGGCGAGAAACGAAACGTCGAGGTCGCGCGGCATCGCCTCCACGGTGGAGACCCAGAACCGCGCCTTCGGCGGTTTTATCTTTTCTTCGCCGGTGATGAGTGCCACCGAATCCACGCCGGCGCGGTCGACGATCTTGTTGTAGACCTCGCGCGCGAGCAGGCGCAGCGGCAAGCCGATCAGGCCGGAGGAATGCGCAAGCATCCGCTCGATCGCAAGATGCGTCTTGCCGGTGTTGGTGGGACCGAGCACGGCGGTGACGCCGGCGCCGGGAGCCCTGCCGTTCGAGAGCGTGGGCGGTGAAGACGAAAAGGCCATATTTTACAGGGATTTCTGCGTCGCTGCTGCTTTGAGGGTTGTATCACAATGCGACGCCTGCATGGTCGCGGCTTAAGCTTTGGAACGACTCCGGAACGAAACGCGCCCGAATCGGTGACTCGGGATGTTCCAGGGCGCACCACCGCAACATCTCGCGTCGTTGCGAGACGAGCGGCACTAGATCAAGTTTGTTGAAGTCGAACAAGAGGCGGTTTTTCGGCTCATTCCTTAAAGCTGGAGTCGAATCAGAAGCGAACAGGAGTCAAGCGATAGAATCTAAAACCCCTGCTCCGTCATTCCGGGGCGCGCCTCCCGAACTCGGGTTTACCCGAGTTCGGCATTATCAATGTCCAAGTCCGCTACAGCCGACTTGGATGCGCGAGCCCGGAATGACGGGGTTATTCACTGCGTCTTGGCGACCCGCGGCGGCGTCGCCTGCGTCACGAACTGGGTGGCCTCGAGCACACCGGTGCCGAGCGGGGTTGGAATCATCATCCGGAACGGCACGAGGATACGGGTTCCGGCTATTGGCGCGAACCAGGCTTCGATGTTGCGCTGGGTCGCGAGCCATTTGATCGCGGCGCGATCGGGGATGTAGCCGGCAATCGGCGTGAAATAGACCGCGCAGACCACCACGGGACCGGAATAGCCCTTTTCAGCCCGCACATGGTCCATGCGCTTGTAGTCGAGCTTGAGTTCATAGCGCATGCGGCCGTCGAAAATCGCGCCTCCCGTGCGGCAGGCTTCGGGGCTGACCGGATCGGCGGTGCCAGGCACGCGCAGCAGCGAACCGGTCATCGGATCGAGCACGCCGCGCTTGTGCAGGTCGGTGACGACGATGCGGTCGGGATCGACCGGCGGCTCCGGCTCGATCGCGAACTCCTTCACATTGCCGCCCGCCAGCGACATCCGGATGCTCTCGGATTTTTTCGAGGAGGTGGTGCTGGCGGAATAGACCTGCGGCAGCAGCGCGCCATTGACGACGCGGCCCTGCGAGCCGCCGGTGCCGGAGCCGCCCGCGAAGGTGTTCATCAGACCGGTGGTGGCGCCGGAGGCGGACGCCGAATACGCGTCGTCTGATATATCGACCACCCAGGCGCCGCGGCCGACGGGAATGCCGGCCAGCGTCACCTCATAGCGCGCATCGAGCTTGCCCTGCGCCGACGCAGGCTCCCACGGCAGCAGCACGACGAGCGCCGTCAGCAAGCCGAGCAGCCCTGGTGCGGATCTGGACGCCGGCCGGGGCCGGATCATGCCGAACGTCTTCACCAAAAGGCGGTCCTGCGGTTCGCGCCTTGCCAAAAGGGGCAATCGATCAGTCATTTAAGCAAAAACATCCGTCAAACAACGAGGCCGGCGGGCTTTTTGGCGATTCCCCGATGCCGCCACTGAGCCCGTTGGAACCGCATGATGTCGGCAGCGAATACGCCGTTTATATGGTTGGTTCGCCTGCGAAATCGGCTTTTTCCGCGGATTCGCGGGCCCGCTTTGCCTTGACGCAAGCGCCCCCTGCCCCTATACGTCCGCGGTTCCTGAAATGGACCGAGTTTTGGACCCCCGCGGCCCGCGCTTCAAGCGCCGGAGAGCGGGCGATAAGAGGATTTTTCGCGATGTCGCGGCGCTGCGAACTGACGGCCAAGGGCCCGCTGGTGGGCCACAAGGTAAGCCACTCCAACATCAAGACCAAGCGCAGGTTCCTGCCCAATCTGTGCAACGTCACCTTCATCTCCGACACGCTCGGCCGCAACGTGCGCCTGCGCGTCTCGACCAACGCGCTGAAGTCGGTGGATCATCGCGGCGGGCTGGATGCGTTTTTGCTGAAGGCGAAGGGGCCGGAATTGTCGCCGCGCGCGCTGGAGCTGAAGCGGGCGATTGAGAAGAAGAAGGCGGGGGCGGAGCCTGCGGCGAAGGCGAGCTGAGCGTTCGTTTAAAGCCGGTTGGCGGTGAAGTTTTGATGGCCGGGTCGAAAGACCCGGCTGTTCTGTTTTGGATCGGATATCTCAAATTAGATCGAGGTTTAACGCTCGTCCTAGAGCTACCTCGATTACAAAAGTCGACCGATGTCTCGAACAGGGACGGGCATTAATTTATCGCCGGCTTTTGCATGCGCCCATCGATGGCAAGTTGGACAAAGCACAACAAGGTCGTCCACACGGCTCTCTCACCAGCAGCCAATGGCTGTTGGTGGTGTGCATCGAACATAGAATCGAGAGAGTCAGAAAATTTGTACGCTTCGCAGGCTAGCATACCATCGTTTTCGGCTCGGTTCCTCGCCTTCGCCTCGCGCTTTAGTTTTGGATCACGCTCAATCTCCTGTGAGAGCTTCCAAACCTTTATCCCTTCCCACGGTCTTACTCAGTACCTTTGGGTACATTGACCCAAACATCTGAACCTTGCCCGGGTCACGGAAACCTGGTGGTGGTACGACATCGTTGCGACGGGTGATTGGCCAATCTTTTAGAGCATCGAAAAGTAACTCGATTCGGCCTTCGTCTCGAAGAACGGCATCATATGCATTCGTTAAAATCTTCCGGTCGGGAAAGCCGAGATCCTCAATCAGGCGAGGCTCACTGCTGATCGAATAGACTTCCGAAATGACAACAGCGACTGGCCATTGAGCTAGCCGCATTTGAAGGTCTTTATCGTGAACAAACGCTGTTTGTTTCGCCAAAGGCGCCGGTAGCACGAACAAGCTCCAAAACACGCCCACCTAGATTTCCTGGGACTTGCTCACCTCCACCAATAGTCAAAAAATAGGGCCGAGTTTGCGCGAGCTGGGCTGTCTTTCGGGCTTGGGAAAAATGCCCTTTGTCTTTTAGGATGGCACTCCCACGTGAACCAAAACACATAACCGCTTCGGTGGAGCGGCCCCATACGGCCTTGACTCCCATGAGTTGTTCCGAAATTGTTACTACATCTTTGAATACTAACTTCATGACTACCTTCTAAGCAGTGAATAATAATCTCAAAATTCGACGGCTTGGGAAGACCAGTGCCTGTCTAACAATGATTTAAGCAATCGTTCTGGTCGCTCGCAAGGTTTATCGGAACAATCGGAGACAAAGGAAATGGCGGAAGTACAAAAACCGATCGTCCCCGGCCGATTATATCGATATCGCTCATTGAACCGCAATGGGGATGCCGTTCAACAGGAAATCGATTCCATCCTGAACAAATATCTATTTTGTTCAGCATTTACGCGCATGAATGATCCAATGGAAGGGTTCTATCGACCAAGCAAAGTTCTTAGTGGGAAGTCCGATTACGAGGACATTGTTCGCGAGATAACCGATAGCAAGTCAAACGTGGGCATCGCATGTTTCACCGAGACTTACGAGGATGTCCTGATGTGGACTCATTATGCGGGCAATTACACCGGAATGTGTCTTTCGTATTCTACTAAAGAACTCCTTGCGGGGCTTTCCGACCACGTCAATCTCGTACGTCTCGCCTACGTGGATGAACCCCCTCTTATATATCCTAGTCAGGTCAGCAACGCTGGTAATGCCGCCACTCGCATTCTCTCACAAAAAAAATACAACTGGGCATATGAGCGTGAATGGCGCGTCTTAGGCCCGGTCGGTCAAGTCAGCATTGGGCGTGTCCAGGCAGTAAAAGCAATCTACTTCGGTTCGCGCGTTGACTTACGTCATCGCCAACAGATTCTGACGAAGATCCAAGGCACTGCCATTAAAGCTTATATGATGGAGGTTGACGGCTACGATCACACTTGGGAGCCGATCAACGTGGCCGCGAAGCCAAAAAAGAAAATAAAACGATCTGTCGGATAATTTGCAAATTCTAGACCTATGTCTCTTCCTTCCTACCTCGCCATCCGTTGCCAGTCGATGCGCGGCTAGTACATTCGCAACCAATCAAATAAATCGGCACGAAATTTCCCGTATCCTCTCGGAGCTTCATTCACACACTTGTGAACATATCCCTATCCCCGTCCCCCAAACCTCCCTTATCCTCTCCCCGTCCTGTCCATGAGGGGGCGCTTCTCGAGGGCACTCCGGAGTGGGACAGAGCGAGAGCTGGCCGGAACGGGGCAACCCGGACCGGTCGATGCGGCGGCCTGCGGCTGTGGTTTGCACCCACAGACTCGGGAGGCCCTGGGTAACCGTCCGCCCCTAATATGGGGGGCTGCCTTCGATGGCTGGACGCGGAACGGACGATAGGCGGGAGTAATCCTGCCTTGGCGTGAGCGGATGCTCGGGCCGGTCCCGGAAGTACGGTCCCAGGGACAGAAACCGCCGCGGCGGAGCGCCGAGAGGCGTTGCCGTGTGCCTCTGTTTCCCGGCGATCCGGGAAACAAGCCGCGGCCCTGTTAAGGTGCGCCTTTCGGCGTTCCGCCTCCCCCTCATCTTTCGAGGGCGAGGTCCCCCGAACCCCCCACTCACGTGAAGCAATTTGCGGGCAGCGATGGCGCCTGCCCGGAAGGAGGAGGCGATGAAATTTGAACCGACGCCGGAACAGCGGGCGGAATTCGAGGCGGACAAGCGGACCCGCGCTGAGAAGCAGCTCGATCTCATGCGCAAGATCAACACCTCGATGAACGGCTGGAAACGCTGCGGCAATAGGGTGTGCCGGCGCGCGCATCGCTGCGCGGGCTTTCCGCTGCGATGCGTGGTCAAGCGCAAGCCGCGGCAGCTGACGCCGGAACAGCTCGCAAACGGCAAGCACCGGTTCAGGCTCGCGCTCGAGAAACGCCGCGCCGAATTGGCGGCCGGCGCCAGGCCGATGACGCCGGAGGAGATCAAGCAGATGATGCGCAAGCTGCACGCCGAGAAGAAACGCAAACGCGCGGCGCGGCGGGCCGAGGCCGCGAAGCTGTTGCCGCCGGCTGCCGCGCCGAGGCCGCCGCAAGGCGCCGGCACCATCGATTCCGCTGCCGCATACGAGCCGCCGCCGCTGTCTCCGGAGAAACTGGAGTGGATCAACCGGATCTGGAACGACTACGTGGCGTCATTGCCGGCGGAGAATACGGAAGCGACGGACGATGCCGGCAAGACAGAGCGCGAGCCCGGACCGCGCATCACGATGCTGTAGATGGAAATGCTTGCAATAGGGTCGCGCCACAATCTCCGCCGTCATCCTCGCGCAACGGCTTCGCCGTTGTCGCGGGAAGTGCTCGCCGCACAGCGGCGAGCCTCGAAGGATCGGCCACAAGCTCCCGCGCGGCCATCCTTCGAGACGCCGCGCAAGCGCGCGGCTCCTCAGGATGACGGGAGGAAGACGTTTTCTCGTTCACCCCAGCCCCGCCTTCCGCATCCCCTGCAGAAACCGCTCCATCAATTCCTTTGTCTGATACGGCACGCTCGCCTTGATCCACGCGATCGACAGCTGCGGCTGCTCGCGGCGGATCGCGTCGAGATAGGCGCGCGCTTCCTCGATGCGGCCGGTCTGCGCCAGGCTCGCGCAGTGCAGGCGTTGCGCGCCCTGGAAGCCGGGGCGCAGGGCCAGCAGGTCTTCCGAGACCCGCACTGCGTCGGCGTAGCGGCCGGCGCCGTAATGCGCCACCGCGATGCCGCCGAGAAACATCGCCATGTCCGGATCCATCGGGCTGAGGCGGATCGCCTCGTCGGCATGTTCGATCGCCTCGCGGTCGTGGCCTGCAAAGGCGAGGCCGCGGCTGAGATCGCCATGCGCGGTGGCGGAGTTCGGGTTGAGTTCGACCGCGCGGCGAAACGCGGCGATCGATTCTGCCGTCCGCCGCTCCATCATGGCGAGATAGCCGAGCGCGGTCTGCGCCCACGAATCGCAATCGTCGAGAGCCAGCGCGCGAACGGCGTGCTCGCGGCCCGCGCGCAATCCGTGTTCGCGATCGACCCAGCCCATATGTGCTGCGAACAGCAGGCGGAACGCGAGCCGGCTGCGCGCCGGCGCGTAATCCGGACAGGCTTCGACCGCCTGCGTCAGGCCCTCGATCGCGGTCGCGTAATCGGCGCGGGTCAGACGCCAGACATGGGTTTGCGCGCGCGCCACGCGTTCCCAGGCGCCGAGATCGTCCGGCGAGCGCGACAGCGCACGCACGCCCTCCGCGGCCAGCAGACGCGGCTCGATTGCGGCGACGACGTTGCGGGTGATCTCGTCCTGTACGGCGAAGATATCGCCGAGTTCGCGGTCGTAGCGTTCCGCCCAGTGATGGCCGCCGGTGACGGCGTCGATCAGCTGCGCGCTGATGCGGATGCGTTTGCCGGCGCGGCGCACGCTGCCTTCCAGCACATAGCGCACGCCGAGCTCGCGCGCGACCTGCTTCACGTCGACGGCGCGGTTCTTGTAGACAAAGCAGGAGTTGCGCGCGATCACGAACAGCCAGTGGATGCGCGACAGCGCCGTGATCAGGTCTTCCGACATGCCGTCGGCAAAATACTCCTGATCGGATTCGTCGCTCATATTGTCGAACGGCAACACCGCGATCGAGGGGCGGTCTGGCAGCGCCAGCGTCTCGCCGCCGCCGAGAGCGGGGAGCGGGGCCGCCGCGAGCTTGCCGATGAAGCGGTAGCCACGGCGGTGCAGCGTCTCGATATAGCGCGGCCGCCTTGCGTCGTCGCCGAGCGCCTTGCGCAGTTCCTGGATGCACGTCACCAGTGCGGCATCGCCCACGGTGACCTCGGGCCACACCGCGCCGAACAGTTCCTCCTTGCCGATCACCTCGCCCGGGCGGCCGGCCATGTAGGACAGCAGCGCCAGCGCCTTCGGCGTCAGCCGTACATTGCGGTCGCCGGACATCAGTCCGCCGCGCGGCTCCAGCCGATAGCGCCCAAAGCTAAGTGTCCGGTCCAGCATGGATTTCCCCGATTTCGATGCTAGCACACCCCCCTATAGAAATCCCGTATCTCGCTTATGACTTCGGCCGTGCCGACGCCTAGCTTCGCCTTCGAAGCGGTCAAAAAAATGGAGACGCGCGATGCGAACGACCCTTGCGGTGGCGATAGCGCTTTCGGGCGGCCTTTCAATTGCGGCCGCCGCTCCCGCGCAAGCCGGCGACGAACTCGGCAAGGTCAGTTTCGAAACCTCCTGCAAGCCGGAGGCGCAGAAGCTTTTCAACCAGGCCATGCTGTACCAGCACTCGTTCTGGTATCGCGCCTCGCAAAACGTGTTCGAGGATGCGCTGAAGGCCGATGGCGAATGCGGCATCGCCTATTGGGGCATCGCGCTCAGCCTGCTGTGGAATCCCCACACCGCACCGCCGCCGAAGAACCTCGCCGATGGCGCAGCCGCAATCGCCAAGGGCAAGAGCGTCGCCAAAACCCAGCGCGAGCGCGACTATCTCGACGCGCTCGGCGTGATGTACGCCGACTACGAGACGATCGACCACCGCACCCGCCTGATGGCCTATGCCAAGGCCATGGAGCAACTGGCGCAGCGCTATCCAAATGACGACGAGGCGCAGATCCACTACGCGCTCGCGCTCAACACCTCGGCCTCGCCGGCCGACAAGACCTACGCCAACCAGCTCAAGGGCGCCGCGATCCTGGAGCCGATCTCGAAGCGCCAGCCCGATCATCCCGGCGTCGCGCATTACCTGATCCATCTCTACGACTATCCGCCGATCGCCGAGAAAGGCCTCGATGCGGCGCGGCGCTACGCCAAGATCGCCCCGGCCGCGGCCCATGCCCAGCACATGCCGTCGCACATTTTTACCCGCGTCGGCTATTGGAGCGAATCCATCGCCTCGAACGCCGAGGCCGCGCGGGTCGCGAAAGAGGCAAAAGATTTCCACGACCAGCTGCACGCGATGGACTACGAGGTCTATGCCTATCTGCAGCTCGGGCAGGACGCCAAGGCCAAGGCCATCGTCGATGAGATGACGACGGTCACCGGCGTGACGGAGACATACATGCCCGGCAATTACGCGCTGGCGGTTTCGCCGGCGCGTTACGCGATCGATCGCGGCGACTGGAAGGCCGCGGCCGAGCTTCAGGTTCGCCCCAGCCCTTTGGCTCAGGTGCAGGCGATCACCTATTTTGCCCGCGCCTTGGGTGCTGCCCGCTCCGGCAATCCCGACGCCGCCAAGGCTGACATCGCCAGGCTCGCGGAATTGCGCGACAAACTGCGTGACGCCAAAGACGCCTATTGGTCGGGACAGGTCGATATTCAGTGGCAGGTCGCGACCGCCTGGGTGCTCTACGCCGAGGGCAAATATGATGACGCGCTGGCTGCGATGAGTGCTGCCGCCGATGCCGAAGACAAGACCGACAAGCATCAGGTAACGCCGGGCACGCCCAAGCCCGCGCGCGAACTCTATGGCGCGATGCTGCTGGAGTGTGGCAAGCCCGCCGAAGCACTCGCCGCCTTCGAGGCGACGTTGAAGAAGGAGCCCAACCGCCTCGGTGCTTATGTAGGCGCCGCCAAAGCCGCCGAGAAAGCCGGCGACAACGCCAAGGCGCAGGAGTACTACAAGAAGGTCGTCACGATCGCCAGCGATGCCGACACATCCCGCACCGAGGTGAGTGAGGCGCGCGCGTTCCTGACCAGGAAGTCGTGAGGCGCGGATCACGATGTGAGAAGGCCGTGAGAGCACTGTTGCTGTTGTTCGCGCTTGGTGGCATCGCAGCTCCGGCGCTAGCCGGGTCGCAGCAAGTGTTCGGCTATGCCGGCGTGCTCGGCGAGTGGGAGCTGACCGCCACTGTCACCGAGAAAGCCGGGCTGTGGAGCAAGGAATTCTCCGGACCGTTGTCGATGAAACACGTCGGTATCTGCACCCAGGAGGGTCCGGAGGAGAAGACAGGCGAAATCCGTTTTCAGATCTCGGCATTGTCGTCGCAACTGGATGCGACGCTGCTGGTTGAAGGCCTGGCATGTACCTACAGCGCACGGCTGTCGGATCCCACCAGCGGGCTGATGGTCTGCCCCGATCGGGAAGCCGTTCCGCTCAAGCTGTGGCTGAAATAGTCAGCCGCCTCACCACCAGCCGCGCCAGGCGACTCGGTGCCAGTGGATGCGCGGCCAGTGCATTCGCGGCCAGGTAATATAGAACGGGCCGTAATAGCCGGCGCGATAGATACCATAACGGCGGTGATGGCGGTTCGCGGTACGGCGATAGCGCGGCTTCGTCGGTGTTGCGTCAGTCGCGGTCGTTGACGGTGGGGGCTGTGTCGCCGATGGCTCGGGCGCTGTCGGCTTCGGCACGATCGACGGACGCGGCACGCTCGCAGGCGTCTCGGACTGCGCAGCGGCGGGCGCTACCGGCGCGTCTTCCGCATGGGCCGCGAGGGTTAGGCCTGCGAGCAGCAACGCTGCGACGGCGAGTTTGGTTAGATGCGATTTCACTTTGATCATCCTGCGTTACATTGTCATTCCGGGGCGCGAGCCAAGCGAGCGAGCCCGGAATCCATACACTCCCTGTGTCAGCTTCGGTACGAGAATAAAAGCATTCATCCAGGCACAGTGGTTATGGATTCCGGGCCTGCGCCAAGAAGCGCATCCCGGAATGACGGCTCACCTTGCCGCGGTCTTCGTCGCCATGTTGACGACCTGCACGCGGCGGTTGGCCGGGTCCATTGGGTTGGCCGCGTCCTTCGGCTTACTCTTGCCATAGCCGACGGTGACGAGGTCGGTGCCATTGATGCCGAATTTGTCGGTTAGGTAGCGCTTGATCGAATCGGCGCGGCGCTCGGAGAGGTCCTGGTTGTAGGCCTCGCCGCCGACGGCGTCGGTGTGACCGGCAACCACAAAGGTGGACCCCTTCAGGTTCGAATTGGACAGCGCGCGGCCCAGCGCCTGCACCGAGGGCATCGAGGCGGCGGAAATGTCGGCGGAGTTGTACTCGAACTGGATTTCGAGATCGATCTTCGGCTTGGTGGCGGCAGCTTCCGCGATTTCCTCGCGCTCGGCGCTGGAGAGCGAGCGGGTCTTGCGGTTGCGCAAGCTGTCGATAAGCCGGCCCTCCGCGGCCTTGGTGGCGGGATCGGCCTGCGGCGCAAACGACAGCCCGCGCGTCAGCGGCTTCGGCTGCAGCGCGCTCAGGATCTGGTCCTCGGTGGCGTTGTCGCCGGCAAAGGCAAGGCCCGCGCTCATCGAAAGCGCGGCGCCGGCGATTGCGATGGAGCAGATGGATGAGAATGAGGTGATCATGGCCGTGGTCCCTTCGGGTTACGCGATTTGAAAACCGAGCGTTGGCCGGAGGATAGATGACAGCGCCGGACAGCGATGTGATGTAGATCACATTGAGAGAAAGGTCTGCGGGACAGTGGTTGTGCCGTGTCCCGGGCGCGATGCAGCGCTCTTGCGCTGCTTCGCAGAACCCGGACCCCGCTGCGGTTGAAAAAGCTGGGCGCGGCTCTGCAGCGCACCGCTCCGCAAGTGCTATGCGCTGCGCTGCATCCGGGGCACGCGGGCCGAGCGTGATCCACATCACAGCCGATCCCTTCAAGCCGGAGCAATGTGGCCCCATCGAATTCACGATCGAATTCACGCCAGAGGAGTTTGGGACATGCGCTTCCTCATCACAGCACTCTCCGTCGCCGCAATGCTCGTCACCACCGCCGCTCACGCCGACAAGCGGGTCGCTTTTGTGGTCGGCAACGGCACCTACAGGAATGTTCAGCCGCTGCCGAACCCGGCGATCGACGCCAGGTCGATGACCAAGGTATTGCGCAATGTTGGCTTCGAGGTGGTCGAAGGCTCCAACCTCACCCGTGACAAGATGACGGAACGCCTGCTCGAATTCGGCAAGAAGGCGCAAGGCGCCGACGTGGCGCTGTTCTTCTATGCCGGCCATGGCATCGCCATCAACGGCACCAATTACCTGCTGCCGGTCGATGCGGACCTGAAATCCGAAATGGACGTCAAGCTCGGAAGCGCGATCAATATCGACGTCACGCTGGACCAGACCATGAGCGACGCCAAGGTAAAACTGGTGTTCCTCGACGCCTGCCGCGACAACCCGTTCGCGGCGAAAATCCGTTCCGCCTCCGCCGCCGCGACCCGCAGCGTCAATGTGCAGACGGGCCTTGCCGAAATGAAATCCGGCGAAGGCACGCTGATCGCCTTCGCCACGGGGCCAGGACAAACCGCGCTCGACGGCCAGGAGGGCACCAACAGCCCGTTCACCCGCGCACTGATGGCCAACATCGCCTCGCCCGGCATTGAAATCCAGCAGGCGATGACGAAAGTACGCGCCCAGGTCAATGAAGAGACCAACAAGGGCCAATTGCCTTGGGGCCACACCAACCTGATCGGCTCGGTCTATCTCAATCCGGCCGCCGCGGGCACGGTTGCCGAGGCGCTGAATACGCCGGCAGCGACGATGAGCGCGGCGCCGGAAGTCGAGATCGAGTTCTGGCGTTCGATCAAGGATTCCAACAAGCCGGAAGAACTCAATGCGTACCTCACCAACTATCCCAGCGGCCAGTTCAAGTCGCTGGCGCTGGCCCGCATCGCCTCGCTGCAGGACGGCCCCTCGACCACCACTCGCAACCTCTCCGCCGGTGTCGACCCCTTAATCTTCACCGAGGAATCCAGCCAGACCACCGAGGACCTGATCGGCCTCGACAAGGCCCAGCGCCGCGACGTGCAGCGCCGCCTCACCGGCTTGGGCTTCGACACCAAGGCAAGCGGCAAGTTCGACAACGACACCCGCGCCGTGATCGCCCGCTGGCAGGCCGCGCGCGGCTATCCCAAGACCGGCTACCTCAACAAGCTGCAGCACAAGGCGCTGCAGTCGGAGATCGTGGCGACCCGCGTCGCTTCCAGCGATAACTCTGACGACGCGCCTGCGGCGCGTTCTTCCCGCCGCCGCAGCGGTGGCGGCGGAGGCGGCGGTCACGTTCGCCGCGGCGGCCCGCCCAATCTGTTCGGCGGCATGATGGGCGGATTGTTCGGACGGCGGTAATCGTCAGCATCGCAAATGCAGATGGCCGGGCCGCAGGACCCGGCCATTTTGCATGCCGGCGTCCAACTTGCTATCGATGGTCTCAAGCAAGAAACGCCTGAGGAAACCATGACCAACAAGCCTGCGATCAAGCAGCCGTCCGAAACAACCAAATTCGACTACATCATCGTCGGCGCAGGCTCCGCAGGCTGCGTACTGGCAAATCGCCTGTCCGCGTCGGGCAGGCATGCCGTGCTGTTGCTGGAGGCCGGGCCAAAGGACAGCAACATCTGGATTCACGTGCCGCTCGGCTACGGTAAGTTGTTCAAAGCCAAAAGCGTCAACTGGATGTACCAGACCGAGCCCGAGCCCGGGCTGAACGGCCGCACGGTGTTTCAGCCGCGCGGAAAGGTGCTGGGCGGATCGAGTTCGATCAACGGGCTGCTCTATGTACGGGGCCAGCACGAGGATTACGACCGCTGGCGTCAGCTCGGAAATGCCGGCTGGGGTTTCGACGACGTGCTGCCTTTTTTCAAGAAGGCCGAGGATCAGCAGCGCGGCGCGGACGATTTCCACGGCAGCGGCGGGCCGCTGCCGGTTTCGGATTCGCGGCATCCCGATCCGCTGTCGCAAGCCTTCATCGATGCGGCGGCCGAAAGCGGCATCGCCAAAAATCCGGACTTCAACGGTGCAACCCAGGAAGGAGCCGGGTGGTTTCAGACCACGACGCGGCGCGGGCGGAGGGCGAGCACGGCGCGGTCTTATCTTCGCCCGGCCCGGCAGCGGCGCAACCTGCATGTCGAAACGGCGGCACTGGCGCATCGCATCGTGTTCGCGGGACGCCGCGCGGTGGCCGTCGAATACAAGCAGGGTGGGGTGCTGAAGGTCGCACGCGCGGGAAAAGAGATTCTCGTATCAAGCGGCGCCTATAACTCGCCGCAACTGCTGCAGCTTTCCGGCGTCGGTCCCGCCGACCTGCTGCGCAGCCACGGCATCGATGTGGTGCTGGATGCGCCGGGCGTGGGCCACGATCTGCAGGATCACATGCAGGTCCGCATCGTCACCCGCTGTACGCAGCGCATCACGCTCAACGACATCGTCAACAGCCCGTTCCGCAAGATGATGACGGGACTGCAATACGCCGCGTTCCGCACCGGGCCGCTGACCATCGCCGCGGGAACATCGGGCGCGTTCTTCAAGACCAATCCGCGGCTGGCGACGCCGGATGTGCAGATTCACTTCCTGCCGTTCTCGACCGACAAGATGGGCGAGGCGCTGCATTCCTATTCCGGATTTTCGGCATCGGTGTGCCAGTTGCGCCCCGAGAGCCGTGGGTCGCTGCGTATCAAGAGCGCCAACCCGGAGGTAGCCCCGGAAATCCGCATCAACTACCTCGCCACCGAGACCGATCGCACCGCCAATGTCGAAGGCCTGAAGATATTGCGCAGGATTCTGCAGGCGCCGGCGCTGCGCGCTTTCACGGTCGAGGAAGTCGATCCCGGCGCAAAGGTTACCAGCGACGAGGAACTACTGAATTTCTGTCGCCAGCGCGGCAGCACGGTCTATCACCCGACCTCGACCTGCCGGATGGGCAACGACCCGCTCGCCGTTGTCGACCAGCGCTTGCGGGTGCGCGGCCTCGAAGGCCTGCGCGTGATCGATGGATCGATCATGCCGGACCTTGTGTCGGGCAACACCAATGCCGCGATCATCATGATCGCAGAAAAGGCGTCGGGGATGATCCTGGAGGATGCGACATGAGTTCCGACGCAAGGCAGACGCCTAACTTGCCGCTGACGGGCGTGCGGGTCCTTGAGATGACGCACATGGTGATGGGGCCGAGCTGCGGCATGATTCTGGCGCAACTCGGCGCCGAGGTGATCAAGGTCGAGCCGCCCTCCGGCGACAAGACCCGCAGCCTCGGCGGCATGGGCATCTCGTTCTTTCCGCTGTTCAACCGCGGCAAGCGCAGCGTGGTGCTGGACCTCAACAGCCCTGCCGATCAGGAGATCATGCACCGGCTGCTGGCGAGCGCAGACGTATTCCTGGAAAACTTTCGCGACGGCCTGCTCGACAAGCAGGGGCTCGGCGCCGACGAATTGAAGCAAAAGCATCCGCACTTGATCGTCGCCGGGCACAAGGGTTTCCTGTCCGGCCCCTATGAGCACCGCCCGGCGCTCGACGAAGTGGTGCAGATGATGTCGGGGCTCGCGGTCATGACCGGGACCAGGGCAAAACCGCAGCGCGTCGGCTCCTCCGCCAACGACATCATGGGCGGCATGTTCGGCGCCATCGCTATTCTGGCGGCGCTGTATCAGAAGCGCGGCGGCGGCACCCAGGGCGCCGACATCCGCATCGGGCTGTTCGAGAACTGTCTGTTCCTGGTGGCGCAGCACATGGTCGAATACGAGATGACCGGCAACAGGCCGCGCTCGATGCCGGAGCGCGAGCATGCGTGGCCGATCTACGATATTTTCGATGCGGCAGATGGCCGGATATTTATAGGCGTCGTCACCGAAGGACACTGGCAGAGTTTCGGCAAGGAGTTCGGGCTGAAGGAATTGCTGGAAGATCCGGCCCTGCGCACCACCACCGACCGCATTCTCGCACGCGCACGAATCATTCCGCGCGTCGCCGAGGTGATCAGAGGCTGGAAACTCGCGGAGCTTTCCGCGACGCTCGACCGGCTCAACATCTGCTTCTCGCCGATCAACCGGCCCGAGGATCTGTTCGACGATCCGCATGTGCTGCGCGAGGGCGGGCTGGTCGGCGCCATCAATGCCGATGGTGCTGCGTTTCGCGTACCCGCGCTTCCGGTGGAGTGGAACGGCGCCAGCGTCGGCGATGGCCTTAAAGTGCCGGCGCTCGGCGCCGATACCGCGTCCGTACTTTCCGAACTCGAACCGGCGGCGAAGCGCGTTGCCGGCAAGCCTCAAGCGAGGACATCATGAGCAACGTCCACGAGATTTATCCCGGCGACCGGATCGTCCTGCGCGAGGTCGGCCTGCGCGACGGCTTGCAGCTGGTGAAAACCTTTCCATCGACGGCGGCGAAGCGGCGCTGGATCGGGCGGGAATACGATGCCGGCGTGCGGCATTTCGAGGTCGGCTCGTTTCTGCCGGCGAAAACATTTCCGCAATTCGCCGACGTGCTTGAGATCGTCGGCGCCGTGGTCGCATTGCCCGGCGCGCACGGCATCGCGCTTGCGCTGAACGAGCGCGGTGTCAACGGCGCGTTGGCGTCGGGGGTCGCTGAAATCGGTTCCGTTGTTTCAGCTACGGAGGAACACAGCCGCGCCAACGCGAATCGATCGCGCGACGAAGCCATTGCCAACATAAAACGGCTTTGCGAATTGCGCGACAAGAGCGCGCATCGGCCGATCGTGTCGGCAGCGATTTCAATGGCGCTGGGATGTTCGATCGTGGGGCCTGTGGATCCGACGGAAGTGATCCGCCTGGCCGAAAAATGCTACGAGGCTGGCGCGGATGTGGTCGCGGTGGCCGACACCGTCGGCTATGCCGGTCCGAAGGCGGTCGGCGAACTGACCGCCGCGGTGGTCCGGATCGCGGGCTCGAAGCCGGTGTGCGTACATCTGCACGACACCCGCGGCATGGGGATCGCCAATGCCTCCGCAGCACTCGATGCCGGCGCGCGGATCCTCGATGGCTCGCTCGGCGGCCTCGGCGGCTGCCCCTTCGCACCGGGCGCCACCGGCAATGTGGTGTTCGAGGATTTGGTGTTTTTGTGCGAGAGTAAAGGCTTTGCGACTGGCATCGATGTCGAGAAGCTCGTCGCGGTTCGTTCGATCCTCGGCGAGGCTATGCCGAACGAGACACTCTATGGCGGGCTTGCGCGCGCCGGGATGCCGGGGAGAGCGGCGCGCGCGGCAGTCTGATTACGTCATTGCGAGGAGCGCAGCGACGAAAGCAATCCAGTTCTTGCTTCGTGGCTTCCGGATTGCTTCGCTTCGCTCGCAATGACCGGGTTTCCTCATCTTGCCCCAAACGTGGTCTCCCCGAACAGATCCTTCTGCTCGTGCGGCGGCGCGCGCCAATAGGCCGGGGGTGCGCTGACATGGCCGCCGAGTGAGGCCGCGGCGTGCCAGCCCCAGCGTGGGTCGTAGAGCATGCCGCGCGCCAGCGCGACCATGTCGGCCTTGCCGGAGGCGACGATGTCCTCGGCCTGCTTCGCTTCGGTGATCAGGCCGACCGCGATGGTGTTGACGCCGGCGGCCTGCTTCAGCCGTTCGGCGAACTGCACCTGGTAGCCGGGCCCGAGCGGAATTTTCTGCTGCGGCGACACGCCGCCCGAGGATGCATCGATCCAGTCGACACCGCGCTTCTTTAACTCCTTTGCAAGTTCAATGGTTTGTTCGATGTCCCAGCCGCCATCGACCCAGTCGGTCGACGAGACTTTGATCCCGACTGGCTTCTCGCTTGGGAACGCCGCGCGCACCGCGTCGAACACCTCCAGCGGATAGCGCAGCCGGTTTTGCAAGCTTCCGCCATATCGGTCGGTGCGCCTGTTCGAGATCGGCGACAGAAACTGATGCAAGAGATAACCGTGCGCGCAATGCACCTCAATCGCGTCGATGCCGAGCCGCTCGGCGCGTTTTGCCGTCGCCACGAAGGCGTCGCGGATGCGCGCAAGTCCTGCGTCATCGAGCGCCAGCGGCGGCGCTTCGCTCTCCTTGTGCGGCAGCGCCGATGGTCCCTCGGCCTGCCAGCCGCCTTGCGAAACCGGGATTTGCTGGCCGCCGTCCCATGGCGTGTGGCTCGATGCCTTGCGGCCGGCATGTGCGAGCTGCAGCGCCACCGCGGCTTTCGAATACTTGCGCACCGAGGCCAGGATCGGCTTCAGCGCGGCTTCGGTGGCGTCATTCCACAGCCCGAGGCAACCCGGCGTGATGCGGCCGATGGCTTCCACCGCGGTGGCCTCGATGCAGAACATCGCGGCACCGGACAGCGCCAGAGTGTTGATGTGCGTGAAATGCCAGTCATTGGCCTCGCCGTTGTCGGCGGAGTACTGGCACATCGGCGCCACCATGATGCGGTTGGCAAGCGTGAGGCCACGCAGCGTGATCGGAGAGAACAAGGCGCTCATGGCGGGATTTCCGGTGGGAGGAGATGCTTGGGTGATCTAATAGAGCATAGATCGTTGCTTGCGAAGTGCACCAAAACATAGCCGTCATTCCGGGGCGACGCGATGCGGCGAGCCCGGAATGACGGCTATTGCTTGATACCCGCGGCCTTGATCACTTCGGTGGTGGCCGCGGTCTCGCGCACGACCAGCGCGTCCATTTCGCCGGGCGTCATGACTGTGGTCTCGACGCCGAGTTTTTTCAGGCTCTCCTGCATCGCCGGCGCGGCCAGCACTTTCATGCCGGCGGCATGAAGCTTTTCGATGATCTCGCGCGGCGTTTTCGCCGGCACGAACACGCCGAACCAGATCGCGCTTTCGGCGCCTTTCAGGCCGGCCTCCTCCGGCGTCGGCACTTCAGGAAGATCGGCGGCGCGTTTCGGCGTCGATACCAGCAGCGCACGCACCTGGCCCTCGCGGATCAGCGGCAATGCGGTCGCCAGCGGACAAAAATAGAAATCGAGCCGCCCGCCGAGAATGTCGGTGACGACCTCGGAGCCGCCGCGATAGGGCACATGGGTGGCCTCGATGCCGGCAGCGAGCTTGAACTTTTCGGAGCTGATATGCACAGCGCTGCCGATGCCGGGCGAGCCGAACGAAATCGATCCGGGTTTTGCCTTGGCCCCAGCGATGAACTCCTGCACGGTTTTCCACGGCCGCGTTGGCGGCACGATCATCACATTGGCGCTGGAGCCAATCATCAATACCGACGCAATATCCCTGGCGGTGTCGTATCCGAGGTTGGGGAAGAGCGCCGGGGCCGCAGTCAGGGCTGACGAATGCGCAAGGATGGTATAGCCGTCCGCGTCCGCCTTCGCGACCGCCGCAGTGCCGATCGTGCCGCCGGCACCGACGCGATTCTCGATCACGATGGGCTGACCCAACTCGATCGCGAGACGATCGAACACCAGGCGCGGCACCACGTCGGCGGCGCTGCCGGCGCCGAACGGAATCACGGCCTTGATCAAGCGCGAGGGCCAGGTTTCCGCCTGCACCGACGACGATGCCAGCACAACCGCCACGATACACGCCAACTTGAACTTTCTTTGCATCCACCGCTCCAATTTCGCATTCTGCAGGCGACAGGAACCTATCGCATGCCTGAAGCTAAGCAAGATTCGTTCCGAATATGGCGTATCGCCTCATGGTGAGGAGGCACCTTGCGCCGTCTCGAACCATGAGGTTACTCCACCAGCGTGAACTGCAGCAGCAAAGTACGCTGGATCATCGAGAAATTATCGTCCGAGACCATCGTCAGCACCGTGTCGCCATCGGGCGTGACATGCGCGTCGAGGCCTTCCAGATTGTCGATCTCCTCGCCGAGGTCGGCTTCGAAGATTGCCGGGCCGTCGATGGTGGCGCCACGGACGATGGATTTCAGCGCAATGCGGCGGATGCGGATGCCGACCCCGGTCAGCAGCGAGAACTTGCGCTCCAGAATCAGCAGATCGCCACTGCGCAGCACCACCGCGTCGCTGATGTCGAAATTGCCGGTGCGGCGAACCGCGAAATCACCGGGGGTCGGGCCGCCGATCAGAAACCCGATGATGTTGCCGTCGCTGTCCAGCCCGCGTTCGGAAATCGCGATCAACGTGCCGCCGAGCGGCAGGCCTTTTGGCACCATCACCAGCGATTCCAGCCCGCGGTTGAACGGAAGTTTGCGCGCCGCCGGTGGCAGCGCGATGGCTTCGCCGCGCGAACGCGTGCCGCCTTTGGAAAAATCGAACTTCAGGATCTGGTTGACGCGTTCCAGCCCGATATAGACCAGCGGGCCATCGAGCGCGATCGATTCGGTGTCGAACCAGCCGCGCGCGGTTATTGGGCGGCCGTCGGCGCCCAGCATCGGCGCTGCCTCGACATCGGCGAGCCCGGTCATCTCGCGGCCCTGGTAGACGATGCGGCCGGTGAACCAGGTGCCCTTGTCGCTCATCGAAATGAAACGTTCGCCTCTGGTATCCAGCCGCAGGCCGGACAATCCGCCAAACCCGCGAAACCGCGAGGTCAGGATCAGCCCGCTGCGATACTCCAGCGCGCCGAAGCGCGTGCGCGCGCGGTCGCGGCTATCGAACGAGGGAATCGGGCGGGCATTGACCTCGATCGAGACGGGGGCCGCGACCGACAGCTCGTCCGGCGCCGGTTGTTTTGGCGGCGGCTGGGTGCCGACCTGCGCATGGGCGATGGCGGGGACAAGCGTGGCGGCTGCGGAGAGGACAAAGCGGCGTCGGGTGAGAAACCTATCCTCGTCATTCCGGGATGCGCAACCGAACTCGGGTTTACCCGAGCTTGGCAATATTGCTGTCCAGGTCGGCAACAGCCGACTTGGATGCGCAGGCCCGGAATCCATACACACGATAGTGGTTATGGATTCCGGGCCCGCGCGCTCAGCGACAAAATTGACTGTGTCAATTTTGCGCAAAGCTCGCGTCCCGGAATGACGAATCATATTCTTACGAATGCAGCCTTCGCCGCCGGGTCGGCGCCGGCGCAGCACTCTGGGTCTCGCTGAACAGTTCGGCGAGTTTTTCGGTGATGGCGCCGCCGAGTTCTTCGGCGTCGACGATGGTCACCGCGCGGCGATAATAGCGCGTCACGTCGTGGCCGATGCCGATCGCGATCAGTTCGACCGGCGAGCGGGTCTCGATTTCCTCGATAATATAGCGCAGATGGCGCTCCAGATAATTGCCGGGATTGACCGACAGCGTCGAGTCATCCACCGGCGCGCCGTCGGAAATCATCATCAGGATCTTGCGCTGCTCGCTGCGCCCGAGCAGCCGCTTGTGCGCCCAGTCCAGCGCCTCGCCGTCGATGTTTTCCTTCAGCAGCCCCTCGCGCATCATCAGCCCGAGATTTTTCCGCGCACGGCGCCATGGCGCATCCGCCGACTTGTAGATGATGTGGCGCAGATCGTTGAGCCGGCCCGGATTGGGCGGCTTGCCGGCGGCGAGCCACGCCTCGCGCGACTGCCCGCCCTTCCACGCCCGCGTGGTGAAGCCGAGAATCTCGACCTTGACGCCGCAGCGCTCCAGCGTTCGCGCCAGGATGTCCGCGCAGGTCGCCGCTACAGTAATGGGCCGGCCGCGCATCGAGCCGGAATTGTCGAGCAGCAGCGTGACCACGGTGTCGCGAAAAGTCGCTTCCTTCTCATGCATGAACGACAGCGGATGATAGGGATCGGTGACGACGCGCGACAGCCGCGCCGGATCGAGAATGCCCTCTTCGAGATCGAATTCCCAGGCGCGGTTCTGTTGCGCCATCAGGCGGCGCTGCAGGCGATTGGCAAGCCGCGCCACGATGCCTTGCAGGTGTGCGAGCTGCTTGTCGAGATAGCTGCGCAGCCGCTCCAGCTCGTCGTGATCGCACAGGTCTTCGGCGGCGACGACCTCGTCGAATTTCGGCGCGAAAGCGTGATATTCCGGGCCGCGCGGCTGGTTGTCCCCGCGCGAATTCGGCCGCGTCGCCTCGCCCGGCGTCTCGTCGTCGCCGAGATCGCCGTCATCGAAGGTGTCCGAGGTGGAGGCCTGCGCGCTTTCCATGGCACTCTCCGACATCTCGTCGGTCGAGGCCTGCGCCTGATCGGCGCTCATCTCCTGCGCCGCGTCGGAATCGGGCGACCCCTCCGCGCCGGACTGATCGTTCTCGCCGTCGCGGTTGTCGTCCTGGTTCTCGTCATCATCGGCGTCGGCGTTGCGGTCGTCGCCAAGCTCCAGCGCGGAGAGCAGGTCATGCACCGCGTCGCCGAACCTGGCCTGGTCCTCGGCGAGGCGATCGAGCCGGTCGAGCCGCGCGCCGATCTTGTCTTCCAGCACCGGACGCCACAGGTCCACCATCTTACGGGCAGCGGCGGGAGGTGCGAGGCCAGTGAGGCGCTCACGCACCAGCATCGCCAGCGCGTCCGACAATGGCGCGTCGGCGCGGTCGGTAATCTCGTCGAATTTGCCGCGGTGGAAATGATCGTCGAGCATGGCGGTGAGATTTTTGGCAACGCCCGCCATGCGGCGCGACCCGATCGCCTCAACCCGGGCCTGCTCGACGGCTTCGAACACGCCGCGGGCTTGCGGATTGCCCGGCATCAGCTTGCGGTGCACTTTCGGATCGTGGCAGGCGAGTTTAAGGGCGATGGAATCGGCGTGGCCGCGCACGATGGCCGCATCGCGCCGCGTCATCTTGCGCGCCGGCTCCGGCAGCCGCGCCTTGCCTGGCGCCAGGCCCGGGCGTTCGGCGGCGAACGTTACTTCAAGCTCCGGCGCCTTCGCGATCGCGCGCAGGCACGAACTCACCGCGCGCTTGAACGGCTCGGTCGGCGCCTCCCTGGAGCCGGTGCGGAATTTGGAATTTGAGGACATCAGAACATTCTCAACGGAGAGAGTTCGCGCGATTCTTCACAAACAGCGCTCGTTCCGGCTCAGAGCCTATTGCTGGAATAAACTGATACTCGGCAAACGGTATTCGCGTGTCCCGCCGGATAAGTTCAAAATGACCCGTACCCTTGTATCTTAGTCGCATGGTTGACTCGCGATCTATTTCATTGAATGTGACACGCACCTGGAATTGACCAAGGAAATCTGCGCGAGCCGCAGGATACAACGTATTGGGTCCAAAAATTTGTAGAGTGAACGGACCATCGTATTGCATATCGTTTCCAGCAGGCAACGGTTCGTAAGTCACATCTAGAGAAATAACTTCGCCCAAGTGACCTTGAATAAAGTCAGTTAGGCCTGATGCATGGGCCGAAGCATCCTCTCCTTTAAACGATGGATTCGCAGCCAAAGTCACCGAAGCAACAAAAGTGCATGCAAACGATAGCAAGAAAAATGACCAAACCTTTGCTAGCGCAAAGCTCGGGCGTTCGCCGGCAAACATCACCTCAAGCTTGGGCATCGTCGCGATCGCGCGCAGGCACGACGTCACCGCCCGCTTGAACGGCTCGGTGGGCTCTTCTTTGGAGCCGGCGCGGAATTTTGAGTTGGGTGTGGTCATGGTTGCAGTGCTCAACGCTTCCGCGGAGACTGCAAATCGTCTAGGGCGACTACGCCATTCAAAATGTCGTCCCAAGGATAGGGGCAACTCTCGGGAAACGTCTTTTCGGGAAGACCCGTCTCGACGGCTGCATCTGTTACCGCATCCTCGTAGGCCTCAACGACGGCCTCTTCGATATGCGGCTTGAGGCTCGGGTTCTTCTTCAAAACTCGCTCGACCCGCCTCCGCTGCTCGACAATCGAGCCGACCCAGCTTCGTGAGCGTCGCTCCGATTGATGATCCCATTTCAAGAAATGAAAAATAATGACCCGAACCGCACTTTCCAGCTTGTCGTATTGCTCGTTGCCCACGTCGCCCAACTCGTCCGCAATGTTGACAGCATCGATTTCCGAGAATTTTCCAGCGTTCAAAAGCGCAATCTGGTCCTGCACCCACCCAAAAAGATCGCCTCGATATGGGCGGCGGGCAGACGGGTGCTGCGGATCCTCCTGACGAATTTTGACATCTGTATCTGCCATCGACACCTCGTCGGTTGAAGTCGTTAGCTCAACGCCACGTTCACCGAACTCTCAGCCAGTTCCTGGTTAAAGCAGCGCTGATAGAATTCGGCCACCAGCGGCCGCTCCAGCTCGTCGCATTTGTTGAGGAAGGTGACGCGGAACGCAAACCCGATATCGCTGAAAATCTCCGCGTTCTCCGCCCACATGATCACGGTACGCGGACTCATCACCGTCGACAGGTCGCCATTGGCGAAGGCGTTGCGGGTAAGGTCCGCGAGCCGCACCATCTTGTTGACGATGTCGCGTCCCTCCGAAGTGCGGTAGTGGCGCGCCTTGGCGAGCACGATTTCCACTTCCTCGTCATGCGCCAGGTAATTCAGCGTGGTCACGATCGACCAGCGGTCCATCTGTCCCTGGTTGATCTGCTGGGTGCCGTGATAGAGCCCGGAGGTATCGCCGAGGCCTACGGTGTTGGCAGTCGAGAACAGGCGAAACGCCGGGTGCGGCTTGATCACCTTGTTCTGGTCGAGCAGGGTCAGGCGGCCGGAAACTTCCAGCACGCGCTGGATCACGAACATCACGTCGGGCCGGCCGGCGTCGTATTCGTCGAACACCAGCGCGATATTGTGCTGCAGCGCCCACGGCAGAATGCCGTCGCGGAATTCCGTGACCTGCTTGCCATCCTTGATGACGATGGAATCCTTGCCGACCAGATCGATGCGGCTGATGTGGCTGTCGAGGTTGACGCGCACGCAGGGCCAGTTCAACCGCGCCGCGACCTGTTCGATATGGGTCGATTTGCCGGTGCCGTGATAACCGGTGACCATGACGCGGCGGTTGTGCGCGAAACCCGCGAGGATGGCGAGCGTGGTGGCGCGATCGAACCGGTAATCCGAATCGACGTCCGGCACATGCGGATCGACTTCGGAATAGGCCGGCACTTCAAGGTCGCTGTCGATGCCGAACACCTGCCGGACCGATACCTTCATGTCGGGGATACCGGCGGGTTCCTGCGTTTTGGTCATGGCGGCGGTCGTCATCAATCCTCCGGGGTCTCGGACGCTCCCGAAACCAGATTTGCGGTTTGGCTGCGGATGGGTGCTATCAGGAACCTATCAGAGAGAAGCGGCCGGCAGAAGCCCGCGGCACAATGAAAGTTCCGCTGCGTTATCATCAAGATAGGTGCTTATGGCGGTTTTTGGAAGGCTGCCCTGCGAATCAACAGGTGCTGGCCAGCGTTTTGACGAAGCGGTTGTACCCGGTCCGATTTGCTTGAACCGGTCCGATTGCCGATAATTCGTCACGGCCGGGCTTGTCCCGGCCATCCACGTCTTTGACGGCGAGGGTGCTAAAGACGTGGATGCCCGGGACAAGCCCGGGCATGACGAGCTAATTCCAAGGACCATCGTGACCTCCCTCATCGATCCATTGATTGCCTTCGTCTCGGCACATGCGTGGCTTGCGTACCTTACGATCTTCCTCGCCGCGTTGCTGGAAGCCGTGCCCGTCGTCGGCGCGGTGATCCCGGGCTCGACCATCATTCTGGCGCTAAGTGCGCTGGTGCCCGGCGGCGAACTTGCCCTCGCCGGCGTGTTCACCGCCGCGGTCGCCGGCGCCGCCTTCGGCGATGGAACGGCATTCTGGATCGGGCATCGCGAGCAACGCGAGATCCTGAGCGCGTGGCCGATGTCGCGTTATCCCGGGATCGTCGCGCAAAGCGAAGCGTTCTTTCATCGCTGGGGCACGCTGGCGGTATTCTTCGCGCGCTTCGTGCCGCCGATCCGCGCCTTCGTACCGGTCACCGCGGGCGCGCTGGGGATGACGCCGCTTCGCTTCTACGCCGTCAATTTCGCAGCGATCCTGCTGTGGGCGCCGGCGCATATCCTGCCCGGCGTGCTGGCCGTGTCGGCGCTGGAACGCGCCGGCGGCATCCGTGGGCTCGAAGGCACCGCCAAGCATTACTGGATACCGCTGGTGCTCGGCGTCGCGGCGGTGGTCGGGCTCGCGACCTGGTGGATCCGCCGCAAGCGCGGGATCAATGTCGCAGTGACGGCGGCGGCGGTGCGCAAGGATGGCTAAATCTCACCGTCGTCCCCGCGAAGGCGGGGACGACGGTGGTGGAAAACTTCTCAGCTTGCGCCGCGCACCACGGTTTTCAGATAATTATACGCCTTGATGATCTCGATCAGGCGGTCCTCGGTGGAGCGGTCGCCGCCATTGGCGTCGGGGTGGTGCTGCTTCACCAGCGCCTTGTATTTCGCTTTGACGGTTTCCAGCGTCGCCTCGGGGCCGAGCCCCATCACCTGCAGCGCCTTGCGCTCGGCGTTGAAAACCTTTCGCGTTTCCACCTTGGCCTCAGTGCCGGCACCCGGACCTGGCCGCCAGCGGCCGCGGCCATTGAGTTCGCTGAACATGCTGAACGGATCGGAGGCGCCTTCCAGATCGGCCTCGGGGCTGCCCTTGCCTTTTTTGGAACTGGTGTTGGCGCCCATCTTCCAGGTCGGGCGATGCCCGGTCAGCGCATCCTTCTGGTAGCGCGCGACCGCGTCCGCATTCATGCCGGAGAAGAAATTATAGGACTGGTTGTACTCTCGCACATGATTGAGACAGAAGTGCCAGTACTCCTTGTCATTGGCCCGGCCCTTCGGCGCACGGTGCGGTCCCTTGTTCTTGCAGTCCGGCCATTCGCACATCGCCGCGTCCTCGCGGGCGCGCGCCTGCTGCTTCGCGCTCAGCTTGTTGGGCTTGATGCGGATGGAGTCGAAGAATTTGGATGAATCAATCGGCATGGCTGACTATGACAACGGCCAACGAAAAGCTTCAAGTCTTGACATTGCGAAACCTTCACCCCTGATGCACCATTGACGAACCGCAGCCTGGCACGTATTGCCGCCGCCATGACCGTCAAGGACGCTATCACAAACAAGTTGCACGAAGCTTTCTCGCCGGAAAGCCTCGACGTCACGGACGAATCACATCTGCATGAGGGCCATTCCGGACACAGGCCGGGCGGCGAGACGCATTTCAGGCTTTATATTGTATCTCGATCGTTCGAAGGGAAGAGCCGGATCGAGCGCCATCGCATGATTAACACGACGCTGGCCGCGGAACTCGCCGGAAGCGTCCACGCGCTGGCGATCAAGGCGCATGCGCCGGGCGAAGGCGGGAGTTAAAACGCAGTCCCCGCCTTCGGCTTCTTCTCGGCGCCGCCTGAGGTCTCGGCCTCGCGGGGCACCGGCACGATGCGCAGCGCGGTGATGCGGTTGCGCTCGCGCCGAAGCACGCGGAAGCGGAAGCCGTGGAAGGTAAAACTCTGGCCGCGTTCCGGGATCGAGCGCGCCTCGTGAATCACCAGGCCGGCGACGGTGGTGGCCTCCTCGTCGGGCAGATGCCAGTCCATCGCGCGGTTGAGGTCGCGGATCGGCACCGAGCCATCGACCACCACCGAGCCGTCGGGCTGCGCGCGCACGCCCGCCACCACCACGTCGTGCTCGTCGGAAATGTCGCCGACGATTTCCTCGATAATGTCTTCCAGCGTCACCATGCCTTCGACTTCGCCGTATTCATCGACCACCAGCGCGAAGTGGGTCTTGCGGCGGCGGAACGCCTTGAGCTGCTCGGACAATGGCCGCATCTCCGGAACGAACCACGGCGGCAGCGCGATGGTGGAGACGTCGATCTTCGAAGTGTCGCCTTCCGAGGCGCGGATCGCGCGCAGCAGGTCCTTGGCGTGCAGCAGGCCGATGATGTTTTCCGGCTTGTCGCGCCACAGCGGGATTCTTGTATATTCCGTGGCCAGCACCTCGCGCACCAGTTCCTCCGGCGGCAGGTCAGCGTTGATCATCACCATTTCGGTACGGTGAACCATCACGTCGGAGACCTGCAGCTCGCTCAAATCCAGCAGGCCGCCGAACATGTCGCGGTCCTGCTTCTCGACCCGGCCTTCGTGATGCAACAGATCGACCGCGCCGCGCAGCCTTTCTGTCGGCGACAGCACCGGCTGGTTGGCGCCGATCTTGATGCCGAGCAGGTTCATCAGCGCCCGGACGATCGCCTCGATCACCGTCAGCAGAGGCCCCAGCAGCGCCACCATCAGCTTCATCGGACGCGCCACCGCCAGCGACATCCGGTCCGGCGCGTTGATCGCGACGGTTTTCGGCAGCACCTCGGCGAAGATCACCACCATTACCGTCATCACGCCGGTGGCATAGAGCACGCCGAGTTCGCCGAACCACGCCGTGAATACGCCGGTCGCCAGCGCCGAGGCGCCGATATTGGCGATGTTGTTGCCGAGCAGCAGCGCGCCGATCATCCGCTCCCGCATCGCGAGCAGGCTGGTGACGAAGCCAGCCTCGCGGTTGCCCTGCTTCGACAGCCGCAGCATGCTGGCGCGCGAGGCGCCGGTCAGCGCGGTCTCGCTCGCCGAGAAGAATGCCGAGATCAACAGGCAGGCGATGACGATGGCGAATGAAATCCAGTCCATGGCAATCACTTTTCAGTTTGAACAATCTGCCGTCATGGCCGGGCTTGACGATCTAACTCAAGATTTGCGTGCGAGCTTGCGCTCAAGGAAATCGTGAACCAGCGAAGGCTCGACGTCGGGTGCGATCACGGCGCGGCCGACGGCTTCGAGCAGGATGAAAGTAAGCTTGCCGCGCTTGACCTTCTTGTCCTGCGCCATCAGCGCCATCAGCGCGTCGGCGCTGATTTTTTCCTGGGTAAAACCGGCGATGTCCTGCAGATGGGTCGGCAGGCCGACCGCGGCAAGATGACCTTTGACCCGCGCCGCGTCGGCGTCTGCGATCATGCCGAGCTGCGCGGAAAATTCCGCCGCCAGCACCATGCCGATGGCGACCCCCTCGCCGTGGAACAGCCGGTCGGAAAATCCGGTGGCGGCTTCCAGCGCGTGGCCGAAGGTGTGGCCGAGATTGAGCAGCGCGCGTTCGCCGGTTTCGCGCTCGTCGCGCATCACGATCGCGGCCTTGGCGCGGCAGGAGGTGGCGATGGCGTGTTCGCGCGCAGCGCCGCCTGCGACAATATCGGCGTGGTTGGCTTCCAGCCAGGCGAAGAACGCTTCATCGCCGAGCACGCCGTATTTGGCGACTTCGGCATAGCCGGCGCGGAACTGGCGCGGCGACAGCGTGTCGAGCACCGCGGTATCCGCGACCACCAGGATCGGCTGGTGGAACGCGCCGACCAGGTTTTTTCCCTTCGGCGAGTTGATCCCTGTTTTTCCGCCGACCGAGGAATCGACTTGTGCCAGCAGCGATGTCGGCACCTGCACGAAATCGACGCCGCGGCGCAGGATCGCGGCGGCAAATCCGGCGAGGTCGCCGACCACGCCGCCGCCGAGCGCGATCACCAGATCGTTGCGCTCGATCTTCGCCGCGATCAGTTCCTCGCAGACATATTCGATGCCCTCGTAGCTCTTAGAGACCTCGCCCTCATCGATCACGATCCGCGAGGTGGCGATGCCGGCATCAAGCAGCGACGCCTCGGTCTTGCGCAGCCAGTGTGTCGCGACATACTCATCGGTGACGATCGCCGCGCGTGCGCCTGGCCGCAATCTGGCGACGCGGTCGCCCAGCGAGGTCAGCACGCCGCGGCCGATCACGATGTCATAGGCGCGGTCGCCGAGCGCAACATCGACGATAATTGGATCGGAATTCTTCAGCGGCGCGGTCATTGGGATGCGCCCAAGGTGTCACCTGTCGTTTCAGCCGCGCGGCAAAGGTGTTGGTGCAGCGCCGCGACACATTCCTCGACGATCTTTTCGTGCAGCACGTCGCGCGATGCAATGGTGAGGTCGGCGCCTTGGTAGACCGGATGGCGTTCCTCGATAAGACGCGCAATTGTCGCGGCGGGATCCGCGGTCTGCAGCAGCGGCCGGTCGGCGCGGCGCTTCACCCGCTTCATGATGGTGTCGGCATCGGCCTTGAGCCAGACCGAGACTGCCTTGTCGCGGACGCGCTGCCGGGTTTCCTCGCGCATGAAGGCGCCGCCGCCGGTCGCGATCACGCCCGGGCCGCCGTCGAGCAGTCGTGCGATCACCCGCGCCTCGCCGTCGCGGAAATACGGCTCGCCATGGGCCGCGAAAATTTCCGGAATCGTCATATTGGCGTGCGCCAGTTCGATCTCGGTGTCCGCATCCAGAAACGGCAGATGCAGCCGGGCGGCGAGCCGCCGCCCAATGGTGGATTTGCCCGCCCCCATCATGCCGACCAGCACGACCGGACGCCGTCCCAGCGCCGCGGTAATGTCGGCCTCCGGGGGCGGGTTGGTGCTGGCCGGCATGGCCGTCTCGGGCATCGATTCCATCCAATTGCCGCCAAAGCGGCGTTCCGCGTACCCTATACTACCGCCGCCGAACCGGTTGCCAGAGACTCTTGCAAGGGACCACCGAACATGGTGGTTGTCGGCTCGGCACCCCCGCGGTTCCAATGGTTAACATCGCCGCTTGAGGCTTATCGATGCCCAGCCTGTTCCGCTTCCTGACGGTCGTCGCGGTGCTCGGCGGGATTGTCTACGGCGCGATTTTCGCATTGGCGAATTTCGTCAATCCGAAACCGCGGGAAATGAGCGTCACCATCCCCGCCGACAAGTTTCTCAAGAAATAGAGGTTAGGCTCGACGCATGAGCAAGACCTCCGATGCCCGGCTGACCAGCCTGTTCCTCGACATGCTCGCGGCGGAACAGGGCGCCGGCGACAATACGCTGTCGGCCTATCGCCGCGACCTCGAAGACCTCAGCGCCTTCATCGCCCGCCGCGGGCAAAATTTCGCCGGCGTCGAAACCCAGGCGCTGCGCGATTATCTAAGCGATCTCGACAGCCGCGGCTTTAAGTCGTCGAGCGTGGCGCGGCGGCTGTCGGCAATGCGGCATCTGTTTCGTTTCCTGCTCAACGAACGCATTCGCGCCGACGATCCCGCAGCGATCCTCTCCGGCCCCAGACGCGGCCGCAGCCTGCCAAAGGTGCTGTCGATATCAGACGTCGATCGCTTGCTGGTGCGCGCAAAGCAATTGATCGATATGCCGAAAACCTCTGCAACGCAGCGGCTTCGCGCGAGGCGGCTGTATTGCCTGCTCGAAGTGCTGTACGCGACCGGCCTGCGGGTTTCGGAACTGGTGGCGCTGCCGCTCTCGGCGGCGCGGCACGACGCGCGCATGATCGTGGTGCGCGGCAAGGGCGACAAGGAACGGCTGGTGCCGCTCAACGAGCCTTCGAAACAGGCGATGGCCGACTATCTCGCCGCGATGGAAACGCTGCGGCAGGACAACAAGAACAAGGCCGCCGTCTCGAAATGGCTGTTCCCGTCATTCGGCGAGAGCGGCCACCTGACGCGACAGCATTTTGCACGCGACTTGAAAGAGCTTGCCGCGGCGGCCGGACTCGCGCCGCGCCTGGTCAGCCCGCATGTGTTGCGCCACGCGTTTGCGAGCCACCTTCTGCACAACGGCGCAGACCTGCGCATCGTGCAGACCCTGCTCGGCCACACCGATATTTCGACCACGCAGATTTATACCCATGTGGTCGAGGAGCGCCTGAAAAGCCTGGTGCGCGACCTGCATCCGTTGGCGGAGAAGTAAAAGCGCAACGCCCGTCGCGAAAATCAACCCTTTGATCTACAATAGCTATTCCGGCTCTTCCGCTTGACTTGGCTGTTCATTTGACTTGAAAAGCCTGCAAGGCCAGTTTCGCCCGCCATTTGCGGCCCCATATGTTGTCGATGCCGGATCCCATGCGCAGTTATCTTGATTTTGAAAAACCCGTCGCCGAGCTCGATGCCAAGGTCGACGAGTTGCGCGCGCTCGCCGCCGGCGGCAGCGATATCGGCGATGAGGTTACGCGTATCGAGGACAAGGCGGCGCAGGCGCTGCTGGAGTTGTATGCGGGCCTGACGCCATGGCAGAAAACGCAAGTAGCGCGTCATCCGCAGCGGCCGCATTGCATCGAATACATTGATGCGCTGATCACCGAGTTCACGCCGCTGGCCGGCGACCGCAAGTTCGGCGATGACGACGCGCTGGTCGGCGGCTTCGGCCGCTTCCGCGGCGAAAGCGTCTGCGTGATCGGCCAGGAAAAAGGATCCAGCACCGAAAGCCGTCTCAAACACAATTTCGGCATGGCGCGGCCGGAGGGCTATCGCAAGGCCGTGCGGCTGATGGAAATGGCCGACCGTTTCGGCATTCCGGTGCTCTCGCTGGTGGATACCGCAGGCGCCTATCCCGGCATCGGCGCCGAGGAGCGTGGCCAGGCCGAGGCGATTGCGCGCTCCACCGACGCGTGTTTGTCGCTCGGAGTGCCCAACATCGCCGTTATCATCGGCGAAGGCGGTTCCGGGGGCGCCATCGCCATTGCCACCGCCAACCGGGTGCTGATGCTCGAGCACGCGGTCTACAGCGTGATCTCGCCGGAGGGTGCAGCCTCGATCCTGTGGAGCGACCCCAGCAAGGCACAGGAAGCGGCCACCAGCATGAAAATCACGGCGCAGGATCTGGCCCGATTCGGCGTCATCGATTCCATCCTGCGGGAGCCGGCTGGCGGGGCCCATCGCGATCCCGCCTCCATGATCGCGACCACCGGCGACGCCATCGCCCAAGCCATGAACGACCTGCGCAACCTCGACCGCGACATGATTCGCAACGCCCGGCGGCAGAAGTTCCTGGATATCGGCCGGAAACTGGGGTGAGCTCCGGTGTCGTCCCCGTGCAGGCGGGAACCCATAACCTTCGCCGTAGTATTAGCAGTGACTTCAATGGCTTGCGCAACATTAACACCAGTGTTTATGGGTCCCCGCCTTCGCGGGGACGACTTCAATTAGGGCCTCGTACAGCAACTCCTATCCGCACAACTTTTTGCACCGAAAAAGCCGGTTCGGCCCCAATTGTGCCCTGAGATCGATATTTAACCTCTGTTCACCATGGCAGTCATGGAACCCGGCGCAAAGGCCGGTTCGGCTTGCGGGGCCGGGGGCTTAAGGATAATATTTTATTCAATGGCTTGGGGCATGGGCGCTACGGCTTTTGACGATTTGGGGTGTGGGATTGCCCGTCAGCTTGCGGAGCTTTGCAGTGATTGAACGCACGCTGTTTCGCGCGCTTGTCACCTCAGCTGCGCTCGCAGCCTCTGTGCTGCTGGCCGGCTGCAACAGCGACGAAATCTCGCTCGCCAACAACGCCAAGGCCAACCAGCCGGTTTCGCCAAAGCTCGTCGCCGACATGGCGGCGAAGGATATGGACCTGCAATCGCCGATGCTGGTCCGGCTGTTCAAGACCGAAGCCGAACTCGAGGTCTGGAAACAGACGCGCTCAGGGCAGTTCGCGCTACTGAAAACCTATCCGATCTGCCGCTGGTCGGGCGATCTCGGACCCAAGGTTCGCGAAGGCGACCGCCAGGCGCCGGAGGGTTTTTACTCGATCACGCCGGGACAGATGAACCCGCAATCGGCCTATTACCTGTCGTTCAACACTGGCTATCCCAATGCCTTCGACAAGGCGCTGGGCCGCACCGGCTCGCAACTGATGGTGCATGGCGATTGCTCGTCGCGCGGCTGTTACGCCATGACCGACGAGCAGATCGCGGAAATTTATTCGCTGGGGCGCGAATCCTTCTTCGGCGGCCAGCGCGCGTTCCAGTTCCAGGCCTATCCGTTCAAGATGACGCCCGTGAATATGGCGAAGCATCGCAACAATCCGAACATGCCGTTCTGGAAAATGATCAAGGAGGGCTACGATCATTTCGAGGTGACGAAGCAGGAGCCGAAGGTCGAGTTCTGCGAGAACAAATACGTGTTCGATCCGGCCCAGCCGCCGAACTCTTCCAAGCCGCTGGTGTTCAACGCCTCCGCGAAATGTCCGGCCTATGTGATTCCCGACGAGATCGCCGACGCGGTACGCGAGAAGCAGCAGCAGGAAGCGGCCGAGACCGCCAAACTGGTCTCCAAGGGCATCCCGGTGGCGCGGCTCAATACCGGCATCGACGGCGGCATGAACAAGGTGTTCGCCGCCAAGCTGCCCGGCGGCGAGACCGGCCTGTCGGAAGGCGGCGAAGGTCAGGGACTGTCTCTGCTGGCCCTGGCCCGCGCGCCCGGCACCATCCCGTCCCACGTCAATCCGCCGCGCAATCCGCTGCTGGCCTCGCAGGAGGAGCCTGTCGTGGCAGTAGCCGCCTCGCCAGCGCCCGCGACTCGCGTGGCGTCCGCGGCACCCGAAGTCAAATCCGAAGCGAAGTCCGAGGGCTTCTTCAGCAAGCTCGCCCAGAAGGTGGGGCTGACCAGCGCCGACACCACCTCGACCGCCGTTCCGGCCAAGCCGAAAGTCATCGAGGCCAAGGACACGCCGCGGCCTTCGGCTGCCGTGCCCAAGACCGCCGCCCCCGCTCCGAAACCGGCCGAGACCAAGGTCGCCGCCGCCGTGCGGCCGCCGTTCAAGCCGACGGTCTCCGACCCCTCGGGAGCTTCTGTCGCGAAAGACTCCCTGGTCGCCGGCGCGCAGCCGATCGTGCCGGCGAGCTCATTCGACAGTCGCTTCTCTGCGGTGAAGTAAAATAAGCTTCCGAAATTTATTCAGCCGTCATGGCCGGGCTTGGCCCGGCCATCTACGTCTTGAACGGCGCTAAAGACGTAGATGGCCGGGCATGACGAACGACAAGCTCACGCATACCGGCCGTGGCAGTGCTTGTATTTCTTGCCGGAACCGCACGGACAATCCTCGTTGCGGCCGACCTTGCCCCAGCTCGAGGGGTTTTTCGGATCGCGGCTGGCCACGTTCGCATTTGGAGCCGGCGCCAGCGAAACGTTCGCGAACGCCATCTCGTCCTCGCCGGTGTTGGGATCGAACTTGTGCGCCTCCATCTGCGGCAGCGCCGGCTGCTGATCCTCCGGCGGCACGATCTCGACCCGCATCAACTGCGCCGTCACCGCCTCGCGCAAATGCGCGGCCATCGACTCGTACAGGCTGAAGGCTTCCGACTTGTACTCCTGCAGCGGATCGCGCTGGCCGTAGCCGCGCAAGCCGATGACCTGGCGCAGATGATCGAGCATGACCAGATGCTCGCGCCACAGATGATCCAGCGTCTGCAGCAGGATGGTCTTCTCGACGTAACGCATCACATCGGGACCCCATTGCGCCACCTTGGCGGCCATATGCTGGTCGACCTGGCTCTCGATCCGCGTCAACAATTCCTCGTCGGCGATGCCTTCTTCCTTGGCCCATTGATCGACCGGCAGCTCGATGCCGAGCACCCGCGTCAGCTCTTCCTTCAGGCCGGCGACGTCCCACTGTTCCGCGTAGGCATGTTCCGGCACGTGCTTGGCAACGATGTCGTCGATGAAGTCGTGCCGCATGCCGACCACCATTTCGGCCACGCTGTCGTTCTTCATCAGGTCGACGCGCTGGTCGAAGATCACCTTGCGCTGGTCGTTCTGGACGTTGTCGAACTTCAACAGGTTCTTGCGGATGTCGAAGTTGCGCGCCTCGACCTTCTGCTGCGCCTTTTCCAGCGCCTTGTTGATCCAGGGATGGATGATTGCTTCGCCTTCCTTCAGCCCGAGCCGGGTCAGCATGGTGTCGAGCCGGTCGGAGCCGAAGATCCGCATCAGGTCGTCTTCCAGCGACAGGAAGAATTTGGAGCGGCCGGGATCGCCCTGGCGGCCGGAACGGCCGCGCAACTGGTTGTCGATGCGGCGCGATTCGTGGCGTTCGGAGCCGATGATGTAGAGCCCGCCCGGCCGCGTTACAGTCTTCGCCGGCCTCGAGCCCTTGGCGGGTTCGATCTCGACCACGTCTTCCGCTTTCAGCACGAGTTCGCGGAAGCGTTCGACGTCGGCCTTGATGCGCTCGATCTTCGCGGCTTTCTCGGCCTCGTCGGTAATCCCGGCGGTCTCGTGCTGGATCCGCATGTCCAGCGAGCCGCCGAGTTTGATGTCGGTGCCGCGGCCGGCCATGTTGGTGGCAATGGTGATCGCGCCGGGCACGCCGGCTTCGGCGACGATATATGCTTCCTGCTCATGGAAGCGCGCATTCAGCACCGCGAACAGTTTTGCAGGTTTGCCCGCCCGCGCCGCGGCATACAGCTTTTCCATCGCATTTTCGTTGCCGAAATCGATCTGCTTGTAGCCGTGCTTCTTGAGGTATTCGGCCAGCACTTCCGACTTTTCGATCGAGGCGGTGCCGACCAGCACTGGCTGCAGCCGCGCATTGGCGCGCTCGACCTCGGCCAGGATGGCGGCGTATTTCTCGGTCTGGGTGCGATAGACTTCGTCGTCTTCGTCGAGCCGCGCCACCTGCACATTGGTCGGGATTTCGACGACTTCGAGCTTGTAGATGTCGAACAGCTCATCCGCTTCGGTCGCCGCGGTGCCGGTCATGCCCGCGAGCTTCTCGTACATCCGGAAGTAATTCTGGAACGTGATGGAAGCCAGCGTCTGGTTTTCCGGCTGCACCGGCTGATGTTCTTTGGCTTCCAAGGCCTGATGCAGGCCTTCCGAATAGCGCCGGCCCGGCATCATGCGGCCGGTGAATTCGTCGATGATGATGACCTCGCCGTCGCGCACGATGTAGTCCTTGTCGCGCGTGAACAGCGAGTGCGCGCGCAGCGCCTGGTTGATGTGGTGCACGACCGAGACGTTCTCGACGTCGTACAGCGTCTCGCCCTTGAGCTGGCCGGCGTCGCGCAGCAGCGTCTCGATTTTCTCCATGCCGGTTTCGGTCAGCGTCACCGTGCGCTGCTTCTCGTCGACATCGTAATCGGTCTTGTCGAGCTTCGGGAAAAACGTGTCGATGGTGTTGTAGAATTCCGAGCGGTCGTCGAGCGGACCGGAAATGATCAGCGGCGTGCGGGCCTCGTCGATCAGGATCGAGTCGACTTCGTCGACGATGGCGTAGAAATGCCCGCGCTGGACCATGTCCTCCAGCCGGTACTTCATGTTGTCGCGCAGATAGTCGAAGCCGTATTCGTTGTTGGTGCCGTAGGTGATGTCGCAGGCATAGGAAGCCTTGCGCTCCATGTCGTCGAGGCCGTGGACGATCACGCCGGTGGTGAGGCCGAGGAAAGAGTAGATCTCGCCCATCCAGGCGGAGTCGCGCTTGGCCAGGTAGTCGTTGACGGTAACGACGTGAACGCCCTTGCCGGCCAGCGCGTTGAGATAGACCGCCAGCGTCGCCACCAGCGTCTTGCCTTCGCCGGTTTTCATCTCGGCGATGTCGCCTTCATGCAGAACCATGCCGCCGATCAGCTGCACGTCGAAATGGCGCTGCTTCAGGGTTCGCTTGGCGGCTTCGCGCACGGTGGCGAAAGCGGGAACCAGGATGTCGTCGAGGGTCTTGCCCTCGGCCAGCTGCTTTCGGAACTCGGCGGTACGGGCCTTCAGGGCCTCATCGGAAAGGGCTGCGACCTCCGGCTCGAGCGCATTGATGGCATCGACACGGGGCTGGTACCCTTTGATCCGCCGGTCGTTGGCGGAGCCGAAAAACTTGCGGGCGAGCGCGCCGATCATGCCAAATTCCTGTCTTTGCCGTCCGGCGTTGCAGCCATCATCTGTGCCTCCGATTGCCTATCAACTCATCGTGACGCGTCAAAACGAAGGTCCCAAATTCGGGGAGCGTCGGCATCATCAGTGGGAGTTTGGCAATTCGAGGTTCAACAGCCAAAAGCGCAAGCAAAATCGCACCATAGCCGCTGGGACCGTGGCGGAGAGATATGGCTCACCCGGAGGGTTGTCAACGGCGCGAAGCTGTCAAGGATTTCATCATTTTGACAGGTTTTTCGCGTTGCCAAGGCGGCATGATTGGGCGAGTGTCCCGCCGCCCAAAACCGCCCAGCCACCACCCGACTTTGAAGATAAGGATTTTCCATGACCTCTTCGTCATCCGACCTGAAATCAGGCCTGCGCTTCGGCTTCACCTCCGCCGCCGTGACGGGATGTCTCGCGCTTGTCCTGCTTGCCGGCCTTCCGGTCCGCGCCCAGGACGCGAACCCGGTGCTCGCCAAGGTCAATGGCGCCGAGATCCGCCAGAGCGACGTTACCCTCGCCGAAGAGGAACTGGGACCGAGTCTGGCGCAGATGGACCCCGCGACCAAGAAGGAGAACGTGCTGGCCTTCCTGATCGACATGAAGATCGTCTCCAAGGAAGCCGAGGACAAAAAGATCGCCGACCGCGACGACTTCAAGACCCGTCTCGCCTTTGCGCGCAACCGGCTGTTGATGGACAATCTGCTGGCGGTCGAGGGCAAGGCCGCGACTACAGACGAGAACATGAAGAAGGTCTACGAGGACGCCGCCAAGCAGATCACCGGCGAGTTGGAAGTCCACGCCCGCCACATCCTGGTCGAGACCGAGGACCAGGCCAGGAAGATCGAGGAAGAGCTGAAAAAGGGCGGCGATTTCGCCGAGATCGCCAAGAAAGAATCCAAGGACCCGGGTGCTGCCGACGGCGGCGATCTCGGTTTCTTCACCAAGGACCAGATGGTGCCGGAGTTCTCCGCCGTGGCCTTCGCGCTGGAGCCCGGCAAGATCTCCGATCCGGTCAAGACCCAGTTCGGCTGGCATGTCATCAAGGTCGAGGAAAAGCGCACCCGCAAGGCGCCGGACTTCGAGCAGGTGAAGCCGCAGATCGAAACCTATGTGGTACGCAAGGCGCAGGCCGACTACGTCGCCAAACTGCGCACGGCCGCCAAGGTCGAGCGCATGGACAAGCCCGACGACGCTGCCAAGGCCGATCCTGCCAAGCCCGCCGACAGCAAGATGGCGCCGGCGAAGAAGTAAATCGACTAATCCGTCATGCGCGGGCTTGACCCGCGCATCCATCTCATTCGATGGATTGCCGGATCAAGTCCGGCAATGACGAGAACGCCATGTCCACCGCAGTCTCTCCCCTCGCGCCCACCCACGTCCCCGAGATGCCCGCCATCGCCGGCGTCAGACTTGCGACCGCCGCCGCAGGCATCCGCTACAAGGGGCGCACCGACGTGCTACTGGCGGTGATGGACAAGGGCACGACGGTGGCCGGCGTGTTCACACAGTCGAAATGCCCCTCCGCGCCGGTGGAATGGTGCCGCGCCAAACTCAGACGCGGACAAGCGCGGGCGCTCGTGGTCAATTCCGGCAACGCCAACGCCTTCACCGGCAAGACCGGACGCCAGGCCACCACGCTGACGGCGTCGATCGCGGCCAAAGCGGTCGGCTGCAAGCCGGATGAAATCTTTCTCGCCTCCACCGGCGTGATCGGCGAGCCGCTCGACGCCAGCAAATTCAACGGCGTGCTTGGCACGCTGGCGCAAAGCGCTGCGGCGGACGGCTGGATGGCTGCGGCAAGCGCGATCATGACAACAGACACTTTTGCAAAAGTCGCGACCGCGACCGTCAAACTCGGCAAAGCAAACGTCACCATCAACGGCATGGCCAAGGGCGCGGGCATGATCGCGCCTGACATGGCGACCATGCTTTCGTTCGTGTTCACCGATGCGCCGATCGCGGCCAGCGCGCTGCAGTCGCTGCTGAAGGCCGGCGTCGAAGATAGCTTCAACGCCGTCACCATCGACGGCGACACCTCGACCTCGGATACGCTGCTGGCGTTCGCTACCGGTGCGGCGAAAGACGCCCCGAAAATCACCCGCGCCAGCGACCCGCGCCTGAAAGCCTTCACCAAGGCGTTCAACGCCGTGCTGGCCGATCTCGCCGAGCAGGTGGCGCGCGATGGCGAAGGCGCGCGCAAGCTGGTCGAAATCATCGTCGAGGGCGCCACGTCGAAAAAGTCGGCGCGGAAAATCGCGATGTCGGTGGCGAATTCGCCGCTGGTGAAGACGGCGATTGCCGGCGAGGACGCCAATTGGGGCCGCGTGGTGATGGCGGTCGGCAAGGCCGGCGAGCCCGCCAACCGCGACAAGCTCTCGATCTCGTTCAATGGCATCCGCGTCGCCAAAAGCGGCGCGCGCGATCCGTCCTATGATGAAACGGAAGTCTCTGCCGCGATGAAGAATCCGAAGATCCAGATCAAAATAGCCATGAGCCTCGGCAAAGGCCGCGACCGCGTGCTGACCTGCGACCTCACCAAGGAATACGTGGCCATCAACGGCGATTACCGGTCGTGAGGCCTCACCAGCGCTCCGCAACTTTAACGGTCACTTCGACCGTCCGCGTGATGGGCTGATTGCGCGTGCTCAGGCCCTCCCGCGCATAGACGAAGTGGTCTTCCCCAACATATCCGGGCCGGGATACGTATGTGACCCGGTAACCGTTGACTGAAACGCGACCGTTGCGCGCACCTGCGACGAGATGCGTATTATATATCGGTCCAAGGGAGCGACGCAGGCTGATGCTGCAGCGCTTGCCGGCGACAACAAACATGGTCCCCCGCACGGTCTGGTTATTCGGCGTATGGATGAAGGGAACGTGACAGCTGCGGGATGCCGAGGCCGGGACCGACAGCGCGAATAGCCAGAGCAGCAAAATTCCAATAGTTTTGATCATATGCCACCTGCAATAACCGACAGCATGCGCAATAGTATGCCTGCCGCAACGCACCCTGCAATAACGTCGTCCCCCTCAAGCCGATTTTTTCTCATGAAGCTCACCCTCGTCGTTGCCTGCGCGCTGGTCGATGCCGACAAGCGGGTGCTGATCGCGCAGCGGCCCGAGGGCAAGACGCTCGCCGGCCTGTGGGAATTTCCCGGCGGCAAGGTCGAGGGTGGCGAGCGGCCGGAGCAGACCTTGATCCGGGAACTGCACGAGGAAATCGGCATCACGGTGAAGGAGGACTGCCTGGCGCCGCTGACCTTTGCCAGCCACGCCTATGAGGATTTTCACCTGCTGATGCCGCTCTACATCTGCCGGCGCTGGGACGGCGACGTCGTCGCGCGCGAGGGCCAGGCCCTGAAATGGGTCCGCGCCAATAAACTGCGCGATTATCCAATGCCGCCGGCGGATATTCCGCTGATCCCGCATCTGATCGATGTGTTGATGTGAAGCGTCGTCATTGCGAGCGAAGCGAAGCAATCCAGCGGTCGCAAAAAGGCTGGATTGCTTCGTCGCTTCGCTCCTCGCAATGACGGCTACGGAGGTTTGCGCCCTTTCACCGCCTCCGCCAGGCTCGCTTTCGCCGAGCCCGGCTGCAGCGGCTGTTGCTGGCTCGCATGCGGCGCCCAGCCCGACAGCCAGATCACATCGAAAGTGGCGCGGATTCGGCCGTCGGGATCGGCGAAGCGCTCGGCGTAAATCTGCGCCATCCGCAGCAGCGTGGCGCGGCGGGTCGGCATCCGCCTACGCTCCACCAGCACATTGGTCGCGCCCATCCGCCGCAGATCCTGCATCAACGCGAACGCATTGTCGTAGCGCACCACGATGCGGTCGACATCGGTGACCGGCAGCGCAAAACCTGCGCGCTGCAGCAGCGCGCCGACATCGCGCAGGTCGGCTGACGGAGCCACGCGCGGCGAAATTCCACCCTCAAGCTCGGCCTCCGCCGCCGCGAAAGACTGCCGCAATTCGGTCAGTGTATCGCCACCGATCATCGCCGCCAGCAGCAGCCCGTCCGGCTTCAGCGCGCGGCGGATTTGCGCCAGCACGCCGGGCAGATCGTTGACGAACTGCAAGGCCAGCGCGGAGACCGCGAGGTCGGTCGATTCAGGCGCGAGCGGCAACGCCTCGGATTCGCGATCCGGCAGTTCGATGCGCGCGATCTGCCCGATACGTTCGGTCAGTGCGTCGCGGACCTGATCACCACCGGCCGTGCCGATATCTGCAGCGCTGGTGAACTCGCGCAGCACCGCATGCAGCCGCTCCGCCATGTCTTCGGCGACGCGATCGAGCAGGAAGGTTGCAGGGCCCATTTTCTCCGCACGAGCCCACCGCGCGCGCAGCAGCACGCGGTCGAACAGGATGGGCGCAGCGTTCGGGTTCGAGGCCATGCCGGTTTGGTACGCCGATCCCGCCATGTCTGACAATCCGATACTTGAGCGCCGCGCAATGCGGAGCTAGCCTGCTCGCATGGAAGCCGAAGCCTCATCGCCACGTTCCTTCGCGCAAACCTTGCGCGCCGTATGGTCCCACACCACACGTCTCGTGCTCGACATCGCGCTGCCGACGCTGTGCGTGGCCTGCCGCGAACCGGTCGCAGGCGTTGGCGTCTGTGCGGCGTGCTGGGCAAAACTGTCGTTCATCGCACAGCCTTGCTGCCCGCGGCTCGGCATTCCCTTTGTCTACGATCCCGGCCCCGGCCTGCTGTCGATGGAGGCGATCGCCAATCCGCCGGCCTATGCGCGCGCCCGCGCCGCGGTGCGCTACGACGACGTGGCGCGGACGCTGGTGCATGCGCTGAAATACCAGGACCGCACCGATCTGGCGCCTGCGATGGGCCGCTGGATGGCGCGGGCGGGCGAGGAACTGCTGGCCGAGGCCGACGTGCTGGTTCCGGTGCCGCTGCACTGGCGGCGCGGCTGGAGCCGCCGCTACAACCAGTCCGGTGCGCTGGCGCGCTCGATCCAAAAGCAGTCCGGCGTGCCGGTGACAGCAGGCGCGCTGCGGCGGATCCGGCCGACCCAGCAGCAGATCGGACTCAACCGATCCGAACGCGCCAGCAATGTCCAGGGCGCGTTCAAGGTTGCGCCGGAAAAGGCCCACGAAATTCAGGGCCGCCGCGTGGTACTCATCGACGACGTGCTGACCTCGGGCGCGACGTCCGACGCTTGCGCACGCGCCTTGTTGCGCACCAAGGCCGCGCAGGTCGACGTGCTGGTGTTCGCGCGGGTTGTGGACACCCACAAAGCTCCCATATAATCGGGTAAATCCTCAAAACCGAGCGCGACATGGCCGCTGCCGTTGAAATCTACACCCGTCCCGGCTGCGGCTATTGCAGCGCCGCCAAATCGCTATTGACACGCAAGAACGCGGCGTTCACCGAATTCGACGTCGCGAAGGACCCGACGCTGCGTCAGCAGATGTGGGACCGCGCCGGCGCAGGCTCGACCTTTCCGCAGATCTACATCGGCGAAACCCATGTCGGCGGCTGCGACGAACTCTATGCGCTAGACCGCGCGGGCAAGCTCGACGCCATGCTGGCGGGAGAAAGGCCAATTCATGAGCGCTGACCTCTCCTTCACCGCCGCCATGGTGCAGATGCGCACCTCGCTGTCGCCCGAAGCGAGTTTCAAGCAGGCCGAGGGCCTCATTCGCGAAGCAGCCTCCCAAGGCGCCGACTACGTGCAGACCCCCGAAGTCAGCAACCTCATTCAGAAGAACCGCAAGGCGCTGTTCGAACTTCTGGCACCGGAAGCGGAAGACCCGTCGCTAAAGGCCTATCGCGAGCTGGCGCGGGACCTGAAAATCCATGTCCATGTCGGCTCGCTGGCGCTGCGCGCGACGCCGGAGCGCGCGGTCAACCGCTCGTTCCTGATCGCGCCGGATGGCGGCATCCTCGCCAGCTACGACAAGATCCACATGTTCGACATCGAGCTGGACGGCGGCGAGAGCTACCGCGAATCGGCGAACTACCAGCCCGGCGAGACCGCGGTCATTTCGGATCTGCCGTGGGGCCGCATTGGGCTGACCATTTGTTACGACGTGCGTTTTCCGGCGCTGTATCGTGCGCTGGCTGAGGCCGGCGCGTCTTACATTACTGTGCCGTCCGCCTTCACGGTAAGGACCGGCGAGGCGCACTGGCACACGTTGCTGCGCGCCCGCGCCATCGAGAACGGCTGCTACATCTTTGCCGCAGCGCAGGCCGGCAAGCACGAGAGCGGGCGCGAGTGCTACGGCCATTCGCTGATCGTCGATCCGTGGGGCGCAGTGCTGGCCGAAGGCGGCGTCGAGCCCGGGATCGTGATGGCCAGGATCGATCCCGCCAAAGTCGAGACCGCGCGCAAGTCTATCCCGTCATTGCAGCATGGCCGCCGCTTCTCCGTCGCCGACACCAAAGCGAACGCGGAGCATCTGCACCTGGTGCGGGGCTCGGCATGATCCGGTACAATCTGCGCTGCGAGCGCGGCCATGCGTTCGAGAGCTGGTTTCAAAGCTCAAGCGCCTACGAATCGCAAGAAAAGCGCAAACTGGTAAGCTGTCCCACGTGCGGCTCGGTCAAGGTCGAACGCGCCATCATGGCTCCGCAAATCGTCAGCAAGAAGGGCCGCGACATTGCGCCGCCCGCGCCCGCCGCTTCACCCGATGTGGCTGACGTCGCCGCGCCCACCGCGATGCCGCTGATGATGGCGCAGGAGCGCGAATTGCGCGCCAAGCTCAAGGAACTGCGCGACCACATTGTCAAGAATGCCGACAATGTCGGCGAGCGCTTCCCCAACGAAGCCCGCAAGATGCATTACGGCGACATCGAGCACCGCCCAATCTACGGCGAGGCCTCGCCGGAAGAAGCGCGCTCACTGATCGACGAAGGCGTCGAAGTGTCGCCGCTGCCGGTGCTGCCGGAAGACCGGAATTAGGGCATGAACCCACGGGCGGCGCTGGTGCTGTCGGCGGGCGTCCCCGCTTCATTGTTCACATTATGCGCGCGTGCTTGCGCAGAAACGCCTGGGGACCGTCATGAAACTTTCCCGCCGCACACTCTTGCATCTTGCTGCGGGCGGCGCCGCGCTGCCGGCCAGCTTCCGCATGGCCGCTGCGCAAACGTATCCGACGCGGCCGATCCGGCTCGTGGTTCCATTCGCGCCGGGCGGTGCGTTCGACGCCATCGGACGTCCATGGGCGGATAAGATCAAGCCGCTGCTGGGCACGGTGGTGGTCGAAAACATCGGTGGTGGTGGCTCCTCGCTGGGTGCGGCCGCCGTCGCGCGCGCCAGGCCTGACGGCTATACGATTCTGCTCGGCGGGACGCAGACGCACGTCAACGAGACCCTGCTCAAGAGCCGGCCACTGTATGATCCGGTCAAAGACCTGGCTCCGATCGCAGGCGCGGCGCTGTATTTTCTCGGGATTGCCGTGCATCCCGCGGTGCCGGCCCAAAACCTCGACGAACTCATCGCTTACGCGAAGGCCAATCCCGGCAAGCTGTCCTACGGGCACGCCGGTGTCGGCACGATCCAGCATCTGACCGGTGAGTTGTTCAAGTCCCTCGCGGGGACATCCGACATCGTGCAGATACCCTATCGGGGAACGGGGCCGGCGATCACGGACCTGGTCGCTGGACAAATCCCCATCGGCATCGTGGGTGTGACCGGGCAGGTGCTCGAATTCCATCGGACCGGCAAGCTGCGGGTTCTTGCTGTCACCAGTCCCACGCATCTCACCGCCGCGCCTGAACTTCCCATCGCGGGTGAACTGGGCTTCCCCGGTTTGACCGTGACGGGCTCCATTGGGCTGCTCGCACCGGCCGGAACCCCGATCGAAATCATCGAACAGATCGCGCAGGCGACGCGCATGGCGGTCGCCGAACCCACTTATAGACAGATGTTGACCGACGCAGGCATGGAAGCCCCTCTCGATTCAAATCCCGAAACATTCCGCCAGTCCCTTGCCGCCGACGTCGCACTCTGGGCCCCGGTGGTCAAATCGCTCGAGCTGAAGCTCGACTGACTGTGGCGAAATCTACCCCATTAACATTGATGTCGTCATGGCCGGGCTTGACCCGGCCATCCACGTCTTGCGTTTGCTCGACCAGAAAAAAGACGTGGATGCCCGGCCCAAGGCCGGGCATGACGACTTCATTCACACCGCCACCAGCATCGCGACGCCGATCACGATCAGCGCGATGCCGCCGAGTTCACGCGCCGACAGCGGCTGCTTGAACGAGTAATACGCCACCGCTTGCGCGAACAGCACCTCGACCAGCGCCAGCGTGCGCACATTGGCGGCGGCGGTGAGCGCGAACGCCAGAAACCAGAATTGCGACGCGAACGCGCCCATGAAGCCCGCGAACATCGAAGGCTTCCACAGGCCCAGAATCTTCGTGAGCACATTGGGCGCGCGCGCCAGCAGATAGATCGTCAGCACCAGCGTCTGCACGAACAGCCCGAACACCAGCGTGTAGGAGGCCGCGGTAACGAACGACACGCCGGGCACGGTGATGATGGCGCCGCGAAAGCCGATCGCCGAGAGCGCGAACGCGGCAGCCGCAACCAGCCCGATGATAGTCGGCTTCACTTCGGCGAACCCCTTCTCGCCGCCGGGCCGAAGCGCGGTGATGACCACGCCGACGGTGGCGATCAGGATCGCGATCACCTTCAGTGTTGTCAGGTGATCGCCGAGAAACACGAAACCGAAGATCGCAGTCTGGATCGCCTCGGTTTTCAGGTAGGCCGTGGTCACCACGAACGAACGGTCGTTCATGGCCAATAGCATCAGCCCCGTGGCGACGATCTGCGACAACGCGCCGAGCAGCAGCCACGGCCAGAACGCCGCGGCCGGCCATGGCACGGAATCGCCGGTGGCGGCGATCACGACGGTGAAAAAGATCACCGAGAACGGAAAGCCGAACAGGAAGCGGATGTTGGTGGCACCCCATGTGCCGAGCGGCCCCGTCAGCTGCCGTTGCATCGCGTTGCGCGCGACCTGCCCCAGCGCGGCCGTGATGGTGAAGGGAATCCAGAGCGATGCGAGGGTGAACATGGGCGAGATTTAAAACTCGGTATCGCGAGAGGCGGGGGCGCCATCCTGAGGAGCCGCGCGCTTGCGCGGCGTCTCGAAGGATCGCCACAGTGTATGCGGCCATCCTTCGAGGCGCGCAAGAAAGAGCGCGCACCTCAGGATGACGATTTGCGCATAACTAACCCGCCAGCCCCGCCGTCGTCCCCGCCCCCTCCGCCACCACCATGTAGTTCACGTCCATGTCGGAGGAGAGGCTCCAGCGGTCGGCGAACGGGCTGTAGACCACGCCGGCCTGTTCGGTGATGGCGAGCTTGTTGGCCTCCAGATGATGCGCGAGTTCGTCCGGCGTGACGAACTTGTCCCACTGATGGGTACCGCGCGGCAGCCAGCGCAGCACATATTCCGCGCCGACGATGGCCAGCGCAAAACTCTTCCAGTTGCGGTTCAGCGTCGAGATTACCATCAGCCCGCCGGGCTTCAGCATCGCAGCACAGCGACCCACGAACGCGCCGACATCGGTGACGTGCTCGACCACCTCCATCGCCAGCACGATGTCGAAACGTTCGCGCACATCCATCGCTTCCGCGGTGGTGCAGCGATAATCGATCGACAGCTGCGCCTTGTCGGCGTGCAGCTTTGCGGCGGCGATGTTGGTCTCGGAGGGATCGATACCGATCACCTGCGCGCCGAGCCGCGTGAACGGCTCGCACAACAGCCCGGCGCCGCAGCCGATATCGAGAATGCGCAAGCCCCCGAGGCAGTTCAGGCTTTTGACGTTACGCTCGAACTTGCGGCAGGCGGCGTCGCGGATATAGGTCAGGCGCAGCGGATTGATCCGGTGCAGTGGCGCCATTTTGCCGTTGGGATCCCACCATTCGTCGGACAGTTTTGAAAACTTCGCGACTTCCGCCGGGTCCACCGTGGAGCCCGACGCATTTGCAGGATTTGCAGGGGAATTCGACTGCATGGCCATGGATTGCGCGCCGCTCCTATCGCGCGGTGATGTGGCTACGAAACTCCAACGGAGAGGTAACCTTCTCGATAGTTTTTGCTACGTCCCCCATGGTCTCCAAGGTGACGTCGCCGTAATTCAAGATACGGCCCATGATACTCTGGTTGACCTCGACACTGGCGACCTTATCGACGCCGATCTCAAAGGTCTCGCGTCTGATGAAGCCGGTCTTGTGGACAACGCGCAGGTTCGTCACGTCGGTTTCGGTGATCCAACGGTGGAACCAAGCTTTGATGGTCAAGAATAGCGCGACAAGCGCAGCCGCCGCTCCGAGCACCAGCCACATCATCTCTAGCCCAGGCCCCACTGCGTTGTGCCAGAGGATGAAAAAAACCAGTGTCACGAGCCACGCCGCGATGCCCGGCAAATGGAATATCCAGTGCGCATTGGTCGAATACAGCACCTTCTCGCCGGGCTGCAGGATATCGTCGATATAACGCCCCATTTCGCCGCCTCACACGCTTCTCGCAGGTCATTGCCGGCACGCCGGAACCGGTTGCTTGCCTGCAACCGCGCCGCTATGTATACGCGCCTTTTGGCCCGCGCGTCGCTCACTTTGTGCGCGGTACAATACCGTCCTCGTCAGGGAATGCACCACGCGTCATGGGCCGCCTTGTGATGAAATTCGGCGGCACCTCCGTCGCCACTATCGACCGCATCCGCAACGTCGCGCGCCATGTCAAGCGCGAGGTCGATGCCGGCCATGACGTGGCCGTGGTGGTCTCGGCGATGGCCGGCAAGACCAATGAACTGGTGGAATGGTGCCGCGAGGCATCGGCGACGCATGACGCCCGCGAATACGACGCCGTGGTGGCCTCCGGCGAGCAGGTCACCGCCGGGCTGCTGGCGATCGTGCTGCAGAGCCTCGGCATCCAGGCGCGCTCCTGGCAGGGCTGGCAGATACCCCTCAAAACCAGCGACGCCCACGCCTCGGCGCGGATTCTCGAGATCGATGGCTCCGATCTGATCAGCCGGTTCAAGGACCGCAAGGAAGTCGCCGTGATCGCCGGCTTCCAGGGCCTCGATCCGCAGACCGGCCGCATCACGACGCTCGGGCGCGGCGGTTCCGATACCTCGGCGGTGGCGATCGCGGCGGCCATTCACGCCGACCGCTGCGATATCTATACCGACGTCGACGGCGTCTACACCACCGACCCGCGCGTGGTGCCGAAGGCGCGGCGGCTCGACAAGATCGCCTTTGAGGACATGCTGGAACTGGCGTCGCAAGGCGCCAAGGTGCTGCAGGTCCGTTCGGTGGAACTGGGCATGGTGCACAACATGCCGGTGTTCGTCCGTTCAAGTTTCGACAGGCCTGAGGATATTGACCCGCACGGCACGCCGCCGGGAACGCTGATCTGCAGCGAGGAGGAAATCATGGAAAGCCACGTCGTTACGGGAATCGCCTTTTCCAAGGACGAAGCCCAGATTTCCGTTCGCCAGGTCCAGGACAAGCCTGGCGTCGCGGCCTCGATCTTTGGCCCGCTGGCGGACGCCAATATCAACGTCGACATGATCGTGCAGAACGTCTCGGAGGATGGCGCCACCACCGACCTCACCTTCACCGTTCCAGCCTCGGACTATGCCCGCGCCCGCGAAACCATCACCGGCGCCAAGGACAAGATCGGTTACGCGCGGCTCGACAGCGCCACCGATGTCGCAAAAGTCTCGGTGATCGGCAGCGGCATGCGCAGCCACGCCGGCGTCGCCGCCAAGGCCTTCAAGGCGCTGTCGGAGCGCAACATCAACATCCGCGCCATCACCACTTCCGAGATCAAGTTCTCGGTGCTGATCGACGCCGCCTATACCGAACTCGCGGTGCGCACGCTGCATACGCTTTACGGGCTGGATCAGGTTTAGGTGTACTTGTCCCGGACGCGGTGCAGCGTTCTTCACGCTGCTCCGCAGAGCCGGGACCGTACCAAGCACAGAACCGTCATGGCCGGGCTTGACCCGGCCATCCATCTTCTTCGCAAGATTCTTCTGAAGAGGGATGGATGCGCGGGTCAAGCCCGCGCATGACGAGAAAATGGTGCTCGGTACGACCCCGGCTCTGCAGTGCACCGCTTCGCAAGTGCTACGCCATAGCGCGTCGAAGACGCGCGTGAACGCGCTTATGGCGCTGCGTCCGGGGCACATACCGGTGATCACGGCCGCTGGCAGGTGTTTTGCTTGGCAAAACAAGCCTCGATTGGCTATACGGCCAGATGGGCAGGCCGCCGCGAACCGTGCCACTGTTTTGCACGCTCCGATTCGGTCGATTCCGCACCGGCGGTCGCTGCGGAAAAGATAAAATCGTTGTTTTTCTGAAGGTTAGCGCCGGCGTCGCCGAACTGGACGGCGCGCCGGTTGCGCGAGGGAGGATGTCGGCACATGCGGAGCGCGTCGGGAGGTCCCCGCGTCTTGTTGAGACGGCTCCGCGAAGTCATGGCGGAGCAAGTCAGCGCGCAGGAGCGCCTCGACCGAATCGTGGTGATGATCGCCGCGAACATGGTGGCGGAGGTGTGCTCGACCTATGTGCTGCGCGTCGACAATACGCTGGAACTCTACGCGACCGAAGGCTTGAACCGCGACGCGGTGCACCAGACCGTGCTGAGCGCGCATGAAGGCCTGGTCGGCCTGGTGTCGAGCGAAGCCACGCCGCTCAATCTGAGCGACGCGCAGAGCCACCCGGCGTTCTCGTTCCGCCCGGAGACTGGCGAAGAAATCTATCACTCGTTCCTCGGCGTGCCGATTCTGCGCGCCGGCAATACGCTCGGCGTGCTGGTAGTGCAGAACCGCGCCAAGCGCACTTACGTCGAGGAGGAAGTCGAGGCGCTGCAGACCACCGCCATGGTGCTGGCGGAGATGATCGCCTCCGGCGAGTTGACCGCGCTGGCGCAGCCGGGCCAGGAGCCCGCCGCGCGGCATTCGGTGCACAAGACCGGCGCGATCCTGTCCGACGGCATCGCGCTCGGCCACGTGGTGCTGCACGAGCCACGTGTCGTCATCACCAATTACATCGCCGAGGACCTGCCAAAGGAAATCAAGCGGCTCGATACCGCTCTGGCAAAGCTGCGCGCCGACCTCGACCGCATGCTGGAGCGCGGTGACGTCGCCGAAGGCGGCGAGCACCGCGAGGTGCTGGAAGCCTACCGCATGTTCGCCAACGACCACGGCTGGTCGCATCGGCTGCACGAGGCGGTTGCCACCGGCCTCACCGCCGAGGCCGCGGTGGAGCGCGTGCAGTCCGACACCCGCGCGCGCATGCTGCGCTCGACCGATCCTTATCTGCGCGACCGGCTGCACGACCTCGAAGACCTCGGCCATCGGCTGATGCGGCAGCTGGTCGGACAGGATCACGCGCCGTCGCGGGAACAACTCCCGGACAACGCCATCCTGATCGCGCGCGCGATGGGCCCGGCGGCGCTGCTCGACTACGACAGGAAAAGGTTGCGCGGCCTGGTGCTGGAGGAAGGCACCGCCAATTCCCACGTCTCCATCGTCGCGCGCGCGCTCGGCATCCCCGCGATCGGCGAAGTGCCGAACGCACCTGGAATTGCCGATCCCGGCGACGCCATCATCGTCGACGGCACCTCGGGCTCGATCTACATCCGCCCCTCGGCGGAAATCGAATCGGCCTATGCCGAGCGGGTGCGGTTTCGCGCCCGGCGCCAGGCGCAATATTCGGCGCTGCGCGACAAGCCCTGCGTCACCAAGGACGGCCAGCCGGTCGAACTGATGATCAACGCCGGCCTTGTGATCGACCTGCCGCATATCGACGATACCGGCAGCGCCGGCATCGGCCTGTTCCGCACCGAACTGCAATTCATGGTGGGCACCAGCCTGCCGCGGTCGACCGACCAGTTGCAGCTGTACCGCGCCGTGCTCGACGCCGCCGGCGCCAAACCCGTGACCTTCCGCACCCTCGATATCGGCGGCGACAAGGCGCTGCCCTATATGGAGACTGTAACGGAAGAAAATCCGGCGCTGGGCTGGCGCGCGATCCGGCTCGGTCTCGACCGGCCAGGACTGTTACGCGGGCAGATTCGCGCCTTGCTGCGCGCCGGCGGCGGCCGTGCGCTGCGCATCATGTTCCCGATGATTTCCGAGGTGGCCGAATTCGATTCCGCCAAGGCCATTATCGAGCGCGAGCTGACCTATCTGCGCCAGCATGGCCACGCGCTGCCGGAGCGCATCGACGTCGGCACCATGGTGGAAGTGCCGGCGCTGCTATATCAGCTCGACGAACTCCTGAAGAAGGTCGACTTCGTCTCGGTGGGGTCGAACGATTTGTTTCAGTTCCTGTTCGCGGTCGACCGCGGCAACGCCAAGGTTTCCGAGCGTTTCGACACCATGTCGGCGCCGATCCTGCGCGCGCTGCGCGAGATCGTGCAGAAAGCCGATGCGGCCAAGAAATCCGCGTCGCTGTGCGGCGAAATGGCGTCGCAGCCGCTGGGCGCGCTGGCGCTGATCGCGCTCGGCTATCGCTCGCTGTCGCTGTCGGCGACCGCGCACGGTCCGGTCAAGGCGATGGTGCTCGACCTCGACGCCAAAAAGGCCGCGGCGATGATCACGCCGCTGCTCGACGCGCCATCCGGCAGCGTATCGATCCGCGCGAGATTGAAGGAATTTGCCGAGGCCGAGGGGCTTTCATTGTAGCGAGGCTTTGCCCGCACGACACCACCCTTCGTCCTTCCGTGATTTTCGAGACATCCCATGTCGATTTTACCTGAAGCCAAACTCGATATTCTGCTGGCGCACCATGCCTCGCTCGAAGCGCAGATCGTCGGCCAGCTGAGTTCGGAAGACTATGTGCGGATCTCGCGCGAACTCGCCGAGCTCAATCCGCTGATCGACGCGGTGAAAGCCTATCGCGCCGCCAATACCGAGATTGCCGGCATCGACGCCATGATCGCCGATGCTTCGACCGATGCCGACATGCGCGGCATGGCGGAGGCCGAGCGCGCAACGCTTGAAGCGCGCAGCCTTGAGCTGGCACAGCAGATCCGCGTGGCGCTGCTGCCCAAGGATGCCATGGACGAGCGCAACGTGGTGCTGGAAATCCGCGCCGGCACCGGCGGTGACGAAGCATCCCTGTTCGCCGGCGACCTGTTCCGGATGTATGAGCGTTTCGCGGCATTGCAGGGCTGGAAGGTCGAGGTGATCTCGGCCAGCGAGGGCACCATGGGCGGGTTCAAGGAAATCATCGCCGAGGTGCGGGGCCGCGGCGCCTTCGCCAAACTGAAGTTCGAGTCCGGCGTGCACCGGGTGCAGCGCGTGCCCGACACCGAGACGCAAGGCCGCATCCACACCTCGGCAGCGACGGTTGCGGTGCTGCCCGAGGTCGAGGAAGTCGATGTCGAGATCAAGAACGACGATCTGCGCATCGAGACCATGCGCGCAGGCGGCGCCGGCGGACAGCATGTCAACAAGACCGAATCCGCGATCCGCATCACCCATATCCCGACCGGCATTGCCGTGATGATGCAGGACAGCCGTTCCCAGCATAAGAACCGCGCCTCGGCGATGAACATCCTGCGCTCGCGGCTTTACGACGCCGAGCGCCAGCGCATCGATTCGGCGCGTTCCGCCGACCGCCGCGAAAAGGTCGGCTCCGGCGACCGCTCCGAGCGGATTCGCACCTACAATTTTCCGCAAGGCCGCGTCACCGATCACCGCATCAACCTCACGCTGTACAAGCTGCCGCAGGTAATCGCGGGCGAGGCACTGGGCGAGTTGACCGATGCGCTGACAACCGAGCATCAGGCGGCGCAGCTCGCAGCCCAAGGTGCGGCGGCGTGAGGTTTCGTGCCCCGGACGCAGCGCCGCGCGATAGCGGTGCGCTGCAGTGCCGGAGCCGTTACGACGACGGTGCCTGCGACAATCCCGGCTCTGCAGTGCACCGCAAGAGCGCTGCACCGCGTCCGGGAAACGCGTAAACGTGGGATGTAGCGTGATCAACCGCTTCACCAGCCAGACCATTGAGACCGCGCGGCGCACGCTGACGGCGCGGTTCAGGAGTGGAGCGATCGATTCGGCCGAACTCGACGCGCGGATCCTGGTGGGCGCCGTGCTCGGTCTCGATCTCACCGGCGTGATCGCAGTGGCAAAGCGAATCCTGACCGCCGACGAAGGAGCGCGTCTCGAAAGCTTCGCGCAGCGGCGCATGGTGGGCGAGCCGGTGGCACGGATCATCGGCTTGAAGGAATTCTGGGGACTGCCGCTGCGGCTCTGCTCCGAAACGCTGGTCCCGAGGCCCGATACCGAAACCGTGGTCGAAGCCGCGCTGGAACTCTTGCGGGCCGAATCGACCTGTGGTCAGCCGCTGCGCATCGCCGATCTCGGCACCGGCTCCGGCGCGATTCTTCTGGCGTTGTTGTCCGAGCTGCCGAACGCATTCGGGGTTGGAACCGATATCAGCGTGGCGGCGCTGCGGACCGCCCGCGAAAACGCCCGGCACCTGGGTTTGGCATCGCGCGCGGCGTTCCTGGCCTGCAATTATGCGTCCGCACTGTCCGGATCATTCGATCTGGTGGTGTCGAACCCGCCTTATATCCGCTCGGCCGACATCGCCTCGCTCGCCGCGGAGGTGCGCGATCATGATCCGCATCTCGCGCTGGACGGCGGAGCCGACGGCCTCGGTGCCTATCGCCTGATCGTCCCCGAATCCGCGCGGCTGCTGGCGCCCGGTGGCGCTATCGTGCTGGAGGTCGGCCACGACCAAAGCGATGAAGTTGGTAGCTTGATATGGGCGGCAGGGTTAACACTCTTTGCCCCGAAGCCCGACCTGGCGGGCATCCGCCGGGCCGTCACGGGGCGGAAACTGCCCCGATAAAGACCCATTGGAACGCAAAAAAACCGCTTGGAATATTCCCCCGGAGCGACTACGTTCCGCCTTACAACGTCGGTCCAGGGTTGCTGGCCCCGTAGATACTACGGGTGGATGCCAGAGTTCTCAAATCGAGAGCCCGCCCCGAGTGAAAGGTTCCAAAAGCCAGGTCCCACTTGAGCGCGATGGCTGAAAGAGCTGCGCTGCTCGTGACCGCAAAGCGAACGAAAGCCTGATATTGCGCTTGAAACTTACGCAAGAAAACCTGGGCTTGTTTTGGCAGGCTGAATGATTTGATCCAGCCAGCGGCATGCGCTGGCAGTTGGGGAACGCGTCTTTGTTGAACGCGACGTACGGCAAAACTCGATGCTGACTTGAACTGCACGGCGATTCGGTGCGCGTGAAGCGTGCCGCATCTGACATTGGCAAACACTTGGGCTGTAACAAAGGCGAGACATGAGAAACGGTCAGAACAACAACAAGCGGATGCGTAACCGGAATAATAATAATAACAACAACAATAACAATAATAACAACCGGCGTGGCCAGAACCCGATGACCCGGGTGTTCGAATCGAACGGGCCCGATATCAAGATTCGCGGCACCGCCTCTCATGTCGCTGAAAAATACGTGCAGCTGGCGCGTGACGCGCGAAGCTCCGGCGACCCGGTGGCGGCCGAGAATTATTACCAGCATGCCGAGCACTATTTCCGCCTGATCGCGGCGGCCCAGGAGCAGTTCCGCCAGAACCAGCCACAGCCGCGCACCGAAAACGAAATGCCGTCGGAGGACGGCGACGACGAAGCTGAGAATTTCTCGCATTTCGGTCAGGAGCCGGGTTTCGTTCCGGCGCAGCCGCAGCCGTTCGTGCCGCGCGACAACCAGCGTGACCATCAGCGCGAGGGCCAGCCCTACCAGCCGCGCGAACAGCAGCATCAGTCCCGCGAATACAATAACAATCGCGACCACCGGCCGCCGCCGCAATATCAACCGCAGCCCCAGCCGCAGCCTGTCCCGATTGCCGACAGCGGCAGCGTCGATCGCCTGCCGTCGTTCATCACCGGGCCGCAGCCCCAGATCAATGGCGGCCCCGCTTTTGAAGGCAATGGCGAGCGTTTCCAGCCCCGCCGCCGCCGCCGTCCGCACGGACCACGCCCCGAGGGCATGGCCGCACCGGCTGCACCCGGCGACGATTTCAATCCGGGCAACGAGTAGACATCAAAGCGCGAATTTCGGTTGAAGCGCTCCTTTACCTCTCCCCGCAAGCGGGGAGAGGCGACTAATGTCTATCCCAGCGTCTTCTTCAGCGCGTACAGCGCCTCCAGCGCGTCGCGCGGCGACATCTCGTCGGGATGCAGCGCGCTGAGCGCCTCGATCAGTCTCTCCGCGGCGCTCGGCGGCGCAGGCTCGGCTGCGGCGCGTGACGGCACCGCAAACAGCGGCAGATCGTCAGCCAGTGCACGTGCGGTCTGGCCGCGATCCTGCGCCTCGAGTTTCGCCAGCACCGATTTCGCGCGTGCAATCACCGGTGCCGGTAACCCTGCAAGTTTTGCGACCTGGATGCCATAGGAACGGTCGGCCGAACCCGGCAAGACCTCGTGCAAAAACACCACGTCACCCTGCCACTCCTTGACCCGCACCGTGGCGTTGAACATCCGCGGAAGTTTTGCCGAGAGCGCTGTGAGCTCGTGGTAATGCGTGGCAAACAGCGTCCGGCAGCGATTTGATTCATGCAGATGCTCGATCGCCGCCCATGCGATCGAAAGACCGTCGAAGGTCGCGGTGCCCCGCCCGATCTCATCGAGAATCACCAACGAGCGCTCGCCGGCCTGATTGAGAATGACGGCGGTCTCAACCATTTCGACCATGAAGGTGGAGCGCCCGCGCGCAAGATCATCGGCCGCACCCACGCGTGAGAACAGCCGATCGACGATGCCGATTCTCGCACGCGTTGCCGGCACAAAGCTGCCGATCTGCGCCAACAGCGCGATCAACGCGTTCTGGCGCAGGAAGGTCGATTTACCGGCCATGTTAGGGCCGGTGATCAACCAGATCTGGCCGGAGGTTTGTCCCGGTCCTGGCGACAGATCGCAGGCATTGGCGATGAATGGCTGGCCGTCACGCTTCAGCGCCTGTTCGACCACGGGATGCCGCCCGCACTCGATGGCGAAGCCGAGCGAGCTATCGACTTCGGGCCGCACATAATTGTCGTCGACCGCGAGTTTCGCCAGCGCAGTCGCGACATCGAGCAGCGCAAACGCATGCGCGGCGGCGCGCAGATCGTCGCTGGCGGCAGCAACCATGGCTGAGAGCCGATCGAAGATTTCCAGTTCCAGCCCCAGCGCGCGGTCGCCGGCGTTTGCGATCCTGGCTTCGATCTCGCCGAGTTCCGAGGTCGTGAAGCGGGTCTGGCCTGCCAATGTCTGGCGATGGATGAAGGTGGCATTGAGCGGCGCGGTCATCAGTCTGTCGCCGTGCTGCGCGGTGACCTCGACGAAATAGCCGAGCACGTTGTTGTGGCGGATTTTCAGGCCCTTGACGCCGGTCTCGTCGGCATAGCGCGCCTGCATCGCGGCGACCACGAGGCGTGAGGCGTCGCGCAGATTGCGGGTCTCGTCCAGTGCCGTCTCATAGCCTTCGCGCACAAAACCGCCATCACGCTTCAGCAGCGGCAGTTGTTCGGCCAGCGCGCGCTCGAATTCGCGGGCGAGGTCGCGCGAGGGACGGCGGAGCGCCTCCATCGCGGCCAGAATGTCCTGCGGCACGTCGTCGATTTGCGCCAGTCGCGCCAGCGCCTGATCGGCGGCGAGGATGCCGTCGCGCAGACCCGCAAGATCGCGCGGTCCCCCGCGCCCCACCGACAGCCGCGCCAAGGCACGCGACATATCCGGGGCGGCGCGCAAGGTGGCGCGCATGTCATCGCGCGCCGCGGTATTGCTGACGAATACCGCGATGGCGTCGAGACGCCGCGCTATCGCGGCGCTGTCGGTAAGCGGCGCGGCCAGACGTTGCGCCAAAAGCCGCGAGCCTGCGGCGGTGACGGTGCAGTCGATCGCATCGAGCAACGAGCCGCGCCGTTCGCCCGACAGCGTCCGCGTCAATTCGAGATTGGCGCGGGTCGCGGGGTCGATCGCCATGGTGGTGCCGGCGGCTTCGCGCGAAGGCGGCGACAGTGGCGGACGTTTGCCGACCTGGGTGCGGTCGATATAGGTGACGGCGGCGGCCGCGGCGGTCGCTTCCAGGCGCGACATCGCGCTCAAGCCATCCATGGTGGCCACCGCAAAGTAATCGCACAGCCGCCGCTCGGCGGTTGCGCTGTCGAATACGTCGCGGGTCAGCGGCGTCACCGCGGACAATTCACGCAGCAGCGGCCCGAGTTCGGGATCGCTATAGAGCGCGTCAGTAACGATCACTTCGTTAGGATTGATCCGCGACAACGTCGCTGCGAGTTCGCCCACCCCGCATTCGGTGACGATGAATTCCGCGGTGGAGATGTCGATCCAGGCGAGCCCGACGCGGTCGCCGCCGCTCGAGGCGCGCATTCGCGCCATCGCCAGCAGGTAATTGTTCGCCCTGGCATCAAGCAGCGTGTCTTCGGTCAGCGTGCCCGGCGTCACCAGCCGCACCACGTCGCGGCGCACCACGCTCTTGTTGCCGCGTGCCCGCGCCTGGGCCGGATCCTCCATCTGCTCGCACACCGCGACGCGGTGGCCGAGCGCGATCAGCCGGTGCAGGTAATCGTCGGAGCGTTCCACCGGAACGCCGCACATCGGGATGTCCAGCCCCTGATGCCTGCCGCGCTTGGTCAGCACGATACCGAGCGCGCGCGCGGCGGTTTCGGCGTCCTCGAAGAACATCTCGTAGAAGTCGCCCATCCGGTAGAACAGCAGCAGGCCCGGATTGGCGGCCTTGATCTCAAGGTATTGTTCCATCATCGGCGTCAGGCGGCCGCCCACCTCGGTGGGGGCTGCGGCATCAGCGGACGCTGGAATGGTCTCAAGGATCGTCATGGCGGCGGAAACTACAAAGTTTTGGCGGGCGTTCCTATCGGATTACGGTTGCAGTGCCCGTTTTCCACGCGCTTGATCGCAGTTGGTAGCCACGCCAGACCTGCGGGCATAACCGCCCTGCCGCGAAAGCGCCGCTGGAAGCGCAGGCGTCAATTGACCTGCCGCGCACCCGCTCTTAAAACTCGCCATCAATTCCGGCGCGAGGGCCGAAAAACGGCATTCAGGGAGAGATTCAATGGGTGATGTATTTGTGTGCGATGCCGTCCGGACCCCGATCGGCCGCTTCGGCGGCTCCCTGGCAAAGGTGCGCGCCGACGACCTGGCGGCGGCACCGATCAAGGCCCTGATGGCGCGGCATCCCAAGCTCGACTGGTCGGCAGTCGATGAAGTCTATTTCGGCTGCGCCAACCAGGCCGGCGAGGACAATCGCAACGTCGCCCGCATGGCGCTATTGCTCGCGGGGCTGCCGGAATCGACCCCCGGCCTGACGCTTAATCGCCTCTGCGCCTCCGGCCTCGACGCGGTCGGTGCTGCCGGCCGCGCGATCCGCGCCGGCGAGATCGACTTTGCGATTGCCGGCGGCGTCGAATCCATGACCCGCGCGCCGTTCGTGATGGGCAAGGCGCCGGAGGCGTTTTCGCGCTCGGCCGACATTTACGACACCACCATCGGCTGGCGCTTCATCAATCCCTTGATGAAGGCGCAATACGGCGTCGATGCGATGCCGGAGACCGGCGAGAACGTCGCCGAGGAATTCCAGGTCTCGCGCGCCGACCAGGATGCATTCGCGATCCGCTCGCAGCAGCGCGCCGGTGCCGCCATCGCATCGGGCTATTTCGCCGAGGAAATCACGCCGGTGTCGGTGCCCGGTGGCAAGGCCGGCCCGACCACGGTCGACAAGGACGAACATCCGCGCCCCGAGACCACGCTGGAAGGCCTCGCCAAACTGAAGCCGATCGTGCGCAATCCCGGCACGGTGACGGCGGGCAACGCATCCGGCGTCAATGACGGCGCCGCCGCGATGATCCTCGCCTCGGAAGCTGCGGTGAAGAAGCACGGCCTGACGCCGCGTGCGCGCATCCTCGGGCTGGCGTCGGCCGCGGTGCCGCCGCGCATCATGGGCATCGGCCCGGTGCCGGCGACGCGCAAGCTGATGGAGCGGCTGGGCCTGAAGATCAGCGATTTCAACCTGATCGAGCTCAACGAAGCCTTTGCCTCGCAGGGCATCGCCTGCCTGCGCCAGCTTGGCGTCAAGGACGACGCCGATTTCGTCAATCCGCATGGCGGCGCCATCGCGCTCGGCCATCCCCTTGGCATGAGCGGCGCGCGGCTGGCGATGACCGCGGTTCACGGCATGGAAAAGCGCGGCGGCAAACGCGCACTCGCCACCATGTGCGTCGGCGTCGGCCAGGGCGTCGCGATGGCGATCGAGAAGCTGAACTGATGACCCTCGCCTATCCCATCGCCAGCAACATCGCGCATCCGCCGCGGCTGTCGCCCGGCTATCGCAGCACGCTGAAACGCGCGCCGCAGAAACCACTCGTCATCATGCGCCAGACGCTGTCGGAACTGACCGGGCCGGTGTACGGCCACGAGGCGGTGCGCGAGAACGATCACGATCTCACCACGCAGCATTCAGGCGAGCCGATCGGCGAACGCATCATCGTGCACGGCCATGTACTCGACGAAGACGGACGCGGCGTGCCAAATGCGCTGGTCGAGCTGTGGCAAGCCAACGCCTGCGGGCGCTACGTCCATGTCTCGGATCAGCATCCAGCACCGCTCGATCCGAATTTCACCGGCGCCGGCCGCACGCAGGCGGATGGTGACGGCTACTACAAGTTCATCACCGTCAAACCCGGCGCCTATCCTTGGGGCAATCATCACAATGCGTGGCGACCGGCGCATATCCACTTCTCGGTGTTCGGCCACGCCTTCGTTTCGCGGCTGGTGACGCAGATGTATTTCCCCGGCGATCCCTTGTTCGAATTCGATCCGATCTTTAATTCGGTGCCGGACGAAAAAGCGCGGATGCGGATGGTGTCGAGCTTCGATCTCGACAACACCCAGCCGGAATGGGCGCTATGCTATCGCTTCAACATCGTGCTGCGCGGGCGCAACGCCACGCCGATGGAGACCAAAGCGTGAAGGGAATTACGCCATCGCAGACCGTCGGTCCGTTCTTCGCCTACGGCCTCACCTCGAACGGCAAATACGACTGGAACGACGCCTTCACCAATAATCTGGTCACGCCGGATGCGTCCGGCGAACGGATCCGGGTCGAGGGCCGGGTGTTCGACGGCGACGGCGCGCCGGTGCCGGATGCCATGCTGGAAATCTGGCAGGCCGATGCGCAGGGCCGCTTTGCCGACCCGCAGGACAAGCGCGCATTGCCCAATGCCAAATTTCGCGGCTTCGGCCGCTGCGGCACCAACGCGAATGGGGAATACGCGTTCGACACCGTCAAGCCGGGCCCGGTGCCCGATCCCGACGGCAAGCCGCAGGCGCCGCATATCCTGCTGGCGATTTACGCGCGCGGCATGCTGCTGCATCTCTACACCCGGATCTATTTGGGCGGCGAGGCGGGCAATGCCGCCGATCCGGTGCTGGCGCAGGTTCCCACGGATCGCCGCGGCACGCTGATCGCAGCGCGCGAGGCGGGTAACGGCGGCGCGGTCTATCGTTTCGACATCCGCCTGCAGGGCGACGACGAGACGGTGTTCTTCGACGTGTGATTCTGTCGTCCCCGCGAAGGCGGGGACCCATAACCACCGATAGCTATTGTTTGGCGCGTTGTTTCCGCACGTGGCTGAGACCTGCCGCTTCACCGGCGACGGAGGGTATGGGTCCCCGCTTTCGCGGGGACGACGATTGAGGGAACCGCATCACCATGACAACGCCTTCCCTCCCGCCCGCGGCGAGCGCTGAACATCTCACCGCAGCACTTCGCAAATCCGGCGCGCTCGGCGACGGCAGCGTCCGCGAGGTCACGGTAGAGAGTTCGCGCGACACTTTGGTGTCGCATATCACCCGGCTCAGATTGAACTACGACGGTTCCGCGCCGGATGCACCACGATCGGTGATCCTGAAAGTCGCGCATGCCGCATGGGCGGATAAATTATGGATGGCCGGCCGTCACGAAACTGCTTTCTACGCCGAGGTTGCGCCGCTGATGCCGGCGGGCCTGGTCCCCCGCTGCTTCGAGGCCAGCTGCAACGAGGACACCAGGGCATGGCATCTGCTGCTGGAAGATCTGACAGACACCCATTTCATTGGCACGCCCTGGCCGTTGCCGCCGACGCTGGGGCAATGCGAACAGATCATGCGGGCGCGGGCGCGCTTTCATGCGGCATGGTGGGACGATCCCCGCCTCGGAAGTACGGTCGGTTCATGGCTGGATGACGGTGATCTCAATGCGCAGATCGAGAGCCTCGAAAAGCAGACGGCGCTCTTCATTGAGCGCCAGAATGACCGTCTGTCATTCGAGCGGCGCGATCTCTACGCACGGCTGCTGAACGCGGGGTCCCGTCTGCAGGCGCGCTACCGCTCCCGCCGCAACATGACTGTCGTCCACGGCGATGCGCATGTGTGGAATATCTTCTTGCCGAAAGACGAAGGCCAGGACAGCGCGCTGCAGTTCGATTGGGATTGCTGGAGGGTTGATGTCGCGACCGATGACCTCGCCTACATGATGGCGGTGCATTGGTATCCGGATTTGCGCCGCCGCGCCGAGCGGCGGTTGCTGGACCATTACCACGAGGAATTGCTGGCGCGCGGGGTGCGCGGCTATGACCGGCACGCACTCGATGAAGACTATCGCCTGTCGGCGCTATGGCACATCACAACGCCGCTCTGGCAGGAGGCGAACAGTCTCCCGCCGGCGATCTGGTGGAATAACATGGAGCGCATTTTTCTTGCGGTCGACGATCTCGGCTGCCGGGAATTGCTGGATTAATGCTTTGCGTTCCCCGGACGCAGTGCAGCGCGTAGCTCTTCGCCATAAGCGCGTTCACGCGCGTCTTCGACACGCTGTGGGGGTGCGCTGCAGAGCCGGGATCCCGATTGCAAAGAAGAAAGCGGGGTCCCGGTTCTGCGAAGCGGCATGAAGAATGCCGCATCGCGCCCGGAACACGAAAAAAAGCTACTCCATCACCGCGGCATGATCCGGACCCTGCGCCTGCTTGCGCAACGCGGCCTTGGTCGAGCCGATCATCACCGCGAGCGGGATCGCGCACAGCGTCACGATCATCACCAGCTGATAGTCCAGCGAGAACGCGATGATCTGCGACTGCATGCCGACCATGGCGTCGGCCATGGCGCGGCCGGCGTCGGTGCCGAGGTCGATCATGCCGCGCACGTCCGGCATCTGCAGCGCGTGATTGAACGGGTTGATATGCTCCGACAGGATGGCGTAGGTCCGCCGTGACCCTTCGGTCAATTGCGCGATCACCACCGAAATCCCGATCGAGCTTGCGACGTTGCGCAGCAGCGTCAGCATCGAGGTGCCGTCGGTGCGCAGATGATTGGGCAACGTCAGGAACGCCACGGTCGAGAGCGGCACGAACACCAGCCCGAGCCCGAAGCCCTGCAGGATGCTGATGACGATGATCTCGGGCACGCCGGTCTGATCGGTCCATCCGGTCATGAAGAACAGCGAGCCGGACATCAGCGCGAGGCCCGAGATGATCAGGGTGCGCGCCTCGATGTAGCGCATGATACGCCCGACCAGCATCATGGCGACGAAAGTTCCGCAGCCGCGGGTCGCCAGCAGCAGGCCGGCGGTGATGATGGGATAGCCGATCACGTTCTGCAGGTAAGGCGACGACAGCGCCATGGTGGAGAACAGCACCAGGCCCATCACGGCCATGAACACGCAGCCGCCGACGAAGTTGCGGTCCTTGAAGATCGCAAACTGGATGAACGGCTTGTCGGTGGTGAGCGAATGCGCGAAGAAATAATAGAAGCCGGCGATCGAGATCAGCATCTCGATGATGATTTCGCTGGATTCCAGCCAGCCCAGCTGTTCGCCGCGGTCCAGCGCGATCTGCATCGCGCCGATGCCGATGGCGAGCGCGGCGAAGCCGAACCAGTCGAAGCGCAGTTCAAGGTTCTTTTTGGTCTCGTCCATGAAGATCATCAGGCCGAGCACCGTGAAGATGCCGAACGGCAGGTTGACGAAGAACACCCAGTGCCAGGAATAGGTTTCCGTAAGCCACGCGCCCAGCGACGGCCCCATGATCGGTCCCATCATCACGCCCATGCCCCAGATCGACATCGCCTTGGCGCGCTCCTGCAGGGAGTAGGAGTCCAGCATCACCGCCTGCGACAGCGGCACCAGTGCGGCGCCGAACATGCCTTGCATCAGCCGGAACAGCACCATCTGCGTGATGTCCTGCGCGAGGCCACACATCACCGATGCGATGGTGAAGCCGGCCGAGCAGACGATGAAGATGCGCTTGCGCCCGAAACGGTTGGCGATCCAGCCTACCGGCGCGGTCATGATGGCGGCGGCGACGATGTAGGAGGTGAGCACCCAGTTGATCTGGTCCTGCGACGCCGATAGCGAACCCTGCATATAGGGCAACGCGACGTTGGCGATGGTGGTGTCCAGCGCCTGCATGATGGTCGCGGTCATGGCGCAGATCGTCACCATGTTCCGGCGCAGGCCGGGAACCGCAACCGGAGATGCAGCAGCCGTCGTCATCGATTTAGTCCTGCTTCGCCATCGCCGGCGAGAAGCCGAACAGGTGCGCCAGCGAGCGGCGATGATTGGTGTCGATCGACACGTAGGAGCTCATGCCGGCCTTCAGTTTCGCGACCATCTTGTCGGCGGGGTCAAAGGTGATGCGCACCGGTACCCGCTGCACCACCTTGACGAAATTGCCGGTGGCGTTCTGCGGCGGCAGGATGGCGAATTGCGCGCCGGTGCCCGGGCTGAGCGAGCCGACCGTGCCCTTGAACACATGATCCGGGAACGCATCGACCTCGACCGTGACCGGCTGGCCGACCGCGACGTAGGTGAAGTCGGATTCCTTCGGATTGGCGTCGACCCACGGCTTTGAGATGTCGATGATCGAGAACACCGGCGCGCCGGCAACCACAAAGCGGCCGAGCTGGATACTGTCGACCTGGGTGGCGACGCCGTTCATCGGCGCGCGCAACACGGTGTGGTCGAGATTGCGCTGCGCCTGGTCGAGGGCCGCCTTGGCCTGGGCATAGGGCGGGAACTGTTCCAGCGGCAGGTTGGGGTCGCCCAGCAGCTGGTTCTTCGCGGTGGAAATCTGCTGCTTCAGCAATTCAAACTGCGCGCTGGCGGTGACGAGGCCGGTGGTCGAATTGTCGAGGTCGAGCTGCGAGCCGACATTGCTCTTGACCAGCGACGTCTTGCGCTCGACGTCGCGCCGCTTCAGATCGACGCCCTGCTGGGCGAGGTCGCCCATCTGCCCGTAGATCTGGATATTGCTCTTCAGATTCTCGTAATTGGTCCTGGCGGTGGCGAGGTTGGCCTGAGCCTGCTGCAGCGCCAGGCGGAACGGCACCGGATCGATTTCGAACAGCACGTCGCCTTCGTTGACGCGCTGGCCTTCGCGGACCACGACCTTCTCGATCTTGCCGGAAATATCCGGCGTGATCAGCACCTTCTGCGCGCCGACATAGGCGTCGTCGGTGGTCACGTAGCGGCCGCCGCCAAGATAAAAAGCAACGCCGCCGATCACGGCGACGAGCGGCAGCACCACCAGCAGCAGCGTACGGCGATAGCGCCGAAGCCCGGCCATCAGGCGGCGCCGCGGCTCGGCCGCGGCCTTCGGGCGCGGCGCCGGCGGCGGGCTGGCTTTTTGTTCGGCGGGGAATTTCAGGACGGGATCAGCCATAGCGCTGTTCCTTCTTTTGAGTTGCTTCGTTCGCGTCCTGGATGGCGTTGCGAACATTTTCCTTGATGGTTTCGAGCTGGGCGAGCATGCGGTGGGCGTCGGGCGCGCTGATGCCCGCCATCGCGGTTGCCGTCAGTTCGGAGCGCAGGGCGCTCAATTTGCCGAGCAGCGGACGCGCCGCCTTGCAGAGGTAAAGCCTGTTGACGCGGCGGTCGCTATCGTCGCTGCGGCGTTCGATCCAGCCGTTGTCGCAGAGCCGGTCGATCAATCGCGTCAACGTGATCGGCTGCATTTCCATCTGTTCGGCGAGCTCCGACTGCTTCAGGCCTTCGGTACGTTCAACCTTGGCCAAAACAGCCCATTGCGCGCGGGTAATGCCGTAGCGCGAGGCCTGCTTGTCGGCGTAAGCGCGCACCAGCCGCTGCAATTCCGCCAGCGTAAACAGGAAGTTCATATCCACGGAACCGCGGGGCATCGGCGTGCTCTCCATAAGCTTGCGATATAATAAGCTTGCTTATGAATTTTGTGAGGCACGATTGCGGCATGCTTGGCCTGTGCCGCGCGCATGGCAGGGCCGGATTTCCGTCTGCGGCGACGAAATTCTCCGCAAAAATAGCGGCAAAACCGCCGCAAACACGCTACATCATGGCCATGACCGCGGCCAAACCCACGTTCCCCGCACCCGACCACGATCACGACCGCTGCGCCGCGGACGCGATTCGTCATGCCGAACAGGTCTGTACCGGCCGGGCGCGGAAATTCACCCCGATTCGCCGCCAGGTGCTGCAGGCGCTGCTGTCGAGCCACCGCCCGCTCGGGGCCTATGAGGTGATCGACGAACTTGCAAAGTCGATGCCGCGGCCGGCGCCGATCACGGTGTATCGCGCGCTGGATTTTTTGATGCAGAACGGCCTGGTTCACCGCATCGAAAGCCGCAACGCGTATCTCGCCTGCGCGCATGACCACGATGCGGCGGCGATGGTTGCTTTCCTGATCTGCGAGCGCTGTGGTTCGGTCGGCGAAATTCCCTCCACGCCGGTGGCGCAGAGCCTGAACGACGCCGCGCGCTCCACCGGCTTTGCGCCGAAACTGTCGGTGGTCGAAATCACCGGCACCTGCGCGCATTGCCAGACCAGTCTTTGAATTGGGCATGATCTTTCCGAAATCGGAAGGCCGCTTTTCGGGATCATGCACTAAAAAACACGGCGCCAAGCCGGCCAACGAGGTTTCATGTCTTCAGATCAAGTCAATGCCGCGCGACCGCTAACCCCCGGCGCGATCGCGCTGATGCTGGTGTTGTGCCTGAGCTGGGGCTTCAATCAGGTCGCGGTCAAGCTGGCGCTTCCCGACATTCCGCCGATGCTGCAGGCCACCATCCGCTCCTCCGGCGCGATTGTCGTGCTGCTGCTGATCGCCCGGCTGCGCGGCGTGAAAATATTCGAGCGCGACGGCACGCTGCGCGCCGGCCTGTGCGCCGGCGTGATCTTTGGCGTCGAATTCGTGCTGATCTATCGCGGCCTGTTCCTCACGACGGCAACGCGCGCGGTGGTGTTTCTCTATACCGCGCCGTTTTTCGTCGCGTTCGGCTCCTACATGTTTCTCGGCGAACGGCTGCGGCCGTGGCAATGGGGCGGTCTCGGGCTATGCTTCGCCGGGGTCGCACTGGCGATCGGCGTTCCCCAGGCCGACGTGGACTGGAATGTGCTGCTGGGCGACCTGATGATCGTCGGCGGCGGCGCGCTGTGGGCCGCCACCACGCTGATCGTGAAGACCACCGCGCTGCTGAAAGCGCCGGCCGAGAAGGGGCTTGGCTATCAGGTGGCGATGTCGATCCCGATTCTGGGCTTTGCGGCGTGGATTTCGGGCGAAACCCTCACCAGGGTTCCCGGCCCGCTGGCGCTGTCGCTGATGGTCTATCAGGCGGTCTGGGTGGTCGGATTGACGTTTTTGCTGTGGTTTTCACTGGTTAAGACCTATTCCGCCAGCAAATTGTCGGCTTTTACCTTCATCACCCCTTTGTTTGGCGTGATCGCTAGCTATTTCATCATGCACGACACCCTGACGCCGGTATTCGGCGCCGCGGCGCTGCTGGTGATCGCCGGGCTGTACCTGGTTAACCGGCCGAGCCCCGCCGTCCCGGTGGCCATTGATCCATTGCTGAATGTCACAAAAACCTGATATTCGAGACCCCATGAACAAGCTCGAAAAACCGCTCCAAACCGACGTCGCAGGCCCAAAGGCCCGGCACAAGACCACGCAAGTGATGGTCGGCAATGTCGCCGTCGGCGGCGGCGCGCCGATCGTGGTGCAGTCGATGACCAACACCGACACCGCTGACGTGGCCGGCACGGTGGAACAGATCGCAGCACTGGCGCGCGCGGGCTCGGAACTGGTGCGCATCACGGTGGACCGCGATGAAGCAGCAGCCGCAGTGCCGCACATCCGCGACGCCCTGCGCAAGCGCGGCATCACCACGCCGCTGATCGGCGACTTTCATTACATCGGGCACAAGCTGCTGGCCGAGCATCCGGCCTGCGCCGAAGCATTGGACAAATACCGCATCAATCCTGGCAATGTCGGCTTCAAGAACAAGCGCGACAGCCAGTTCACCGACATTGTCGAGATTGCGATCAAGAACAACAAGACCGTGCGCATCGGCGCCAACTGGGGCTCGCTGGATCAGGAATTGCTGACCAGACTGATGGACGAAAACGCCCTGCTCCCCGAGCCCAAGGATGTCCGCGCGGTGACGCGCGAGGCGATGGTGCAGTCGGCGCTGTTGTCGGCGGCGCGCGCCGAGGAAATCGGCCTGCCGAAGAATCGCATGATTCTGTCGGCGAAAGTATCCGCGGTGCAGGATCTGATCGCGGTCTACAAGGAGCTTGCGGCGCGTTCGGATTATGCGATTCATCTCGGCCTCACCGAGGCCGGCATGGGATCGAAAGGCATCGTGGCCTCGGCCGCGGCGCTCGGCATTCTCTTGCAGGACGGCATTGGCGACACCATCCGGATTTCGCTCACCCCCGAGCCCGGCGGCGACCGCACCCTGGAAGTGCAGGTCGCGCAGGAACTGCTGCAGACCATGGGTTTTCGCACTTTCGTGCCGCTGGTCGCGGCGTGTCCCGGCTGCGGCCGCACCACCTCGACCACATTCCAGGAACTGGCGCGCTCGATCCAGGATTTCATCCGCGTCGAGATGCCAGCCTGGAAGACGCGCTATCCCGGCGTGGAATCGCTCAACGTCGCGATCATGGGCTGCATCGTCAACGGCCCCGGCGAATCCAAGCATGCCGACATCGGCATCTCGCTGCCCGGCACCGGCGAAACGCCGGCCGCACCGGTGTTCGTCGACGGCAAGAAATTCAGGACATTGCGCGGGCCCAATATCGCTACCGAGTTCAAGGCGATGGTGATCGATTATATCGATCAGCGCTACGGGGCGGGCGACAAGGTGCCGGCGAGCGCGGTGACGGCGGCGGAGTAAGCGCGGCGCGAGGCTTATGGCCGATCTTGCACCGTGTGCCGCACATGCAGGATGACGACCTCATCAGCCGCGTTGTCAATTGCATAGAAGATGAGGAATGGATAGCGCACGACAGGCAGGATTCGTACCTCAGCCTCGTCGGTTAGGTGTCCGACAAGCGGGAACTCTCCAAGTAACGCTGCCAAGTCCTCGATGCGCTTTGCGACAGCTAAGGCTGCTGATCGATTGCGTTCATAAATGTACAAGAAAATATCATCGAGTTGTGCGAGTGCGGTCTCGGACCAGCGAACCTTCATGCGCGATAGCGATTGAACACCGCTGCGACGGCTTCGTCGCTCGCGAGTTTACCCTCGCGCATGTCTGCCAGTCCGCGACGCACGGCGTTCCGCTCTTCAGCGCTTAGCCGATACACTCCGAAATGCTTGGTCTCGATGTCAGCAACCGACTTGACGAACTCTTCCTGAGCCTCTTCCGGCCAGGTCGAGACGCGCTCCAGCAATAATTCAAGTCCCAGTCTTGTCATGAAAGGCACCATAACAAATCGCTGGTCTGATCGCATCCATTTTCATCAAGCATAGGTCGTGGCTCAAGGCAGCAGCTGCACTTCTGCGGGCGCGGTCAGGTCAGCACGCCAGCGTGCTGACCTGACCACTCTCCCCGTAAGCTAGGATCGCGCGGTCGCGCGTGACCAGCGTCGCTCCGAGATCCCGTGCAGTCGCCAGCAGGACACGATCGGCGGGATCGCGCGGCGGGTTGCCCGGCAGGAACGATGAAGCGATCAGGATGTCGGGCGACATTTCGGCGAGCTGCATCCCGGGTGTCGCGAGTACACGCGCGAACCAGCGATGTGGTGCTGCGCTGAGACTAATACGATTGCGCGAGACGAGTAGGCCAATTTCCCAGGCGGTGATCGGCGACACCAGCAGGGGTGTGCCGTCGCGATATGCGGCTTCAATGGCGGATGTCGCCTTCGGGGCTAGCGACAGGTCCTCGAATAGCCAAATCACCGCGTGCGTGTCGAGAAGAAGCGGCGACATCCGTCACCGCACTTCCGGTCCATACTTCTTCTCTACCAGATCGGCCCACTCCGGATCGGCCGGCTCGGTCAGATCGACTCCGGGCGGAATGTGGACCATCCCCTTCAGCGCACCGCGGGCCGGGTGGCGGCCGTCCTTGGTCGCATATGGCTTCGGCGCGGCCTCGGCGAAGCCGCCACTCGCTTCGCTGGCCTTGACGACCCGGCGAAACACCAGCTTGCGCGCACTCATATCGACGCGAACGCTTTCGTAACCTGCTTCCAGCCAAACCTTCGTCATTACATTGTTGGAGGGATTGTTGCTCCACCAGGCACGATGATGTTGCGCTTTCGGCGGCAGCTTCACGCCTGTGATCTTCTCTATTTCACGGAAGGTCAGTGGAACTTCTCGCATGCGCTGCTTCTGCAGGAAGGCGCCAAGATTTTCGTACTTGCCCATCGCATCAGGTTCCATCACATACACACAGTGTATAACACTGTGTGTAAAGAGTAAACACGCGCCTGGATCTGGCGTTGACGCAGGCCACAGACCCGCGCCAAGCTTGGTCAAAAGCAAGACAAACCCCGGAGGAAAGCCATGCTACGTGCAGAGGACAATTGCTTCCTGACCGAAAGCGGCGCGGGCACGGGAATGGGCGAGTTGCTGCGCCGGTTCTGGCTGCCGGTTCTGCTCTCCGCGGAATTGCCCGAGCCGGACGGCCCGCCGAAAAAGATCACCGTAATGGGCGAAGAACTGCTCGCCTTTCGCGATACGCGCGGCGTGGTCGGTGTGATCGACCAGCATTGCCCGCATCGCGGCGCCAACCTCTGGCTCGGCCGCAACGAGGAGTGCGGCATCCGCTGCGTCTATCACGGCTGGAAGTTCGACACCGACGGTGCCTGCGTCGATATGCCGACCTCCTATCCTGATCTCGATGCGAAAAACCTGATCCGCATCAAGTCGTATCCGGTGCGGGAGTGGGGCGACATGATCTGGGCCTATATGGGTCCGGCCGATGCCATGCCCGAGTTGCCGGCTATCGAAATGGCGCTGGTGCCGGCCTCGCACCGCTTCGTCACCAAGAAATGGCAGGACTGCAACTGGGTGCAGGCAGTGGAGGGCTCGATCGATACCGCGCACTTCACCTTCGCGCATTTGAGCTTCGACAAGGAAGAAAACGAAATCCTCGACATAAAGAAGCATTTCGTCAATCCGCTGACACGGGTGGCGACCGATCACATGCGCTGGATCGCCGAGGACCCGCGGCCGGCGATCAAGATCAGTCCGCACGACGCGGGACTCACGATCGCCGGCGGTCGCCTTACCGGGACCGACAACATCTACTGGCGCATCGCGCAATTCCTGATGCCGGTGCATGCCTATGCGCCGAGTTCGATGCCGGGCGAAAATATCTTCGGCCAAACCTTTGTCCCGGTGACCGACACCAACTGCTGGATTTACACCTATGCGTGGAATCCGGAGCGGCCGCTGACGCAGGCGGAACGTGAAGGCTATGCCAACGGCAACGGCGTGATGGCGGTCGTGGACGAGAACTACATACCGCTACGCAACAAGGCCAACGACTATCTGATCGACCGCAAGCTGCAGAAGACCAAAAGCTATACCGGAATCAAGGGCGTGTCCGAGCAGGACGCCGCGGTGCAGGACAGCCAGGGCCCGATCGCCGACCGCACAGCTGAGCATCTCGGCCCGACCGATCTCGGCATCATGCATTTTCGCAAGCTGGTGATGGATGCAGCCCGCGCGCTGCAGGATGGCACCCCGCCCACGCACGTGTCGCGGCAGGATCGCTACACCGTCCGCTCCGGCGCCTGCGTGACGCACAAAACCAAGGAGTTACCCGCGGTGATGGTCGAACGTTTTGGCGATGAGACGGGGTTTGTCGGGCGGCCGCAAAACGCGGCGGCGGAGTAAAAATTCCGCGAGTCGTCCCCGCCTTCGCGGGGACGACTCGCGGAGGTTGGCTCGCGTATGTCTAAAGCGGTATCTTCCGATACTCTCTGTTGCTCAGGCTTGCTTCCTCCAGGTCGAGATCGCGCTCGATCCGCCGCCGTGTCTCGTCAGTGATCTTGCCGTCGCGCAGCAGCGCGTGAATGAACCTGCGCTCGGAGCCGATCAGTTCGCGCGTCAGCGAAGTGCCGGTGGCCGATACGTCATGCGCGTCCGGGTCCAGTGAATCCGGCAACTGGTTGGTGCGGGTCTCGTGCCGGGCCCGCAACAGCTTCACCACTTCATCGGATAGTTCGCGATCGTCGGTCATGGCGTCGAGCGATTTTAGCGCCGCAGCCAGCGCTTCGCGCCGTGCCGCGATTTCCTGTTCGTGTTCGGCGATGTGCTCGTCGCGGCCGGCATTTGCGACCCCGAGCCATCTAACCACCAGAGGCAAGGTTGATCCAAGCCCGACAAGGGTGATGAAGATCACCCCGAAGCTGACGAACAGGATCAAATCGCGGTACGGGAATCCCTCGCCGCCGGGAAGCGCGAATGGCAGCGCCAGCGCCGCGGCGAGCGAGACGGCGCCGCGCACGCCGGTGAAGGCGATGACGAACGGGTTCTGCCAGGGGGGATAGGGATCGCGCGCGCGCAGGCGCTTGTTGAAAAACCGCGGCAGATAGGTCGCGGGATAAACCCAGGCGAAGCGCGCCACGATGATGATGACCGCGACCAGCACGGTGGCGAACAGGATGTCGTCGAGCGGAAACGCCTTCGATTTCTCATACAACAGCCGCATCTGGAATCCCGTCAGCAGGAACAGCAGCCCCTCGACAAGATAAATAACCAGATCCCAGAAGAAGATCCCCTGTAGCCGCGTTGCGGATGAAATCAACAACGGCCCGTTCCAGCTGATATAGAGGCCGCAGGCGACGGTGGCGATCACGCCGGAGCCGCCGAAATGTTCGGGAATCCAGTAAGCGACGTAGGGGGTGATGAGCGACAGCGTGATTTCGATCTGCGGATCGCGCGCGTGGTGGCGCGCCCGCAAGCTGAGCCAGCCCACCGCGAGACCGAACAGCATCTCGCAGACCACGATCGTAAAGAACGTTCCCGTTGCTTTCGGCAGCGAAAATGTGCCGGTGCTGATCGCCACCACCGCGAAGCGATAGAGGATCAGCGCCGTGGCGTCGTTCGCCAATCCTTCGCCTTCGAGCACCACCAGGACCCGGCGTGGCAGCGCCAATTTGCGCGCGATTGCGAGCGGCGCAACCACATCGGGGGGTGCCACGATGGCGCCGAGCAGGAAGCCGACGCTCCACGGCAGTCCGATCAGGTAATGCGTCGCCGTGGCGACCGCGCAGGCGGTGAAGATCACGCAGCCGACCGATAGCAGCGTGATCAGCCGCAGATTATAGCGGAATTCGCGCCAGCTCATGGCGACGCTCGCCGAATAGATCAGCGGCGGCAGCACCAACAGCAACACCAACTCCGGCGGCAGCTCCAGCGACGGCATGCCCGGCACGAACGCCAGTGCGATGCCGCTCAGCAGCAGCAGGATGGCCGGCGCGACGCTGATGCGCCGCGCCAGCAGTGCTGCCCCCGCCAGCACGGCGAGCAGAATCAGGAAAATCTGGAATTTGGCTTCCACACTTGCAAATTCGCCCGGAAGCACCGTGAGGTCAATGCGTTAAGGCCGGCCGGTGGTGGTCACGCAAAGCCCTCCATGCCGCTTCAACGGGCTAACCTGACGAATTTGTGATGGCCCCGAATGCGACCCTGCAAAACCGGTTCCGCGCCAACTCCGTACCAGACGAAAACCCGGCGAATTGCCGTCGGCGACCTACTGGGCAGGTGCATCATGAAACGGATCGGCGAACATACGGTGGTGATCGGCGCCAGCATGGGCGGCCTGTTGGCCGCGCGGGCGCTGGCGGATTTTTATGGAAGAGTCACGGTGCTGGAGCGCGACACATTTCCGGTCACGGATATCCCGCGCAAAGGCGTGCCGCAGGGCAAGCACGCCCACGGCCTGCTGGCGCGCGGCCGCGCCGTGATCGAAGATTTCTTTCCGGGCTGGACCGATGAAGTGGTCGGATGCGGCGGCGTGCGCGGCGACATCGCCGGCGACGTCAACTGGATCGGCCACGGCGTTACCATCAAGTCTGCTCCGAGCGATCTGATAGGGCTGCTGGCGGCCCGACCGGTGCTGGAAGGCAATGTCCGGCGCCGGCTGTTGGCGCTGCCCAATGTCCGCGCCATCGAACGTTGCGCGGTGCAGGGGCTGGTGGCGGACGACGGACGCGCGGCTATTCGCGGTGTTCGCGTCAAGGTCGATAACGCTGCGGAACAGACCATTGACGCCGATCTCGTGGTCGATGCCAGCGGTCGCGGATCGTCTTCCCCTTCGTGGCTTGAAAGCCTTGGCTATCGGCGGCCTCCGGAAGAAAAAATCGACATCGGCATTGGATACACCACGCGTGTCTATCGGCGCCATAAGACCGACCTCGGCGGCAAGCTGGCGGTCGTGGTTGCCGGCAGTGGGCCGAACTGGCGTAACGGCACCATTCTGTTTCAAACCGAGGACCGCTGGATCGTCTCGATCGGCGGCTATTTCGGCGACCATGCGCCGGACGACAACCGGCTGTTCGCGGCCTATGCCGGCTCACTGCCGACCCCCGATATCCACGACATCGTCGCCCATGCCGAGCCGCTGACCGACTTCGTATCTTATCGATATCCCTGCAATCTGCGGCGGCGTTACGAGCGGCTTAAGCGATTTCCGAATGGGTATCTGGTGTTCGGCGACGCCATGTGCAGCTTCAATCCGGTGTACGGCCAGGGCATGACCGTGGCCGCGCAGGAAGCAGCACTGCTGCAGCAATGCCTTGGCGACGGCGACGCCGATCTGGCGCGGCGTTTTTTCAAGGCGGCGAGAACGGCGATCGATATTCCCTGGAACATCGCGGTCGGCAACGATCTGCGGCACCCGCAGGTGCAGGGCCCGCGTTCGCCGAAGGTGCGTTTCATCAACTGGTACATCGGCAAGCTTCACACCGCCGCCCGCCGCGACGCTGTGCTCGCCAACGCGTTCCTGAAGGTGGCCAACCTGACGATGCCGCCGACAGGACTACTGCATCCGTCCGTCATGATGCGGGTGCTGTGGGGAAATTTCCGGCAGCGCTCGCGCATGAGCGCAGCAGGTTCCCTGGAGCGCGCCGGCTAGATTCTTGTTCTCCGTCATGGCCGGGCTTGTCCCGGCCATCCACGTCTTCCTTTGTCGATGCTGTCAAGACGTGGATACCCGGCACAAGGCCGGGCATGACGGTCTAAGGCCGAATGCGCGGCTCTTCGCGCCTCAGCACTTGTAACCCTTTTTCTTGTCCGACGACGTGTAGGTGCAGGTCTTGCCGGCATCGGCCTGGCTGACCGCGGTTATTTGTACGAATATCGACACGGTGAACGTCAAAACCAGCGCGACGGCAATCTTGCGGATCATGAAATGCTCCCTTGGGCGCCCGAATCGGCGCTCGCGCATTGTTGCCGGGATTTGTAAGCCCCGACCATGCGCGCTTCGGTCGCAGGTCTCGCTAGAGCGCGCTCGCCGCGATGTTGACCATGAGCGCCACCAGCGCGGTGTTGAAGACGAACGAGATGACGCCATGCACCGTCGCGGTGCGGCGGATGGTCTTGTCGGTGATGCCGACATCCGACACCTGCGCGGTCATGCCGATCACGAACGAGAAATACACAAAGTCCCAATAGTCGGCATCCTCATGCTGATCGCCGCTGGGAAACTGCAAACCGCCGGGCTTGGCGCCGCGATAAAACTCATGCGCGTAGTGCAGTGCGAAGGTGGTGTGCACCGCCGCCCAGGACAGCGCGATGGTCACGGTCGCCAGCGAAAGTTCCGGGGTGCTGCGATGCTGCGCATCGAGCCCGAAGATGATAGCGGCGATGCTGGCGAAGGCGCCGAGCGCGGTCACCAGCAGGATCAGAAAGCGGCCGTCGTCCTGCAGCACGGCGTTGCGGCGGATGTGCGCAAGCCCGCTGCGCAACACCAGCGTATAGACGAGCACGAGATAGAAGGCGACGAAGATGTCCCAGCCGATCAACAGCCGCGTCACCAGCCGCAATGAGCCCGGCAACAGAAAAAACGCCGCGATACCGATCGTGATCGAAATGAAGGTGCGCGGCCGCGCGTAGACCACGCGGACCGGTTTCGACATTTTCCTGAAGCGGGCAACAGACGGGTCCTCGGCGTCTTTGCGGGCCATGCGCGCTTTCAGTTCTTGCGTTCAGCGACAAACCGCGCGGCGGCGCGCAGCACGTCGCCTTTTGAGCCGAAGATCGATAGCGCGGAATCCGCTTTCGCCAGCAGGTCGCGCACCCTCCGCTTGGCGCCGTCGATGCCGAGCTGGGTGACGAAGGTGGTCTTGCCAAGCGCCGCATCCGCGCCGGCCGGCTTGCCAAGCGCCGCGGCATCGCCTTCGACGTCGAGCAGGTCGTCGGCGATCTGGAAGGCTTCTCCCAGCGCGCGGCCGTATTCGTCGAGCGCCTGATATTGTTCTTTCGTGGACTGGCCGAGAATGGCGCCTGCGATGCAGCCGTAACGCAGCAGCGCACCGGTTTTCATCTGTTGCAGGCGCGCGACATCGACCGGTTCGCGGTCGCCGAAGCGGCCCTCTCCGGCGAGATCGAGCATCTGTCCACCCACCATGCCGCCGATCCCCGATGCGCGCGCCAGCGCACGTGTCAGTGCCAGGCGCACGCCGGCGTCCTTGTGAATCTCGTCGCGCGTGATGATGTCGAAGGCCAGCGTCAGCAGCCCGTCGCCGGCGAGGATGGCGGTGGCGTCATCGGTTTTTTTGTGCAGGGTGGGACGACCTCGGCGCAGATCGCTGTTGTCCATCGCCGGCAGATCGTCATGGATCAGCGAGTAGCAGTGGATGCATTCCAGCGCGGCGCCGGCCAGCAGCGCCGCTTCGCGCGCAACGCCGAACACGGCCGAACTCTCCACCACCAGAAACGGCCGCAGTCGCTTGCCGCCGCCGAGCGACGAATAGCGCATGGCGTCCATCAGCCGTTTTGGGCGCGCGATTTCATCCGTTAACAATGCATCGGACAACAGCTTGCCGAGCAGGGCTTCGGTATCCTCCGCGGTCTGGTCCAGTCGTTTGGCAAAGTCTGATGATGCAGTGGCAGTCGTCATTAACGGGAGGCTCCGGATCAAAGTTGGCCGGACCATCCTCCATGGCACCGGCTTCGTCAATTCCATGTAGCGGCGTGGAACGCCGCTACGTGCCCCGGACGCAGCGCAGCGCGTAGCACTTGCGAAGCGGTGCGCTGCAGAGCCGGGGTCCCGGCTCTGCGGAGCGGCATGAAGAATGCCGCACCGCGTCCGGGACACGGAGACGATGCCTTGAAAAGCACACCCATATCTCGGACATATCCATAGACAGCACATCGCTTCCGAACCGAAAGCCCAGCCCTTGCGCCTCGTCCGCAACCTGTTCCTGATCGTGCTGCTGATCCTGTTGGTGCCATATCTGGTGGCGCCGCTGTATCGCGCCGGCCATCCGGTCTCGACGCTGATGGCGTGGCGCTGGCTCACGGGCGCGCCGGTGTCGCGGCAGTGGGTCGATCTCAACGCAATATCGCCGGCGCTGCCGCGCAGCGTCGTTGCCTCCGAGGACGCCAAGTTCTGCAGCCACCACGGCATCGACTGGGACGCGTTGCGTGACGTGATCGACGACGCCGAGGATGGCGAGGTGGCTCGCGGCGGCTCCACCATCACCCAGCAGGTGGCGAAAAACCTGTTCCTGTGGCAGGGCCGCAGCCTGGTCCGCAAGGCGCTCGAATTCCCGCTGGCGCTATGGATTGACCTGGCGCTGCCGAAGCAGCGGATCCTGGAAATCTATTTGAACATCGCCGAACTGGGGCCATCCGGGCAGTTCGGCGCGCAGTCAGGCTCCGCCTACGCCTTTGGCCGCCCGGCCTCGAGCCTCACTCCGCGTGAGGCGGCGCTGCTGGCGGCGATTTTGCCCAATCCGGTCGCCCGCAGCGCCCGCAATCCCGGCCCCGGCGTCCGCCGCCTGGCCGGGACCTATATGGTGCGGGCGCAGGCGGCTGAACTGAAGCACTGCTGGGCCGAAAATCGCGGTTTTTGAGCCGATTTCGGTTATTTTGAACCTAGCTTTGGAGCACTCCATCCTCTATAAGCGCGGCCTTATCGGCATATCAGCCCGCGCGATAAGCGCCGGGCCGTCCACCGCGGACGATGCCTCCGACAACACCCTGCAAGGACTTAATCTTATGGCCGTTCCAAGAAGAAAAACATCGCCGTCGCGGCGTGGCATGCGCCGTTCGGCGGATGCGATCAAGAAGCCGACCTATGCCGAGGACAAGGATTCCGGCGAGTTGCGTCGTCCGCATCACCTCGATCTGAAAACCGGCATGTACAAGGGCCGGCAGGTTCTAAAGGCCAAGAAAGAATCCTGACGCCGGCTCAAGCCGCGAAAGACCTCGCCGATGTCGATGATCGGTTTCCCGCTGCTTCTGATCCCGCTCGCGATCTGCAACATCATCGTGTTCCTGATGCCCGGCGTCTCGTTCGTGACGCCGCTGATGACGCTGACTTTGATGTCCGGCGTCGCATGGCCGGTGACGCTGAGCGATGTGCTGATCGCGCTGGGCATCCTGCTGTTGCTGTTCGAGGTCATCAAGGGCGCGCGGCCCGGCTCGAAGTACTTCATGGATCACCTGCTGTCGCTGGTGGTGTTCGGCGGTGCCGCCGCCGAATTCGTGATGCTGCCCCAGTTCGGCACCTCGACCTTTTTCCTGCTGACCATGCTGGCGCTGGTGGATTTCCTGTCGGGCATCGCGTTGCGCGCGCGGCGCAATGCGCGCGGCGCACCGGCTGCCGCGCCGGCCGCCAAAAACAAGCGGCAACGCGACATCGAGGCGCCGGAGCGGCAGATGGATCCGGAGCCGGCACCGTCAGTGCCGCCGGCAGCTACTGTTGCCGAATCGGTGCTGCTCGATCGTCCCGAACCCGCTCCGCATCCCGTCGATATCGCGCGGACGTCTCCGGAGATCAGGTCGCCGGGACTGCAGCCCAACGACATCGCGCATCCATCGCCGGATAGCCCGCCGCGCTAGGCGTTTTCAGGCGCTCCGCCGCATCCGGACGCCCGGCGGTGTCGCTGCCGGGTTTTGATTGGCCACGGAGCGGTACGCCGCCTGCACATCCTGAGGCTCCGCTCGACGCAAGATCCGTGTTTGCGGACTCATCTGCGCCATCGCGATCAGATGCGTGACGAAGGACGGATCGGGCCGCGCCAGACAATAAGCAGGCGGCTCAAGCCGTGGGGCGGCTACGACCGGGACCAGCGCGACGCTGGCACCCTTGGGCGGCTGCTGGGCGTCGGCATTTACCCGGCTGGTCTCTGCCATCGACATCGAAAACCGAATCCCTGTCTCGTTTTGGGACATGGCGCCCCACCGCAATCACCTCATCGCAAGGTGCGTGCCGCGCCTTCCCCGTTCGGCCGGACCGGGCCTTCCGGCGCTTAGGAACCGGCTTTTCGAATTGTTTAGGGAGTTTTGCCTAGGGTCGGCGGCCGGATGCGCATTATCATCGGATCGAGAATCACCGCGCGCGTCCTGAAACGAGGCGACTTTGACATCCGCCCCTCCGCAAGCCTCGACCATCCTCGCCTGTCTCGGCCAGGCCGCCTTTGTCTGGGAACTCGCGAGCGACGAGATCGCCTGGACCGATCATCTCGCCTCGGTTTTCCCCGATATTCCAGACGCGGCACTGGCGACGGGGAGCGAATTCGCGAAATTGATCGAGCCGCTGCGCTCGGTTCGCACGGACGCGCTTGGCGGCTCGTCGGCGGTGGATCGCGGCGATGGCGTGGCTTATCGAATCGAATATGGCGTGCGCGCGAGCACGTCCGCTCCCGTGCTGTGGATCGAGGAGACCGGCTGCTGGTTTGGCGGCGCCGACGGCAAGCCGGCGCGCGTCCAGGGCATCGTCCGCATCGACAACGAGCGTCACGCCCGCGAGGAGCAGCTCCTGAAACTGTCGCGGAACGATCCGTTGACCGGCGAACTCAACCGCACCCACCTGATCGCCACATTGGCCGAATCGATCGAGGAAGCCACCCGGTTTCGCTCGTCCTTCGCCTTCATGCTGATCGGCATCGATCATCTGGCGCGCATCAACGACGCCTTCGGCTTCGATGTCGCCGACCAGGTGATCTCGGATGTCGCAAAAAGGATTCGCGCGCGGCTGCGTGGCGGCGACGTGCTCGGGCGTTTCTCCGGCAACAAATTCGGGCTGGTGTTGAAGAACTGCACCGTCGACGACATGAATGTCGCCGCCGAGCGGTTTCTGGCCGGCATTCGCGACGATGTGGTGCCGACCAAATCCGGACCCGTCTCGGTCACGGCCTCGATCGGCGCGGTCAGCGTGCCGCGTTACGCGCGCAATGCCGACGAGGCGATCAATCGCGCCCAGGAAACCCTCGACACCGCCAAGCGCCGCCGCGCCGGATCGTTTCTGACATGGCGGCCGAATGTCGAGCGCGATGCGCAGCGCCGCGTCAATATTCGCGTCACCGACGAGATTGTCACCGCGCTCAATGAGCGCCGCATCGTGATGGCGTTCGAGCCGGTGGTCGATGCGCGCACCCGCGACGCCGCGTTTCATGAATGTCTGGTGCGCATGCAGCAGGATGACGGGCAGTTTCTGCTGGCGCCGGACATCGTGCCGGTCGCAGAGAAGCTCGGTTTGATCAGGCTGGTCGATCACCGCGTGCTCGAACTCGTGGTCGCTGAGCTTGCGGCGGCGCCAAGCGTGCAGCTCAGCCTCAACATCTCGCCGGACACCACGATGGACCCGGATTGGTGGGCGTCGATCGAATCGCTGATGCGCGCACATCCCGGCGTCGCCGAGCGGCTGATCGTCGAAATCACCGAAACCGTTGCGATCCAGGACATCGACGACGTCCGCGGCTTCGTCACCCGGTTGAAGAATTTCGGCAGCCGGATCGCAATCGACGATTTCGGCGCCGGCTACACCTCGTTCCGCAACCTGCGCAAGCTCGGCGTCGATATCGTGAAAATCGACGGGGCCTTCGTGCAGAACATCGCCCGCTCCGCCGACGACCGCGCCTTCGTGCAGACGCTGATCGATCTGGCGCGCCGGCTCGGCATCAAGACCGTCGCCGAATGGGTGCAGGACGAGGAATCCGCTTCGATGCTGCGCGACTGGGGCTGCGATTACATTCAGGGACGGCTGATCGGGCTCGCCTCATCGAATCGGCCGTGGCAGTCGCAAGCGGCGGCAGCGCTTCCGGCGGCGGGGTGAATATAGATGTCGTCCCCGCGAAGGCGGGGACCTACCCCGCCTTCGCGGGGACGACGGCGGGGCTACTCGCTCTTCGGATCTTTCGACATCCGCTCTAAACGATCCTGCATGTCTTTCATCTGGCGGCGCAGATCGTCGATGTTGTCGTCGGCACCCTGTTCGATAGCAACCTTCTCCGGCTCGGGCGCTGCTGACGAATTGCCGCCGCGCGGCGGCACGAACGGCTTGAACATCGAGAAGGTCTGCTGGAACAATTCCATGTTGCGGCGGACATGCTCTTCCAGCGGCGCGAATGGCGTCATGCTGAAGGTGTTGGTCATCTGCTTGCGGAACTTTTCCTGCTCGCGGGTCAGCATGTCGATCGATTGTTCGAGATATTTCGGCACCACCATCTGCATGCTGTCGCCGTAGAACCGGATCAGCTGCCGCAGGAAAGTGGTCGGCAGCAGATTTTGCCCGGCCTTGTTCTCCTGTTCGAAGATGATCTGCGCCAGAACCGATCTCGTAATGTCATCGCCGGTCTTGGCGTCATAGACGAGGAAATCCTCGCCGGTTTTTACCATCGCCGCGAGGTCTTCGAGCGTGACGTAGGTGCTGGTGCCGGTATTATAGAGCCGCCGGTTCGCATATTTCTTGATCGTCGTAGGTGTCTCTGATTTCGCCATGGGGGCTCACACAACTATACCGGGATAGGGAACCCGACGGCTTGGCCGAAGGGGTGACAAGCAGCGCATCGCAGCAAAGTAAGCATTTTCAAAGGGGTTCCGCTACCGTTTTGTGCGCCACGGTTAATTCCAAAGCATAAGTATCGCTCAGGAAATTGCCAAGGCGGGCATTTTGAGTGCGCCGCGGCGTGATTTCGCCCGTTGGTAGATTGACACGCCATGCCTAGGTTAACAGGATAGAGTGAGACAGGCCCCACCCCGGCGGCCCGCCGTCCAATACCTCAAGCCCAGGAGATGTCCATGTCAGACGATGTCGTCATCGTCAGCGCCGCCCGCACCCCGGTCGGAAGTTTCAACGGCGCGTTTGCCACCATGCCCGCCCACGATCTCGGCGCGATCGCCATCAAGGCGGCACTCGAGCGCGGCGGCATCGAGCCCGCGCGGGTCTCCGAGGTCATCATGGGCCAGATCCTGACTGCGGCGCAGGGCCAGAACCCGGCGCGCCAGGCCTCGATCGCCGCCGGCATTCCGGTGGAAAGCCCGGCCTGGGGCGTCAATCAACTGTGCGGCTCCGGCCTGCGCACGGTGGCGCTCGGCTATCAGGCGCTGCTCAACGGCGATTCTGAAATCGTGGTCGCGGGCGGCCAGGAATCCATGAGCATGGCCCCGCACGCCCAATATCTGCGGGGCGGCACCAAGATGGGTCCGATCGAATTCGTCGATACCATGATCAAGGACGGGTTGTGGGACGCCTTCAACGGCTACCACATGGGCAACACCGCCGAGAACGTCGCCAAGCAGTACCAGATCACCCGCCAGCAACAGGACGAATTCGCGGTTGCCTCGCAGAACAAGGCCGAGGCCGCGCAGAAGGCCGGCAAGTTCAAGGACGAGATCGTTCCGGTCACCATCAAGACCCGCAAGGGCGACATCATCGTGTCAGACGACGAATATCCGCGCCACGGCGCCACCGTCGAGGCCATGGCCAAGCTCCGGCCCGCGTTCGAGAAGGACGGCACCGTCACCGCGGGCTCAGCCTCCGGCATCAATGACGGCGCCGCCGCCGTAGTTTTGATGACCGCGAAGCAGGCCGCCAAGGAAGGCAAGACCGTGCTCGCCCGCATCGTGTCGTGGGGTCAGGCCGGCGTCGATCCGAAGATCATGGGCACCGGGCCGATCCCCGCCTCGCGCGCTGCCCTCAAGAAGGCCGGCTGGAGCATTGGCGATCTCGATTTGATCGAGGCCAATGAGGCGTTTGCGGCGCAGGCCTGCGCGGTCAACAAGGACCTCGGCTGGGATACCTCCAAGGTCAACGTCAACGGCGGCGCCATCGCCATCGGCCATCCCGTGGGCGCCTCCGGCGCGCGCGTGCTGGTGACCCTGCTGCATGAGATGCAAAAGCGCGACGCCAAGAAGGGCCTCGCCACGCTATGCATCGGCGGCGGCATGGGCATCGCCATGTGCCTTGCACGCGATTGAACCAATCGAAGCAGGGTGCGTTTGAGTATGATGAAAAAATCATCAAGTAACCGCACTTCACTTTGCTAAACTGAAATGCCCGGCCTCGCGCCGGGCATTTTGTTCTTGAAGTTCGTTTCATAGCCGGAATAATTCCGGTCCAACTAAAAAAAGTCCAAGGAGGAATTCGATATGGCACGTGTTGCATTGGTGACGGGGGGAACGCGGGGTATTGGTGCTGCGATCAGCAAGGCGCTGAAGGCGGCAGGTTACACGGTGGCGGCAAGTTATGCCGGCAATGACGCGGCGGCGGAAAAGTTCAAGGCCGAGACCGGCATCCCGGTCTACAAATGGGACGTCAGTTCGTTCGACGCCTGCGCCGCGGGCGTCAAGAAGGTCGAGGCGGAGATCGGTCCGGTCGATGTGCTCATCAACAATGCCGGCATCACCAAGGACGGCGCATTCCACAAGATGACGCTGGAGCAGTGGACTGCGGTGATCAACACCAATCTCGGTTCGCTGTTCAACATGACGCGGCAGGTGATCGAGGGCATGCGCGCGCGAAAATTCGGCCGCGTCATCAACATCTCCTCGATCAACGGCCAGAAGGGCCAGTTCGGCCAGGTCAATTATTCGGCGGCCAAGGCCGGCGACATCGGCTTCACCAAGGCTTTGGCGCTGGAGAACGCCAAGGGCGGCATCACCGTGAACGCGATCTGCCCGGGCTATATCAACACCGAGATGGTGCAGGCGGTGCCGAAGGATGTGCTGGAGAAAAGCATCCTGCCGCTGATCCCGGTCAACCGCCTCGGCGAGCCCGAGGAAATCGCCCGCGCCGTAGTATTCCTCGCCGCCGACGAAGCCGGCGCCATCACCGGCTCGACCCTGTCGATCAATGGCGGGCAGTATATGGTGTGACGCTAACGCCGCCCTCGCCAGCATGAGCATAAACTCGTCATGCCCGGACCTGTTCCGGGCATCCACGTCTTGCTTCTTCGTGAGTCAAAGACGTGGATGGCCGGGACAAGCCCGGCCATGACGGTGTGACGATGACCTCCCGTACCGCCACGCTGATCGGCCTCACCGCGATCCTGATGTGGTCGCTGCTGGCGGTGCTGACGGTGGCGACGGGGCGCATTCCCGCGTTTCAACTGGCGGCGATGACGTTCGCGATCGGCGCCTTGGCCGCATCAGTAAGCTGGATCGCGCGCCCCGGCGCGATCCGATCGCTCAAGCAACCGCCCATCGCATGGATCGTCGGGGTCGGCGGGCTGTTCGGCTACCACGCGCTGTATTTCCTGGCGCTGCGGCTGGCGCCTCCCGCCGAAGCCGGGCTGCTGAACTATCTGTGGCCGCTGCTGATCGTGCTGTTCTCGTCGCTGCTGCCGGGCGAGCGGCTCAAGCCGTATCATATCATCGGCGCGCTGCTCGGACTTGTCGGCACGATATTGCTGTTCGCCGGCAATACATCGGCGCCGTTCGAGCGCGGGCAAATCGCCGGCCTGGCCGCGGCCTTTGTCGCGGCCTTTGTATGGGCCGCCTATTCGGTGATGTCGCGCAAGCTCAAAGGCGGTGCCGACCGATGCGGTGGCGGGCTTTTGTTTTGTGACGGCGCTACTTGCCGCTGCGATTCATCTGGCGGTCGAAGTGACGGTCTGGCCCGACACATCAGCGCAATGGCTGGCCATCATCGCCCTCGGCGTCGGCCCGGTGGGTGCTGCGTTTTATGCGTGGGATATCGGCATGAAGCGCGGCGATATCCGCGTGCTGGGCGCGGCGTCCTACGCGACGCCGCTGCTCTCGACCGCGTTTTTGATCGTGGCGGGCTTTGCCAAGCCAAGCGCGGCGATTGCCGTGGCCGCGGTGTTGATTGCGGGCGGCGGGTTGATCGCGGCCAGAGATATGATCGGGGGACGAAATTAGGCCGAAGGCGTCC